>WNGF01001670.1_pt1 | contig 32442 bp, 20 predicted proteins | sample 5400641 | NCBI WGS metagenome assembly WNGF01 (sample SAMN13153371, study PRJNA577476) | soil metagenome | isolation source: 80 cm soil or saprolite under grassland replicate 2 | place: USA:California | collected 2016-06-15 | reverse complement strand
GCTTCGAACTCCGTCAAACCCTTTTGTGGCCCATAAACACGCGAGCACCCCGTTGGCCCGAGTAACGGATTTTGCACGTCGACTGCGACCACGAGATCCTCGAAGAGCCGGAGACTTTCCGGCGGGCGAACGGAAGACAACCGGTGCAACTCTGTCCAGCGGACGATCTCCAACTGCTCCGTGCTGAAAAACTGCCAGCCCAGCGCCCGCGCCATGCCGAATCCGGCGTCGTTGGTTGCGCTTCCCCCGATGCCGACGAGACAACTTTTCGCTCCCAGGCTAACCGCCGCGCGCAGGAGAGCGCCCAGTCCGAAGGTGTCCAACTCGAACGGATGGTATTTGCCGGGCGGCAATTGCGCCAGGCCGATGACGCGTGCGGATTCCACGATGGCCTGCCGCGTCGACGCGTGCCACCACCAGGTCGCCTCGATGGGCCGGGGTGCCGCATCGACCGTTTGGACCGTTTGCGCCCGGGCTCCCAGCAGATCACTGATGATTTCGCCAAAGCCGTCGCCCCCGTCGCTCATCGGGAGCAGTTCCAATTCGTCGCGCGGGCGGGCCGTTCGCCATCCGCGCGCGATGGCTTCGGCGGCTTCTCCCGCGGTGAGCGTGCCCTTGAACTTGTCGGGCGCGATCAAAACCTTCAGCGGCATGGCGGAGTTATCATTCTGCCCGGCCGAAACGGCAATCGGAAATTCTGAGAATCCGCCGCTTCGCGCACCTAGGCGCCACCGCCAAGCCGGTGCCGCATCCCGCATCCCGCATCCCGCATCCCGCCTCCTGCATCCGGCCTCCTGCATCCCGCATCCCGCATCCCGCCTCCTGCCTCACCGATTACTCATCTGGCAATTCCACACTCGCCACGGCCATCGCGGCAATGCCTTCCTCGCGCCCGACGAAGCCGAGATGCTCGTTCGTCGTGGCCTTGACACCCACACGGTTGATGTTCAAACCGAGGGCGCCGGCAATGTTTGCTTTCATGGCCGGGAGGTGCGGAGCGATTCTCGGCTGTTGCGCAATCAGCGTCGCGTCGATGTTGACGATCCTCCCTTCCCGGGAGGCAACCTGCCGGGCCGCTTCCTCCAGAAAAACTTTACTCGGCGCGCTTTTCCAGCGCGGATCGTTATTGGGAAAAAAATGGCCGATGTCCGCTTCGCCCACCGCTCCCAGCACCGCATCGCAAATGGCGTGCATCAGGACATCGGCGTCCGAATGGCCCTCCAGTCCTTTGCCGTGCGGGAATTCCACGCCTCCCAGGACCAGCTTTCGACCTTCAACCAGTTGATGGACGTCGTAGCCGATACCGACATGATTCATGGCCGCCAGTATAGGCTCGGGAGACGATCGACCAAGGCTTTTGTGCCGGCCAGGCAAGGCCGTTAATGAGCAATGAGCAATGAGCAGTGAGCAATGAATGGGACTCACGCAACCGAATCGGGCATTGCACATTGCTCATTGCTCATTGCTCATTGCTCATTGGTCATTGGTCATTGGTCATTGGTCATTGGGGCGGGGGTTCTCTCTCCGCCGCGCCAACGCGACCCTATTTTTGCTCCAATTTCGCCACCGCTTCCTTCATCTCCGCCAGGTGCACGTCGGCCGAAGGCACGTCGGTGACATGCGCGATTTTTCCGTCGCGGCCGATGAGAAAGCTCGCGCGGCGGGCCATGTTCTTGCCCGCTTCGCGCCGCACGCCGTAGGCGTCGGCAATGGATCCGTCGGTGTCGGCGAGCAAGGGAAAGTTCAGGTTGTATTTCTCACGGAACTTCTGGTGGCTGGCGGCGGTGTCGAAGCTGACGCCGATGACCTCCACTTTGTCCTTTTTCAGCTCGCCCATGCGATCGCGCAAGCCGCAGGCCTGCTTGGTGCATCCGGGCGTATCGTCTTTGGGATAGAAATAGAGCAGCAAAGGGTGTTTCCCAACGTGGTCGGCCATCTTCCAGGCCTTGCCATCCTGGTCGGTGCCGGTGATGAGCGGCGCACGGTCACCGACTTTGGGAGTTTGACCGCCTTCAGCCGCACCGGCCCCGAGGCGGACGCACAAGAGCAGAGCGATCGAACAGAGCAACGTTTTCATAGGAGTGGTATGGTTCAAGTCAGCGAAACAATCTGACGTTCCTTCACCGAGCGTTCTTCAGCTTCACAAATTTCCACGGAGAGCAAACCGTCCTTCGCCGTGACCACGGTTGGGGGCAGACCCGCGCGGACGCACTCGACGAAGTGTTTCAATTCACCGACATAGCCATCGGGCCCTTCGCAACCGATGACGCGCGCGGGCACCCCTTCCTCACACAGGCGCAACGCCTCCTTGCCGCGGCCCAGGTCGTAGTCGGCCGTGGCGCGCTCGAAGTTGACCGTGTAGCTCATGTGGAAACCAAACCCGGGAGTCATGGCCCAGCCGCCTTCGGCGTGGACCAGGGCCCCGCAGGCGACTTGATACTGGGTCACGACGTGATCGACGGCGCCGCTGAACTTGACGTAGCCGGTCGAGAAGACGCTCTGCGGGCGGCCGAAGCAGTGCTGCACGAAATCAGTGTCGTGCACGTGCAAGTCGAAGAGCGCGCCACCGGATTCGGCGCCATTGAAGAAGTTCTTCTGCCCCCAGCCGGGCGGCTCGGCGACGCGACGAAAGCGCGCGGACAGCACCTTGCCATACTGGTCGGTTGCGATCGCGTCCTTCAGCCAGGCCCATTCCGGCCAGAACCGCAGGCACATGGCCGGCATGAAAAAGCCCCGGGCCCGGGCGGCGACGTCGACCATCTCGCGGGCGCAGGCGGCGGTGCGCGCCAGCGGCTTTTCGCACAGGACATGTTTGCCGGCCCGAAGCGCGGCGATCGCCAACTCCGCGTGCGCCCGGGTCGGCGCGCAGATATCGATGGCCTGCAGGTCAGGGTCGCCCAGCAGCTCGGCAAAATCCTTGGTCGTCCGCACGCCGGTCAGGTCGAGCTTGACCGCGTCGGTCGCCCCGACGTTGCCGGCGACGCCGCTGAAGTCCCCGTCCAGGTGGCGGCCGCTCGGATTGCAGAGGGCGGCGATGCGCACTCCTTCCACCTGGCGATAGGCGCGCAGATGGGTCGCGGCCATGAAGCCGAGTCCGACGAGGCCGATGTTGATCATGGGCGTTGCATCTGCAATTCGTTAAATCGTTCAAGCCCTCGGAAGTTTTGCGCGTCACGCAAGCAAGACCGCATCCATGAGCGTTTCATGGGTTCAACACTTCAACGATCTAACCATTTAACCATTTAACCTTTTAACCTTTTAACCTTTTAACAATTTACCGGTTTAACCCTTCAACAAATTCCCGCGCGGTCCGAATATCCGCCACGCGTTGCTGGCCGGCTTCACGCTCGATGCAGCAATACCCGTCAAACCCGATCGCCTCCAGCACGGCGAAAAATTCCTTCCAATCCACCTGCCCCGTTCCGACGGGCACTTCCTCGCCCCAGGTGCCGGGATGCTGCGTGCGATTGGCGTCCTTGAGGTGGCATTGCTTGACCCACGAGGCGAGCGTGCGCAGCGCGTCGATGGGATCGCCCTTCTCGTAGAGGATCAAGTTCGCCGGGTCGAAATTGGCCCCCACATTCACCCGGCCGAGTTTCTCCAGGAAGACTTTCAGCGTGTCAGCGGTTTCCTGTCCGGTCTCGAAGGCCAGGTCGATGCCTTTGGCGGCAAACAGATCCGCCACCAGCCGGATGCGATGCAGGAGTTCGTCGAATTCCGGTTCGCTTTCGTCGTGCGGCAGGAAACCGGCGTGAAAAGTGACCAGCTTCAAGCCAAGCTGATGGGCGATGATGACGTTGGCCTGGGCATTTTCCCAGTTTTCGTCCCAGGTCGAGTCCGGCACCAGGCCGCCGGTTCGCCGGATCGACTCCAGCGAGGTGTAATCTTCGCCGACGGTGCCGAACATGCCGGAGACAATGCTGACGCCGTGATCCCGGAACACCTCGGCGGTGCGGCCCCAGACTTCGGGAGTTTCGCGCAGAGGGTCCAGCGCCAATTGCACCCGGTCGATGCCGAGCTGGCGCAATTGGTCGACGAGTTGTTGTGGACTGGCAGGCTGGAGAGACCAGCTGCAGACCGCCAGGCGATCGTTCCATGGTTTGGTCATAAGCGCCGTCACGAGGCATTGGCCGGGTCGCCGGGTTCCGCGCCCCGGCGCCGCCCTTCCCATCATTACTTCTACTTCTTCATCGGCCGAAGCTTCACTGCTTTCTGCCGTTCGACGAAATCAAGGAACCCCTCCGCCTGGGCCTTCAGGCGCCCGGAAATGTCCGGATCGGTGAAGACGCCGTGCTCGTCCAGCAGGTCATTGATGTTCGGCAGAAAAACCCGCTCCGGATAAAGGTAAGCGTTGCGATAACCGAAGATCATCTGGAGTTGCTCGACCGGTCGCAACGCACCCCACTTGCCCGCTCCCAGTCCGATGAAGCACACCGGCCGTCCTTCAAAACTCTCCGGGAACTTGAGCATGTCGATGAAATATTTCAGCACCCCGGGCAGGCCGCCATTGTACTCGGGCGTGACCACGACGAGCCCTTCCGCCTGGAGGATGGCCTCGGCAAACGGCGCGAACGATTTGGGCTTTTCCCCATAAGCTGACGGGAAGAAGATCTCGGGAGGCAACTTCGCCAGGTCGAGCACGTGCAACGGCACCCCGAGCGCGGTATAGACGTTCTCGATTTGCCTGGCCACTCGGCGGGTGTTGCTGGCCGGACGATTGGTTCCAACAATGAGCGTGAGCACGCGGGGAGGATGCGCAGCGAGCGGCGTCGGATCAAGCCTGGAAAGCCAAAAGACGGCTCCGTAACGCGGCATGGGTCTGGCGCATTCCACCTTCCGTCCCTTCCGTCCCTTCCGTCCCCTCTCAACCTTCACACGCAAACACACGCGCAACCCCGGTTCATTTCCGATCGACAAAACTCGGGCGACTTCCTAAAAGTTCAAGGTCACTCCAGCGAGAAGCCCTGACTCAACCATGCCGCGCCTGCTCGTCAACCCGGGAACGCCTCAACAGTGGGAAATCCACCTCAAGCCGGGCAGCAACAAGCTGGGCCGCAGTCCGGCCAGCGATGTCCAGATCGACCACGACTCGGTCTCCGGCACCCACTGCGATATCGTCGTGAGCGGCGAGTCCGTCACGATCAAAGATCTGGGCTCGACCAACGGGACGTTCCTCGACCGCGCGCCGGTGCAGGAGGCCAGGCTGACGGCCGGCCAGCACCTGCAACTGGGCGGCGTGGACATGGAATTCGTGGCTGACCCGCCGCGGGTGGCGGGGCCCGTCGTGGTGCGCCTGGCGGCGGCCGCACCGCCCGCTGAGCCTGCCCCACCATCGCCCTCCCCGCCCCGCGCCGCACTCAAGCTCGCCGCGCACGAAACGCTGCCAGTCCCGCCTTCGGTCCCTGCCGCCTATGTGCCGGACGAATACTCGGTCGAGCCGAGCGGCCCGGCCAAGTGCAAATACCATCCCCGATCGCTCGCCCGGTTTTTCTGTCCGCACTGCCAGGTCCACTTTTGCGAATTGTGTGTGGCGAGCCGGCCGGGTGGCGCGCGCACGGGAAAGTACTGCCGGCGCTGCAGCAACGAATGCGTGGCGATGAATGTTCAGCTCGTTCCCGCGGCCGACCCGAAGGCGAACTTCTTCGCGGCGGTGCCCGCGGCGTTCGTTTATCCGTTCAAGAATGCCACCGGGATCCTGTTCCTGGTGTTCGGCACCATGGTCTTCAGCGTGTTCGAGATTGTCCTCGGTTTTTCGACGATCCGAGGCTGGTATCTGAAAGTATTTATCCTCGGCTACACGTTTGCTTACATGCAGAAGATCATTCATGCGGCGGCTCAAGGGGAAGATGATCCGCCGGGCTGGCCGGACATTACCGAGTTTGTGCAGGATCTTCTCGTGCCGGGGCTCCAACTGCTCGGCACGATCGTGGTCTGTTTCGGGCCGGCGGTCGCCCTGGCCATTTGGGTCACCGTCAAGGCGGTCAGTGGCAATGGGCCGAGCCCGGAAATGGCGTTGCTGATCATTCCCGTCGCCTTGTTCGGCATGGTCTATTTCCCGATGGCGGTGCTGGCAGTGGCCATGTACGACAGCGTGCTGGCGGTGAGCCCTTTGGTCGTGGTCCCGGCCATGTTTAAGGTCCCGCTGGAATACCTGGTCGTGTTGATCGTGGGCGGTTTGACCGTCGTGGCGCGTTTGCTGGGTGCAGTGCTGCTGCCAAAAATCATCCCGCTGATCGTGGTTCCCAGCCTGGTGGGGATGTTCTTCGGGCTTTATTTTCTCACCGTCCTGATGCGACTGCTCGGCCTGATGTATTACGCCAAGCGCCAGAAGTTGGACTGGTTTGGAAAAAAATCCAATTGAGCGCCAAACGAAAATGCTTGCCACGGCGGCGGTGGCCCTTCGACACTCCCGGCCGCTCGCATGGGTTGGAAGCGCAAAATGCAGGGCGGCCTCCTTGGCTGGATCGGCTTCATGCTTTCGCCGCTTTCCTGGTGGAACGATCTCTTCGTCAATCTGCCGCTGGCGGTGGCTTTCGGATGGCTCGTGGCCCTGGTTTACCGGCCCGCTTTCGAGACCGCCGTGATCATCGGCTATTGGCTGACCAACCTCCTCGGGTTCGTCCTCCTGCACAAAGGAGCGCAGAAGATGCTGAGCAAAGAGGGGAAGTTGACCAGCTATTCCCGCCGCGACTTGTTCCGGGATTTCGCGATCTCGCTCCTTTACACTTTGCTCCTCGTGGCCCTGGTCGAGCTTAAGTTTGTCCAACCTCCCACTCATTCTTTCCCATCCAGGTAAGCCCATTGGGGGTAGAAACGATTGCTCGAGCGCCGGCGGGCCTGCTAAGGTGCGGTGATTCAGCCATGCAACCGGCCAACTCGCAGCCGCCCCGACTTTTCCGCCAGCGTCGCCTGGTCCCGTGGCTGTGCGCCTGGGGGCTCCTCCAGCTCTCCCTGCCCGCCGCCCAGCTCGTGCCGGTGCCTGCGCTCGGTTTGCGCGTGGCCCGCGGCTTCCAGGTTACGCTCTTTGCCGACGAAAAGCTGGCCAACGACATCTACGCCATGACCCTCGATTCGCGCGGCAACGTCGTCGTCTCCGGCCAGGGTTACATTCGGACGCTGCTGGATCAGAACCTGGACGGAGTGGCCGATGCCTCCGTCGAATTCGCCCGCACCCCCAGCGGAGGAATGGGCCTTTGTTTCGACGGGACCGATTTGCTTTTTGTCGGCGACGACGCGCTCTGGCGCTTCCGGGATGCCAACGACGACGGCCAGGCGGATGGTCCGCCGGAGCGTTTGCTCTCGCTCAACGGGGGTGAACACGGCGGCCATGCGATCCGCAAGGGACCTGATGGAGGGTGGTATGTGATCGGCGGCAATGACACCAAGTTCAGCCCGGCGGAGATCAACCTCTCGTCTCTGCCCGCCCAAAAAATCGAAGGCGGCGCCCTGCTCCGTCTCCGGGCGGACGGCCACGGCGCCGAGGTCGTGGCCCACGGTTTTCGGAACCCCTACGACTTTGATTTTAATCGTGAGGGTGAGCTGTTCACCTACGACAGCGACGTGGAGGGCGACTATTTCCTGCCCTGGTATACGCCGACCCGCCTTTACCACATCGCGCCGGAGGGTCATCACGGCTGGCGACTGGAGGGTTACAAGCGCAGTTGGGCGCGGCCTGACTACTACGTGGACACGGTGAGCATTCTCGAGGAACTCGGGCGCGGGTCTCCCACCGGGATCGCCTGCTACGATCACCTGCAATTTCCCCCTTACTACCGCGATGGATTGTTCGTGCTGGACTGGACGTTTGGTCGCGTCCTGTTTCTGCCGTTGCAACCGAGTGGCTCCAGCTACCAGACCAGCCCGGAAGTATTTCTCGAATCCATCGGCACGCACGGGTTCGCGCCGACGGACATCGCCGTCGGGCAGGACGGTTCGCTTTTCCTTTGCGCCGGGGGAAGGAAGAGCCGTGGAGCGGTCTACCGCATCCAGTATATCGCCGATCCATTATCCAGCATCCGGGCCACCAACTGGCTGCAGATCTCCAGCACTGAAGCCCAGGCCGCCGTCTCCGCGCCGCAACCGCTGGAGGCGTGGTCGCGCGCCTGGTGGATGCCGTTGGCCAAACGGGCCGGGCCCCGGCCCTTCGAGATCCTGGTCGTGGACAACCGCGCCCCGGCTGAGCAACGGATCCGCGCGATCGAGATCCTCACGGAAGTCCACGGCGGCCTGGCGCCAGACGTCGCGGCCGGTTGTGCCCAGGCCGGCGCACCGCCAGTCCGCGCGCGAGTTGCCTGGTCCTTGGGCGTCGTTCCGGCGCAAAACTTCGAGCCGATCCTGCTCGGCCTGGCGCGCGATTTGGCGCCATCCGTCCGCGTCCATGCCTTGGAGGCGTTGCGTCGGGAGGCAGGCAACCTGGCCATTGCCACCATTCAGCAGGCCCTGGCCGCCAACCTCGCCCACCCGGACAAGCGAGTTCGCCAGGCCGCCGCGCTCCTGGCCACCACACTGCCTGACCCGGCCTGGAAAGCCCTCTGGGCCCAGCAATCCGCGGGGCCACCACAGGCGCGCCTGAGCGCGACGCTGGCGCTGCTCTGGCGCCGCCACTCCTCGGAAGTCAATACCACCGCCGTCGAAACCGCCCTGACGCTGCTCAATCAAACCCGGCTTCCCGACCTGAGGGCCCAGGCCCTGCGCCTGATCCTCATCGGCCTCGGCGATTTCCAACTCGAAAAACCCTCTCTCGAGGTTTACACCGCTTATGAGCCGGGGTTTTCCCTGGCGGCGCATCCGGTCCTCATCAGCCGCCTGCAAAAAGCCCTGGCGACCCTCTTTCCCTCCGGGGATCGCATCGTCGATTTCGAAACCGCCCGACTCCTCGCCATGATCGAAGCGAGCGATCCCGGCCTGCCGGGGAAGGTGGTCGCCCGCTTCAATGACTTCGGATCACCGTCGGATGACTTCCATTATCTCACGGTGTTCTCGAAGCTGAAAACGGCGGCGGTCACCAATTTCACCGCCTGGATCGCCCAAGCCGTCCTCAGGCTGGACCGCAAGCTCGACGGATTGCAACAACGCCCCCAACAGAACTGGCCGAGCCGCCTGGCCGAATTGGTGGGGGCGCTGATCAAACACGATTCGAACCTGGCCGACGCGATGATGCGCCATCCGGACTTTGCCCGGCCCGCCCATCTTCCCCTGGTTCCGCTGCTGGGCTCCACCCGCTACCTGGCTTGTGCCCGGCTTTACTTGAACGCGGTGCGCTCCACGCCCGGCTTCCCCTGGACCGAGCCACTGGTCGAGTTGCTCTCCGCGCTTCCGCCGGAGGAAGTTCATCCACTTTTGCGAAAGCAACTGGCCAACGTCGTCTTGCGCGATCGCCTGCTCATCGAGTTGGCCCCCAAACCCCAGTTGGAGGATCGCGACAAATTCGTCGCCGGCCTCGAGTCGGCGCGCCCCGAAGTGGTGCGGGCCAGCCTGACCGCTCTGCTGCAACTGCCCAATGACACGACCACCCGGGCCCACGTCGCCACGTTGCGCCTGCTGCGCCGCCTTTTGCATAATCCCGGCGATTCAACCACTCGCGCTCAAACACTCCTCCTGCTCAGCCGCCTTTCGGGTCAAAAATTCGACATCCAGGAAAAAGAGGGCGACCTGACCCGGATTTATCAGCCGGTCTTCGACTGGTTCGCACTGAAGTATCCCGGGATCCTTCGCCAACTTGACGCCGACGATCAGGAAAATCCGGCGCAATGGGAGGCGTTTTACAAGACCGTCCCCTGGACACGCGGCGACACGAGCCGGGGAGAAACGCTTTTTGTCGAGCGCGGCTGCCAGGGTTGCCACAGCGGGGCGCGGCCCATCGGCCCGGATCTCGGCGGCGTCGCCCGGCGCTTGTCCGTCGTCGACCTTTTCAACGCGATCCTCTTTCCCAGCCGCGACATCGCTGCGCCTTATCGCATGACCACCTTCCATCTGCGCGATGGGAGCAGGTTCACCGGGTTGGTCGCTTTCGAGTCCGCCGACGGAGTGATCGTGCAAACGGCGGCCGCTGCCACGGTGCGCCTGGCCGAGTCAGACATCACGAGCCGGGAGCCGAGCACGGTTTCATTCATGCCAAGCGGTCTGCTGGTTGGCCTGAAGGCGCAGGACTTCGCCGACCTCTACGCCTACCTGAAAGCGCTTCCGGCTCAGGGCGAGCCTCCACGGTTTAATGACCGCGCCTTGGGACCATGAACCGCTTAGACTTGTAACTGGTAACTGGTAACTGGAAATTGGAAATTGAAAACAGGGTCACGCTCGGGATGAGCTTCTCCAAATCGCCAGTTACAAGTGACAAGTTACCAGTGACTAGTCGGTTCATGGGGAGGGAACACCTCCAAGATCGGGACGTGAGTTGGGACCATCAACCGTGGCGGAGCACGCAATCCGCAATCCGCAATCCGCAATCCGCAATCAGGAGGTTCACGGGGAGAGCAGCACGATGCGGTAAAACCGTTGCGAAACGCCCCGGGCGGCGGGATCGGTGACCGGGAAGAGGGCCCCGTTGCCGAGGATGCTCTCGAAGCCCGCCAGGGGCGTCCATACTGTCGGGCTCGCGAGTGCGCCGGCCCAATCCACCCGGTAACTGCGACCGGCCAGCGTCGGGAAGCTCAGGGCAAACCCGGCATCACTCATCCTCGCGCCCGCCACTTTGAAGTCGTCGTCCAGGATCGTCCCGATGCCAGGCGGGCCAAGGATGGCCCGGACCGGGTTGAACGGGTTGAGGAGAAACGTCTCATTGGGCTCGACGATCGTATCGCCGATCACGTTCACCGTGACCGTTCGGTTGGTGGTGCCGGGAGCAAACGTGAGCGTGCCGCCGGCGAACATGAAATCGAGCCCGGTCGTCGCGGTGAGATTCGAAGTGGCATACTGAGCGGTGACCAGCGTGCTGCTGGGCGCGGAAAGGGTCACGTTGAACACCAACTCGCGGTTGCCGTCATCGCCTTCCATGATCGACGCGTTGCTCACGTTCAGCGTGGGAAACGGATCATCATCGAGGATCGTGCCCACCGCCTGCGAATTGACCAGGATGGCGTTGGTCACGTTCGTCAGGATCACGGTAAACGTTTCATTCAATTCATCGAGGGCGTCGTCGACGATGGGGACGACGACGAACTGGGTCGTTTGGCCAGGACTGAAATGCAACGTGCCGTTGGTCGCGAGAAAGTCCACCCCACTGGTGGCGATGGCTCCACTCGCGCTGCTGGCGGTGGCAAAATCGACCGTGACTTCATAGTCCACGGGTTTGAGCAGGCTGACGGTGAAGAGAGCGGCGTTGGTCGGCGCGCCCCCTTCGGTCACCGAAGCATCGCTGATCGACATGGTCAACGGATCGTCGTCGAGGATCGTGCCGACGGCTTGCTTCGCCGTGATGGGGAGCACGGTGGAATTGGTCAGCACCACCAGGAACGTCTCGTTGGTCTCGTCCAGCAAGTCACCCAGGATAGTGACCGCGAAGGTCTGGGTGGTCTGATTCGGGCCGAAGGTCACCGTCCCGTTGGTGGCGACATAGTCCATGCCGGCAAGTGCGGTCAGGTCGACGGTGTAATAATCGACGGTGACGGTCGTGTTGGTGGCCCCGGTCAACCTCACCGTGAACAACAGGTCGCGCTCCCCGGCGTCTCCTTCGAAACGGGCGGCGTTCACCACCCGGAGACTGGGCGGTTCCTGCACCGTGAGGAATTGGTTGGTCGCCACGTCGGGCAATTCCTGGACCAGGCCCGAGGGCCACTCGATGCGCAGGGAATCGACGACGCTGGCGTCGCCCAGGCCGAAGTGCGCGTCGAGCGTATTGGGGCTGCCGGAGCCATCCCGCGCGGTGATCTCCCGGTATTGCCAGCGCGGCACCCCGCCGATCGTGGCCAGGACCTGCACCTTGGCGCCGACGCCCGAGCGATTCGACACGTCCCCGCGCAGCCGGACGTTAATCCACGCGTTGCTGTTGCCGTTGTTGCGGTAGAGGAAATTCTCGCCGGTCACGTTCGAAACGAACAAGTCGAGAAAGCCGTCGTGGTCGATGTCGACCCAGGCGCTCCCGAAGGAATTGGCGCGGTCACTGGCCGGGCTGCCGGTTTCGATGGTCGTAAAGGAGCCATCGCCGTTGTTGTGGTATAGGAAATTGCCAAAGGCGCCGTCGTTGGTCACGAACGCATCGATCCAGCCATCGTTGTCGTAGTCGCCCCAGGCGCAACTGGTCGAGTTAGCGCCTTCGGCGCCCTCATTGACGATTTCACCGGCGGTGATGGCGGTAAAGCTGCCATCGCCGTTGTTGCGGTAAAGCGCGCTGTTGATCCCGGCGGTGTTCACCACGAAGAGATCCAGGGCGCCGTCGTTGTTGTAGTCCACCCAGACACTGGAGGGCGAGTTGCCCCGGGCCGCCGTGATCGCGTTGGTCGTGCGCGCGAATGTGCCATCGCCCTTGTTGGCGTAAAGCACCGCGCCGCCGGGCAGGAACGTGCCCAGCGGCTGGTTGGCCACCAGTAGGTCCGGCGCCCCGTCGTGGTTGAAGTCGCCCCAGGTCAGCGACATCGTGACTTTGAAGTTGTCGCTGGCGATCGGGCCGGAATTGACCCGCGCGAACGTGCCGTCGCCGTTGTTGTGATAAAGAAAGTTCACGCCCAGATTAATCCCGATGCACAAGTCCAGGAAACCGTCCCGGTCAAAATCGGCCCAGGCCGCCGACGTGCCGGCTCCTGTATCCTCATTTAAACCTCCCGCGCTCGCCCGGCTGAAGGTGCCGTCGCCGTTATTCCGATAAAGCACGCTGTTGGTCCCGGGCGCCCCGAAACCACCGCCGCCCCCAAGGCCGCTGTTGACCACCAGCAGGTCGAGCCGTCCGTCGTTGTCGTAGTCGGCCCAAACCGCGTTTCGCGTATTCGCGTAGTCACTGACCACGGCGCCCGACATCACCCGCGTGAAGGTGCCATCGCCGTTGTTATGGTAGAGATAATTGAAATCGCTCGCCCCTTTGGGCACGAACACATCCGGGAACCCGTCGTCGTCATAGTCACCCCAAGCCGCCGGACGCGAACTGCCGGGATCCGTCACCAGTTGCCCGGTGGTGATCTTCGTGAAGGCCGGGTCGATGCTCAGCGTGACCACGGAACCCGTGGTGGAACCGGAGACCGTGCTGGCCACCAGGAAATAATCTCCCCCGTCGGCCCTCGTGGCCTGCCTCAGGAACAGGAAATCACCCGTTTCGCCCGGCAACATGAAACCGTTCTTGAACCATTGGTAAGTGATCGGCCCGTCGCCGAAGGCGATCGATTGGAAGAAAACGTTGGCTCCAAGACTGACGGACGTGCTCGATGGCTCAAACAAGAAAGTCGGCTGGCTCACGCCGGCCACGGCGGAAGCCGTGAAAACGGCGGCGGCCAGGAGACGGATTTTCATGCTCATGGGAAATCGCAAGCTAATTGCCCTCACAGACCACCCGATAAAACGCGCTGACGGAACCCGGCGCGGCGGGGGCGGACCAACTCATCGTCTCGGTCGTCGCCTCCAACGGTTGGCTCACCGCCTGCCACACCGGCGAGGTGAGACTGACCGTGCGCTGCACGACGTAGGACTTGCCCGGCGAAGCGTTCCAGCGCAACGAGACCTTCCCCCCGTCCAGGCTCGCCGCAATCACTTGGAATCCGGAAGCCGCGGCGGCCGGCGCGAGTTTGAAGATGGTAAAATAATCCTCCACGTTGCCCGTCTCGCGCAGGAACCGGCCGTCCAGCCGGTTGCCGTTGACGTCCACCACGAGCGAGCCGAGTTGGAGCAAGGACATGAACATGGCCGGGTGCGGCCCGTCCGGCTGGACGAACGTGGCCTGCCCGGAGGAGCCCGCCACCACGTAAACCGTCCCGAGGTACGGCGTCGGCGTCGTCGGCCCTTTCACGTACGGCAGGTCCTGGTCGAAGTTGCCGGAGCTGCCGTCCACGATCATGGTGGGGAGCAAATTGGTCGAGTAACCGTAATGGCCGTGCATCAGGAAGGAGCGTTCGTAATTATGGCTGTGGCCGCTGAGCACCAGGTCGACACTGTAGGATTCCAAAATCGGCAGCACGTTTTCCCGCATCTCGACCAGCTCGGGGTCCGCCCCGTCGTCGTTGTCTGAATCGTGTGAGCCTTTGGTATAGGGTGGATGGTGCCAATAGGCGATCAGCCAGAAGTTGGTGTTGGCCTCCAGATCCTGCCGCAGCCAGGTGCACATCACCCCGTTGCTCGAGCGGTCCGAAGTCATCGCGTCCAGACAAACGAAATGAATGTTTCCGTAGTCGAACGAATAATACTGCTCGGTGCCGGAGGCGACGCCGCCGGCCTCGCCGTTTTTCGGGAAATCGAAAATCCGGTAATACGGGATGTTGGCGCTGTAGGTGTGCGACTGGGAGGTCTCGTGGTTGCCGACACAGGACCAGAGCGGCGTCTGCCGCAACAGCATGGGATACATATTGAACACCGCCGCCTGGTATTCCGTGTCCTGCCCCGAATTGTAGGCATTGTCCCCCAGCATGAGCCACAGATCGGTGGAGCGGTCGCCGGTCAGCTCCAAATAGGCGTCGCGCACCGCCGCCGGCCGCTCATCGGCTGTCCCGGAGTCGCCGATGACCCAAATCCGCGTCGATTTGCCGGCGGTCGGCGAGGTAACGAAGGAATATTCAGGTCCGCTCGTCAGGTTCGTCGCCGTCGTCCCGATCGAGTAAGAGTAGCGCGTGTCCGGCAACAGGTTCGTCAGCGCTACGGTGTGTTCGGAGGTGGAAACCGCGTCGTCCGCCACCTGGTCCAGGTTGGCCTCACCCGTGCCGTAACGGACCCGACTGTTGACCGGGCGATTGGTGCGCCAGCGCACGATGATGCTGTGCGGGGTCGCACTCTGCAGGTAGGGCCCGCGCGTAATCGTCGGCGGGAAGGTCGTGTCGTAGACGGACGGAATAATCTGCAGGGCATTGACCGCTCCGCGGGGCGTGGCATCGGTCGACGACCGCGCCGTGGCCGAGATGGAGAAGTTGGCGGCCGTGAGCCCGTTAAACCGGACATAATTCCCCGCCGACGTGTTTTTCCCCTGGTCGCCGGGCCCGGACGCCTGCGCGTAAATGCCGCTGAAACTTGCCCAGGCCGCGTCCCGCAAAAAGACGATGTTGGTGCCAAGACGAAATTGCACCACCCGGTCGCCTCCGTTGTTGTTCCCATCCGAATAGACAATCACATCGTAGATGGGAAATGGCACCTGGGAAACGTTGATCACGCTGTTGGTCTGGAAACCGGTCGTGCCGGCCTGGTCGCTCCCAAAACCTTTCATCAGCTTGTGATCGGACGAAAGGCTCGCATTCACGGCGAGCTGTTCGCCCGGCGTGGCAAAATCCGCGCTCACGTCGACCGTTGTCCCCAAGCCGATGGCGTTCTTTAAGTTCGGGCCGGCCACCGCCCCGTTGGTGAAGACCAGCACGTTGTTCCAATTCCGTTGCGGCACCGTCCCGGCGAGCTCGGTCGCGGCCAGCGCTTCGTTCGCGCCGGCGGCGTTGGGCACAAAGTTGATTCCGATCGATGGCGTCGCGGCCAGCACCGTCACCCCGATCGGCGCGGACACGTTCGTGCGCCCCTGGTCGTCGAAGGCTGTGGCCGTCACCAGATAAGTCCCCGGCGCCACGTTTTCCCACGAGAAATTGTAGGGGCTGCTCGCGGCCTGGCCGAGCTTGCGCGTGCCCTGGAAGTATTCCACGCGCGCGATCCCGCCACCACCCGTGGACGCGGCACTGGCGGCCAGCGGCACCAGCGCGGGCGCCACAAAGCTCGACTCCTCCATCGGGCTGGTGATGGTCACGCTGACCGGGGTCGGCGCCGTCGCGAAAGACCAGCTGAGGATCTCCTGGGTTTGATAGCCCGGACCATTGGCCGCGGTAAACCCGAACCAGCCTTGGCCGCGGTCCAGCGCCAGCCGGCTGGAAAGGTCCAACGCCAGGTCCAGGGCCGGCGCCTGGCCTCCATCCACAAACACCTGCAACGCGCCGCTCTGGTAGACAATTCGGGCCGCGTGCGTGTTGCCGTCGGCGAAGTCGGGCAAACCGTTCGTCACCGCGCCCAGGGAGGCGGCGTGGTCGGCGCTGTTGGTCTGCAGCGAAGCGGGCGTTCCCCGGGCTTGCACGCTGAGGTGGTTGGCGGGCGCGTCGTTTGTCCCGTTGTTCCTCGTGTCGAACTCGACCGCCAGGCTGTTGAGGATTCCGCCATACCCGATCGCGCCACCGGCCGGCCCCAGGGCGGGCACCGCGTTGTTCTGAATGACGAAGGCCAAGCCCTCCCCGCCCCCCCCGCCCGCGCCCGAGAGTTGAAACGTGAACGTGGTCTCGAACCCCGCCGCCAGGACGCGCTTGTGGAAATACCAGGCGCCGCCCACGCGGCCGGCTTCACCGGGCGTCAGCCGCAGCCGACCACCCGTCACCGTGGCGTCGCCTTGCAGCGCCAACTCGGAGGCCGAGTGGAACTGCGGACGATCGAAGACCGGAGTCTGGCCGCGGCTCGCGGGCGACAGCACCAGCCAAAGCAGACATAACCCCGACATCGAAAAGATTCTCATGAGGACAGGATCCTGTATTTGCGATGACAACGTTCCGTCGCGGATTCGCCCATATGACCAGAGCCGGACGGGCCCAGTTACAGTTTCTTTCTTTGCCGCACCGCGATTTTTGTTTTCCCTAGACCCGTCGCGCGCGCGGTGGTACAAGAAGTCGTGATCGGGCACGCGGGGCACGGTGGTCGGACGTATGAAGAAGGAACTTGATATACTGATCATCGAAGACGTCGTTCACGACGCCGAATTGATCGAGCAGGAATTGCGCAGCGGTGGCCTCGCGTTCCGCTCCCGGCGCATCCAGAACCGCGAGGCGCTCCTGCAGGAACTGCAGCAGGGGCGCCCGGACGTGGTTTTATCGGACTTCACACTCCCGGAGTTCGACGCGCTCCAGGCGCTCCACCTGCTCCGCCAACTCCAGCTGGATGTGCCTTTCATCCTGGTCACCGGCACGCGATCCGAAGAAGTTGCCGTGGAATGCATCCGGGAAGGGGCGGATGATTACATCCTCAAAGCCAGCCTCAAACGACTGGCCACCTCGATCACCAACGCGCTCCAGAAAAGAGGCATCGAGCAAGCCCGGCTCAACGCCGAGGCTGCGCTCCGCCGGAGCGAGGAACAATACCGGTTGATCGCCGAAAACACGCGCGACTTGATCAGCCTGGTCGACCTCGCCGGCCGCTTCCTTTACGCCAGTCCTTCCCACCACAGTGGCCTCGGCTATTTGCCGGAGACATTGACGGGCCGGGAATTGCTCGAGTTGGTCCATCCCGAGGACCACGAGGCCGTGCGCCTGGCCTGGGAGCAGGCTTTGCAATCCAGGGAAAGCCGCGTCGCCGAGGTGCGTTTCCTCCGGCAGAGCGGCGAATACCGCATGTTCGAGTCGATCGTCAACTGGATCTTCGATGAACTCGGCCAACCGCAACGCGCCGTGATCCTTTCCCGCGACATCATGCGGCGCAAGGAGGCCGAAGAAGCTTTGCGCGGCCTGCCCCGGCTCATCCGGGAAGCCCAGGAAGTTGAACGCCGCCGCGTCGCCCGCGAATTGCACGACAGCGTCATCCAAATCCTCTCTTCGGTCAAATTCCGCCTCCAGGCCGTCGAGGAAAAGCTCCTGGACAAGGATCAGGGCGCCTGGCGCGACGCCCTCAAGGCCGAAGCGCATTTGGAGAAAGCCATCCAGGAAGTCCGGCGGATCTCGCGAAATCTGCGCCCCAGCGAGTTGGACGACCTCGGCCTGGCCCCCGCCGTCCGCAGCTTGTGCAGCGAATTCGGGGAACGGACGGGCGTGGCGGTCGAGCTTTCCATCAACAAGCTGCCGCAGACCATCCCCAATGATATCGAACTCAATCTTTACCGCATTATCCAGGAAGCCCTCGGCAATATCGAAAAACATTCCCGCGCCACTCATGTGTCGCTCCAGTTGGGCCGCGAAGCCGCCCACCTCCGCGCGGCCATCCGCGACAATGGTCGCGGCTTCGACCCGCACTGCCCGCCGAGCAAGAAATGCAAACCTTCCGGCATGGGGTTGGTGGATATGCGCGAGCGCGCCGCCTTTGTCGGGGGTCACTACCAACTCCACTCCGCTCCGGGATCGGGAACCGAGATTGTAGTTGAGATGCCTCTCAAAAGCGTGGATAACCCCAAAACAAAATCCGGTGAAAAAGGACAAGCCTAGAAAAATCAAACTGCTCCTCGTGGACGACCATCCGATCGTCCTCGATGGCATCAAGTCTCATCTTTGTGCCCAGCCCGATTTCGATGTGGTGGGCGACGCGGGCAACGGCCAGGAGGCCTTGCGCAAAGCCAAATTGACCATGCCCGACGTCGTCCTCATGGACATCAGCATGCCGCATATGAACGGGCTGGAAGCCATGGCAACCCTGCGCAAACAGGTCCCCAATGCGAAGGTCCTCATCCTGACCATGCACGAAAGCAAGGAATACATCGCCCAGGTCGTCCGCTCGGGCGCCCGAGGCTACCTGCTCAAAGACAGCGCACCCGCCGAACTGGTCGGCGCCATTAAAGCCGTCCACGCCGGCGAAGTCTATTTCAGCCCCTCCGTTTCCAAGGTGCTGATTGAAGAGATGGCCGACGGTAACAAGCGCGCCCTCAACTCGCCCATGCCCCCGCCTTTGACCGAGCGGGAGCGCGAAGTGCTCTCCCTCATCGCGGAAGGCCTGCTCAACAAGCAAATCGCCGATCGCCTGGGGATCGGCGTGCGCACGATCGAGACCCATCGCGAACGCATCATGCGCAAGCTGGATATCCACACCGTCGCCGGTTTGACCAAATACGCCATCGCCCGCGGCATGACCTCCATGCCGTAGGGCCCTTCAGATTGCACATTGCTCATTGCACATTGCTCATTGTTCATTTGTGGAGCTTGAAAGGGGACGGAATGAGCAATGTGCAATGTGCAATGAGCAATGTGCAATCTCCAAACGCTACAGTAATCCCTGATACGCCAGCCAGAGTCCTCGGAAATAATTCGTCACCCGCACCGGATCGCTGCTCGGTGGAATCTCCGCCAGGCAGAAGCCCTGGAATTGGATCTCGTTGAGACGGGTGAAGAGTTTACGAAAGGCATATTCCTCCAAATCGAGGGTCCGTTCCTTCGGCACTTCCTTGGGCAATCCGTTTGGACGGACCTTCACGCCCTGGAACTGAGCCGCTTCGCAGTTCTTGAGGATCGTCTCCAAGTCCCAGTCCTGCCCGAGTTGGTAAGTCACCAGGCCCAGTTTCATCGCCGGCTGCCGGACGAGGAAACTCGGTGACCGGGCACGGGGGCTGGCGCGTCCGCCGCCAAGGCCGGCAATACTCCCGTCGCACCCGCGCTCAGCGCGGCATTCTTCAAAAAGACTCGGCGCGTGGTTTTCATGGCGCAAGCCCGTTTCGAAGCATGAGCCCGACGGTCGCTCGGTGACCAAATCGTCACGAAAAAATGAGACAATTGGTTTGAAAAAAATCGAGCGAGCGGCCTACAGTAACGCATATGTCCCGGACAAACCGACTTGCCGTCGTCCTGGCTTTGTTGTGGTCGGCGCTGTTTGGAGCAGCTTCGATGACCCTGGCCCAGGCGCCACTGACCGTCCTCGGGGTGACCGACCGAGGCGATTATGCGGACAGCGTCACCCTGAGCATTCCCACCACGAGCGGCTACGTTTACTCGGTCAAGCTCGACGGCGATCCAATTCCCGTCGACGTGAACGTGGTGGTGAACAAGGTCGACTATCACCAGTTGTTCGTTTCCCGCACCAACCTGGCCACGTCGTCGGTCACGAACCTCCTGTTCGGGTTCGTCGTGCGCGGTTCGATTTTCGCCACGACGGAGCGGGGCATCCCCGCCTGGATCCCTTACCCGGCGATCAACGCCACGGCCGCCGAACTGGCCGACGCCCAACTGCGCATCCTCACTCCGCAGAACTATCCGCTGGGGCTGGAAATTCCGGTGGTCGCCTGGATCGAAAAACCGGATGCGACCGCCGTCCGCGCCAATGCGCTCCTCACCGCGCCGGGCCACCCTGCCATCCAGCTTCGCCGCGGCGCCGGTTCCGGTTTCCTGGCCGCCACGAACCCCGCGGGAGTCCTGAACTACCCCGCCGCCATCCCCGGCATCCAGACCAACAAACTCATCAACCTCGAAAGCAGCACCACGTGGACCGACGTTTCGGGCACGCTCAGCGGCAGCGTCAGTTGGCCGGCCAACTCGCGCATCGCCGTCCTGGGCAATCTAAGTATTCCCGCGGGATCCACTCTCTCCATCGGCGAAGGAACGATTGTCAAACTCAACTCCAGTGTGAACATCACGAACGACGGGCATATTTTTATCAATGGCACCGAGCAGCAGCCGGTGGTCTTCACCCCCGTGAGCCGGGCTGCACCGTGGGGAGGATTCCTCATGCGCACGAGCACGGGGGCAGTGGATGCAACCGGGGCTATTTTCGTGGCGAGCGGAGCCCAGCAAACCGGCTTTCCCGGGCATAAGCCACAACAACCCTTGTTCATGCTCGACCGGCGCCCGCGCCTGACTCTAACCAACTGCGCTGCCATTTACATGGCCGGCCAGTTCGGGCACGCGACCGGGGTTGCCACGAATGCTGCCGATCCGAACTGGACCGTGGTCAACATCATTCATTCGCTGGTGCAACACTGCGTGACCGCCGGCGAGTGGAACGGCTGCGATCTCAAGCTGCTCGATTCGGCCATCATCGAGATGCCTTTCGTGACACCGAATTTTGATGACGCGGACGAAGACGCGATCTATTTCACGTCGGGAAAGTACGAGGTGCGCAATTGTCTGATCGGCTGGTCGCGGGACGATGGCATCGATGCAGGAAGCAATGACGGCAGCTCGGTCACGGTCAGCAACAACTGGCATGATTCCATTTTCCACGAAGCGTTCGCCTGGTCCGGCGGCGGTGGTTCGCCTGGGGCGCGGCGCACGACCAACATCCATTGCGTGGCCATCAACTGCGGGCAGGGTTACGAATGCGGCTGGAGCAGCGGGAGCGCCACGCCCACACCAAACGATTTCGTGACCGATTCGTTGGCCGTGGGCAATTCGATCGGCGCGCGGTTTGGCGACAATTATACGCCGTTGGAAGGCTTCACCTATTCCGGTTTCCTGCGCGTGACCAATTCAATTCTGCTGAACAATATCCGGGACGTTTGGGGCTATAACTGGCAGGACTGGGCCTATCGGACCAGCGCCATGGACATCCAGGGTAACTGGCTGACCGTGCCCAACACCAATCATCCCAACAACCAGGTCTGGAACCCAGCCAGCGATAACTCGCGCCTGGCGGCCTTCATGAGCACCCCGCCCGACGCGCCCGTCGGCATTGGCTTCGCCACCTGGACAAACCGCTTCGCCATGAGCTCGATCTTCGATGGCGTGCCGGTCGGCTTGAGTTCGTTCACCACCCATCCGGTCGGGGTCAACTACGCTTTCCAGGACGGCAACGGCGCGACCCTGGCCACCGGCACGTTGACGTTTGTGCCCGGGGAAACGGTCAAGCCGATTTACCCGCGCGCCATCGACCTGCCGAGCCACCCTTCGGTCCAGGTGATCTTGAGCAGTCCGGACGGCGGCGAATTGACCGGCGCAACAAATGTCCTGTTCCAAGGCAACTTTCCCGCCGCGCAGATCTATTGCTGGGTGAAGGCAGACCAGGTGGATCTGGCGCGAGTCAGCGAAGGCGTGCCGGTGGCCTTAAGCGCGAAATCGGCCCTGCCGGTCACCGTCCATTACCAGTTCGAGGCGAGCGCAGGGGTTTTGGACAGCGGCACGCTGACGTTTCAACCCGGACAGACCCTGGCCTGGGCTTACGCCCCCAAGGTGCGCCCCCAGGACGACGACATCATTCGGCTGAGCTTGAGCGACGCGGTGTCAGCTCCGCTGGGCAACCCCAGCACCGTGTATTTCATCCGGACCACAACGGCGCCCGTCCTGCCCAATACCACTTTGATTGCCAAGGGTTCGACCTGGAAATATCTGGACACCGGCACGAACGCGGGCACCGCCTGGCGTGACCCGGGCTACGACGACGGTCCGTGGAGGAGCGGGCCGGCGGAACTGGGTTACGGCGATAACGATGAACGTACCCCGGTCAGCTTCGGCCCCGATCCCAACAATAAATACATCACCACCTATTTCCGCCACGCCTTCAATGTGAGCGACCCCACCGCGTTCACCAGCCTCAACCTGTGGCTGAAACGGGACGACGGCGGCGTGGTCTACTTGAATGGCGTGGAAGTGTTCCGCACGTCCAACATGCCGGCGCCACCCACCGCCATCAATTTTAACACGCTGGCCCTGGGCGCGGCCGTCGAGAACGCCATCGACACCCCCACTCTCAGCCCCACTCGCCTGACGGCGGGGGCCAACATCGCCGCAGTCGAAATCCATCAACAAGCCCTCAACAGTTCCGACATTAGTTTCGACTTGGAACTGACCGCGGTCCCGGTCCCGCCTCCGCCACCGCCGCAGCCGGCTTACCTGGCTGACTTTGATGGCCAGCTCACCCTCGCCTGGAGTGACCAGACGTTTGTGCTGGAAGAGGCCAGCGCATTGACTGGCCCGTGGACGAGCGCCTCGACTCGCAGCCCGTTGATCCTCACTCCTTCCGAGCAGCAGAAATTCTTTCGCTTGAAGCGGCCTTGAATCTTCGCGCCATTCGGCCCGGCCTCAGGGCCACGCCACCCACAGCAGGGCGGGCAGGACCTGGCCGGAGGAGCCTTGAAGAACATGATCGGCGCGCGCCGTCAGAGGGGTGGCTTGCGGGTTGATCTCCACGAGCACCGCACCATGCTCCACCGCCGTCAGCGGCAGCGCCGCCGCCGGATGCACCAGCGCCGAAGTGCCGATGGAGAAGAACAAGTCGCATCCGCGGCTTGCCGCTTCGGCTTGGACAAAGGCGGCTTCCGGCAGCATTTCCGTAAACCAAACCACGTCCGGCCGCAGCAACCCGCCGCAACGCGGGCAATGCGGATTGCTCATGCGCTCTTCCTGAACCGGGTTGAGATCGGAACAGGTTAGTCCGCGCCTTGGTCTCGAACAAGAGCCGAGTGCGAGGGAACGATTGGGCTTTACTCGGAAATCATTCCAGGCTACCCACGAGCCATGAACGTCTCCGATAATCTGGCGTGGTGGATTGTCGGGCTGGTGGTCGCCGGCCTCGTCGGTCACTTCGCGCTCCATCAGGTGTCTCCAGCCGCGCGCACGCGCCGCCGCCGCCGCCGCAGTTACGGCAAGGTCACCAGCCGAAGCCGACGGCCCGTCGTCAAACTCAACAGTCGCGTCCCCGAGGAGAAGTCATGATTTGCGATTTTAGATTTGCGATTTGCGATTTGAATGAAGCGCGTTGAGACGACCCTCCGCAATCCGCAATCCGCAATCCGCAATCCGCAATCCGCAATCCCAAATCCCCTGTCACCCGGCGAACAGGTCCATTTGTGGCGCAGGGGCGAGCTGTTTCAATTTCTCGCGCTCGGCTTTGTGCCGCGCCTGCTGGCGGACGGTGCCTTCGGGCGTCAACTCGCTCTCTTCCAAGTTGCGCAGGATGACTTTGGCGCGGTCGATCACGGGCTTGGGCACGCCGGCCAGGCGCGCGACCTGGATGCCGTAGCTCTTGTCCGCGCCGCCGGCGACGATTTTGTGGAGGAAAACCACCTGGTCGTTCCATTCCCGCACGGCCACGTTGAAGTTCTTTAAGCGCGGCAGGCGTCCGGCCAGTTCGGTCAGTTCGTGGTAGTGCGTCGCGAACAAGGTCTTGGCCCCAACCTGATTGTGGAGATGTTCGACGATGGACCAGGCCAGGCTCAGGCCGTCAAACGTGCTGGTGCCACGGCCGATTTCGTCGAGGATGACCAGGCTGCGCGGCGTGGCGTTGTTCAGGATGTTCGCCGTCTCGCTCATCTCGACCATGAAGGTGCTCTGCCCACGCGCCAGGTCGTCGCTCGCCCCAATGCGGGTGAAAATGCGGTCCACCAGGTCGATCTGGGCTTCGACCGCCGGAATAAACGATCCGGTGTGCGCGAGCAAGGTCAGGAGCGCGACCTGGCGGATGTAAGTGCTCTTGCCTGCCATGTTCGGGCCGGTGATCAGCGCGATTTGCGCGGCGGCGTCCAGCTGAGTGTCGTTCGGGACAAAGCGGCTTTCCACCAGGGTTTGTTCGAGCACCGGGTGGCGTCCGTCGCGGATGATGAGCCGGCCCTCGTCGCCCACGCGCGGGCGAGCATAGCCGTGCAGGCGGGCGCTCTCGGCGAAGGCACCGAGCACGTCCAATTGGGCCAGGGCATCGGCGGTGCGTTGGATCGGCTGAAGCCACTGGAGCACTTCTTCGCGCACTTTCAGGAAGAGCTCGTATTCGAGCTTCACGCTGCGCTCTTCGGCGCCCAGGATTTTCCCCTCCATCTCCTTCAACTCGGGCGTGATGAAACGTTCCCCGTTGGCGATGGTTTGTTTGCGGATGTAATGCGGCGGGACTTTGTCCAGGTTCGACTTGGTGACTTCGATGAAGTAGCCGAAAACGGAGTTGAAACGCACTTTGAGCGAGGCAATGCCCGTGCGGCTGATTTCGTCCTGCTGCAGTTTGGCCAGCCAATCCTTGCCCCCGCGCTGGGCCTGGCGAAGTTCATCGAGCTCGGCGCTGAAGCCATCGCGAATGAGGCCGCCCTCCTTGAGCGCCAGGGGCGCTTCGGCCACGATGGCGCGCGCGATCAGTTCCACCAGGGCGGGGAGTTCGGTGACCTGGACCAGCAGATCTCCAATCAAGTTCGGGCCGGGCTTCATCCCGTCGCGAAGTTCGCCGGGTGACCGGGCCAGGCCGCTGATCCCGAGATCAACCGATGGATCGGCAGAGGCGGTCGAGCGCCGCTGGATGGCGTCGAGGACGACGCGCAGCCTGGGGAGCTGTTCCAAGGCCTGGCGCAACGCCAGGAGATCGCGGGCGTTGCCGCTGCCCAGGCTGAGACGTCCGATGGTCCGCTCCAGATCGCGCACTTCGGCGAGTTGCGCGCGGAAACGTCCGAGGCCTTCGGCGTCGTCCAGGAACGCCTGAACCGCTTCCTGACGCTGGTCGATGGCCTGGGCGTGGGCCAGCGGCTGGGAGAGCCAGTCCCGCAAGCGGCGCGCGCCCATCGGCGTGACCGTGCGGTTGAGCGCGCCATAGAGCGAAGCGGTGCGCGGGGCGTCGCGGTGGAGCGGCTCCAGAATCTCCAGGTGCCGGAGGGTGATGGAGTCGAGCGCCAGGAATTGAGTCGGCTGATAAAAGGAGAGCGCGGTCAGATGCTGGCAGTCGCGGCGCAAATGTTGCGTGAGGTAATGCAACACGGCACCCGCCGCGCCGATCGCCGCCAACCGATCCTTCAACCCGAAGCCATCGAGCGTGGCTACCTTGAAATGTTCGCGCACGGTGAAGCAAGCGGTCTCCGGCGCGAAAACCCAGTCGTCGTAAGCGATGACGATCCAGCCCGGGCCGCCAGCCCTCTGGGCGGGCACGCGACTGGCCGCAGAAGATTCCGAACCGGCGATCTCTTCCCGACCGCCCGCACTCAACAGGGAACGAACGGTCGATTCGCCCGGGCAGATGATTTCGACGGGCCGCAACCGCTCCAACTCCGTGAGCAGCGCCGCATCGGACTCGACTTCCGTCGTCTTGAAACTGCCGGTGGTGAGGTCCACCAACGCCAGTCCGATGCTTTGGCCGTGCCTGCAAACGGCGGCCAGGAAATTGTTCCGCTCGGCGACCAGCATCCGATCCTCGAAATGCGTGCCAGGCGAGAGAATCTGTGTGATCTCGCGTTTGACGAGCTGGCCGGGTTTCGCCTCCTCCATCTGGTCGCAGATGGCGACTTTGCGTCCAGCCTTGAGGATGCGGGCGATATAGCCGTGGGCGGCGTGGAAGGGGATGCCGCACATCGGGATCAGCCCCCGCTTGGTCAACGCGACGTTGAGTAATTGCGCGCCGACCTGGGCGTCTTCGAAAAACATCTCGTAAAAATCGCCCAGACGGAAAAGCAGCAGTGCGTCCTTGGGCAGTTCGCCTTTGATCCGGCGATACTGCGCCATCATCGGAGTCAGTTGGGCTTCGCTCGACATGCGCGGGAGAATTAAACCGCAGGCGTTGCATCTGGGGAAGGCATTTTCCCGCGCTTTCACTGCGTTTCAACGGGCCGTGCAAGGATGAACCTCTGAAGTTTGACCACGCCGCTGGTCTTGCCAGGGTGCCAGAATTGATGCAAGTTCTCCCGTTCCCACCTCGAGAACCGATGAAACGTGGCCGTCCACCGGAAGACCGCAGGAAAACGTGTCGCAGCAGGATTGTGTTCGGACTTCACGTCGCCTTGGCGTTGTTCTCCGCGCGACTCCTACCAGCCGCCATCGTCGACCATTGCGATGAAACTGGCTTAACGGCCGCCGTGGCCGAAGGGGGCTTGGTGACCTTCGTATGCGATGGCACGATCCCGTTGACGCACACGCTCGTCGTCCAGCGCGACCTGACGCTCGATGCCAGCGGCCATCAGGTGACCCTCAGCGGCGGTCTCGCAGTTCGAGTATTCGATGTGTCGGCGAGTGCGACGCTGACACTCGTCCATCTCACGCTCGCCGATGGCCGTGCGGTCGGCATGGACGGCGCGGCTTACCAGCCGGGTAGACCGGGACAGGGAGGGGCCATGCGTGTGCAGGACGCCGCCGTCATCGCGCTCGATTGTCATTTCACCGACAATGTCGCGACGGGCGGCGCAGGCGGCGACTCCTCCAACGCCTTGTTCGGCCCTCCCGGATCTGGCGGGATCGGCGAGGGCGGCGCCATTGCCCTGATCACCGGCGCGGTGTTCTTGAGCAATTGCTCCATGCAAGGCAACCTGGCCGTGGGTGGCTCAGGCGGCGCGGCTGCCTCGGGAGGGTTCGGTTTCGGCGGGATCGGCGGCGCCAGCCGGGGCGGGGCGATCTACATCGCTTCAGGTCAAGTGGCGATGGACAGATGCGCGTTGGTCGCCAATCGCACGGATCGCGGCTTACCCGGGACGGGCATGTTTGCCGGCGATTTTCCTGGCACGCTGGGCGGTGCTCTCTATCTGGAAACCGGGGCCCTCGTATCCAGCAACGGCCTCTGGCGCGGGAACGCGGCCAACACGGCGGGAGGCGCCATCCTCAATCAGCAAGGCGCCGTGAGGCTAACCTCCTGCACCTTCGACGGCAATGCCGCCTCTTCCGACACCCTGAGCCGCGGTGGGGCGCTGTTCAGCGCGAGCAACTCGGTCCAAATCGTGGCGTGTCTGTTCACCAATAATAGCGCCACTGGATCCGATGGGTTTATTCTTCGCGGCCTGGTCCGAAATGGCGGCGCAGCGGAGGGTGGTGCGGTGTGCGTCCTGAGCGGAACGGCCGGCATCGTCAACTCTGCGTTCGTCAACAACCACGCTCAGGGCGGCGACGGCTTTTTGTCCATTGCACCCGGGCCGGCCGCAGCCGGCAGCGGACGGGGAGGCGCGTGGTTCGGCGGGGCCTCCGTCAGCGTCTTGAACAGCACGTTTGCCGGCAACACGGCGCGCTGCGGCCAGGCCATATTTCCGGACGGCAGCGCCGGCATCGGGGGCGGCGTGGCTAACTTCGGCGGGAGTCTGATCATCAATTACAGCACCATCGCCAGCAATTCGGCGAGTGACAACTACACGGGGGCTTCCCAGGGCGGAGGCTGCTACCTGGGGGGTGATTCGCTCATCCTTTACAACACCATCCTGTCGGGCAATACCGTCAACGGCTCGCACGGCAATGCCTTCGGCGCCATCACCGACGGCGGACATAATTTGAGTTCCGACCAGACGCCACTCCTGTCGGCCGCCGGCAGTCGCAACAACGTCGATCCGAAGCTGGCGCCCTTGGGTAACAACGGCGGCACCGCCCTGACCATGGCGCTCTTGTTCGGCAGCCCGGCCATCGACGCGGGTGATGAAGCTGAGTGTCCGCCCACCGATCAGCGCGGCGTCGCGCGCCCCGCCGGACTGGCATGCGACATCGGGGCCTTCGAGTTTGCCCCCGACTTCTTCTTCATCCTTTCGATCGCGCGATCCAACGGAGCGACGCTGCGGATTCGCGGCATGGGAGTTCCCAGCCAGACCTTCAAGCTGCAAGCCTCCCCGACCTTGGCAGATTGGGAAGATGCCGCTTCCGGAGTGGTCTCACCGGCGGGTTTGTTTCAAGTTGAGACGACGAACGAAGGTCAATGGCGGTTTTACCGGACCATGGCGCGTTGAGGCGCAGTCGGGGGCTCAACGGCCGGGAGCATGGAGCGCGGGAGAGGCACAAAAGGGTAAAAAAGCAAAAGGCGGGGCAGCGCGAGTCGAGATAGGCGCTCCCCCATCGGGAAAACTGCCGTAGGCAAGTCCGCGCCCCGGACGCTTGATCTCAAAACCGGTACTTGGACTGAGGCGTCTGCCCCGCCGGCTTTTTGTTTACCAAAACCGCCGGCAAAACTCAAGCGCAATCTGTGTTATTTGCGATTTGCGATTTGCGATTTTGGATGGAGGACGCCGGATGCAAGATGCAAGCTGGGGGATGCGGGATAGGCGATGCGCGACACGCGGCGCGCGATCCAAGTTCACCGCGAAGCAGCGCACTTGCTCCATCCTGCATCCTGCATCCCGCATCCCCCCATCCCAGATTCCAAATCAAAAATCGCAAATCGCAAATCGCAAATCGCAAATCACAAATGGGTTGATCGTCGCCCGGCTTGATGCGTGAATGCTCCAGCACGTTGCCCTCAGCTAATGATGCGAACAATTGCGCCATCCGCCTTAAGGTTCGCCGCGTTGGTCGGCTTGGTCTGCACCCTTCTCCGCTGGGCCATTCCCGTCCATGCCTCCGATGAGGCTTCGGCCCCGGCCCCCGGCTCCGCCGACGCGCTGTTTACCAATCGCGCCCTGCCGCGCATCCAAATCGAGATTCCACCGGAAGGCATCGCCGTCCTGAGGAACTATGAGTGGGAGTGGGGCGGGAATAGCTGGGCACGGACCAATGTGCTGGGCACCGTGCGCGAGGGAAACCGCGTCTACACCAATGTAGCCATTCACCTCAAAGGCGGCGCGGGCAGTTTCCGTTCCGTGGATCAAAAGCCGGCTTTGACCCTCAACTTTGACAAGTTCGCCGATGGCCAGCGGTTTGATGGCTTGCAAAAGATTCACCTCAACAACTCGGTGCAGGATCCGAGCTATCTTTGCGAACAGATTTCCCGGGAACTGTTTCTCGCGGCGGGCGTGCCGACTCCCCGCGCCGCCAACGCCACTGTGGTCCTCAACGGACGCGCCCTCGGCCTCTACGTGCTGGTCGAGGGATGGAACAAGCAGTTCCTGAAACGCCATTTCAAAAACACCAAGGGAAATCTCTGGGACGGCGGGTTCGCCAAGGAGATCACAGCCCCGCTGGAACTCAACTCCGGCGAGCATCCCGACGACCGCTCGGCGCTGGACGCCCTGGTCAAGGCCGCCAACCAGCCGGATCTGACCCAACGTTGGGGCGAACTGGAGAAGACACTCGACCTGGATCGGTTCCTCACCTTCATTGCGCTGGAGGTCATGCTGGCCCATTGGGACGGCTATGCCCTGAACCGAAACAATTATCGGGTCTTCCACGACCTGGATTCGGATCGCATCGTGTTCCTGCCGCACGGGATGGATCAAATGTTCGGCGTCTGGCGGGCCAGGCCGGAGAGTTCCATCACCCCGCAACTTAGGGGCCTCGTGGCCAGAGCCGTGGTGCAAACCCCGGAAGGACGGCGACGCTTTCTCAACCGGATGTCGCAATTGTTGACCAACGTCTTCAAGGTCGAAGTACTGACCAACCGCGTGAACGAACTGGCGGACAGGATCCGCCCTGCCCTGGCCGCCAGGCCCGCCGAAGCCGTCGGGCAGGAGCGGGCCCTGGCCCAGTTGCGGGATCGCATCGTGCGCCGCGAACGCAGCGTGCGGGAACAGTTGGCCGTGGCGACGGCACCCCTGCCATTCGACCGTTCCGGCGTAGCGAAACTGACGCAATGGGAATCCAAGCGGGACTCGGGCAACCCGAGTTTCGACCGGACCCACATCCCGCGGGACATATTGCAGATCACCGCTTCCGGCGGCCAGGCGTACGGCTCGTGGCGGACCATCGTCCTGCTCGAGGAGGGGGAATACCGGTTCGAAGGCAGGGTCAAGACCCAGGACCTGGTCCTGGGTCGAAACGTGACGCGCGGCGGAGTGACATTGCGCATGGCCGGGGAGCGCGCGGCCACGATGCATCCGGTCGTCTCCGAGTGGACGCCGATTTCGTATGACTTCAAAGTGTCCGGCATCACCGACGTGGAACTTGTCTGCGAACTGCGCGCGGCCAGCGGCTGGGCCTGGTTCGAAGTGGATTCCTTGCGATTGATCCGCAAGAATCGTTTGTAGTCGCGCCTTCAGGCGGCACCGGCCGGCTCCAGCCGGGACCATCAACCATCGGCGCAGGGAGAGTCTTTGGACTTGTCACTACCAACTGCTAACTGGTAACTGGTAACTGGTAATTGGAAATTCAAAGCCGCGTCACGCTCGGGACGAGCTTCAGCCAATCGCCAGTTACTAGTGACAAGTTACCAGTGACAAGTCGATTCATGAAGCCTGAAACGCTGAACCTCACCCGGCGCGAAGCGTTGCAACGGCTCAGCGCCGGCGCTTTGCTTGCCCTCGGTTGGTGGCCCGGCGCGCTCCGCGCCGACAACGAGAGGCCGGCCGGTTCCTTTCGTTTCCTGGTGATCAACGACACCCATTGCACCAGCCAGGAGTGCGGCCATTACCTGGAAGGCGTCGTCGCCCAGATGAAAGGCGAACAGAGCGAGTTTTGCCTCCATGCCGGCGATCTGACGGACAAGGCGGATCGGCAATATTTCGAGGCAGTCAAAGAGATCTTCGCTCCCTTGCCTGGCACGATGTATCCGGTGATCGGCAACCACGATTATCTGACACAAACCGACCGCAAATCCTACCTGCAGACCTACCCGCTGCGGTTGAACTACTATTTCCACCATCGGGGCTGGCAATTCGTCGGGCTGGATACCAGCGAAGGACAACACTCCGAGAAAACGACCATTCATCCAGACACTCTGCAATGGCTCGACGATTACCTGCCGCGCCTGAATCAGAAGAAGCCGACCATCATCTTCACGCATTTCCCGCTAGGGGCCGGGGTGCCTTATCGCCCGCTCAATGCCGACGCCCTGTTGGATCGGTTTCGCCAGTTCAATCTTCAGGCCGTCTTCAGCGGCCACTACCACGGGTTCACCGAGCGCCAAGCCGGTGCCGTCGTGCTCACCACCAACCGCTGCTGCGCGTTGAAGCGGGACAACCACGATGGCACCAAGGAGAAGGGCTACTTCGTCTGCACCGCCCAGGACGGGCGAATCCAGCGTTCCTTCGTCGAATACATTCCTCAGTGCATCTGCACCTCGCAGGTTCCGAGGCCCTCCCGATAGAAATTGAACTGCACGTTCGGATGGTCGGCGAGCAATGACATCGGCACGGAGGTGTCCACCGTGCGAGTCGCGATCATCCAGGTGGTCAATCGCTGGCCGAACGGGTTGTCGTGCCGGCCGGCGTGCCAGATCGATACCTTCTCCGCTTTCCAGGTTTCCACCGGGCCAACGCTGATGGCTTTCGTCGGGACCAGCGCAACATTGCCACCTCCGGATGTGCGCGCGTTCTGCGCAATCGTCAGCGGATGCAAATCGACCACGCGAGTGGCCAGCTTGCGATATTCGGCCGGGGTGGGCGGCGCGTTGCGCCAACGGCCTCCGCGCGGCAGGGGATCGTTGAAAGCCCAATGCTTCACATCCCCCTGCCCTCCCTGCATCACCGCGCAACGCACCCCCTCCCAACTCAGGCGATAAGCGCTGGTATCCCCCTTGGGAAAGTGCAGGTTGGCCCCGCGCATCCGCAGTTCCGCCCGAATCCGGTTGAAGCAGAGTTCCCGATCGGCCCGCTCGAAGGAGAGCGGATGCGTCGCCGGCACTTCGCGTCCGTCGTGATACCATTCATCCATCCCCCAAAAATGAGCGGAGCGGACGTTGAGGTTCAACTCGTTGACCAACCGCGCCACTAACGGCAATTGTTCCGTCGGACCGATCGGGCCGCAAATGCCGGTCGGATTGTCCTCGCTGGATTGTTTCCAGGCGCAGATGTATTCCAGCGCTTCCGCCAGGTAAAATTCTTCGAGCGTGTCGTAGAAGAGCACTTTAAAGCCAGGCCGGGACAGCTTGAGCATTTTTTCCGGGGTGAGGCGGGCGGCGGCCTGGAGGAGATCGTCGTCCAGCGTTGTGTAATCCCACCAGTCG
>WNGF01001669.1_pt1 | contig 32458 bp, 26 predicted proteins | sample 5400641 | NCBI WGS metagenome assembly WNGF01 (sample SAMN13153371, study PRJNA577476) | soil metagenome | isolation source: 80 cm soil or saprolite under grassland replicate 2 | place: USA:California | collected 2016-06-15 | reverse complement strand
AGATGCTGCCGGCCGGCAGTAGCGAGGCGAGCAGCGTGTTCACGAAGACGCCCACCTGCGCCGAGGCCAGGCCGAAGACCGCGGGGACGAGCAGGCGCGCCACGCGCGCGAGGGCGGGATGACGCAGCTCCCGCGATGGCGCCACGAGGAGCCCGCACCGGCGGAGGCTCGGAAGCTGGGCCGCGAGCTGGGCGACGCCGCCGACGAGGACGCCGATGGCCAGCGACACGATCGGCGGTTCCATGCGGCGCGCGAGGACGAGCACCGCGGCGATCATCCCGACGTTGAGCAGCGCGGGACCGAGCGCGGATGCGAAGAACCGGCCGTGCGTATTGAGCGCTCCCATCGCCAGGGCCGCCAGCCCGACGAGCACGAGGTACGGGAACATCACCCGCGTGAGCAGCACGGCGAGCGACAGCTGGGCGGGATCGGCCTCGAAGCCCGGCGCGATGACCCGCAGGATCCAGGGCGCGGCCGCGATCCCGACGGCCGTCGCGATGCCGAGGGCGAGCAGGCCCGCCGCCAGCACCGCGCGCAGCATCCTCGCGAACTCCTCGCGTGACCGGTTGACGGCGTAGTCGGTGAAGACGGGAATGACGGCGGTGGCCAGCGCCCCCTCCCCGAGAAGGCGGCGCAAGATATTGGGGACGCGGAACGCGACGAGGAAGGCATCGGTGATCCCCCCCGCCCCGAAGGCCAACGCGACGACCATGTCGCGGACGAAGCCGAGGATGCGGCTGGTCAGGGTGGCGACGCTGATCGAGCCGAGCGCGCGAACGACCTGGTGCTCCTCCTTCGCGGGCGACGGGCCGCTCACCTTGCAATCCCGCCGACATTCCGGCATGATGCAGCGCGAACCGCACATGACGAAGGGGTGACCACGTGGCGAACACGAAGTCGGCGATCAAGCGCATGCGTCAGAACGAGACGCGCCGCCAGCGCAACCGCACCGTTCGGACGCGCGTGCGCACGGGGCTCAAGACGGCGCGTGCCGCGGCGGCGACGCCGGGCGACGAGGCGCGCGCGGCCGTGCTCCAGGCCATTCGCACGCTCGACAAGGCCGTGACCAAGGGTGTGATTCACCGCAACACCGCCGCCCGCAAGAAGTCCGCGCTCGCTCGCAGCCTCAACCCCCGCAGCTGAGCTCGCGCGCGCCGGGGCGGGGCCGGCGCGTCCCGTCTCCGCGAGCGGCCCCACCCGCCGATGGCTCGCCATCCCACCAGATGCGTCGTCGCTCGGGAGCACCGTGCCGTCATTTCGGGTGGTTGTTCGCGAGGGTGCGGATCAGGTCTTCGGCGCTCTGGGTGAGCAGAGGGCCCGCCTCGGGGCCATAGAGGGTGGCGCAGGCGACGTAGGAGACGCGGCGGTAGTCGTCGGCGGTGAGGAAGTAGCCGAGATAGTCGTTGGAGACTCCCGCGATGAGCACGCGCCCGATCTCGGGTGGCCCCGCACGCTTCACGGCCCGGCCGAGTCGTGATTGCAGCTCGCCCGGTACCGTCACCCACGCCACGTCACCCAGGCGGACGGCCGTCAGCACGGTCGCGCGGGGCAGCGCGGCGCCGAGCGGCACCCGCAGCCATCCGGGCACCCACGACGCCGTGCAGTTGCGGATGGAGAGCGTGGGCGACGGCAGGTCGACCCGCCTCGTGGTGACGACGAACGGAGACGGCGCGACGGGCGTCGCCGTCTGCAGACCGGCATGGACGGCGGCGGCGAGCTCGCGACCGACTTCCCTGGACTCCGTCTCGCCGTGCCGGGCGGGGCTCACGTCGCCGACGGCGCCGTTGACGAAGAGGGCCGGCGCGCCGGTCAGTCGTTCCAGCTCGCGGCTCGCGACGCCCATGACGTCGCCCGACAACCGGAGGTTGAACGCCGGCAGCATGGTGCCGTGGATCGCATAGTTCCACACGGTGGCGACGAGGGCCCCGGTCTCCGCCGTGACCTTGAGAATGACGATCTCCCGGTCGGCGGCGTGCCCCAGCCGACCGATCGTCAGATCCGGAGCGACGACGCTCGCGCTGCCGATTCGCGCCGGGCCCATCGCGGCCTGGGCGCGACGCGCCGCCTGCACGAGGTTGCCGATGAGCGCTTCGCGCACTCCGCGATCGCCCCGGTCGACGCTCACCATGGCCAGCAATCCGGACTCCATGAAGGCCCCGGGTCCCGAGTGCGTGTGCGAGGCCGACACGATGACCGCGCCCGGCGGGAGCCCGGCCTCGCCGAGGGCGCGCGCCACCCGCGCCGTGAAGGCGCTGTCGACCGCGATCAGGTCGACGCTCAACCAGGTCAGCCGCTGCCCGCCATTCTCGAGCACGAGCGCGCGCGCGGCCACCGGGTCGAGCGCGCCCTGGTTGGGGCGAAACCAGAACGCGTGCGGATGGCGCCCGAGGATGTCGGGCACGAGGAGCCGGCGCGCGCGGTCCCCGTACCCCGCCAGCGGCGTCCCCGGCGGCACCGCCAGCTCCACGCGCGCCCCCCCCGCGCGCAGGCAGTCGGCGCAGGCCGCTCGCGTCTCGGCCGGGAGCAGCGCGAGCAGCGCGGCGAGCAGCGGCAGCGTCGTCAGCGCGCGCCGCACAGCTCACTCACCAGCAGCGCCATCTCCGCGTGCCCCTCGCCGCCCGACTTGAGCGCGCGCTCGACTTCCCAGCAGCGCCGGAGCTTGGCGGCGAGCGTGGATGACGACTCGCTGCCGAGCGCCGCGGCCAGCGCCTCCACCGCTCCGGGCGGCCGGCGCAGGATCCGCGCGATCTGCTCGATGGGCTGGCCGCGGCGGCGCCAGACCTGCACCGTCCACGCCGTGCGCACCTCCCGCGTGAGCATCGTGAGGATCAGCATGGGCTCCTCGGAGGCAAGGAGCCCGTCGAGCGTGCGGAGCGCCTGACCGAGATCGCGACGCTCGAGCGCGCGGGTGAGCTCGAAGACGGCGCTCACCCGATGCTCGCCGACCACCGCGCGAACCTCGCTCTCGCCGACGGCGCGGTTGTCGGGACCCCCGGCCAGCGCCGCCTTGCGGACCTCGCCCAGGAGCAGCGCGGGGTCCTCGCCCACCCACTGCACGAGCAGATGCGCGGCCTCCTCGGTCAGGATGAGCCCGTCGACCTGGGCGCGTTGCCTGAGCCAGTCCTCGAGCGCCCGGCCCCGGCGTGCCACGGGCTCGACCACCACGCCCCGGCTCCCGGCCGGGGAGGCGGCCATGGCCTCCAGAAGCCAGTGGTCGGATTTCCGGTCACGCCCAGCGCGGAGCGATTCGTCCGCGAGCAGGAGCAGCACGGTCGTGGGGCTCGGGCTCGCGGCGTAGCCGGCGAGCGCATCACCGCCCTTGGCGACCAGCGCCTGACAATGACGCACGGCCACGAGCCGGGCGGCGGCGGCGAACGGCAGCGTGAGCGCGGTGCTCACCAGGGCGTCCACGCCGGCCTCCCGCGCGTCGAGCACCTCGCGGTCGAACGCGGCGTGCCCCGGGTCGGGAAACAGGGCGCGGGTCACGGCCGCGAGCACATCGTCGAGGAGCTGAGCGTCGGCGCCGTGGACGAGGGTGACGGGCGGGATCTCCCCCCGCTCGACGCCACGGAGAAACGCGGTGGGATCCACCGGGTGACTAGGCCCTCTCGGGTCGACGTCCCGATCGCCCCGACGGCGGCGTCATGGTCAGAACCGCTCGACGACGAAGCTCACGATCGACCGAGCGATCTCCGCGGATACCTGCTGGAGCGCCGTCTCGGAGGCCACGATCGTCTCGGCCACCGTGGCGGGGACGGCGAAATCGGCGCGATCCGAGTAGCCGTTCCGCTGGAAGAGCAGCTGATTGCGCCGCACGTCGCGGAAGCGGAGGTTCATCGTGAGCGTGAGCCGGTACTGACGCACGTTGGCCGCCGCGTCGTACGCGATCGCCTGCAGCGAATAGAGGGTGATGTCGCCCTCCAGGATCGCGTCCGCGCGGTCCATCGTCGTCACGCGCAACCGGCCGTTGGTCATGAAGGCGTTGAGGAGCGCCGTGGTCATGAAGTTCTCGATCGCGGGCACGGACGTGCGGTTCTGCAGCACGGGCACCGCAACCGTCTGCAGATGCTCGGGGAGGCTTCCGCGAAGGGAGTAGCCGCACCCGGTGGCCAGCAGCGCCGTGCTCAACGTGACGGCCCGCAGGTACCGCCTCACGCGCGGGTCACGATGTTGACGAGCCGACCGGGGACCACGACGACGCGGGCGATCTGCCGCGTGCCCACCCACGGCTGGACCTTGTCGTCCTCGAGGGCCAGCCGCTCGACCCGCTCCGGCGAGGTGCCCACCTCCACGACGAGACGGCTGCGCACGCGGCCGTCGACCTGGACGACCAGGATCACCTCGTCCGTGGTCAGCGCCGCCGGATCCGCCGTCGGCCATCGCTGACGGAACACGCTCTGCTCGTGCCCGAGCACCGACCACACTTCCTCGGCGATGTGGGGACAGAACGGCCCGAGCAAGAGGGCGAGCGCCTCCAGCGCTTCGCGGAGAAGCGCCTTCCGCTCGTCCAGCAGCTCGGCGCCCGCTGACGCGGCCTCGAAGATGTAGAGCGCGTTGACCAGCTCCATGATCGCGCTCACGGCGGTGTTGAAGTGGAACTCGTCCTCGATGTCCCGCGTGACGCGCTCGATCGTCTCGTGGATCGCGCGCCGGAAGGTCCGCCCGGCGCTCGACGTCGGCGCCGCCGGGGTCCCGCCCGCGGGGGCGAGCTCCTCGAGGTGGCCGAGGACGAACCGCCAGATGCGGTTGAGGAACCTCGAAGCGCCCTCCACGCCGCGGTCGTTCCAGTCGAGATCCTTCTCGGGCGGCGCCGCGAACAGCGAGAAGAGCCGGGCGGTATCGGCGCCGAGCGTGCGGATGAGCTCGTCGGGGTCGACGACGTTGCCCTTCGACTTCGACATCTTGGCGCCGTCCTTGATGACCATCCCCTGGCTGAGGAGCGCCATGAAGGGCTCGTCGACCTTCACGAGCCCGAGATCGCGCAGCACCTTGGTGTAGAACCGGGCGTAGAGCAGGTGCAGGACCGCGTGCTCGATCCCGCCGATGTACTGATCGACCGGCATCCAGTAGTCGGACGCGCGCGGATCGACCATCCCGCCCTCGAACAGGGGTGAACAGTAGCGCAGGAAGTACCACGACGACTCGACGAACGTGTCCATCGTGTCGGTGTCGCGACGCGCGCGGCCGCCACAGCGCGGGCAGCGGGCGTTGACGAAGCTCGCCACCTCGGCGAGTGGCGAGCCGCCCTTGCCGCTGATCTGCACGTCCCGCGGCAGGACCACGGGCAGGTTCTCCTCGCGCTCGGGGACGAGCCCACACCGCTCGCAGTAGAGGACGGGAATGGGCGCGCCCCAGTACCGCTGTCGGCTGATGCCCCAGTCGCGCAGGCGGTAGTTGATCTTCGCCTCGCCGAGCCCACGCTCCACGAGCCAGTCGATCGCCGTGCGCTTGGCCTCGGCGATCGTGAGCCCGTCGAGGAAGCCGGAGTTGACCTTGACCCCGTCGCCCGCGTAGGCCTGTCCCGTCCACCCGGCCGGCCGTCGCACGGTCTCGATGATCGGCAAGCCGCGCTCGGTGGCGAAGTCCCAGTCGCGCTGGTCCTCCCCGGGGACGGCCATGATGGCGCCGGTGCCGTAGGCCATCAGGACGTAGTCGGCGATGAACAGCGGGATGGCAGCGCCGGTGAAGGGATTCACCGCCCGCGCCGACAGGCGCAGGCCGCGCTTGGGGCGATCGGCGGCCAGCCGCTCGATCTCCGTCTCGCGCGCGACCTCGGCGCGGAACGCGGCGACCTGCTGTCGCTCCGCCTCGTCGGCGAGCAGGCGATCGACCAGTGGATGCTCGGGGGCGAGCACGGCATAGGTCATCCCGAAGACCGTGTCGGGGCGCGTGGTGAAGACGCGGATGCGCAGGTCCGGCCGCGCCTCGATGGGCAGATCGAACTCGGCGCCCTCACTCTTGCCGATCCAGTTCCGCTGCATGGTCAGCACGCGCTCGGGCCAGCCCGGCAGGCGGTCGCACCACGCGAGCAGCTCCTCGGCATACGCCGTGATCTTGAAGAACCATCCCTCGATCTCGCGCGGCGTGACCTCGGAGTCGCAGCGCCAGCAGCGCCCGGCCTCCACCTGTTCGTTGGCGAGCACCGTCTGACACGACGGGCACCAGTTCACGGTGGACCGGCGGCGGTACGCCAGCCCGCGCTCCAGCATCTTGATGAAGATGAGCTGCTCCCACTTGTAGTACGAGGGATCGCACGTCGCGACCTCGCGATCCCAGTCGTACGAGATGCCCATCTTCTTGAGCTGCGCGCGCATGTAGTCGATGTTCTCGTACGTCCAGATGGCGGGATGCACGCCGTGCTCGATCGCCGCGTTCTCCGCGGGCAGGCCGAACGCGTCCCAGCCCATCGGGTGGAGCACGTTGTAGCCGCGCATCCACTTGTAGCGCGCGAGGAGATCGCCGATGGCGTACACGCGCACGTGGCCCATGTGGATGCGCCCGGAGGGATACGGGAACATCTCCAGACAGTAGAACTTGGGACGCGCGGGATCCTCGGTGACGTGGAACTGGCGGCGCTCGTCCCAGATCCGCTGCCACTTGGATTCGATCTCCCGGAAGGGATAGCGGTCCGTGGACATGCTCTTGATTTCTATCAGACTGCGCGGGGATCGACAACCTGGGGGCCTCGCCAGGGCGCCCCAGGTCGAGCAAATGACCTACTTCTTCTCGGCCGGCTTGACCCCGAGAAGGGCCAGTGCCTCGTTCGCGGTCTTCACCGAGTCGCCGTGCTTGCCGGAGTCGTGCAGCTTCTGCGCCTCGGCCAGCTTGACGTTCGCCTCCTTGACCTTCGGGTCGTCGGCGTTCATCTTCGCGGCCGCTTCCTTGCCCTGCTTGATCAGGACCGGGCAGTTGCTGGCCAGCGCCACGCCACTGAAGGCGAGTCCAGCCACCACCGCCGTGATTGCCATGAGCTTCTTCATCTGTCGTTCCCCCCCTCCTGAGCCTGCTCGCGCTCGCTATCGAAACGCGTCACCGCGGTCGACGGTTCCTCCGCCGTCCGCGGATGGAAGTGTTCGTAGATCCTTTGCGCGAGCTTCGGGGTCACCTTGGGGACCGCCGCCAGCTCGGCAACGCTCGATTCTCGCACGCGCCGCGCCGAACCCAAAGTCTTGAGAAGGCTCGTCCGGATCGTCGGCCCCACGCCCGGGATGGCGTCGAGGACCGACTGGATCGTCCGGCGGCTGCGAAGCTTCTTGTGATACGTGATCGCGAACCGGTGCGCCTCGTCGCGGATCTTCTGCAGCGTGTGCAGCGCGGGCGAGGTCGGATCGAGCACGAGCGGGTGCAGACTCTCGCCGCGGTAGACCTCTTCCCGCTGCTTGGCCAGGCTGACCACCGGCAGGTAATCGAGGCCCAGCTCCTGCAGGACCTTGAGCCCCACGTTGAGCTGCCCGCGGCCGCCGTCGATGAGCACGAGGTCGGGCAGCGGCGTCCCCTGCTCGAGGCTCCGCCGGAACCGGCGGCGCAGCATCTCTTCGAGCGAGGCGAAGTCGTCGGCGCCGGCGACCGTGCGGATGCGGAAGCGCTTGTAGTCGTCCTTCTTCACGTCCCCGTTCTCCCAGACCACCATCGAGCCGACCTGCTCGGCGCCCTGGATCGACGAGATGTCGTACCCCTCGATGCGGTTGGGCAACGACGGCAGGCCAAGCACGCGCTGGAGCTCCTCCAGCACGAGCTGCTGGCGGTTCGTCCGCGAGAGGAGATGGTTCTGCAGCGCGATGGCGGCGTTCTGCTCGGCCATGGCCACGAACTCGCGGCGCGCGCCGCGCTGGGGGACGGAGAGCTGCACGCGGCGCTTGGCCAGCCCCGAGAGCCACTGGCTCACCAGCTCGGCGTCCGGCACCTCCTCGGAGAGCAGGATCTCGGCCGCGGGGACGACGCTCTTGCCGTAGAACTGCCGCAGGAACGCCGACAGGATCTCCCCGTCCGGCCAGCCGGCCACCCGGTCGAAGAAGAACGCCTCCTGGCCGACGAGCCGCCCCCGCCGCACGAAGAAGAGCTCCACGCAGGCGTCGTTGCCCTGCCGCACGACGCCCACGACGTCCTGGTCGACCTGCTCGATGGAGATGATCTTCTGGCGCTCGCGGACCTTGTTGAGCGACTGGATCTGATCGCGCAGGACCCCGGCGCGCTCGAACTTCAGCTCGGCCGCCGCGGATTCCATCTCCGTGGTGAGCGTCTGCGCGAGATCGTCGTCCTTGCCTTCGAGGAAGCGCTGCACGTCCCGCACCGTCTTGTCGTAGCCCTCGCGGGTCTCCCACCCGGTACAGGGCGCGTTACAGCGGTGGATGTAATACTGCACGCACGGCCGCTCGAGCCGGCCGTCGATCTTGATCGAACAGGTGCGCAGCGGAAAGAGCTGCCGCGTCAGCCGCAGGGTTTCCCGCATGGCGGTGGCCGGATAGAAGGGGCCGTAGTAGGTCGCCCGGTCGCTCTGCACGCGCCGGGCGACCACGAGCCGCGGGAACTCCTCGTCGGTGGTCAGCTTGAGGAACGGGTAGTGCTTGTCGTCGCGCAGGATGATGTTGTAGCGGGGCCGATGCTTGCGCACGAGGTTGGCCTCGAGCATGAGCGCCTCGAGCTCGTTGTCGGTGACGATGAACTCGAGATCGGCGACGTGCCGGACGAGGGCGTCCGTCTTGGGATCGGCGGGCCGCGAGTCCTGGAAGTACGACCGCACGCGCCCCCGGAGCGACGCCGCCTTGCCGACATAGATCACCTGCGCCTTGGCGTCCTTGTAGAGGTACACGCCCGGCCGCTCCGGCAAGCTGGCCAGCTTCTCGTCGAGGGTCATCCCCGTCCATTGTAGCGACCCCCGCGCGACGAGCGTCGGGGGGCATGGGGGGCCCGTGGCTAGGCCCCCCATGCGGTTGGTCAGACGGTCTGCAGCTTCTTGAGGGAGCGGATCTTGTCGCGCAGCTCGGCGGCCTGCTCGAAGTCGAGACGCCGCGCCGCGTCCTTCATCTGCTTGTCGAGCTCGGCGATCCGCTGCTCGACCTGGGCCGCGGACGCGAAGGTCTCCTCCGCCGTCTCCGGCATGTCGACCGTATAGTAGTCGCGCTCGTAGACCGTCTGCAGCAGGTCGCGGATCGACGAGCGGATCGACTCCGGGGTGATGCCGTGCTCGGTGTTGTACTCCGCTTGCAGGGTCCGACGGCGCTCCGTCTCGCGGATGGTGTCCGCCATCGAATCGGTGACCCGGTCGGCGTACATGATGACCTGGCCGTTGACGTTGCGGGCGGCGCGGCCGGCCGTCTGGATCAGCGACGTGCCCGACCGCAGGTAGCCCTCCTTGTCGGCGTCGAGGATGGCCACCAGGGACACCTCGGGGATGTCCAGGCCCTCGCGGAGGAGATTGATCCCGATGAGGGCGTCGAACTTTCCCAGGCGGAGGTCGCGGATCACCGCGACCCGGTCGAGCGTATCGATGTCCGAATGCAGGTAGCGGACGCGCAGCCCCGCCTGCTGGTAGTACTCGGTCAGGTCCTCGGCCATCCGCTTGGTGAGCGTGGTCACGAGCACGCGCTCCTCGCGCTCCGCGCGCACCCGGATCTCGTGCAGCAGGTCGTCGACCTGCTCGCGGGCCGGCCGGACGAGGATCGCCGGATCCATGAGCCCGGTCGGCCGGATCACCTGCTCGACCAGCGCGCCCTCGCCGAGACGCAGCTCGTAGGGGCCGGGCGTCGCCGAGACGTACACGGTCTGACCCACGAGCCGGGTGAACTCGTCGAAGGTCAGCGGCCGGTTGTCGAAGGCCGACGGCAGGCGGAACCCGTACTCGACGAGGGCCTCCTTGCGTGAGCGATCGCCGTAGTACATGCCCCGGATCTGCGGCACGGCCACGTGGCTCTCGTCGATGATGACGAGCGCGTCCTTGGGCAGGTACTCGATGAGCGTGGGCGGGGCCTCCCCCGGGCGCCGACCGCTGAGATGCCGGGAGTAGTTCTCGATGCCGTGGCAGTAGCCGAGCTCGCGCAGCATCTCCATGTCGAAGAGCGTGCGCTGCTCGAGCCGCTGCGCCTCCAGGAGCCGGTTGCGCTGGCGCAGGAACGCCAGGCGCTCACCGAGCTCCTCCTGGACCGTGCCGAGCGCGCGCTCGAGCTGCTCGGCGGGCGTCACGTAATGGCTGGCCGGATACACGTGCACGACGTCGAGGCCGTCGAGGACGGCGCCCTTCAGCGGATCGATCCGGTGGATCGCCTCCACCACGTCCCCGAACAGCTCGATGCGCAGGGCCAGCGTGTCCTCGTTGGCGGGGAAGATCTCGACGATGTCGCCGCGCACCCGGAAGGTGCCGCGATGGAAGTCGTAGTCGTTCCGCTCGTACTGCACGGCCACGAGACGGCGGATGATCTCGTCCCGATCGATCTGCTCGCCGGCGCGGATCGACAGGTGCATCCCCTGGTACGTCTCGGGAGCGCCGATGCCGTAGATGCACGAGACCGAGGCCACGACCACGACGTCCCGTCGCTCCATGAGCGAGCGCGTGGCGGAGTGACGCATGCGGTCGATCTCGTCGTTGATGAGCGCGTCCTTCTCGATGTAGGTGTCCGACTGCGGAATGTAGGCCTCGGGCTGGTAGTAGTCGTAGTACGAGACGAAGTACTCCACGGCGTTGTGCGGGAAGAACGCCTTGAACTCGCCGAAGAGCTGCGCGGCCAGCGTCTTGTTCGGGGAGATCACCAGCGTGGGTCGGTCGACGTTGGCGATGACGTTGGCCATCGTGTAGGTCTTGCCCGAGCCGGTGACGCCGCGGAGCACGGTGTGGGGACCTCCCCCGCGGACGTGGCCGGTCAACGTCTCGATCGCCTGCGGCTGGTCGCCGCGGGGCGGGAAGTCGGACGTCAGGCGAAACATGGGGCCCTCAAGCGACGCGGCATCGACGCCGCCCGCGCGGCCGCTGCGGCGTCGTCAAGCCGGGGCGGCGACCAGGTACTTCCGCCACGAGTCGATCAGCGAGCTCGCGTGGGGATGCTTCAGCATGTGCGTGGAGAACACGAACTTGGGATGCACCGGCTCGCGCAACAGTCGCATCGGCACCTCGTCGAGCAGCCGGTTGCCCTTCCGGAGGTTGCACCGCAGGCAAGCCGCCACGACGTTGGTCCACGTCGTGTCGCCACCCCGCGAGCGCGGGACGATGTGATCCACGGTCAATCGCTCGCCCCGACGGTTGCAGTACTGACAGGTGTAGCCGTCCCGTCGCAGGATGTTCTTCTTGTTGAAGGCCACCCTGTCGAGGAACGGCTTGCGTATGTAGACGCCGAGGCGGATGACGGCGGGCAACGGAAACGCGCGCGACGGCGAGCGCACCACCCGCGGCGAGGCCTCGACCGGCTCGGCTTTACCGCTCAGGAGCAGGATGATCGCGCGACGGGCATTCGTGAACTGCAGCGGCTCGAAGGTGTGATTCAGCACCAGGACCGCAATCTCATCCATGGTTGCGTCCCCAGGATAGTCGCGCCGCGCAGCACCTGTCAATGCGGGGTCAGGCTTTGACTTTTAAACACTTTTGAATCGCCGCCATCCACGTGCCGAGCGGAGTCAAAAGTGTTGAGCCCACATTTTCCATTTTGTGAGGTGAACCGGACTAGGCCACAATCACGTCACACACGCACGAATGCGGCTCTGGGCGGCTCCTCGCAGGTGCGGAGGGCATGGGGCTCACCACGGCGTCGTTCACCGTGCAGTAGCCGCGGGAGAAAGCCCTCCGTCACCGGGAGGACGACATCATGCGCGGTAGGGCAGCGAGGGGTCGTCCCGGGGGATGGACCCTCCGGGTCATCCTCGGGCTCGTGAGCCTCGGTTTCGCCGCCGGGATCGCCGCGTGCGTGGCCGAAGTCCGGCCGACATCCGAGCGGTCCGCCGTGGACCCACGCGAGGGCGGCGGGCGGCGTCCCGCGCCCGGTGTGATGGCGTCGAACGGAAGCCGGGTGATGGCGACGGTTCGGCAGCGCACCGTGTGGCCGCCGGGATCGCTGGCCGGTCGGCGGCCCCCCGTGCGGCCCGATCGCACCTGGTACTCGCTGACGCTCGACGTCGTCAGCTCCGCACCCACGTCACGGGACGTGGAGAACTTCGCGCGTCCGGGCGAAACCATCGAGGTCTTCTCCACGGAGCCGCTGCCCGAGGATCTCGTGGGAACGAACGTCACGGCCGTCGTGCAGCTGACCGGAACGACGGAGGGTACCCGATGGATCCTGACCGAGATCACACCGCGTCAGTGAGTCGCCACATAGGAGGACCGATGGACGTCCGCAAGCTCGTTACGTTCGTGCCCGTGGTCGTGTTCGCGTGTCTCGCGATCGTCGGACCGGCCGCCGGAGAACCCGGGCGGTCTCGTCCGGTGAGCCCGCAGGTTCCCATCGCCACGCCCTCGCCCGTCCCCTTCGAGCTCGCGTTGGACGAGGTCGAGCTGCACTGGGCGAAGATGCCCGCCGGCCGTCGGTCCCCGCTGGTCTCGACGGCCGGCGTGCTCGGGGCGTCGGTGCGGTCCCAGCGCCGGGGGCAAGCGATCATGACGATGGCGAAGGTGGCCGATGCCGCCGAGCTACGCGACGTCGCGGCCATCCTGCAGCGGGCCAACCCCGGCTCGGTCGCCGGGCCCGTGTTCTACGAGGTCGGGGCGGAGCACTCGGGCGCCACCCGTCGCATCGGCACGAGCAACGTGCGGATCGTCACGTCCGGCGCCGCGCCGGAGTCGCTCATCGACACCAAGGCCTGGAGGATCCGTCGCGGGACGGAAGCGGCCGACGCATACGTGCTGGAGGCGGAGGACCCGATGGCCGCCCTGCGCCTGACAACCGCGCTCCACGGTCGAGCCGGCGTCACCTCGATCAGCCTGGCCGCCATCCCCGAGCGGGTCATGCGCAAGCGGGAGGGCCTGGTCGGCGCGATTCCGAAGCCCTTCGACCAGCCCGAGCAGGCCCAGGACTTCTTCGCCTTCAAGCGCCGGCCGGCGGGCGACACCGGCGTCCCCGTCGAGCGCTATCAGACCGCGCTCGAGCACATGCGGCGCATGCCCCGGCGGTCGACGCGGGACGGCGTCACGGTTCCGGCACCGCCCGAAGGCGTGCAGGCGCCGTCCACGGCGATCCTCTCGAGCTGGACGCCCCTCGGTCCCGCCAACATCGGCGGACGCACGCGCGCGCTCGTGATCGCCCCGGACGGCAGGACCTTCTACGCGGGGGGGGTCGCCGGCGGCGTCTGGAAGAGCACGGACGCCGGCGGCTCGTGGGCGCCGACGTCCGACCTCATCGCCAACATCGCGGTGGGCTCGCTGGCCATGGATCCGGCCAGCCCGAGCATCCTGTACGCGGGCACCGGCGAAGGCTACTTCAACATCGACTCCGTCCGGGGCAACGGCATCTTCAAGACCTCGAACGGCGGCGCCACCTGGACGCAGCTCGCGAGCACGACCACCATCGACTTCCGGTTCGTCAACAAGATCGTGATCAGCCCCAATCGCTCGTCGCGCCTGTACGCGGCCACCCGCACCGGCGTGTTCCGCTCGCTCGACGCCGGCGCGACCTGGACGCAGGTGGTGTTCCCGACGATCACGACCGGCTGCACCGATCTGGCCATCCGCACCGATTGGCCCACCGATTGGCTGCTCGCCTCCTGCGGCGCCGGCGCCATCATCCAGGGCACGATCTACCTCAACAGGGACGCCGGCGGGAGCGGCGGCTGGGCGCCGGTCCTCGGCCCCGCGCAGGGTGGCGAGGGCGCCATGGCCCGCACCTCGCTGGCCATCTCCCCATCCAGTCAGAACATCGTCTACGCGGTGGCCGCGAGCAACCTGACCTTCGGCAACTTCGCCTTCGGGGGCTTGCACGCGGTGTTCCGCTCGACCGACGGCGGAGCGACCTGGTCCGCGCGGGTGCGTAACACGAGCTCGACCAAGCTCAACACCCTGCTCCTGACCAATCCCATCATCGCCTCCGGCTTGGAGTGCGGCTCCCCGCCGAGCGCGTACTTCAACCAGGGCTGGTACGACAACGTGATCGCCGTGGACCCCGTCGACTTCAACCGGGTGTGGGTGGGTGGCATCGACCTGTTCCGCTCCGACGACGGCGGCACCAGCTGGGGCCTCGCGTCGTACTGGTGGGTGTCTCCCTCCAGCAACCGCTACGTGCACGCCGATCAGCACGCGATCGTGTTCCACCCCGGCTACAACGGCGGCACGAACACCATCATGTTCGTCGGCAACGACGGGGGGCTGTTCGTCACGGCCGACGCCCGGGCGGCGACGGCGAAGGGCCTCAGCGCGGCCTGTCAGCCGGCCTTCGCGAGCATGACCTGGAGCAACATGAACAACGGGTACGCGGTGACGCAGTTCTATCACGGGCTGCCCTATCCGGGCGGCACCGCGTACTTCGGCGGCACCCAGGACAACGGCACGCTGCGCGGCGGCGACCCCGCCGGTTTCAACTGGAGCCGGCTGCTCGGCGGCGACGGCGGCTTCGTGGCCATCGACCCCACGAATACCAACGTCCTCTATGCCGAGAACTTCAACCTGTCCATCCAGAAGTCCACCGACGGGGGCTCGAGCTTCGTCGACGCCACCAACGGCATCACCGAGGACTTCGGCAACTTCCTGTTCATCAACCCGTTCGTCATGGACCCGAGCTTCTCGCCGCGGCTGTGGACGGGCGGCTTCTACGCGTGGCGGACCCACAACGGGGCGGCCAACTGGGCCCAGGCCAGCGCCGCGCTGTGCGGCGGCGGCAGCGTGAGCGCCATCGCCGTCGCCCCGACCAACTCGAATCGCGTGGCCATGGGGATGTCCGACGGCTGCATCAACCTCACGACGGTCGGCGTCAGCGCGAACAACTCGACCGTCTGGGCCGTGACGCAGCCGCCTGGCACCGACACCGCCTATAACTCGTCGCTGACCTACGACCCCCGCGACGAGAACATCCTCTATGCGACCTACTCCACCTTCGGCGTCCCCCATGTCTGGCGGAGCACGAACGGCGGTGCGACGTGGACCAACATCGACGGCTCCGGCGTCGCGCGGATCCCCGACGTGCCGGTCCACAGCCTCGTCGTGGACCCCGGCAACACCGCGCGGCTCTTCGTCGGCACGGACGTCGGCGTCTTCAGCTCGGACGATCGGGGCGCGACGTGGGCCGTCGAGAACACCGGCTTCGCGAACGTCATCACGGAGGCCCTCGCCGTCGAGAACGTCGGCGCGACCTCGCACGTGTTCGCCTTCACCCACGGGCGCGGCGTCTGGCGGGTGCCCACGGCCGCGCCCCCCGCTCAGCTCGTGCTGGCGGCCATCACGAATCGGACGACGGTCACCACCGGCCAGACGCTCACCATCGCGGTGAGTGCTGACAATCCCGGGCTGCCGTTCGCCGTGGACTTCTACCTCGGGTTGCTGCTACCGGACGGCGACACGATCGCGTTCCTCACGCAAGGCGGTGCGGCCGTCGCGTTCGGCACGTTCTCGAACCTCGCGTCCTATCAGCCCGGCGCCACGGGCATCTCGCTGGCGACGCCGTTCAACCGCACCACGCCGCCGATCGTCTCCTACACGCTCAGCGGCACCGAGCCGGTCGGCACGTGGACCGTCTTCTTCTCCGCCTTCCGCGCCGGCACCACGGAGCTCGTCGCACGCGGCCAGACCTTCGTCACGGTGACGCGCTAGAAGAGAACCGGCGATCGCCAACCGGGCCGCAGAAGGACCTCACGCCGATTTCAATGCAGCGACCTACATTCGGACTCTCCTAGCCGTCCGCCTAGCGTTTCCATCCTTCGACGTTCTTGACCGACGCGCGTCGGGATAGCGCTTCGAGTCCCATTCCCCGGCAGCACAAGTCGGCATCGTTAGGGCGTGGCGATCGAACGCGCACGCCGCGATGTTGGGAAGCGCCCCTAGAAGTCAAAGCCTGACCCCGAGATGCCGGAGCAGGAAGGCGAGGTTGGCGGGACGTTCGGCCAGGCGGCGCATGAAGTAGCCGTACCAGTCCTCGCCGAAGGGCACGAGGACGCGCAAGGGCGCGCCGGCGGCGCGGAGCGACGCGTGCAGGTCGTGACGGATCCCGTAGAGCATCTGGAGCTCGAAGCGATCGCGCGCGATGCCGCGCGCGGCGGCGACCGCCAGAACGTGGCGCTGCAGGCGCTCGTCGTGGGTCGCGAAGCCCGGGTAGACGCCGCGGTCCTGCGCGTCGGGAGCGAGCAGACGGTCGACGAGACGCGCATAGCTCGCGTCGACGTCTCGCTTGTCGGGATAGGCCACGTCCGGCGGCTCCCGGTATGCGCCCTTGCACAGGCGGACGCTCGCGCCGCGCCGCACGAGCCGCTCGACGTCCGCCGGCGTGCGCCGCAAGTAGGCCTGGACGACGCATGCCAGGTTCGGATGGGCCGGGCCCAGCCGGCCGCACAGCTCCAGCGTGCGCTCCGTGTACCGCGACGACTCCATGTCCACCCACACGCGCACGCCGACGTCGCGGGCGCGCTCGAGGATCCGGATGAGGTTGGCCACACAGAGCGTTTCGTCGAGATCCAGGCCGAGATGCGTGAGCTTGAGCGAGGGCGTCGTCCGGAGCTTCCGGCGCCCGATCGCGTCCAGGAGCTCCATGTACGTCGCGGTGGCGCGCGTGGCATCGGCGGGGACCCGCACGTTCTCGCCGAGGTAGGTCACGGCGCTCAGCAGATCCCGGGAGGCGAACGTGGCGAGGACGGCGAGCGCGTCGTCCGGCGTTCGTCCCGCCACGAAGCGACGCACGAGACGATGCGTCACCGGCAGGCGGTCCATCACCACCCCGATCCGGGGACGGTCGGCGAGGGCGAGGAGGAGTCGCCTCAGCGCCCGGCCTCGAGCAGCTCGGCGACGATCCCCTCGCGCAAGCCCCAGTCGCTCACGACGAGCGTCTCGGCGCCGAAGACGCCCATGGTGGCCATGACGATCGCCACGCCGGGTACGATGAGGTCCGCGCGGCCGGGCTCCAGGCAGGGCAGCGCGGCGCGGCCGGCGAGGTCGAGGGCGCCGAGGCGGCGCAGCTGCGCGGCGATCGCCGCGCGCGTCAGACGATGGCCTTGCACGCGAGCGGCATCGTAGACCGCGAGGCCCAGATCGAGGGCGGCGAGTGTCGTCACGGTGCCCGCCGTCCCGATGAGCGTCCCGATGGCGGCGGCGGTCAGCGCCGGTGACAGCTCCCGGGCGAGCCGATTCCGGATCTCCTGCTCGAGCGCGTCGTACCGACCCCAGGCCACGGGCGCCTCGAAGGGAAACCGCTCGGCCAGGGGCACGACGCCCAGACGCAGGCTCGTCGACGCCGCGATCGCCCCGTCGCTCCAGCGGATGAACTCCGTACTGCCACCGCCGATGTCGAAGACCAGGAGAGATCCGGCGAGCGTCGACTGACCGGCCAGCACGCCGCGGATCGTGAGTCGTGCCTCGTGCTCGCCGCTGACGATGGTGACGGCCATGCCCGTCATGTGCTCGAGGCGCTCGGCGAACGCTCGGCCGTTGATGGCCTCCCGGACCGCGCTCGTGGCGACCACGCGCGCCTTGACGGCCCCGAGGCGCCGCGCCCGCTCCGCGTACTCGCGGACTGCGGCTCCCGTCCGCGCCATCGGCGCCTCCCCGAGGGCGCCGGCCGCCGCCAGCCCCTCGCCCAGGCGAGTCACGCGCTGATCCTGATCGACGATGCGCCAGGCCTGCCCCGCGTCGACCTCGACGAGGAGATAGCGGACCGTGTTGCTTCCGAGATCGATCGTGGCGAGGCGCCGTGGAGGACGGGCGCCGGCGGCGGCGCCTACTTCTTGCCCTGCAGGCTCCGGATGTAGTTCACGAGGTCCCACCGCTCCTTCTCGGGCAGATGCTTCCACGGCGGCATGGGGCCGCGGCCGTTCGACATCTTGCAGAACAGCACGCCGTCGGGATCGCTCTTCACCTTCGCCGACGTCCAGTCGGCAGGCTTGGGAGTGAGCGCGGCCGCGGCGACGCCGTCGCCCTTGCCGCTGGCGCCGTGGCAGGTCACGCAGTTGGTCTCCGCCGACTTCTTGCCGGCAGCGACGCTGGCGGCGCCGGACTGCGGGTTCTTCGTGCTCTTGAACTTGGCGTCCTCGCACTCCTTCCACGTGTCCTGCGCCGAGACCAGCGCGATGCCGGCCCCCATGACGAGCGCGAACGTGGCGACGGCGGCCGTGAGCGCTTTGCCGAGGATCCTCATGCGGTCTCCTTCCGAAAAGTGGGGGTGATGGACAGCATTTAACACTCGTGAGACGAAGGGGGTCAAGCCGCTATTCCCCTCGCCGGCCGAGCGCCCGCGCCATCTCGCCGACCCGCGTGAACTTCGCCCGCGGGCGACCGGCACGCCGACCCGCCGCGACTTCGAGGGCGTCGAGGCGGCGCCAGTCGTCGTACGAGAAATACCGCGGCTGACGCTGTCGCAGGAGACGTTCCACCGATTCCCGGGTGGGCTTCTCGGGCCGCAAGAGGGCGTCCCGGGCGCGGTCCTCCATCATCCCCGCGACGGTCTCGGCGGCGTCCGGCTTGTTGGTGCCGATCACGCCGCTCGGGCCCCGCTTGATCCAGCCCGCCGTGTACTCTCCGACGATGGGCTGCTTGGTCTCGGGGTCGAGCACGCGGCCCTTCTCGTTGAGGATCACGGCCCAGGTCTCGTGGAAGGGTACGCCCGGCAGCGGCACGCCCTTGTAGCCGACCGACCGGAAGACGAGCCCCACGGGCAGCTCCTCGACCTCTCCGGTCGGCCTGGCCTGCAGGGTTCCGGTCGGCGTGGCGACGAGCCGGTTGTGCACGAGGCGGATCCCCGCCACCTGGCCCGCGTCATCGCCCACGAGCTCGACCGGTGAGACCAGGAAGCGCACGACGAGCAGCTTCGACTTCCCCGTGCGTGGGCGCTGCGCGTAGGTTTGTAAGATCTCGACCTTCTTCGTGGTCGCGCGGTCGGGGTTCTGCGCGAGCGCCGCGCGCGTCAGCTCGTCCAGTGCGGCCTCGTCCGGGCGGACGGTGATGTCGGCGTCGGCCAGCTCGCCGAGCTCCTTGATCTCGGGATTCGTGAAGGCGGCCTGCGCGGGTCCCCGGCGGCCGAGCAGGTAGACTTCCCGGATCCGGCTCTTGCGCAGGGCCTCCAGCGCGTAATCGGCGATGTCCGTGGTGGCCAGCTCCTCCGGCGAGCGGCACAGGATCCGCGCGACGTCGACGGCCACGTTGCCGACACCGACCACGGCCGCGCGCTCCGCGGTGAGATCGAACTGGTACTCGCGGAAATCGGGATGGCCGTTGTACCAGGCGACGAACTCCGTCGCCGGATGGCTGCCGCGCAGATCCTCGCCGGGAATCCCCATGCGCCGGTCGGTCTGGGCACCCGTGCAATAGAGGATCTGGTGATAGTGCCGCCGGAGATCGTCGACGCTCAGATCCTTGCCGACCTCCACGTGGCCGAAGAAGCGAAACCGCGGGTTGGCGGCCACCTTGTCGAACGCCACGGTGACCGACTTGATCTTCTGATGGTCGGGCGCGACGCCGAACCGCACGAGGCCGAAGGGGGTGGGCAGGCGATCGAACAGATCGACCTCGACGGCGACGCCCGCCTGTCGCAAGAGCTGGTCGGCGGCATAGAAGCCGGTGGGGCCGGCGCCGATGATCGCGACTCTGAGCGGCTGCTCCGCCGTCCCCGGGATCGGGCGTGCCGCCATCAGGACGCCTGGCGCCTCGTCACATCCTCCTCGTGCTGGAGCTGGAGCTGGAGCGTGTCGACCTCACCCTGGTACTGATTGCGCTGGGCCTTGACGATGTCGCCGATGGACACGATCCCCACCAGGCGCCCGGCCTCCACCACCGGCAGATGCCGGATGCGACGCTCGGTCATCGTGTTGCCGACGGCAATGAGATCGTCCTGCGGGGTACCGATGATGACCTCGCGGGTCATGATCGAGGCGATCGGCTGGGCCAGGATCGACTCCGTCCGGGCCAGGGCCCGGACGATGTCCCGTTCCGAGACGATCCCGATCGGGCCGCCCTGCCCTTCGACGATCACGAGGGCGCCGATGTTGTGCTCGGCGAGCAGGCGCAGGGCAGCGCGGATCGTCTCCTCGGGGGCGGAGGTGATGACCTTGCCGCCCTTGCTGGTGAGCAGGCTGGCGATGTTCATGCCGACATCTCCTGGGCGGCGACGGTGCCGCTCGACCGACGGTTCACGGGTGAGAGCCCCGAGGAAATTCTACCGGGTGCCCACGCGGGAGAACAGCGCGAACTCCCGGAGCGCCAGCGCCCAGGAGAGCGCGGCCACGAGCCCGTAGGCGCCGGCCAGCGCGGCGGTTGCGGGGACGGGCGCGGCCCACGGCCAGAACAGCGCCCCGCTCGACAACGGGGAGTGGATGAGACCGCACAGCGTGCCCGCGCTCGCCACGGCGAACAGCGCCGCGGTCACGGCGAAGCGCCGCTCGATGATCGACACGAGCGCCCAGGCCCAGAGGAGTGCCGTGAGGATGAAGCCGTTGCCAAGCATCTGCAGCGTCCGCCAGCCCACGGCCGCGTCGGCCGTGAGCTCCTGCGGGCTCCTGCCGAGCGCCCCGATGACGGCGCCGGCCTCGATCAGCACCACGGCGGCGGCGGCGGACACGAAGGCCAGCGCGACCGCGGCGCCGTGCTCGCGCGGGGAGGCGTGAAACGCCTGCGCCGTGATCTCGAGCCCGATGAAGATGAGGATCGGCGCCATCGCCGCCTCCGGCAGCACCACGACCAGGACGGAGAGCGCGCCCACCATGGCGCCGATGCCGATGACGAGGCCCGTGGCGAGCGTGTAGCCGGCGCGCGCGCCCATGGCCTTGTACGCCGGGTGACCGATGTACGGCGTGTTCTGGATCACTCCGCCGAAGAGCCCGGCGAGCACGGTGGCGCCGGCCTCCGTCATCAGGATGTCGCGCGTGCGGTACTCGTCCCCCGCCGCGGCCGCGGACTCGGTGTTGTCGATCCCGCCGATGGTGGTCACGAGGGCGAACGGCAGGGCCAGCGAGAGATACGGCAGCGCGGCGGGCAGCGCGCTCAGCCAGTCGAGGGTCGGCCACGGCACCGCGAGCCTCAGCGAGATCTCGGCGAGGTGTCCGGTCCCCGGTCCATAGCCCGCCCAGGCGCGGCTCCAGAAGAGACCGGCCCCCACGACGACGGACACGAAGACGGCCGGCACGCCCAGCGGCATGCGCACCCGGCCCATCAGGGCTACGAGCAGCACGACGAGCGACGCCAGGCCGATCATGGGATCCCGCAGCACCTTGAGGAAGGGCAGGAACGCGATGAGCAGTGTGGCTACCCCCGCGATCGAGCCGAGCAGCGCCGCGCGGGGAACGACCCGCCGCGTCCAGTCGCCCGCGAAGGCGAGCACGATCTTGATGAGCCCGATCGCGATCGTGGTCGCCACGGCCACGTGCCACGCGAGGCGGGCATCGCCGCTGGCGAGCTTCACGGGTCCCAGCACGCCGAAGACCATCGCGAACAACGTGGGGGTGTCGATACCGAACGGCATCGCCGTGACGTCCTGCCGTCCCGTGCGGCGCATCAGGCGGACGGCGAGCCACGTGTAGACGAGGTCCCCCACGAGCACGCCCAGCGCGGTGCCCGGCACCATGCGGTAGAGCACGAGGTCGGCGGGGAACTGGAAGACCCCGATGAGCAGGCTCGCGAGGATGACGAGCCCGGTGACGTTGTCGAGGGCCAGGCCGAGGAACCCGTTGAGGTCGCCGGGCCGGATCCAGGCGACCTTCGAGCGGAAGGTCACGCGGCGGCGGTCAGCTCGCGCACGATCGCGCGGGTGCGCGCGGCGAGCGTCGCGCACCACTCGAGGCTCCCACGGTTCCGCGCCACCTCGGCGTAGTCGAGCTCGATCGGCGGGGACAGGCGCTCCCCCAGCCGCACGCGCGCCCCGTAGGACTTCCCCTCACGCTCGTCGCCCGCGTCGAGCTCGACCTCCGCGTGCACGTTCTCACGCTTGGCGTGGGAGGTGAAGAAGTTGGCGAGCCAGCGCGCGACCTCGTGGTACGTGCCGCCCGAGAACATGTCGCGATTCTACCCGAGCGCGAAACCGCCGGAGGGGGGCCGGAGCCCCCCTCCCCGGCTCAACACTCGTTGAAGCCGCAGCTCAGGCACTTCTTGCAGCCTTCCTCGTAGATGAAGGTCGCCTGACCGCATTCCTTGCAGAGATCGCCGACCGCCTTCTTGCCGGCGACCGGAAGCACCCCCGCGTCGGCCGGGCCCTTGACCTGGCCGATGTGCTCGGCCAGAGTCCGGGCGATCGCGTCGGGCAGCGAGAGGATCTTCGAGGCGCCGAAGCCCATCGGCTGAGCGCCGCCGATGCGTGAGAGCTGGCTGATGACCTCCTCGAGCCGCCGCTGAGCGGTCAGCGGCGAAGGCATCCTCAACACGAGCGAAATCAGTCGTCCCAGGGCCTCGGCGACGGCCATGGTATCGGAGCCGCCCTTGCCGACCTGCAAGAAGACCTCGAAGGGCTCCCCCTCCGTCGTCTGGTTGACGGTGATGAAGGCCGTGCCGATCGGGGTGCCGACCCGGTACGTGGCGCCGGCGAGGCTGTGCGGCCGGGGCTTGATGACGGCCTGCGCCGTCGGCACCGTCACGCTCTCGGCCTTGTCCTTCTTGGGGCCGACGCCGATGTTCAGGACTTGCTCGCCCTTGCACCCGTCCCGGAACACCGTGATGCCGAGGCAGCCGAGCTCCCACGCCAGCTGGTAGGCGCGCGCCACCTCGGCCTCGCTGGCGTCGTTGGGCAGGTTGATCGTCTTCGACACGCCGTTGTCGGTGGAGCGCTGGAAGGCGGCCTGGTGGCGCACGTGCCACTCGAAGCCGATGTCGTGGGCGGTGCGGAACACGCGGGCGGCTTCGTCGGGCACGCCGGGGATCCCGTGCAGTGTGCCGCGCCGGGCGATCTCGGTCATGAGCGCATCGGAGTAGAAGCCACGCTCGCGGGCCATGCGCTCGAAGGTCTCGTTGACGAAGGTCAGGACGCGCTCGCCCTCCGCTTGCTTGACCCGATGCTCGAAGGCCAGCGCAAAGATCGGCTCCACGCCCGAGGAGCACCCGGCGATCATCGAGATGGTCCCGGTCGGCGCGATCGTCGTCACCGTCGAGTTCCGCATCGGCCGGCCGTGCTTGTAGATCGAGTGGGTCCAGTTGGGGAAGGGACCGCGTTCCTCGGCCAGCTTCGCCGCCTGGTCGTGAGACTTCTCCTTGACGAACGCCATCAACCGCCCGCCCAGCTCGACCGCCCCGTCGCTGTCGTAGGGGATGCCGAGCATGAACAGGAGATCGGCCCACCCCATGATGCCCAGCCCGATCCGGCGGTTGGCCTTCACGGTGGCGTCGATCTCGGGCAGCGGATACGGGTTCATCTCGATGACGTCGTCCAGGAAGCGCACGCTCAGCCGGATCACCCGTTCCATCTCGTCCCAGTCGATGCCCCACTCGCCGCTCTCGTTCTGGCGCGCGAACTTGCAGACGTTGAGGGAGCCGAGATTGCACGCCTCGTTCGGCAACAGGGGCTGCTCCCCGCAAGGGTTGGTCGCCTCGATCAGCCCCATCTCGGGCGTGGGGTTGGCCGGGCTGGCGTTGATCCGATCGAGGAAGACCATGCCCGGGTCGCCGGTCCGCCACGCGGCGCGCACGATCCGGTCGAAGACCTCGCGGGCCCACAGGCGGCTCGTCGCCTTGCCGGTATGGGGATTGACGAGGTCGTACTCCTCGCCCTTCTCGAGCGCGTCCATGAAGGCGTCGGTGGCGGCCACGGAGATGTTGAAGTTCGTGATCCCGCCATCGAGCTTGCACTCGATGAATTCCAGGATGTCGGGATGATCGACCTTCAGGATCCCCATGTTGGCGCCGCGACGCGTCCCGCCTTGCTTGACGGCCTCGGTGGCGCCGTTGAACACGCGGAGGAACGAGACGGGTCCGGAGGCGCGGCCGCCCGTGGACTTCACGAGATCGTCCTTCGGACGCAGGCGCGAGAACGCGAACCCCGTCCCGCCGCCGGATTTGTGGATGATGGCCGCCGCCTTCACCGAGTCGAAGATCTCCTCCATCGAGTCTCCGACCGGCAACACGTAACAGGCCGAGTACTGCAGCCCGTTGCCCTTGCCGGCGTTCATCAGGGTCGGCGAGTTCGGCAGGAAGCTGCCGTCGATCATCGTCTCGTAGAACGCCTCCGCGATCTCGCGCACGGCCGCCGGGCTCCGCCCGTACCGCGCCTCGCCGGCGGCGATGGACAGAGCGACGCGCCAGCACATCTCCTCGGGAGTCTCGACGACCTCCCCATCCCTCCTGGTGAGATATCTCTCACGCAAGACGCGTAGCGCGGGCTCGGTCCAGTTGCCGACCTTCGACGGGCGGGTCTCGGACAGCATCGGCGTCCTCCTTTCGTCCCTGGCTTTGGCGAACAGCTGCGGGGCACCCTACGACGGTGTAGCCGGGGACCTCCCATATCTTGTGGTGTGCCGGACATTAGCACGCTGAATGTAGCGCTCGTCAAGGAAAAAGGTATCCACGCGGCGTCCACCGCTTATCCACCCCGGAGTCACCGCGGGAGAGTCTTCGGGGCGCGTCGGAAGGTGCGCGCCGGGCCTCGTGATATTCTCGGGCGACGCAAACGATCGGCGAGAAGGGGTCGTCGAATCGAAGGAGACTCGATGAGGACCGCTTTCGGAGTGGTCACGCTGGCGCTGGCGCTCGCCTTCGACGCTCAGGCCCAAATGGCTCCCGCCCCGGCGCCCGCTTCGCCGCCGGTCGCGACCCCGACTCCCCCGACACCGCCCCCCCCGACGACCCCCGCACCGGCCACCACGCCGCCGGCGCCCGCGAGCACGGCGCCACTGCCGATGGTGGCGCCTCCGGGAGCACCGCAGATCGTGGGCCGGGCGCTGTCGCTCGACGAGGCGGTGGCCATCGGGCTCGCCGGCCAGCCGCAGATCCAGGCCCGGCTCTTCGACTATGCCGCGGCGCGACATCGCGTGACGCAGGCCCTCGCCCCGATGCTGCCGCAGGTGACGGGCAGCGTCGTCGCGACGCGCAGCCAGCAGACGATCCTGTCGACCTCGCCGACGACGAACATCACGACCCCGGTGCAGATCAACCGTGACCTCAACCAGACGCTCTTCGCCCAGGTGGCGCTCTCGCAGCTGCTGTTCGACTTCGGCAAGACGCTGGCCGCGACCGACGCCGCGCGCAAGCTGGCGACCGTCGCGCTGGAGAGTGTCGAGTTGCAGCGCCAGCTCATCTCGCTCGCCGTCAAGGAGGCCTACACCAACATCAACTTCTCCCAGCGGCTGATCACCGTGGCCCAGGCCCAGTTCGACCGGGCCCAGCTGAACCTGCGCTCGGCCCGGGGGTTTTACGAGGTCGGCACGCGACCGAAGTCCGACGTGGTCCGGGCCGAGGTCGACGTCGCGAACGCCCGCGTCGACCTCATCCGCGGCCGGAATGCCGAGCGGCTGGCGCGGGTCGCCCTGAACACGGCGATGGGCATCGACGTCGACCTGCCGACGCAGGTCCAGGACAATCTCGTCTACGAGCCGGTCCAGTTCGACCGCCCGCAGCTCCGCGCCGAGGCCTTGCGGCAACGGCCGGAGCACCGGCAGGCCAAGCTCCAGGTCGACGTGACCGAGGCCCAGGAGCGCCTGGCCTTCCGCAACTTCCTGCCCAATCTCTTCGGCACGGGCGCGTACGGCGGAACACGCTCGGAGCTCAACCCGTTCTGGTCGCTGGGCCTCAGCCTGTCGTGGACGCTCTTCGACGGCGGCAACCTGGTCGGCCGCTACCAGGAGGCCCGAGCCAACCTCGACGCCGCCCAGGCGCGCGTCAAGGCCTCGGAGCTCGACATCATCCAGAACGTCGAGCAGGCCGAGATCGTCGCCGAGGAGGCGCAGGAGCGGATCCAGGCCGCGCAGGCTGCCGTGGCCTCCGCGGAGGAAAACTTCCGCCTGGCCCAGGGTCGGTTCGACGCCGGGGTGGGGACGATCCTCGAGCTGACGGATGCGCAGCTCGCCCTGACCCAGTCCCAGAACGTGGAGGCGCAGGCCCTGTCCGACTTCCGGATCGCGCTGTACCGGCTCGACCGCGCGCTCGGCCGGCGCTAGGTAAGACGTTCAACACGATTTCCGCGCCGCCGGCCGGCGGGCATGGTAATAAATAAGACCTTCCGCGGCGGCGTCTAATTTCCGATGAAACGGCTTGTCTCCCTCGTCCTGGTTGGCCTGGCGGTCGGCGCCGGCATCTCGGGCTACTTCTACGCGCAGAGTCGCGGCAACGCGCCGAAGTACCGCCTGGCACGCGTCGAGCGCGGTCCCCTCACCGCGGCGGTCTCCGCGACCGGCAACCTGAACGCGGTCATCACCGTCCAGGTCGGCAGCCAGGTCTCCGGGCAGATCGCCGAGCTCCGCGCCGACTTCAACTCGGTCGTGAAGAAGGATCAGATCATCGCGCGGATCGATCCCGCGATCTTCGAGGCCAAGGTCAACCAGGCCAAGGCGGACCTGGACTCCGCCCAGGCCACCGTCATCAACCAGCAGGCCCAGGTCGAGCGTGCCCGTGCCGATGTCGAAAATGCCCGCGCCGCGCTGGCCGAAGCCAAGGCGAACTCCGCCAAGGCCCAGGTGACCGTCGTGGACAGCCGGCGCGACTTCGATCGCAAGACCGAGCTGCACCGCCGCGACCTCATCGCGACGAGCGATCGCGACACGGCTCAGGCCACGCACGACTCCTCGATCGCCATGCTCGACGCCGCCCGTGCCAAGGAGCGGTCGCTGGACGCGGCCATCGGCTCGGCCCAGGCCCAGCTTCGCGTGAACGAGGCGATGCTCACCTCGGCCCGCGCCCAGGTGAAGCAGAAGCAGGCGTCGCTCGTCCAGGCGCAGATCGACCTCGAGCACACGACGATCCGCGCTCCCGTGGACGGTGTCGTGATCTCGCGCGCCGTCGACGTCGGGCAGACCGTCGCGGCGAGCCTGCAGGCGCCCACGCTCTTCACCATCGCCCAGGACCTCACGAAGATGCAGGTCGAGACCAGCGTCGACGAGGCGGACATCGGCAAGATGCGGCTCGACGCGCCCGTCACCTTCACCGTCGACGCCTTCCCCGGCCGGACGTTTCCCGGTGAGGTCACGCAGATTCGCAAGGCCGCCCAGGTCGTCCAGAACGTCGTGACCTACACGGTCGTCGTCACCGTGCACAACCCGGACGGCAAGCTCGTGCCGGGGATGACGGCCAACGTCAAGCTCATCGTCGCCGAGAAGCCCAACGCGCTCAAGGTCTCGAACGCGGCGCTACGCTTCCGCCCGGCCGGAGCCGACGGCGGCCCGGCCGGTCCCGCCGCCGGGCCCGGCTCGGGGTCAGGACGCGGCGGCGGCGCCGCCGTCGGAAGCACCAACGTTGCCCCGGGCGGAGGCTCGGGGGCCGGTGAGGGTCGCGGTGGACGGCAGTCGCTCGAGGAGATCCGCGATCGGCTCGTCAAGCAGCTCGGCCTCACGCAGGAGCAGCAGGCCAGGCTGGAGCCGATTCTTCAGGAGAGCCGTCAGCAGATGATGGCGCTGCGCGACCTCCCCGAGCAGGAGCGCCGGGCCAAGGGCCAGAAGATCCGCGAGGCCTCCCGAGGCAAGATCCGCGCGTTGCTGACCCCGCCGCAGCAGGCGAAGTACGACGAGATGTCGCCCGGTGGCCCGTCGGCCGGCGGCGGCGACCGGACCGGCACGCCGGGGCGTGTGTACATCGTCGATGCCGACGGCAAGCCCAAGGCAGTCAACGTCGTGCTCGGGATCAGCGATGGCAGCTCCACCGAGCTGCTGCAGGGCGATCTCAAGGAGGGCCAGGACGTCGTGGCGGGGCTCGCCGGCGCGGCCGGAGGCGGGCGGCCGGGCACGCCGACGCCCGGCGGTCCCCGGCTCCGCCTCTGATGGTCATCCTCACCGAGAGCCTGACGAAGGACTATCACCTGGGGCCGCACGTCGTACACGCGCTGCGCGGAGTCTCCGTCGCCGTCGAGCGCGGCGAGTTCCTCGCGGTGATGGGGCCATCGGGCTCGGGCAAGTCGACGTTCATGAACCTCCTCGGCTGCCTCGACACGCCGACGGAGGGTCGCTATCTCATCGACGGTGAGGACGTCGCGGGGCTCGACCGCGATGCGCTGGCGAAGATCCGGAGCCGGAAGATCGGGTTCGTCTTCCAGACGTTCAATCTCCTGCCGCGCGTGAATGCCCTCGAGAACGTGGAGCTGCCGCTGGTGTACGCCGCCATCCCGGCGCGCGACCGGCGAGCGCGGGCGCGCCGGCGGCTCGCCGACGTCGGCCTCGCCGATCGCGAGCATCACCAGCCGAGCCAGCTCTCGGGGGGCCAGCAGCAACGAGTGGCCATCGCCCGCGCGCTGGTGAACGACCCCACCGTCATCCTCGCCGACGAGCCCACCGGCGCGCTCGACACCCGCACGAGTCTCGAGATCATGGCGCTCTTGCAGGGGCTCAACCAGCAGGGCATGACGATCGTGCTCGTCACCCACGAGCTCGATGTCGCCGCCCATGCCGGCCGGATCCTGAGCTTCCGGGACGGCCGGGTCATCCGCGACGAGCGGATCGAGAGGCCCCGGGACGCGGCCGCGACGCTGGCCGATCTGCCGCGCGACCTCGAGCACGAGGCCGAGGAGGCGGTCGCGTGAACCCCGTGCAGAGCGCGCGCGTGGCCCTGCGAGCGCTCCGCGTGAACAAGCTGCGGAGCGCCCTGACGATGCTCGGCATCATCATCGGCGTGGGCGCGGTCATCGCCATGGTCGGCGTGGGCTCCGGGGCCCAGGCCCGCGTGGCCGAGCAGATCCAGAGTCTCGGCTCGAACCTGATCATCGTGCTGTCCGGGAGCACCAGCACGGGCGGCATCCGCCTGGGCCAGGGCAGCCAGCTGACCATCACCGAGGAAGACTCAGCCGCGCTCGCCCGCGAGATTCCGGCCGTCCAGGCCTCGGCGCCGTCGATGCGCGGCAACGCCCAGGTCGTCTACGGCAACCTGAACTGGGCCACGGGCATTCAGGGGGTCACGGCGGATTACTTCGAGGTCCGCGAGTGGTCGGTGACCGATGGGCGCTACATCGTCGGCGAGGACGTCGACGGCGCCACCAAGGTCGTGTTGCTGGGCCAGACGACCGCGCAGAACCTCTTCGGCGACGCCGATCCGCTGGGCCAGGTCGTCCGCATCAAGAAGGTCCCCTTCATGGTGGTCGGCATTCTCGACAAGAAAGGCCAGAACTCGTGGGGACAGGACCAGGACGACGTCGCCCTCATCCCGCTGTCCACCGCCAAGAAGAAGGTGCTGGGCGTGAGTCAGGCCAACGCGCGGTCCGTCGGCGCCATCTCCGTGAAGATACGGACGGGCGAGGACATGGCCGAGGCCGAGTCACAGATGCGCGGGCTCCTGCGCCAGCGACATCGCCTGCAGGCCTATCAGGACGACGACTTCACGATCCGGAACCTGTCGGAGATCCTGCAGACGCAGGAGGAGTCGTCGAAGGTGATGACGTATCTGCTGGCGGCGATCGCCTCGGTCTCGCTGCTCGTGGGCGGGATTGGCATCATGAATATCATGCTCGTCTCCGTCACCGAGCGGACGCGTGAGATCGGCCTTCGCATGGCCGTGGGAGCGCGCGGGCGCGACATCCTCATGCAGTTCCTGGTCGAAGCCGTCACCCTGTCGCTCATCGGCGGCGTCATCGGGATCGTGCTCGGTCTGGGCGGCTCCCGCGCGATCAGCCAGTTCGCCGAGTGGCGGACCCACGTCCCGCTCGAGGCCGTCGCCATGGCCTTCGGCTTCGCCGCCGCCGTCGGCGTCTTCTTCGGCTTCTACCCCGCTCGAAAAGCCGCCCGCCTCGACCCCATCGAAGCCCTCAGATACGAGTAGCCGTTCCACTCCGAGCGCGGGCTTTGCCCGCGCAATCTGATCCTGGGGGGAGGCAGGCCGAAGAGCGGGCCTCGCGGCCCACTCTCGGCCGTCGGAAGGGGGGCGAAGCCCCCCTCCGAGTGTTCTATCCTCCGCCCTGCGGCTGCATGGCGGCGTTGTCGACGTCGGCCTCGTAGCCGGAGTACTTACCGTCCCAGGTCATCGCGCTGCCATTGCCGGAATCGAAGAACCCCTCGTTGAACAGCACATATCGACCATCACGAAAGACGACCGGATTGATCGCGCTGATCGTGACGGGCATGCCCGGCCGCAGCTGGGCAGGCGTGCTCGGCATGCCGTTGACGAGAATCGCGGACTTCGAGGTGAGCTGGACCATGCGGCCGTCCGTCAGCACCACGACGTTGGCCTTCGGATCGTAGCCCGCCACGATGCCCGTCGCGCTCCCGACGACTTGCGGCGCCGTCACGGTCGTCACCGTCGTCGTGGTGGTCCCCGGGGCGGCCACGACCGGAGCCGTGGTCACGGCCGGACCGGAAACGACGATGTACTGGCCCTCGCGGAACGCCACGGGCTGGCCGCCACGGACGACGATTCGCGTCCCCGGCCGCAGCGTGGTGTACGTCACGGGCTGGTTGTCATACAGCAGCACGGTATTCGGCGCGACACGGTACATCCGGCCGTCCTCGAACACGATCACCTGCGCCGGCTGATCGATGCGGGTCACCGTGCCGACGTACAGGTCCTGCGCAGCGACCGGGCCGACGCTCAACCCAAGAACGACAAGCGCCCACGCCAGCGCTCTTGCTGTCTTCATCATCGCCGACCTCCTCCTTGTGTAAGAGTGACGAGATGAGCGCCTTCGCGCGTCCGCCCGTCACCCTCGCCCGAAAATGCAAGGGGATTGCCAGCACGCCTTTGCTATCTTGCTGCCGGCGATGACACGGGGCAGGAAACCGCGCCGGGCGGCGAAGCGGCCTCCGCCGCGCCGCAAAGGCGCCCCGCCGACGCCCGCCACGGCGGCCGAGACCGGGTTGCTGGCGCTGGCTCGCACGCTCAGCGCCGCGGCGAGCGTCGAGCGATCGCCGGCAGAGGCGATGACGAACGCGCTCGCGACCCTCGCCGCGGCGTTCCCGTCGGGGGCTTCCCTGCCGCGCGCGCTCGCCCAGGCCCGGATCGGCGCGCTCGGCGACAAGACGCGGGCGTTGGCCCTGGCGTGGGCCCGCGAGCAGCTTCGCCTCGCCCTCGGCGACGTGCTCGAGCGCGCGGCGACCGCCGGCGCTCTGCCCGTCGGCCTCGCCCCGGAGCCGCTCGCGTGGGTGGTGCTCGCCGCGTGCGAGGCGCTCGCCGACGAGCCGCCGCAGGCGGTGCCGGACCGGATCAGGGCGCTGGAGGACTGGCTGACGGGCGCTCGCGGCGACGGCTGATCATCTCGAGGCCGAGCACGATCACGCCGCACAGCATGGTCGACGCGTTCAGGGAGACCGCGCGACGGTGTACGACGCTGAAGCGGGTGCTGTCGGCCGCGCCACGTGCCGCCTCGGCCGCCGGAAGCACGATCACGAGCGACCACAGCACCAGCCCGAGCATCGCCGTCGTCAGGACCGCCGCCGGGACATTCCATCGCCAGCGTGGCTCCCGCGCGACGACACGCAGCATCAGCATCAGCAGCGTGGCGGCACCAAGGACGAGTCCGCACGCATAGTAGCCCGGCAGCACGGCCGCGGCGGCGGCGCTGGCGACGCCCCGCTCCATGGTCCGGAACAGGATCGGCGTGGCCACGAACGAAAAGAACGCCATGATGCCGAGCCAGGCGCCCATCACGGCCACGGTCAGCACGCCGAGCGGCGTCATCGTGCGCTCAGGACACCATGACCGATCGCGCGAGGCCCTCGAGCCGCGGACGCACGTGCAGCGCGAAGTCCTCCAGCATGCGCGTCGATGGGAAGTCCGTGAACGACATCCGTGCCCCAGGTCTGAACACCGAGCCCGATCACGCCGCCGAGCATCGCGGAGCGGACCGAGCCTGTCAACTCACCGAGACTATCGGTAGTGTCTCAGTTCGAACCCTGACTGCTCGTTCGCCGAGCGGGAGAGACGGGTGGGCCTTCGGAAACCCGATCGGACCGTCTAGCAGTCCGCCTGAATGTCGGTAAGCGGTACACCTGTCACGACGTACGACGACGGGTTTCCGAAGGCCCACCCGTCTCTCCCGCCCTCCACGCGTCGCTCGGGCCGCGGAGTCGTGCATCGAAGGACGCTCGTGGAATTGACCGACGATCACGGCTGCACTCAAGCCTGTCGTAGGAAGGTTGGGGGCACGCAATCTCTTCAGGTCGCGCACGAGAGCCTCGCCCCTCGAGTCGTCGATCCGACCTTGAGCACCGCGGAGAGGGCGGGCGGGGTGGGTGGGGCCTTGGGAAACCCGTCGTCGTACGTCGGGACAGGCGTACCGGCAACCGACAGGCGGGCGGTGGGCCAGACAGTCCGATCGGG
>WNGF01004286.1_pt1 | contig 32461 bp, 30 predicted proteins | sample 5400641 | NCBI WGS metagenome assembly WNGF01 (sample SAMN13153371, study PRJNA577476) | soil metagenome | isolation source: 80 cm soil or saprolite under grassland replicate 2 | place: USA:California | collected 2016-06-15 | reverse complement strand
TGCTGCGCGTGGGGATCGGCTTGAGGCGGTCGTGACGGTCGGACTGGTCGCTCGGGCTGCGCCGCGGCGAGGTTGTCGGCCTGAAGTGGGAGGATGTCGACCTCGAGCAGCGCACCATCACCATTCGGCGCCGCGTCAGCCGTACGAAAAGGCAGGGATTACTGGTACGCGAGGGGACGAAGATGGACCCCGACGCGGTCGAAACAGTAGCCATTCCTGAGATGCTCGTGGGAGTGCTGAAGGCACACCGCTCGCGGCAACTCCTCGAGCGACTGCATGCCGGCCCGCGCTGGAAAGGGCCCGAGCCGACGGTGGACGGCAAGCCCGCAGGCTTCGTGTTCACCAGCCTGGTGGGAACCGTGCTCGAGCCGCGCAATGTCTACCGCACCTTCGAAGCCATGCGCGCACGCGCGGGACTGGACCACAAGACGTTCCACCAGTTGCGCCGCGACTGCGCCAGCCTGCTACTCGGCCAGGGGAGTCCCTATGTACGCGGTCAGCCAGATCCTGCACACAGCAGCCCGACAATCACAGCTCGCTTCTATGCGCATCTGACACCCGAGTTGCAGCGCGAGGCGGCGGCGCGCATCGACGAGGTTCTGGGCGGCTTAGTTCCTACGTCAGCAAGCTGAGTTGCTGCGGGAAAAACCCAGTCTGCACGACGACCGCACTACTGCTGGTGCTGCCCCATTTTGTTGGTGTACCTGCTGTCGCGATACCAAGAACCACATCAGGGCGCTGGCTGGCAAGCGAGTAGGTCAATCGCGCGGTGTGTACGGCGACGGGCTTAAGCCCTGAAGCCAGCGCGCGCCGCGCTGCCCGCGAGATCGTCGTGCCCTTGGACTCAGCCTCATTGCGCAATAACTCTGCCTCATCCGCCGGCAGCCTCAACGACAGAACTGAGTCCTCGTCCTTTTGGCGCATGCAACCCCCTGCTGCTGATGATAAGATGTAGTGCGACGTAGGGAGATACTACAGAATCGTCGGAGTGTAGTGAATGGAATCAGACGCTGAGATCCTATCCAAGTACCCAGTCTCCCTGGCGATTGGCATCCTCGTCCCTTGGAACGCGACCAACCAAGAGCACACCGCCAACTTCTTCATTGTCGACGCAGATAGCGAAGAGACCGACTTTCGCACCGAGGTGAAGTTCAACGTCGGTCGTCCACCGATGCTGGTAAGCGGTCAGACTCAACGCGTGATGCTGGCCGTTCCGCTGGTGTACGTCACCTTCCAAAAATTCGGCACCTACGTGCTCACGGTAGCTCTAAACGGCGCCACTGCGAAGCGAGTGATCTTCAACGTGGTGCAAAGCGGCGGCCCGATTGCGGCAACGCCTATGTAGCGCAGACATGAAACGAGGCGGCCGCCCGTAAGCAAGACCGCCTCGTCCATCGCTCGGCCAGGTAGGGAAAAGGCAACCCGTGGGTGTTCGCACCACCCGAGGTGCCGGTTCGATTCCGGTCCTGGCCTCCGCTGCACTCTAACACCGCAAGTGGAGCCCTTCAAATAACGGTTGCAACGCCCAGCCGTGATGAATCGACACGCCGCCTGGCGGCGCTAGGCTGTAGATTTGGCTGTAGCGGCTGTACAGCCAGACACAGATTCCGCCGTTACTTGACCGATTACAATCTCACGAATCGGGTGGAGCATCGGGGATTCGAACCCCGAACCCCTTGCCTGCCAGGCAGGTGTTCCCGCCTTCGTCTCCACGACCATTTGCTTCAAGTAGCTGAGCTGATGCTGGTGAGCACCCGGGATCCCGATCAATTTGCTCTTGGCCTACGTCATTCCAATTCGGCAGGCGAGAACGCGGCTACTCGTGTCCGCACCCGAGTTTGCCCGTTTGTGTGAAATTATGTTCTAGCTCTCGAGCAGGAACACGCCACTCGGCCCGACCACGAGGTGGTCGATATCGCCGGAGCCGCGCGGCAGCGCCAGGCCATTGATCAACACGTAGGCGTCGGGCAGCTCGCGCGCGAGGACGCCGCCCACCTGGATCTCGCCGCCGCGGCCGAATGCGTGCTGCGCCTCGCGCTCGCGCCAACCGGGCCTCGAGGGTCGAGCGCCATTGCCTCGGTTCGCGACCCACAGCACCCCGAGCAGCGCGACCGTCACAAACAGCGCCGGTCCGAGGCCTGGCACGAGCGAGCGCGGCGCGACCATGCCCACCACGCCGACCACGACGAGCAGCCAGCCACAAGCACCAGCACCTCCCCAGCGCGCAAAGATGAACAACACGCACACCGCGGCAACGGCTGCCGCGAGCCAGCCGACAGGCTGCTCGGTCGCGCCGGCGATCGGTACCAGCAGCAACGCGCAGCATGCCGCCGGCAATAGTCCGCGCCTGGGGGCGCGCCCGCGACGCGGACGGTCCTCGAGGTGCGGCAGCTCGACGTGGCACTCGACCACGCGCCTGGTCACGAGCGGCCACCATTCGGTCGGAAGCGCTCGCGACTCATGCTGGCGCGGACGTGCAGCGGCAAGCCGTCGGGTACCGGCAGCGGCAGGATCGGACTGAGGCTGGTATCGATGCTCACCTCCACCAGCTCGGCATCGCCGCGGACCTGCGTGCGCAGCGGCTCGACTGTGGTGCCCAGACCCGCTCGGGCAAGTTCGCTCACCCGGGCCAAGCCGTCATCCAGGCTGCGACCGTCCTCGGCCGCCAAGCGCGCACCCTCCTGCGCTGCGCCGAGCAGGACGTCGCGCGCGTGCGCATACAGCGCCACTTGCAGCAATCCGAGGGACAGGGCCATGAGCAGCGGCAGCACCAGCGCGGTTTCTACCAGCGCCTGACCGATGGTTCGCGTTGCCCGCGCCCTTGTTGTCGCTGCCATCGCCCTGGACCGCCTCAGCGCGCGCCCTGCAGCGTCCGCGTGATGTTGCCAAAGACCGCGGTGACCTGATCGCCGAGCACGGTCAGCGCCCCAGCCGCGGCGATGACCACGAGCGCGCCGACCAACGCGTACTCCACCGTCGACTGTCCGAGCCCGCGTCCCGTCAGCCGCGCCCACAGCCCGTGGACCATTCGGCTCTGCCACATCAGCTCAACCCACGACATGTCGGTGTCCTCCGTTCATGTAGTTCGCTAGCCACCCAATCGCGTCAGCTCGGCCGCGGCCGGCACGAGCACCACCACGAACAGCACGGGCAGGATCAAGATCGCCACCGGCAGCAGCATGCGGACGGAGGCTTTGCCACCCTCTTCGACAACGTGCAGTCGCTGCTGTTCGCGGAGCGCCTGCGCCTGCGCCGCGAGCGCCTGTGCCAGCGGCAAACCTTGCTCGTACGCGGCGGCCATCCGCCCGAGCACCCGCTCGAACTCCGGCAGGCCGAGCCGGTCGGCCATCGCCCGCAGGGCCTCGTCGAGCGTGCGGCGCTGGCCCAGTGCCAGCTCGCGCACGAGCAGCCGCAGCTCGCGCGCGACCAGCCCTTCGCTGTGGCGGGCGACCTCCTCAATCGCCTGCTCGAGGGCCATCCCTGCCGACGTTGCCAGCGTGAGCATGTCCAGGATCGTCGGCAGCTCCATCAGCACCAGCCCGCGCCGCGTAGCCGCGCGTCGCCGCAGATCCCAGTCCGGCAGCAGGTAGCCGATCGCGAAGCCGACCAGCCACACCCATACGGGCCAGGGGCCGAACGGGTGGATGCGGACCACGTCGAGCAGCGGAAAAACAGCCGCGAGGATCACGCCGCCAGCCACCTTCTCGCCGAAGAACTGCACCAGCTCGATGCCGGGTCGCACGCTGCGCAGCCTTCGCTCGAGCGCCTGCCCACCCGCCAGGCCGAGCGGCACCAGCACGGCGCGTAGCACGCGCCCGGCATCGTCGATGATCGGTCGCAACATGCTCTCCAGGACGCGTGAGGCAAACAGCGGCCGCGCCTGACCTGGATCGGCATCGATGTCCTTGACTCGCTCATCGACGTCGAACAGCCGCAGCATCTCGCCCAGGTCCGGTTTTGGCCGCGCCCACGGCTGCGTGAGCACGAGCAGGTAGCTGCCCAGACCAAACAGCAGCGGCCACAGGATCACGCGCGCATCCAGCGCCCGCAGGTCGACACTGCCCAGGACCACGACCAGCTCGGTCATCGGATCAGCACCCGCCGCTGGCCAGGCAGTCGCGTGAGGTACAGCATTGCCGCGTAGCCCAGCCCGACACTGATCGCGCAGCCGATCAGCACCATCTGACCCGCGACACTGTCGAAGATGCTCAGGTAGCGCGGGTTGGTCGCTCGCAACCCCACCAGCGCGATCAGCGGCGCCGCAGCCACGATCCGCGCGGACAGGACGGTGCGCGCTTGTTGCGCGCGCACCTCGTGCTGGATCCGCAGGTGTGCGCGCGTTGCTTCCGCGAGACGGTCCAGCATCTGCGTCACCTGTCGCCCACCCAGCCGATCGTTGACAGCAAGTGCGGCCGCGATCACGTCGAACAGCGGATCGGCCAGTCGATCGCGCATCGCCGCCAGGGCGCCATCGAATCCCAGCAGCCGCGCGTCCCGGGTCAGCGTCGCGAACTCGGACCGCAGCACCTCGGGACCGGTGCGCGCGAGCCCGGCCAGCGCCTCCTGCACCGAGAGGCCGGTGCGAATGGCGTCGCGCAGCTGCTCGATCGCCTCGACCAGCGCCTCCTGCACCTGGCCGCGGCGGACGTCATGGCGACGGATGTAATAGGCGTACGGCGCTAGCAGGCCCACGCACCCCGCGAGCGCGCTCAGCACACCCCAGCCGAGGAACAGCTGCGTCACCAGCACCGCGACCGCGGCCGCGAGCAGCGAGAACAGCACGAACTCGCGCGGGGTCACGCCGCGTAAGCCGGCCCGCACCAGGAACTCGCGCACGCTCACCAGCCGCTCGGTCGCGACCAGCTGCTCGCGCGGACGGGCGAAACCCTCAAAGCTGAGGTACACGCCGCCGGCGAGTGCGATCGAAAGCAGAAGAGGGATCACGCGAGTCGTTCCTTGGTGCATCCACTATCCACAGCAAGCGTCACGCGAACCGTCACAGCGAGGCCGCGAAGCGTCACGCGAACCGTCATGGCGGTGTCACAAAATGGGCAATTAGCGTCATGGCGGGTCTTTTCCCGCCTCGGCGCGGCTGCGGACGTCGTTTCGGGCTCTGCTCGGCGGCGAGTACTCGATCGCCTGCGCGGTGATCTTCTCCAGGCACCGCGGCGGCCGACCACGCCACACCAGCCGACCGTTCTCGAGCCCCCAGATCTCGTGGCCGCTGATCACGCCACCCTCGACGCCGGTGACCTCGAAGATGCTGGCGATCTTGCGCTGGCCGGTGCGCGCGGTCACGCGCAGCTGCACCACCAGCTCGATCGTGCGCGAGACCATCCGCGCCATCTCCTCGGGTCCCAGTCGCTCGCCGGCCATCATGGCCAGGGTTCCGAGCCGATCGAGCGCATCGCGTGGCGAGTTCCCGTGGATCGTGGTCAGCGAGCCGTCGTGGCCGGTGTTCATGGCCAGCAACATGTCCAGCGCTTCTGCGCCGCGAACCTCGCCGACGATGATCCGCGTCGGGCGCATCCGCAGCGCGTTGCGCACCAGGTCGCGGATGCTGATCTCACCCACCCCCTCGACGTTCTTACCGCGTACCTGCAGCGCGACGCAGTCCGGCAGCTGCCGATCGAGCTGCAGCTCGGGCACCTCTTCGACCGTCACGATGCGCTCGTCCAGACCGCTGATCGAGGCGCCGAGCGCGTTCAGCAGCGTCGTCTTGCCCGAGCCGGTCTGACCACTCACCAGGATGTTCACGCCTGCCTGCACGGCGGCCTGCAGGAACTGCGCTGCCTCCGCCGTGAGGGCGCCCAGCTCGACCAGCTGATCGAGCGCGTGCACCCGCATCGCGAACTTTCTGATCGTGACCGACGTCCAGCGCGTGCTGGCCGGGGTGATGACCGCGTTCAGCCGCGAGCCATCGGGCAGTCGCACGTCGACCATCGGCGCGGCCTCGTCCAGTCGGCGGCCCGCGGTGCTGACGATGCGTTTGATCAGCTGCCGCAGCTCGTCGTCGCTGTCGAAGTACACGTCCGAGACCGACTCCTTCACCCCGTCACGGATGGCGAAGATGCGCAGCGGACCGTTGATGATGATCTCCTCGATGCGCGGGTCGTCCATCAGCGGCTGCAGGAGCCCCAGCCCGAACAGGCCGTCGAACAGGCGCCGCTTGAGTCCCTCGGCGTCGATCAGCAGCGGCGAGTTCGTGGTCACCGCGCGCCGTTCGTGGGCCGCGACCTCGTGCTCGATGATCGTCCGCACGCGCTGCTCGTCCTCGCCATGCGGGCTCACCGGGTGCCCATCGCCAAGCGAGCGACTCACCGCGTCGGCGACGCGGTCGCGGATCACGCGTTCGGCGAGCCGATCGGTCGCCGCCAGTACCACGCCCAGTCGTGACCTACTGGTCGGCGCGCCGTCGGCAACGATCATGCCGCGGCTCGTGCGAGGCTCATGTCGAGCTCCCCCAGCGCACCATGCCCGCGACCGCCGCTGGCAAGCTCGCGCGCCAGTCCGCGCGCGCCGCAGGCTGCGCCTCAGTGGCGGGCAGCCGCACCCGACCGCGATGCATCCGCTCGGCCAGCTGGAGGATCGCCCGCGCGGCGCGACTGTTCGGATCGAGCACCGCGGGATACTGCTCCGCCATCGCGCGCTGGAACGCTCGATAGTCGTTGGGGATGACCGTGGCGGCAGCGGCACCGAGATGCCATTCGATCTCGGCCACGGAGTGGTGGTAGTGCGGATCGTGGCGATTGGCGATCAGGCTCACCCGCTCGGGATCCAGCGCCAGCACGCGTTCGTACTGCTGCAGCGCGATACGCGCGTGCCACAGGCTGACCAGGTCGCAGCTGGTCACCAGCAGCACGTGGTGCGCGACACCCAGCGCTGCGCGGTGCAGGATGGCGGGAGCATCCATCCCGAGCAACTCGGCGCCGACGTCGAGGATCACGTAGCGGTAGCGCCGCGCCAGCTCGTCGACCAGCCGCTCCATGATCGCGGGCGTAATGGTCGGCCGCAGCTCGCGTTTCGGGAGTCCACACAGCACCACCGCCGCCGGGCTGCGTGCGTGCAGCGGCTGTAGCTCCTGGTCGAGCGCGTGGCTCCAGCGATGCGGGTCTTCGCGTACCGCGTGCGCCAGCGTGCACACGTTCCGACTCGGGTCGCGATTCAAGTACGCGGCAACGCATGGGCTGGCGCAATCGAGGTCGACCAGGACAGTCGGCGCGACCGCCCCGAGCGCGGTGGCCAGGTTGATGGCCAGCGTGGTCCGACCGGGACTGCCCGAGCCGCCCGCGACGGCCAGGACCTGCAGCGCTCCAGTGGGCGTTCTTGGCGGTGCAGGAAATGGGGTATCAGGCTGGCTGCGCGGACCCTGCGCCCGCCAGCGTTGCCCGTGCGCGGCCATCTTGATCGCGCCGCGCAGCGTCTCGGGGTCGACGTCGAGCGGCAGCAGCGTGATCCGCCGCAGGTGGTCGAGCTGCGGCAGCCGCGGCGGCGCGAGCAGCACCACCGGCAGCCGCGCGCTTTCGAGCTGCGCGACAACCGCCTCCGACAGCCGATGCAGCCCCCACGCGACGACGATCGCCTCGACGGCATCCGACTCGAGCGCCTGCACCACCTGGTCAGCCGCGAGGCAATGCACCGCCACCGCGAGCTCATCGTCGGTGTCGAGCGCCGGCCGCAGCCGCTGCTCGAGCTCCTGGTCACCCAGCCCGAGCGCCAACCGCAGCGGAGCGATGGAGTTCATCAATGCCGGGACAGCTCGCTCACGGGGGTGCGCCACCCTGGCTCGCTGACGGCAACAGGACCACGTCGAGCTCGCCGATCCGCCGCGCCTCAGCCACCTGGCGCGCCTGGTCCGGCGTGACCGCGAGCGTGACGGTGCTGATCGCACCGCGGCCGAAATTGTCCTGGTCGATGCTAGTGCTCGAGGTCGAGCTCCCCAGCGACTGCTCGCGGCCCACGCTGTACACCTGCACGCGGTCGAGGACCAGTCGCGTGTGCGCCTCCTGGCGAGGCTTGTCGACCACGGTGACCAGCACCTGCACCGCGTCGCCGGGCCGCAGCCGCCCATCCACCGCGCTGTCGGGCTTGGCAGGGATCGTGATCGCGACCTGATCCGGCGTCAGTCCGAGGCGATCGGACACCTGCGCGCGGGCCAGCACCTGCTGGGCATGCATCGGCTCGCCCAGCTGCCGCCCGACCAGACTGTCCAGCATGTCGGCGGGCAGCGCCGCGCGATACAAGTTGTCATCCATGCGCACGTAGGCCACGCTCAGGTCACCCGCCCGCACCGTGGCGCCGATGGGCAGGTCGCGCGTTGCCACCAGCACCGGCCGCGATTCGCTGTTGCTGACCCAGAACGAGATCGAGCCCGCCAGCGCCGCCAGGGTCAGAAAAATGCCGATGAGCGAACGCGGATCGGTGCGCCGCGGCCGCCGCAGCGCCCGCGCGGGCGACAGCGTCGCGGCTACCACCGAGGCTCTCCCCGTCGCCTCGGATCAGCCAGGAGAAAGGCCAGCCCACGACCGGTTCCGGTCACGCCGGGGTCCATGATCCACCACCCGACCGGTTCCGGTCAATCGTCTGTTTGCGCGATGTCAAGATTCTTCTGTCGAGCATGATTTTCCGCTTTCGATTGTCCACGTGAGGCGTCACGCGAACCGTCACAGGCGGTCGGCGAAGCGTCACGCGAAGCGTCAGGTGGGTGTCACAAAATGGGCTGTCGGTGGCGGCGGCCTGGGCGCGGCTGTGACACCGCGGCCCGCGGGCTTGAAATGCGTGTGACGGTTCGCGTGACGCTCCGGCGAGTTGCTGTGACGGTTCGCATGACGGTTCCCCCAGTCAACTTCCCGGTCAAGTTGACGGTTTCGGGCCAGTGCGGCGCGTGGAGCGGCGCGTTGCCCACACGCGTCCTTACATCAAGGAAACCCGACGCTTCGGCAACAGCACGTCACTGCGTTGAGTGAAATTGATTGGTCAACCCGAGCCGCCCGATAGCCTCCGCCGCCGAGGAGGAATGCACGGCGATGGCTCTCGACGTCACCGAGCTTCAGGCAGCACAACAACAACACGCGCAGGCAATCGCCAACCTGCAACGGGCCATCGATCAGCTCGCCCAGCAGCAGGCCCTGTGCACCGAGGCCATCCTGCACGCCGTCCGCGGCAAGTGGGATGCGGCTCAGTTCGGACCCCACTCCGTTGAAGCCGTCCTGGTCGCGCTCAACCCCGCTCTCCATGGCAAGGTCGACGCAGTCCCTTTCGACCTCCCGCGCTAGTCCCACCGACGTACCTTGTGACACCCCCAGTCCAACGCACCCCCACTCCACACTGCTGGACCGGTCGGCCGTACGGGCCGCCGATCGCCTTCGTGCTGCACACCGAGGCGGGCGGCGACTCGGGTACGGTCGCGGAGTTCCTCAACAGCGCCGCTCAGTTCTCGACCCACTACGCCGCGCGACTCGACGGCTCGCTGCACTGCTACGTCGATCCGACCGATCGGGCGTGGTGCAACGGCATCCTCGAGCCGGGCAATCGGTGGGCCTCGCTCGCCCAGTCGTGCGCGGTCGATCCGGTCCTCAATCCGAACCACGTCACGGTCAGTTGCGAGACTGAGGACGACGGCGATCCCGACCGGCCGGTGACTGATGCGCAGTTCAACGCGGTGCTCCAGGCCGCATGGGAAGCAAAGCTGCGCTTTCCCGACTCGCTGCGCTACCTGGCTCGCCACGCGGACATCAGCCCGCAAAGCCGCACACAATGCCCGGGCGATCGGTGGCTCGCCAGCGGGCGTTTTTTCCAACTGGCCGACGCGCTAGGGCTTCAAACCCTCGGCGAGTAGGCCGCCCTCCGGGGGGAGGGGTCACGCCCGGCACGGCACGCTCACCGTATTCGGTGGCGGAGCCGGGCCGGGCGTTGGACCGTCTAGACCCAGAGCCACGCGCGAAGGTGCTGGTGAGCACCTCCGAGCTCCCGCGCTGCACTCGATTTCAGGGCACAAAAAAAGGAGGCCACCCCCGCGACTCGGGATATGACCTCCTCCTTTCAGGGCGCTGGTTCAGGCGCGGTAATCGCCGACCACAGGCGCTGGATGCGCTTGTGAATCGGCGCGCCCGGCCGGACCAGCAGCCGCAAGGCGCCGCATGGAGCCGCCTCGACGTGTGCGAGCGACTCCAGCCCGTCCAGCAACTGCCACGCGAGGCCAGCGCTGATCGCGGCGCGGTCGGCGTCCGTTTCCGCGGCCCGCGATTCCCAGGCCAGCAGCGCCCGCAACCCAGGCACTGCTGCCCAGGCGAGCCACAGGCCCAGGCCGAGCGCCGGCTGGCCGCTCGAGATCAACATCGCGCCGAGCAGTCCGACCAGGATGGCGCCGAGAACCCGCCCGAGGCCGTCAACGAACGTGCGCATCCCGAGGAACAGCGGCAGCAGCAACGCGCCGCCGATCACGACGGCCAGCAGGCGCCCGAGTTGCGCTACCCAGCGACTCGCGCACCACGCCGCGAGGAGCGGTGCGTTGCCGATCCAGACGACGATTTCGCGCACCAGGATCGGGCCCCGCTGCAGCATCGCCGCCTGGCCGAGCAAGCCGTAGAGTCCGCTGTCGCTGAGCTGTTCGAGCGCCCCGCTCGTGACCACGACCGTGCGGAACCCGCCGCCGACCCACGGGGCTGGATCGTCGAGGATCCGCACGCTGATCTTGGAGCGGCGCATCCACTCCGCGAAGCGCTCGAGTTCGCGAGGAGTGGGGGTGCGACACCCCTGGCGCTCGAGGATAGTCGGCTCGAGCACGAGCCAGACCTCGAGCGCCAGGAGCGAAGTCAGGACCCAGGCCAGCAGCGCGGCGGGTGCAGGCACTCGCAGCAGACTGGCCCAGGCGATACCGAGGACGATGGTGCACAGGACGCTAAAAGGGCGGCGCCGAAGCGCCGCCCACGCGAGAGCGATCAACATGTGAGTACTCCTGTCAAGTGATGCGCAGCGGCTCGACCTGGACAAGGCCGAGCCGCTGCTCGCCGAAGCGGACCGAGACCGCCGCCTGACCGACTGGCAGGCGTGCGAGATCGTCGGGCGGAACGAGGAAGCTCTGGCGAGAGCGCAGGAGCCGTCGGCTGAGACGGTCCTCGCGCGACACCACGAGCTGGTGCGAGACTTCAGGCCCAGACCGGCTGCCCAACGCACGGGCCAGGATGTCGGCGTCGTCGGGCGAGCTGACCTGGTGGACGATGAGCGTGCCCGCGCTCAGCACGCTCGGCCGCAGCGGGTAGTCGCGCGGCACGTGCTGGCTCGAGACCACCACCGCCAGGTGCGCTTCCCGCGCTTGGAGCAACAGGTCTACGAGCTGAGCCGCCTCGCGGAGCGAGACAAATTCGTCGAACACGATGAGCGCCGGACGGCGCTCCTTCGACCACAATGCCTCGTACGTGACTTGCTTCAAGTGCTGCACCAGGACCCGCCCGACCAGGGCCACGTCCTCCGACGCGGCTGTGGCCGGGAGGCCCAGGTAGGTCAGCCCGGGCTCGATCAGACTCGCCGCCAGATCGAGTGTGCGCTCGGACGGCAGCAGCCATGGCCCGAACAGACCAAACCGCAGTGCCCGCAGCCGCCCCCGCAAGCCCGAGACGGTGTCGCGGTGCAAGGCGTCATCGCGCAGGGCCAGCAGCTCCGTTTTGAGCGCTGGGTCCTCCACCCTGCGCGCGAGCCCCACGAGATGCGCCCGGTCGAGCGTGTAGCGCAGCGTGTCCAGATCGATGGTCACGCCGCACGACCGCATCGCCTGCAGCACCAGCGGCACGATCGCTTGCGACAGGTTGCGAAACACCTGTCCCTCACGACCGTGTTCGAAGGCGCCGACGAGGCGATTGGCGACCGCCACCGGCTCGCCCGAGCAGACGTCATAAGTCCAGCTGTCGGCGAACCCAGGCAGCCAGACCCGCGACAGCAGCCCGTGCCGATCGCCGAGCGCGCGAGCGACGTCCGCCAATCGGCCGCCCTTGGCATCGACGATCAGCACAGGCCAACCCGCCAGCAGCGCCGCGTCGATGAAGCGACCCAGCGTGGTGGTCTTGCCCGAGCCGGTCGCGCCGATCACCGCGACGTGGCGCTGCAGCTCCGAGAGGCGAACGATGAATCGCTGGTCGGGCCAGAAGGCGGAGCCTGGTACGGGCACCGCGATGCTCTGACCCAGATCCAGCGATGGTTCCCCGCTGACCCTCGGCGGGCTCGAGGCTGGTGCCCTGGGGAACGGCTGCCACATCGCAGCCGCCGTGAGCAGGACGCCCAGCCCGGCAACCGCGTCCGGCAGGCCGACCAGGTGCGCGAGCCCGCCCAAACCCGCCGCCGCGGCTACCGTACGAATGAGGCGGCGCTTCATCGCCGTTGCCCGACGCACGACGGCAGGTCGTGCACCGTCATGTCCTGGCCCGTGTAGTCGCAGTCGCACATGGCTCGTTCGAGCAGCTTCCTGATTGAGTGCGACGGCACGTACCAGCGGACGGCGGCGATCTCGGGTAGCTCCGCGTAGTCGCGCAGGATCTTGCGGTAGCGCACCTCGTCCTTCTTGCTCAGTTCAACCTCGATGGCGATCCATCGCCGAGTTGCGTCGACGAGGACCCCATCGGGGTAGTGACCGGGCAAAGGGCTGCGAAACTGTCGCGCTCGCCGAGTCGCCAGGCTGCGTAGCTGTCGCTCGCTCAGCCAGTGGCTGCCCGGCAGATTCGAGGTGAGATGATCGGCGACGTCGACTACGGCTAGGTCGTGGTAGACGTCGTTCTCGTCGATCTTCCGCGGGGCTTTAAGTCCGATGCCTGCACGCCGAGCACCGAGCGGAGTCGGCACGTAGAGTGGCGTAACCCTGAAGCGCTCTACCCGCTTGAGGAGACCGTGTTGGACCAATCGGGTGATGCGCCTTGGGCACGGGCAGGGAGGAAGAAAATAGCGTTCGGCGATCTGCCCTGTTGACATCCAGCCGAAGCGCACGATCTCCTTGAGCACCCGTAGATCGACGTTGTCGGGTTGGAAAGTGTTGTTGCGAGGCATTGCGTAACTCCTCGGAAATGCCGAGAGCGGAGGTCCTCGTGACTGAGGAACTCCGCTCTCGGTAGGGCGAGGTGTCGTACACTGCCCACTGCCTGCGACAATCTGGTTGAGAGACCGAAGGCGATTGCCGCGGGCGTGTGAGCCGAGATCAGGCGCCGCGTTCGCGCGCGACACCTGGTCTCGTCTTTGTGTGTGACGCGAAACCAGTCCTCCTTTCGTGAAATGGGGTGAAAACGCGACGAGGGCGCAGCCAGCTCGTGCTGGTAGCACGGCTAGTGCGCCCTCGGTTGGGGAGACACGGCTGCGGTCCACGCCAGTTCGGCGCAGAGGCGAAGCCGTGAATATTCAGTTGTTCCGTTCAGGTCTGCCTATTCAGTTGTTTCGTTCAGGTCTACGTATGCAGTTGTGATGCAGTGCTTGTCCGTCGTAGGTCGCGCCAGTCGCCGCGGCTGCGCGTGCGCGTTGGGAGCGTTGGGAGACTCGAACGCTGCAGCCAACGTGGTGCGACTGGTCCCGAGAAAATCCTGGGGCTGGTTGGATCGATAGGCGTACTTCCTTTCGATACACGAAATGTGGCTCGAATCGCTGGGCGGGAGAGCATGCTCGATGGACCACCAGTGATCCATCCCGAGCCAGCGCGGTCGGGCAGGAGAGCACGCTCGTGGATCGACCGAGGCCGATCGCATCCTGCACCGTGGCGAGGGCGGAACACCCTCGTCGGCCAAATGGGCGCTGCCGACTGGCGCATCTCATGACACGCTGACCGTACTCAGCGCAGCGTCAGCCGAACCGTCACGGCCAGCCCGCGAAGCGTCACGCGAACCGTCAGGTCGATGTCACAAAGCAACGTGACGCTTCACGTGACGCTTGTTCCGTCAATCGCTGAAAAGAGGCTCCAGGGCGGCCAGTACACTCGCCGACGATGGCGCTGACCACCTCCGTTCCCACCCACCAGCCCGCCGCGCCAGCGCGCGCACGCGCCCGCAATGGCGCCGAGGCCGTGCTACAGCTGATGCTGGCGTGCGGCGTCGACTACCTGTTTATGAACCCGGGCACCGACACCGCGCCGCTGCAGGAAGCCCTGGTCGCCCTCGACGCCGATGGCGAACGCGTCCCGACCCTGGTCCAGTGCCTGTACGAAAACGTCGCGCTCGCGGCCGCGCACGGCTACTTCCTGGTCAGTCGACGACCACAGCTGGTCGTGGTCCACGTCGACGTCGGCACCCAGAACCTGGGCGGCAACCTGCACAACACGCTGCGCAGCCACGCCGGCGTGCTGATCCTGGCTGGTCGCGCTCCCTATACCTTCGATCCCAACACACCCGGCAGCCGCGATCGACCCATCCAGTGGCAGCAGGACGTCACCGATCAGATCGGCATCGTCCGCGGCTATGTGAAGTGGGCTCACGAGCTCGGGCGGGTCGACACGCTGCCGCACCTGATCCCGCGCGCGGTGCAGCTGGCCGCCTCCGAGCCCGCCGGCGCGGTGTACATGACCGCCGCGCGCGAGATGCTGATGGAACCCACCCGCGACGGCGAAGTCGACCTCGCGGCAGCTCGACGTGCCCGACCGTTGGTGACATCGGCTGGCGACCCCGAGGCTCTCGAACAGCTCGCGGGCTGGCTCGTCGAGGCCGAGGCGCCGATGGCGATCGCCGGAGCGCCCGGGCGGTACCCGCGCAGCGTCAGGTACCAGGTCGAGCTGGCCGAGCTGCTCGGAATGCGCGTCGCCGACACCGGCGGCACCCTGAACCTGCCGTTCGACCACCCGCTGCACCTGGCCGATCCCAACGCGGCCCTGCCCGAGGCCGACCTCCTGTTGCTGCTCGACGTCGACGTCCCGTGGATCCCGCGTCGCGCGAACCCATCGCCAGCCACACGCATCGCGCAAATCGATATCGATCCTCTTAAACAGTCGATGTCGCTGTGGGGCTTCCCGGTCGATCTGCCGATTCAGGCCGACTCGAGCAAGGCGCTGCCCGCGCTGCTCGCGGCTGTCGAGCGCCGCGCCACCTCCGCCTCGCGAGCGCAGTGGACCGAACGCCGCGCCCGACTCGAAGCACGGCACGCCGACCGACAGCGCGAAGCGGAGGCGAAGCTGGCTCGGCTGGCCGAGCAGCGGCCGATTGCACCGGAGTGGATCGGCGCGGTGTTGCGCGACCACCTGCCAGGTGCGGCGATCGTCCTGGACGAGCTGGTGACCAATGTCGACTCGGGCCGACGCTATCTCGGACTGAAGACGCCGGGCAGTCTGCTGACCTCAGGCGCGCCTGGCCTGGGGTGGGCGCTGGGCGCGGCGGTGGGGGTCAAACTGGCCGCGCCCGACCGCATCCCGGTCGCGCTCGTCGGCGACGGCACGTTCGTGTTCGGCTCGCCGATAGCTGCGCTTTGGGCGGCGCACCAGACGCGGACGCCGTTTCTCACCATCATCTTCGACAATGGTGGTTACAACGCCAGCAAGACGCCGGTGCAGGCGCTCTTTCCTGACGGGGCATCGCAGCGGACCAATCGCTTTCCTGGTGTGCGCTTCGCCTCCCCGGTCGACTACGTCGGGCTCGCGCGCAGCTGCCACGCGTATGCCGAGCGGGTCGACCAGCCAGGTGAGCTGGGCGCCGCGATCGAGCGCGGCCTCGCGGCGGTGACCGCCGGCCAATGCGCGGTGCTCGACGTGGTCCTCGCCCAGATCTGACAGCCGCGCAGCGCTGACGGTTCGCGTGACGGTTCGCGTCACAGCCATGACGGTTCGCATGACGGTTAAAGAGTCAAGTTGCGCGGCTACGGTAGCCAGCGCGGACCGCGGCGCTGCGCAAGTGCGCTACCCTCAGCCGCGCGAGCCGCGCGCAATCACGCGCATGCAGCGCGCTCCAGCCGATGCGGATACTCGCGCGATCCAGACAATGAGCACGACCCGAACCCGATCCAACCCATGAGCACGACCCGAACGCGCACTGTCACCGTGGCCCAGGCCACGATCGCTTTTTTGAGTCAGCAGTTCGTCGAACGCGATGGACACGAGACGCCGTTCTTCGCGGGCATCTTCGGCATCTTCGGCCACGGCAACGTCGCGGGCCTCGGCGAAGCGCTCGAACAGTCGACCGAGACCTTCCGCTATTACCAGGCGCGCAACGAACAGGGCATGGTCCACGCCGCGACCGCGTTCGCGAAGCGCAACAACCGATTGCGCGCGTTTGCGTGCACCAGCTCGATCGGCCCGGGCGCGACCAACATGCTCACCGGCGCAGCCACCGCGACCGTGAACCGCCTGCCCGTGCTGCTCCTGCCAGGCGACATCTTCGCCACCCGCCAGGTCGCGCCGGTGCTGCAGCAGCTGGAGCGCACTGACTCGCAGGACGTCTCCGTCAACGATTGCTTCAAACCCGTCTCGCGCTACTGGGACCGCATCAATCGGCCCGAACAGCTCGTGACCGCGCTGCCCGCGGCGATGCGCGTGCTGACCTCACCCGCCGAAACGGGCGCGGTGACGATCGCGCTGCCACAGGATGTCCAGGCCGAGGCGTTCGCGTTTCCCGAGCAGCTGTTCGAGAAGCGGATCCACCACATCCAGCGCGCACGGCCCGACAACACTCTCCTCGCTCGAGCGGCGGAGTGGATGAAGGACAGCAAACGGCCGCTGGTGATCTGCGGCGGCGGTGTCCTGTACGCGGAAGCCTCGCCGGCGCTGGACGCGTTCGCGAGCGCGACCGGGATCCCGGTCTCCGAGACGCAGGCCGGCAAGGGCGCGCTGGCGTGGGATCATCCACAGAACGTCGGGCCGATCGGATCGACCGGCGGCACCGCCGCAAACCTGCTGGCGCGGGACGCGGACCTGGTGATCGCGGTTGGAACGCGGCTGAGCGACTTCACCACGGCCAGCAAGACAGCCTTCCAGAACCCGGACGTCCGATTCATCAACGTGAACGTCGCCGAGCTCGACGCCTACAAGCACGCGGCGCTGCCGCTGGTCGCTGACGCCCGAGTCGCCTTGGAGCTGCTCACCGACGCCCTCGGCCAGAGCGGATTCCAGATCGACCGCGAGCAGCGGGAGCGGATCGCACAACTGCGGAATGCATGGAACGAGGAAGTGCACCGCGTGCGGACCACATCCAGCGGCGACCGCCTCAGCCAGGCGGAGGTGATCGGCCTCGTCAACGACGCGACAGAGCCCGAGGACGTGGTCGTGTGCGCCGCCGGTGGCCTGCCCGGCGATTTGCTCAAGTTGTGGCGAGCCCGAACACCCGGTAGCTACCACCTCGAATACGGCTACTCGTGCATGGGGTACGAGATCGCGGGCAGCCTGGGCGCCAAAATGGCTCGACCCGACCGCGAGGTGTTCGTGATGGTCGGCGACGGCTCGTACCTGATGCTGTCAGGGGAGCTGACAACCTCGATCCAGGAAGGCCTGAAGCTGATCGTGGTCCTGCTGGACAATCACGGCTTCGGCTGCATCCACGGTTTGGCTGGCAGCTGCGGCGCGCACAATACCTTTAATCAGTTCCGCTTCCGCGAGCAGTCAACCGGCCTGCTCAGCGGCGAGTCGCTGCCGATCGACTTCGCGGCCAACGCGGCAAGTCTGGGTGCGCACGTGCTGTGTCCCAAGGACCGCGGCGCGCTGCAACAGGCGCTCCAGCAAGCACGACGCAACGACCGAACGACGGTGATCGTGCTCGAGGTCGATGCCGAGCAGCGAGTGCCCGGCTACGAGTCATGGTGGGACGTGCCGGTGGCGGCGGTGTCGGCGTCCGCGTCAGTTGAACAGGCCAGACGGGAGTACGAAGCGAACCGCACCCGCGAGCGCTGGTTCGTCTAGAGGTAGGGCCTCCGTCCAGAACAAAGCAGGTACGCTGGAAGGCGCCGTCATGCTCAAGATCGACGTCTTTCCGCACATCTTGCCGCGCCGCTTCTACGATCGGCTCATAGAGGTCGCCCCGCGCTCGGGGCTGATGGTCAAACGGGTCTCGAACATCCCCGTCATGACCGATCTGGACAAGCGGTTCGAGATCATGGACCGCCACGAGGGCTACCGCCAGGTGCTGACCCTGGCTGCACCGCCGCTCGAGGCGATCGCTGGGCCCGATGTCACGCCCGATCTGGCGAAGCTCGCGAACGACGAGATGGCGGCGATCGTGCAGCAGCACCCCGATCGCTTTCCGGCTTTCGTCGCGCAACTGCCAATGAACAACCCCGACGCGGCCGTGCGCGAGATCGACCGCGCGATCAACGACCTTGGCGCAACGGGCGTTCAGATCTACACGAACGTGGCCGGCCGCGCCCTCGACAACCCCGAGTATCGACAGATCTTCGACCGCATGGGCGAGCTCGACCTGCCGATGTGGATGCACCCCACCCGCGGCGCCGAGTTTCCCGACTACCTCGGTGAGGAGCGCTCGAAGTACGACCTGTGGTGGGCGTTCGGCTGGCCGTACGAGTCGGCGGTAGCGATGGCGCGGCTGCTGTTCTCGGGTCTGTTCGACCGCCACCCGAACGTGAAGATCATCGTCCACCACCTGGGCGGCATGGTGCCGCACTTCGGCGGGCGAGTCGGCGGCGGGCTCGATCAACTCGGCAAACGCACCGACGATCCCGACGACGCCGCGGCCAGCGGCCGCCTCCAGAAGCGGCCGATCGACTACTTCCGCATGTTCTACGGCGACACGGCGCTATTCGGTCCGGCGGCGCCGATCGAGTGCGGCCTCGACTTCTTCGGGATCGATCACGTGCTGTTCGGGACGGACATGCCGTTCGACCCCGAAGGCGGCCCCGGGTTCGTGCGCGACACCATTGCCGCGGTCGATCGCATTCGCGTCTCCGACGCCGAGCGCGAGCAGATCTACGAAGGCAACGCGAAACGACTGCTGCGGCTCAAGCTGCCCTGACGCTGGCCGCGCGCGCACCTGACGGCGGACCGCGATCGAACAAAAGCGCGACACGATCGAACACGGGAGCGCGGAGTCGCATCGGGGCCGAGCCCAAGCCGCCGTGGCGCGACGTGCCGGCCGAGGTCAAACGACGCGCCGAAGTCCTGCTCGGCGCCGAGATCGCGCGCGCCCTCCGAGTGTGGGGCGGCTACGCACCATCGGCGACGTTTCGCCTGTTCCTCGCCGACGGCCGACGGGCCGTGTTCAAAGGCACGTATCGCACATCGAATGACGTGATGCTGCGCGCGATCCGCGATGAGGAGCGGGTCTACCGCGAGCTCGAGCCGCTGATCGGACTGTGGGCGCCAACGTTCTTTGGCTCACTCGAGTTCGAGGACTGGTTTGTCATCCTGCTCGAGGACCTCGGCGCGCCACAGGTGCCACCCTGGACGAGTCGTCGCGCCGCGGCGGCGCTGCGCGACTACGCCCGCTTCCACTCCGCGACCCTAGGTCGCACCGACCTGCCCGCATGGCTGCGCACCGATCGACACCACTCGTTCGCGCGCACCTGGCGCAACCTGGCGGAGACCGCCGGCGGGCTCGACGGCACCGCCAGACTCGCCGGTGCCCGAGCCGATGCGGCTCGCGAATGGCTTGCTCAGCACATCGATCGGCTGTGCACGACCGCCGAACGACTCATCGGGATCGATCAGCCGCGCGCGCTGCTGCACTTCGACACTCGCTCGGACAATCTGCGGATCCAGAATGGGCGACTGCGCATGTTCGACTGGCCGTACACGTGCCTCGGTCCACACGAGTTCGACATGGTCGCGTTCGCGCAGAGCATCACCACGGAGGGCGGGCCCGCGCCCGAGCGTTGCGTGCGCTGGTACGCCGAGGTCATCGACGTACGCGAGGAGGCGTTGACTGCCTCGATTGCCACGATCGCCGGCTACTTCGCCGACCGCGCCTGGCAGCCGCCGATCCCAGGCCTACCCCGAGTACGCAGCATCCAGCGGCGACAACTCCGCACGAGCCTGGCGTGGTGCGCGCGCCACCTTGGCCTACCCGAGCCGACGTGGCTTACGGCCATCCCCGACTGACCGCGCAATGCGGCCGCCTTCTGATCGCGCCCCCGCGGCCCCGACTGAACGCGCCCCGCCACCCAGTCTCATCGCCGTTCGCGCCCCCCAGACGCAGGTGCCTCCAGCCCCTTCGGGCCCACTACACCCCCGCCGCCACCCTTAAGGGTACGGACGAAGCGTCATGCGAACCGTCACGGCAAGTCGCTGAAGCGTCACGCGAACCGTCAGGTGCGTGTCACAAATGCCGTGAGCCGTAAAGAGGGATCAGGCGCGGGCGGGCTCGGCGCGCACGCGGACAGGTCGCGCGACCTCGGGCGTGATGCGCAGCGACAGCGCCACCGCGACGAACCCCAGCAACGCGGCCGAGATGAACACGCCGTGGTAGTCACCGACGATCTGGCGGAAGAAGCCGCCGATGTACGCGGCGATCGCGGCGCCCACCATGTGCGAGAAGAAAATCCAGCCGTACAGCGTGCCCAGCGAGCCGCGACCGAACCGCTTGGCGGTCAGGTTCGCGGTCGGCGGGACCGTGGCGATCCAGTCCAGGCCGTACACGATGGCGAACAGCAACAGCTGCGGGAACTCGAGGATCAGCGGCAGCGCCGCCAGCGACAGCGAGCGGAACCCGTAGTACGCCGCCAGCAGCTTGCGATTGTCATAGCGGTCGGTCAGCCAGCCCGAGGCCAGCGTGCCGATCACGTTCATCATGCCCATCAGGCCGACCGCGCTTGCGGCCGCAACCTCGGTGAAGCCGTGCTCGATCGCATGTGGAATCAGGTGCGTGCCGACCAGCCCGTTCGACGTGTAGCCACAGATGAAGAAGCTGCCCGCCAGCAGCCAGAAGTCGGTGGTGCGGACCGCTTCGCGCAGCGGCGTTCGGCGGTCATCAGCCGACTGCGCGGCGGTCTTCGGGGAGCCATCATCGCCGAGCGCGCGCAGACCGATGGCTTCGGGCCGGTCACGCATCAAGATCAGGACGGGGAGCAGGATGGCGAGGCTGGCAATCGCCACCAGCGCGATTGCGGTGCGCCAGCCGGCGTTGACCGTGAGCGCCATCATCGCCGGCAGGAACGCCAGCTGGCCCGCCGACGAGGCCGCCCCGAACAGGCCGATCACCAGCCCGCGGTGGCGCACAAACCAGCGGTGCGCGATCGTCGCGCCTAGCACGTTGCCGACCGCGCCCGTGCCAACGCCGACCGCCAGGCCCCAGAACAGATGGAACTGCCACAGCTCGGTCAGGATCAACAGCGGCAGCAGCCCCACGCCGACCACCAGCAGGCCACCGAGCATCACGCGCCGCGGACCGAAGCGATCGACCAGACTGCCCGAGAGCGGACCGCCCAGCCCGAAGGTCAGGATGCTGATGGCGACCGCCAGCGAGATGCTGGCGCGGTCCCAGCCGAACTCGGCCTCGAGGGGCTTGATCAGGATGCCCGGCGCCGCGCGCACCCCAGCGGCGACGAGCAGCGCCAGGAAGGTGATCCCGACGATCACCCACGCGTAGTGGACCCGAGTGGCGGGCGCGCGGCTGCTCAGCATGGGACTCAGCGCTACAACACGCGATCGGCGCTCGTTATTGCCGGAGCGCCCGACGAGTGCCGGGGAAGTGGTGCTCGCCCCAGTCGGCAAGCGCGGCGAGTGTGCCACCCAGCGCGCGGCCCTCGGGGCTCAGCGAGTACTCGAAGCGACGCGGATGCTGACTGTACGGCAGGGCCTCGACCAGCCGTTCGTGCTGGAGTCGCCTCAGGCGATCGGAGAGGATGTTGGTGGGGATACGCTCGGGCGATTCGAGGAACTCACCGAAGCGGCGTTTGCCGGCGAGGAGGTCGCGGACGATGAGCAGGGTCCAGCGGTCGCCGACGATGTCGAGGGAGCAGGCGACCGGGCAGCCGGAGCGGAGTGTGTGCGGGCCTTCAGGGGTGGTGGGCATGGGTGGTTTTCTCAGTGGTGGGTTGCATTTTACAAGCGACTGCTGCTAGGCTGCATAACGAGGTCACTTGCAGAATGAAAGTCGCCGCCGGCGCGCCCGACGCCGCTGAGCTGATCACCAGGAACGACGCGCCGCGCGGCCCCGACCTGGCTCGCGAGGCCGACCTGCCTGGCGCCGCGGACATGGCCAGCGCCACTGACGGAGCCGGAGCCGCCGACCTGGCTAGCGCCGCCGTTGCGTCGAACGAGGCTGTCGCGGCCGACGAAGCTGCCAAGCACGCACCGCTCGGCAGCGCCACCCGACGGCTTCTCGAAGGACCTGTGCTGCCGGCGCTCCTGCGCCTCGCGCTGCCCAACATGCTCGTGGTCGTGGTCCAGGCGACCTCCAGCACCATCGACGCCTTCTTCGTCGCTCGACTCGGCACCGACGTCCTCGCCGGGGTCGCCCTCGTCCTGCCGGCATGGATGCTGATGGTGACCATGTCGGCCGGCGGCATTGGCGGCGGCATCGCCTCGGCCATCGCCCGCGCGCTCGGCGGCGGACGCCGCGCCGACGCCAACGCCCTGGTGCTGCACGGCCTGATCATCGGCGCCGCCCTGGCAGCCGCTTTCAGCGCCGCGCTGCTGACTCTCGGCGAGCCGCTCTACCGGGCGCTCGGCGGTCAGGGCGAGGCTCTGGAGGCAGCGCTCGCGTACTCGACGATCGTCTTCAGCGGCGCCATCGCGATCTGGCTCGTGAACGTGCTGGCCAGTGTGCTGCGCGGCTCGGGCGAGATGCAGTTCCCGGCGCTGGTCATCGTGGCCGGCGAGGTACTGCACGTGCTGCTGGCGCCGAGCCTGATCTTCGGGCTCGGGCCTTTCCCCGCCCTCGGCGTGCGCGGTGCGGCGCTGTCTCTGGTGACCTCGTACGCGCTGCGCACCGCGGCGCTGGCCATCTACCTCTTAACAAGCCGTTCGCAGCTGCGACTCGGCTTGGCAAAACCACACGCGAAGTACTTCGTGGACATCCTGCGCGTCGGACTCCCCGCCGCCGCCAACACGGTGCTGACCAATATCAACGTCGCGGCCGTGACCGGCATCGTCGGCACTTTCGGCACTGCCGCGCTCGCCGGCTACGGCCTCGGCGCCCGACTCGAATACCTGCAGATCCCGCTGGTCTTCGGCTTCGGCACGGCGCTGGTGACGCTGGTCGGCACCAACGTCGGCGCGGGCCAGATCGCGCGCGCCCGACGCATCACCTGGGTCGGCGCCGGCCTCGCCGCCGCGCTCACCGGCAGCATCGGTCTCCTCACCGCCTTCGTCCCGCGACTGTGGCTCGGACTCTTCACCTCCGCGCCCGATGTCCTCGCGGTCGGCGAGACCTACTTGCACCTGGTGGGACCGGCCTACGGCCTGTTCGGGCTCGGTCTGGCGTTGTACTTCGCCGCCCAGGGCGCTGGCCGACTGCTGTGGCCACTGCTGGCTGGCATCATGCGAGTCGTCATCGCGGCGGTCGGCGCCTGGGTCGCGGTGTATGTCCTGAACGCCGGCCTGGCCGGCGCATTCGTGGCGATCACCGTCAGCTTCATCGTGTTCGGCGGCGCGCAGGCGCTGGCGGTCAGCAGCACCCTGCGCGCTCGAACTCGCTAGTCGCGCCGGGAGTCACCAGGGCGCGCCCCGGAATCACCAGGCGCGCCAGCTAGTGACGAAGCGGCGACGGGGCCCTCAGGCCTCGGCTGGCGCGGTGGGCCGCTGCCGCCGGCGCTGCTGCCACACCCACGCACCCAGACCGACCAGCGGCACCAGCCACCACGAGAACGCCAGGACGACGATGACCACCTCGGCCGCGCCACGCAGCAGCGCCAGCGACGCCTGCCACCCGCGCTGCGCGACCGCGGCCGGGTCCCACGCGCCACCGATCAGCGGACGCGCGCCCTCGACCGCCGGCAGTCGCAGCGACACCGAGATCGTCGCCATGTCGGACCGCCGCTCGAGGAACCGCTTGCGGCCCTGGATGCGCTCGATCTGACCGCGAATGCTGGTCAGCTCACGCTGCAGCGAGACGATGTCTTCGATCCGAGTCGCCTTGTCCATCAGCTTCAAAATGGCCGACTCGCTCGCCTGAAGATTGCGTAGATTGGAGTCGAGGTCGACGTACTCCTCGGTCACGTCCTGGCTGCCGCTGTTCTCGCTGGTCACCTTGCCCAGCGCGCGCAGCGCGGAAAGTGTGCTGTCGGCAGTCTCGCTCCGCACCTGGATGGTCAGATCCGCGACCGTGCGATCCTGATCGTTGACCTTCTCGACGCGAGTGTTCGAGGCACTCACGAACCCGCCGCCCTGCTGCGCGATCAGTCTGACCTGCGCCAGGGCGCCTTCGATGTCGGTGACCTCGACGGCGAGCTGGCCCGTGCGGATGATCATGCGATCCAGCGGCTGCGCTGACTGCGCCTGAACCTCCAGCGGTGCGCTGGCGTTCTGGCTGACAGGCTGTCGAGCGACACCGCCGGCGGACCCTGCCGCGGCGGGCGAAGCGGCCGGCACCGGCGGAGCGCCCGGCGCGCCGGCGGCACTCTTGACCGCCTGATCGGTGGCTACCGCGGAGCCCGTGGTCTGAGCAGGCGCGAACACGTTCGGCACGGGTGAGCTGCACGCGACTGTACCCAGGACGAAAAGCGCGGGCACCGCCGCGACAAACGGTCGAAGGCGAGAGTGAAGGCGAAGGCGAGACATCTGGTTCGGTTCTCCCTGCCCAGGAAGACGCCGCGCGGGCTGGAAAGGTTCCACGCTGGCGCGCGTGCACGCTGCTGGGCGGATCTCCGCGAAGACCGAACGGATCAGGCAAGCGAGGCGAAGTAGTGGGCAAACGCGGCGATCCCACCTTCGGCTTGCTCCCAGTCGAAAAACTCGTTCGGCGCGTGGTACCCGTGCTCCGGCAGCGACAGCCCCAGAAACACCACCGGCGCACCGAGCACCTGCTCCATGGCGGGGACCGCGCCGATCGAGCCGCCTTCGCGGGTAAAGACCAGGTCGGTGGCGAATCCGAAGCGGTAGGGTTGCGCACGACGCCGCCGGTGAGGCCCGAGTGCAGGTCGGTAGTCGCCGTACGCAACGTGAGTCGAAACGGCTGCATCCCACGCAGGCCCGCCGGGCTGCTCGGCTTGCCGCGCGTGACCCACACCGCGTCGGAGACCACGACGTTGACCGCTACGCCGTACTCGCGGGCGGCGAGCGCGCCGAGCGGAGCGGTCAGGGAGGGACCCTTGTCGTCGGTGGCACCGCGGCCGATGAAGCGCTCGCCGTCAATCGTCAAGCGGAACGGATCGGTGCGCCAGGCATCGCCGTCGGTCGTCGACCCACACACTGGGGATAGTGACCAGCCGCGCCAGCCATGACTCGAAGTCGTGCCGGTGGGCAGAGGCAAAGGAGCGCGGCGCCTCACGGTCGAGAGGCTCCACGCTCCTCAGGGTACGGTCTGGTCGCTAGCGGCAGTTGAAATGGACTTCGGTGCGGCTGCCCTGCGCCAGGTCGAAGCTGGTGGCGCGGCCGAGCAGCGAGGCGCCGTTCAGGTCGAGTCGATCGCAGTTGGCAGCGATGTGCAGCGTCTGGCCGAGGAAACTGAGGTCGATCGCGCCATGCGCGGCGGCGACCATGCCGCTCAGACGCGGCACGCGGACGACAGCGGGCACGCCCGGCTGCAGCTCATCGGGCACGTGAATGCCCGCTACGTTCAGCGCCGACTCGGCAGCGCTGGGCAGCTGCCCGCGGACATGGACGGTCTGGGTACCCGCATTGGTGAGCACCACATCGGCGCCCATGACGTTCAGCACGATGACGAGACCAACAGCCGCGAGGGTCGCGGTGCCGATGATCCAGGTGATGAGTCGCATACGGGCACAGTAGTCGGCGGTCGCGGGTCACTCCGTGATGCGGCTCACGCGCGGACTGTGAACTCCATCACACCTCGCGCCCGTGCGGCCACAGCCGCGCCCCGAGCCACCGCGTCGCCGACCTGAAGCCGCCGCTGCAGCGGCCCGCGCAGAAAAATCTCGGCAACTGGACAGAACAAGCGTCACGCGAACCGTCACGCGAACCGTCACGCCGAAGTTGACCGGTAACTTGACGAAGCAACCGTCATGCGAACCGTCATGCGACCCGTCACAGCTGGTGCCCACGTTAGACTGCCGGCCATGCCGAAAGGCCGCGACCTGCTCTTCGACGCCCTGGAGCAGCAGGACATTGGCTTCCTCTTCGGTAACCCCGGCACCACCGAGCTGCCGCTGATCGACGGCTGCAACGACCACCCCTCGGTGCGCTACGTGATGGCCCTGCACGAGGACATCGCGGTCGGCATGGCGATGGGCTTCGCTCGTGCCTCGGGCAAGGTCGGCGTGGTGAACCTGCACGTGGCGCCGGGTCTCGCACACGGCCTCGGCAATCTGTACAACGCCTGGCGAGCCCGCATTCCGCTGCTGGTCACAGCGGGCCAGCAGCACACCCGACTGGTTATCCAGGAACCAATCCTGACCGCCGACCTGGTCGACATGGCGCGGCCGTTTACGAAGTGGGCGCACGAGGTGCACTTCGCCGAAGAGCTGCCCATCGCGCTGCAGCGGGCGTTCAAGGAAGCGCTGACGCCACCCCAGGGGCCGGTCTTTCTGTCGCTACCGGTCGACGTCATGCTCGCGGACACCGACCAGTGCCTGCCGCGCCTTGCCCAGTTCGGCACCGCCACCCGCGGCGACGACGCCGAGCTCGCTCGCGCAGCCGCGTTGCTGGCAGCCGCCGAGAACCCGTTGATCGTGGCCGGCGACGGCGTCGGCCTGAGCGACGCATGGCCGGAGCTGATCGCGCTCGCGGAGCGACTCGGCGCCCACGTGTGCACCGAGGGCCTGCCCAGCGTCTGGAATTTTCCCAATCGGCACGACCACTGGCGGGGCATCATGCCCGATACCGCCTCGGCGTATCGCTCCGTCTTCGACGGCGTCGACGTGGCGCTGCTGGGCGGCTACAGCTCGCACGCCCCGCTCGCGGTTTTCGACGCTGGTGGGCCGTTGATCCCGCCCACGGTGAAGATCGTGGCGCTGAACGACAACGCCTGGGAGATCGGCAAAAACCAGCCCGTCGCGGCCGGCATCCTGGGCGACGTCAAGCTGAATCTCGGGGCGCTGATGTCGGCGCTGCGGGCGACCTCGCAGCCGCGCAGCGCGGTTTCGGCCGCGACTCGCCGACGGTCCGCGATCGCCGACTTCGCCGAACAACGGCGCGCGCGCTGGCAGCACCGCGTGGCCGAGGCGCGCCAGCGCGACGTGCTGTCCGCGACCGCCGTTGCCGCCGAGCTGGCGGAGGTGATGCCCGCGCAGGCCACCTTCTGCGACGAGACCGTCTCCAATCGCCAGCCGTTCGTGAACCTGCTCGACTTCAATTCGCCGCTCAGCTACTGGAGCGGCAAGGGTGGTGGGCTCGGCTTCTCGATGCCTGGCGCGCTCGGGATGAAGCTCGCGCGACCCGATCGGGTCGTCGTCAACGGCATCGGCGATGGCTCCTTCCTGTATTACCCGCAGGCGCTATGGACCGCGGCCAACCTCGAGCTGGGCACGGTGGTGTTCATCGTGCTCAACAACTCCAGCTATCGCGTGCTGAAGATCGGTGTCCAGCGCATGGGCGGGCCGTGGGACGCTGGCCGAGCGTATCCGCCCGGGCTCGATATCGAGGGTCCGCGGGTCGAGATCGCGGCAACCGCGCAAGCGATGGGCGTCCAGGCCGAGCGGATCGAACGCCCCGCCGATCTGCGGCCAGCGCTCGAGCGCGCCTTCGCGGCCGGGCGACCGTACCTCCTCGACATTGCCGTCGAAGGCGCGGTCTAAACGCGCGGTGCGGATCGACATCCACAACCACTTCTACCCGGGCAGTTTTCTGCGGGTGCTCGAGGAGCGCGGCGAGGAGGTGCGCATCCGAACCGACTCGCAGGGTCGGCGGTACCTTGAGGAAGCGGGGGCGCGCCTCGTCACCCTCACGCCGCCGATGGTCGACCTCGATCAGCGCTTCGGCATGATGGACGCAACTGGCATCGACATCCAGATCCTGTCGATGACCAGCCCGAACGTCTACGCGTTTCGGCCCGACGATGCGCGGCAGGTCGCGCGCATGGTCAACGACGAGTACGCCTCGATCAAGGATCACCACCCCGACCGACTGCGCTGCCTGGCCAGCGTGCCCCTCGGCACGGGCGCAGAGATCGAGGAGCTGGACCGCGCGATCCTCAACCTCGGGCTGGATGGGCTGATTGTCGGCACCAACGTGCACGGCAAGACCCTGGACGATCCATCGTTCGAGCCGTTCTGGCGACGCGTCGACGAATTGCGGCTGCCGGTGCTGCTGCACCCGATGTCGCCGATGGTCGGCACCCGTTACCTCGATCGGTTCGCGCTGGTGCCGCTGGTCGGCTTTCCCTTCGACACGACGCTGGCCGTGATGCGGCTGGTGTTTAGCGGCTTTGTCGATCGTTTTCCGAATGTGAAGCTGATCGCCTCGCACACGGGCGGCGCCCTGGCCTACCTGACTGGCCGATTCGAGATCGGCTACGACGCCTACGGCGAGTGCCGCGAGATGTCGGAACGACCCAGCCAGGCGCTGCGGCGCATCTGGTACGACACGATCGGCTACCACCCGCCAGCGCTGCGCTGCCTGGCCGAGTCGGTCGGCACCTCGCAGATGGTGTTCGGGACGGACTACCCGCACGTGATCGGCGATGCGGAACGCGTGATCGCTTCACTGGCCGCGGCAGGGTTCAGCGAGGCGGAGCTGGATGCCATCTACTACCGTAATTTTGTCGAGGGCCTTGGACTCAGCCTGCCGCGCCCCGACTGACTGACCGCGGTACGGCCCGCGCCGTGCACATAAGAAAGGTAGGCGTGACCGAGACGCAGACCGTCCTGAACGAGCGCTACGCGCTGCGCGAGCAGATCGGCTCGGGCGGCATGGCCGCGGTGTACGCCGCCGATGACCTGCGGCTGGGGCGTCGGGTCGCCGTGAAGGTGCTCGCGCCCAGCGAAGCCGAGAAACCTGGCGCGGTCGAGCGGTTTCGCCGCGAGGCGCAGGCCGCGGCGGCGCTGAGCCATCCGAACGTGGTCGCGGTCTACGACTGGGGCACCGTCGATGACACCGCGTTTCTGGTGATGGAGTTTGTCGACGGGCCCGACCTGCGGCGGCTGCTGCGCTCGCAGGGTCGGCTGACCGAGGCGGAAGCGGTGCGACTGGCCGCGGACGTCGCGGCTGCGCTCGAAAGCGCACACCACGCAGGCATCGTGCACCGCGACGTGAAGCCGCGCAACGTGCTGCTGGATCCGCACGGATCCGCGAAGCTGGCCGACTTCGGCATTGCCAGTGGCGCGGACGATCGGTTCGAGACCGAGGCTGGGGTGGTCTACGGAACCGCCCTGTATGTGTCGCCGGAGCAGGCGCTCGGCCAGACAGTCGACGGGCGGAGCGACCTGTACAGCCTCGGCGTGCTGTTGTACGAAGCGCTCACCGGCGAGCCACCCTTCCGCGGCGCATCGGCGGCCGAAGTCGCCGAGAAGCATGTGCACCGCCAGGCAATCCCGCCGCGGCGTCTGCGACCCGAGCTGTCGCACCGCACCGAGCAGATCGTCCTGCGCGCACTCGCGAAAGACCCGGCACAACGGTTCGCGGACGCGGCGCAGATGCGCTCGGCGCTGCTGGCAGCCGCGGCCGCCCTCGGCGAGGCCTCGCCGGGCAGCCGTGACGGTTCGCGTGACGGTTCGCGTCACAGCGATGACGGTTCGCGTGACGGTTCCTCAGTCAAGTTATCGGTCAACTCGTCACGTGACGGTTCGCGTGACGCTTCTTCTGTCAACTCGCTGGGCGGTGCCCGCGCAGCCGCCGTTGAGGCAGAGGCGGTGGCAGCGCAGGCGACTGAGGTAGAGGCAGCAGCGGCAGGGGCGGCGGAGGCGGCGGAGCCGACGGCGGAGGCGACGGGGGCAAAGGCGACTGCGGAAGGAGCGCAAGCGGCAAACGCGGCAGTCGATCGGCTCGCAACCTCCGCAGCCTCGCCGCTGTTCCAGCCCGCGCCGCGCCGCTCTTCGAAATCTCCAGCGGCAGCGCGCTCGTCCGCGCCGGCCGCGGCGCCGCACGCGGCGGGCTCCCGGCACCTGAGGGGTACGCCAGCCGCGGCGGAGCCTACCGCCGCTGCCGACCCTCTGCCCTCCGAGACACCTTCGCGCTGGGCGACTTCGCCGATCCCGCAGGAACCTCAGCACTCGACGACTTCTCCGATCTCGCACGCTCCGGCGCGCTCCGCGGCGGCTCCTGCCCCTGCCACCTCTCGTTCAACGCTGGCCAGCATCGCGGCGCGGCTGGCGGCCCGGGTCGTTGCGTGGCGAGCCGCTTTAGCGCGGCGTACCCAGAACCGTGGCCTGGGCAGCGCGCTCGTCGCCGGCGCCGTGCCAGTGCTGCTGCTCGCGGCTATCGCGGTGCGCGCTGATGTACTGCCGAACCCACTCGGATCGGCGCCCGCGCCGGCAGTCGCGGGGATGCCCGTGGACGCCGCCCGCGAGGCAGCCACTCGCGCTGGCTTCAACCTGGATGTCGAGGAGCAGACGACGACGGAGACTCCCGCGGGCATCGTCGTCAGCCAGGAGCAGCGCGGCTCGAGCTTGCGCGTACTGGTGAGCCGCGGCCTGAGCGTGCCCGACATCGGCGGTCGGCAGTGCGCCCAGGCTCGGGCTGAGCTTGCGTCGACTGGCTGGCGGGTGCGGCCCGTGCGCTGGCGGTTCGCGAACATCGAAGACTTCGGCAAGATCGTGGCGCAGGAGCCAGCGGCGGGCGCGGTCGTGGCGCGACCGGGCGAGATCACGGTGCAGGTCGCTGGGCCCGTCGCGCCCTGCTAGCCGCGCGCGGCACGAAACTCAGGCCGCCCACCAAGGCTCGGGCCACGAACGCTGGCTCCGCTGCCCGCGCTGGCTTCGCTGCCCACGCTGGCTCGCGCTGCCCACGCTCGTGCCCACTGCCCACGCTGGCACCCGCTACACACACTGGGTCCCGCTCCCTCGTTGGTGCCCACTGCCCGCGCCGGCACCCGCTACAGACACTGGGTCCCGCTGCCCTCGCTCGTGCCCACTGCCCGCGCCGGCACCCGTGTCCACGGCTGGGTACCTTCAGCGCACGCTGCCCACGCTGGCTGCCGCTGCACGCCCTGCACACGCGAGCCGAGCTCAGAAAAACTCGGCGTCCCGCACTCGCCAGGCGGAGCAAGCACATGCGCCGCGCTCGCGCCGATCAACAGAAAACTCAGGCGTCCGGCGAAAGCCAGGTCTGAGAAAACTCAGGCGTCCCAGAGCGCGGCGAGCAGCGCATCGACCTTGCCGGCGCCTCGGGCATTGCTCAGCACCGACCGTGCACCCGCGGCGGAGCCAGCCAGGCCAGCCGAGCCTAGCGGGTCGGCCGAGCCCACGGACGCGCACTCGAACAACGTCTGCACCGACTCGGGCAGAAACCGCGTGACCTGCGCGTAGTGGTGCGCATCGTCTCGTCCGTGCGGCCGCCGGTAGAACCGCAGCGGAAAGTACACGTACAGCATGTCGCGGGCGCGAGTGAGCGCCACGTAGAACAGCCGCCGCTCCTCCTCGATGGACTCGGCATCGCCAGTCGACATATCCGACGGGATCATGCCGTCGGCGGCGTGGATCACGTGCACGACGTCCCACTCGCCGCCTTTGGCGGAGTGGACCGTGCTCAGGATGAGATAGTCCTCGTCCAGGAGCGGTGGGCCGGCCAGGTCGCTGGTCGACGTCGGCGGGTCCAGCGCGAGCTCGGCCAGGAAGCGGCCGCGGCTCGTGTACGTTGCGGCTGCACGCTCCAGCTGCTCGACGTCCTGGATGCGTGCGGCGGCGCTGGCGTAGCGGCGTTCGAAGATCGGCTCAAGGAAGCGACGAATGCGGCCGATCTCAGCGCTCGGGCTGAGCGGCGTGGCCAGGCACTCGGCGAACGCCTGTCGGAGGCGCGCCAGCGGCTCGCGGGCGGCCTCGGGCACCCGGGGCGGCGCATCCACCAGCCGCCGCACGGGCGACACACCGGCCAGTCCAACTGAGCTAGCATCAGCCCCCGCCGACCAGGCACCAGCGGTTGCCCCTCCAGCAGCCTCCTCAACGGAGCGACCGGCAGCATCCGCTGAGCCAGCACCTGCCTGAACTGAGCTCGCGGCGGCAGTCGAGCCTCTACCAGCTTCGAAGGAGCCAGCAAAAGCCCCCAGCGATCGAGCACCACCTGAGCCAGCACCTGCCTGAACTGAGCTCGCGGCGGCCACAGTCGAGCCTCTACCAGCCGCGTAGGAGCCAGCGAATGCCCCTGCCGGCCGAGCACCATTGTCAGACTCGACGGAGCTCGCGGCGGGAGCGGCGGAAGTGGCGGAAGTGGCAGTCCGCACACCGAGGTCGTGGATGATGGACCGCGCGGCCGCGGGGCCGATGCCGTCCAGCAGCTGGAGGATGCGGAACCAGCTGACCTCGTCGCGCGGGTTCTCCAGCACCCGCAGCACTGACAACACGTCCTTGACGTGCGCGGCTT
>WNGF01003931.1_pt1 | contig 32489 bp, 28 predicted proteins | sample 5400641 | NCBI WGS metagenome assembly WNGF01 (sample SAMN13153371, study PRJNA577476) | soil metagenome | isolation source: 80 cm soil or saprolite under grassland replicate 2 | place: USA:California | collected 2016-06-15 | reverse complement strand
GCTTCGGCGGCCTGCAGGTGTTCGCCGACGTAAGCTTCACGCTGGCGCCGGGCGACATCCTCGGCGTCATCGGGCCGAATGGGGCAGGCAAGACCACGCTTATCAACGTGATCTGTGGCAAGCTGCCGCCGACGAGCGGCACCGTGTCCCTGGGCGGCCGCGACGTGACCAGCAAGCCCGTCCACACTCTCAGCCGCATGGGTCTGGTGCGGAGCTTCCAGCAGACGAACACGTTTCGGGCCGCCGGCGTGCGCGAGAACATCGGCCGCGCCATCCGGTTCAGTGGGGGCGGAGCGCCGGCGTGGGCGCGCGTCGACGAACTGCTCGACGACTTCGAGCTCAGCGCCCGGCTCGACGAGCGAAGCGACAACCTTCCCTATGGGCTGCAGAAGATGCTCGGGCTCGTCATGGCGTATGCGACGACGCCCAGGGTCCTCCTGCTCGACGAGCCTGCGGCCGGGCTCGAGCGCCGCGAACGGACCCGCATCGACGCCTTCATCGGGCACTGCCGGACGCGCCTGGGATCGAGCGTGCTGATCGTGGACCACGACATGGACCTCATCCGGCGACTCTGCCAGACCATCATCGTCCTCGACGCCGGCAACGTACTCGCGACCGGCGCCCCCGCCGAGGTGCTGTCCCGGCGTGAGGTCATCGACGCTTACGTCGGCGCCAGCGACGACGACACCGGATGATCCGTGCTGACCATCGATAATCTCGTGGTTCGGTACGGCGGCATCACGGCCCTCCGCGGCGTGTCGGTGGACGTCAAGGAAGGCGAGACGGTGCTGCTCGTCGGCGCCAACGGTGCCGGCAAGTCGAGCCTCATCAACGCCGTCATGGGGCTCGTGCCGAACAGCGCCGGGACCATCCACTTCGCGGGCCGGGATCTCCGCTCGATGTCCTCGGATCGCCGCTCCCGGGCCGGGATGGGCTACGCTCCGGAAGGCCGGCGCGTCTTCCCGTCGCTGTCCGTCGCCGACAATGTGCTGACGGGCGCGTTCGGCCGCGAGCGCGCACGGCAGCGCGAGGCCTTCGACTGGCTCTGCCAGGCGTTCCCGCTCATCGCCGTCCGCGCGAAGCAGCCCGCGGGCACCCTCAGCGGCGGCGAACAGCAGATCGTCGCGCTGGCGCGCGCGATGAGCTCCTTTCCGAAGCTCCTGCTGCTCGACGAGCCGTTTCTCGGCTTGGCCCCGGTGTGGATCGGCCGTATCAGCGAGGCGATCCGCGCTATGCAACAGCGGGGCACCACCATTCTGATGACGGAGCAGATGGCGCGGCCGGCGCTGAAGCTCGCCACGCGCGGGTACGTGATGCGCGGGGGCGAGGTGCGGCGGAGCGGCACCGTGGCGGAGATCCGCGAGATCGCGCTCGCCGACGAATACCTTTAGACGCAGGAGACGAGAGATGGCAGAGTCGAACGGCGCGACCGCGCGCCTCGGAGCTTTCGTCGCAGGCTGCACGACGGCCGCGATGCCCCGCGAGGTCGTGGAGACCGCGGCGATCCGGCTGCTCGACGCCGTCGGGCTGGCCATCGTCGCCCGCGACGAACGGACGTACCTCGCCGTGCGCGGGCTCGTCACGCCGATGGCGCAGGAGCTGGCGGGCGCGCGCATCTGGACGGATGGAACGTCGGTCTCGGTGTCCGAGGCGGTGACCGCCAACGCCGTCGCGGTGCATGCGCAGTTTCACGATGACTGCGACATGGCGTCGTGGAGTCACCCCGGGTCGCTCATCGTGCCGGCTGCCGTCGGCGCGGGCGAGGCGACGAAGGCGTCACTCGACCGCGTGCTGCGCGCCGTCGCCGCCGGCTACGCGACCATCGCCTGGCTCGGTGCAAAAGAGCGCGTAGCGCGGGCCCTGATCGAGCGCGGTATCCGGACGAGCCCGACCCTTGGGACGATCGCCGCCGCGGCGGCGTCCGCCGTCGCGCTGGGGCTCGACGAGACGCAAGCGACCCACGCCATCGGGATGGCGACGAGCATGACCGGGGGCATCCTCGAGCCCGTGCGTGCGGGATCGGACGAATGGCGACTGCAGAACGCGCATGCTGCCCGGGGCGGGCTTCTCGCGGCGCAGCTCGCGCAGCGCGGGGTCCTCGGCGCCCCTGCCGGGCTGGAGGGGCCCAAAGGTTTTGCGCGATCCCTAGCGGGGCTGGCCGAGACGCCGCCGGAATGGCGCGAGCCGCCGCGGCTGGAGGCCATCTTCGAGGTGTGGGCGAAGCCGTGGGCCACTCTCGGCGACAACGTGGCGGCCGTGGCCGCCGCGCGGCTCCTGTACGGCGACGAGGTGGCGATCGCTGACGCCCGGCGCATCACCGTGCGGATCTGGCGCCACTTCGCCGAGTATCCCGGCACGTCGTATCGCGGCCCGTACGAGCGGACGGCGCAGGCCCTGGCCAGCACGACGTTCGCCGTCGCGGCCATGCTGGTCTACGGGCGGCTCGACTACGCGCTCTCGCTCGATCACCGCAACGACCTGCGCATCCTCGGGCTGGTGGAGCGGATCACCGTCGAGCCGGAGGCCGATGGGACACCGTACGACGCCACGGTCGAGATCGAGCGCGCCGACGGGTCCACCGTGCGCCGCACCGCCCGCGAGTCACCGCGGACGCTGCTCTTCCATGACCGGAAGACCGCCATCGACCTACTAGACACGCGGCTCTCGGAGGCCGGCTGCCCGAACGGCGCCGGTCCGGCGCTCGCGGCTGGCGTGTTCGACGCCGTGGACCAGCGCGCGGACGTCGGCATCGGCGCGGTGCTGGATCACATCACCAGGAAGTCACGCTAGGAGAGGAGACACACGGTGTCCGCCATCACAACTCTGCCCGTCGACGTCAGCATTCCCCTCGGAGAGGACTACTCGGAGATCCGGGAGAACGTGCGCCGGATCTGCGCCGACTTCCCGGGCGCGTACTGGCGCGACCTCGAGGCCGAAGAGGCCTATCCGGCCGCGTTCGTCCAGGCGCTGACGGACGCCGGCTATCTCGCGGCATTGATCCCGGAGCAGTACGGCGGCGCCGGCCTGCCCCTGCGCGCGGCGTGCGCCATCCTCGAGGAGATCCACGCCACCGGCTGCACCGCGGGGGCGTGCCACGCGCAGATGTACATCATGGGAACGCTCCTCCGGCACGGCAGCGACGCCCAGAAGGCCCGGTACCTGCCGGACATCGCCAAGGGCAACCTGCGGCTGCAGGCGTTCGGTGTCACCGAGCCGACCACCGGCACGGATACGACGAAGCTGAAGACGCGCGCGGTCCGCGACGGCGACCACTACGTCATCACCGGCCAGAAGGTCTGGACGTCGCGCGCGCTCTACTCCGACCTCATGCTCTTGCTGGCGCGCACGACGCCGATAGAGCAGGTGAAGAAGAAAACCGACGGCCTCTCAGTGTTCCTCGTCGATCTGCGCGAGACGCGCGGCAAGGGGTTGGAGATCCGTCCGCTGAAGGCCATGATCAACCACAACACGACGGAAATCTTCTTCGACGGCGCCCGCGTGCCGGCCTCGAACCTGATCGGAACGGAAGGCCAGGGGTTCCGCTACATCCTGGATGGCATGAACGCCGAGCGCATCCTCGTGTCGCACGAATCGATCGGCGACGCGCGCTGGTTCATCCGTACGGCGTCGAAGTACGCGAGCGAGCGCATCGTCTTCGACCGTCCCATCGGGCAGAACCAGGGCGTCCAGTTCCCCATCGCGCGGGCCTACGCGGAGGCCGAGGCGGCCGAGCTGATGCTGCGCAAGGCCGGCGTGCTGTTCGAGGCCGGCCTGCCCTGCGGGGAGGCGGCGAACGTCGCCCGGCTCCTGGCGGCGGAGGCGGCGTGGCACGCCGCGGAGGCGTGCATGCAGACGCACGGCGGCTTCGGCTACGCGCGCGAATACGACGTCGAGCGCAAGTGGCGCGAGTGCCGCCTCCATCGGATCGCGCCGATCTCGACGAACCTCATCCTCGCCTACATCGCTGAGCACGTCCTCGGCATGCCCAGGTCGTACTGATGAGCATGTCCTCCGAGATCGCCGCCTGGATCGGGGACCTTCGCTACGAAGACCTCCCCACGGAGGTCGTCCGGGTCGCCACACGAGCGCACCTGGACACGATCGGGGTCATCCTGGCCGCGCTGCGAGAGCCGGTCACGCAGGTGGTGCGCGAGGTTCTGATCGAGGAGGGAGCGCGCCCGGTCGCTTCCCACCTCGGCTCCACGTTCAGGACGTCGATGGCATCCGCCGCCCTGCTGAACGGCGTGAGCTCGCATGCGCTCGATTACGACGACGTGAGCCTCTCGATGATCGGACATCCGAGCGCGGTGCTCGTCCCCGCCGTCCTCGCCGTCGCCGAGGCGACCGGCGCGAGTGGCGCGAAGGTCATCGAGGGCTACGTGGCCGGCTTCGAGCTGGTCGCCAAGCTCGGGTCCGCCGTCGGCATGGAGCACTACCGGCTCGGGTGGCACGCGACCTCCACGCTCGGCACCCTGGGCGCCGCTGCGGCGGCCGGCAAGGTTCTGGGCCTCGGCGAGGAGGCGCTGGTGCACGCGCTCGCGGTCGCCGTGTCGATGGCCTCAGGCAGCCGTCGGAACTTCGGCACCATGGTGAAGCCCTTCCATCCGGGGCACGCCGCACGCTGCGGGGTGGAGGCCGCTCTGCTGGCACGCCACGGACTGCGCGGCGACCGCGAGGCGCTGGAGGCGACGTACGGCTTCTTCGACCTCTTCACGCGCGGTGGTGTCGAGCCGGCCGCGGTCGCCGGACAGCTCGGTCGTCCGTACGACCTCGTGACGCCGGGCCTGAACGTCAAGCGCTATCCGTGCTGCTACAACACGCACCGCGCTGCCGATGCCGTCCTGGCGCTGGCCGAGCAGGTGCGCCCGGACGATGTCCAGCGCGTGCAGGTCACGGTGCCCCTCGGCGGCCTGCTGCCACTGATCCATCCGCGTCCGCAGACGGGCCTCGAGGGAAAGTTCAGCATGGAGTACGTCGTCGCCGCCGCGCTGCTGGACGGCGCCTTGACGCTGCACAGCTTCAGCGACGTGGCCGTGCAGCGCTCCGCCGCCCAGGACCTGCTCCGGAAGGTGACGACGGTGGAGGACCCCGGAATGAAGATCGTGCACACCCCGGTTGACGAAGGCTACGTCGAGGTGTCGGTCGCCACGCGCCAGGGCCGCGAGCTGGTCCACCGGGTGACGTACCCGGTCGGCTCATCGGAGCTTCCCCTGCCCTGGCACGAGCTCGTCGCGAAGTTCAGCGACTGCGCGGGGGACGTGCTCGACGACGGACGGATCGAACGCGCCGTCGCGTGCATCGCCACGCTCGGGCAGCAAAGCAGCCTGTCGGATCTCGTCGGCACGCTGACACCGGCGACGCGATCCGAAAAGAGCTGAAGACGGTTGCTCTGCAGAATCCAGTGCGATCGTGCAACTTGATTTCGGGACGGTTGACAAGCACGTCGTCGTTCCCTTAACGTGGCGGGCCGAGCGGCTGCCGATGATCGCAGAGCCCGGTCAGGAGACACGATGAGATTCGGTCTCGCGCTGTCGGTGCAGCACCGGCCGGACGACTCCCAGCCCGGCCGCTTCCAGGAGCACCTGGAACAGGTTCGCCTGGCCTCGGCCGTCGGCTTCGATTCCGTCTGGGCCAGCCAGCATTACCTCTCCGCCCCCTTTACCTACTTCCAGCCCCTTCCGGTGCTGGCGAGGGTCGCGGCCGAGGCGAGAGACATGTCGCTCGGGACCGGCTGTCTGCTGCTCCCCCTGCACCATCCCGTCGACGTCGCCGAGCAGATCGCCACGCTCGATGTCATCTGCGGCGGACGCTTCATCTTCGGCGTCGGGCTCGGATACCGGGACGTCGAGACCCGGGCCATGGGGCACGACCCGAAGGAGAGAGTGGCCCGGCTCGTCGAGGGGCTGGAGATCATGGAGCGCCTCTGGTCGGGCGAGCCCGTGACCTATGCCGGCCGCCACTTCACGCTCGACAATGTCCGCATCTCCATGCCCCCGCTCCAGCGGCCGCGCCCGCCGATCTGGCTGGCGGCCAACAGCGATGGCGGCGTCAAGCGGGCCGCGCGCCTTGGCGACGCGTGGCTCATGAACCCCCACACCACGCTGGCGACGCTCGAGCGACAGCTTGCCCTGTTCCGGGACACGCGGCGGGCGCTCGGGCGGCCGGCGGCCGCCGACATCCCGCTCATCAAGGAATGCTACGTCGCCCCCGATCATGCCGACGCCGTCGCCGAGGCGCGGCTCTTCCTCGGGCCCAAGTACGAAGCCTATCGTCAGTGGGAGCAGGACAAGGCGCTGCCGGCCGGCGAGAGCTTCGCGCCGGACTTCGAGGCGCTCTCCCGCGACCGTTTCCTGCTGGGCGATCCGGTCCGCGTCAGGGAGGACATCGCCCGGTACCGCGAGCGCCTCGGCGTCACGAGCGTCATCGTCCGCGTCCAGTGGCCCGGGATGGAGCAGGCTCGGGTGCTCCGATCCATCCGGCTCCTGGGCGAGCAGGTCTTCCCTTCCCTGCGCTGAGCGCGACGTAGGTCCGGCTCAGCGGGCCAGCGCCTTGCGCTTCCACAGCTCCCAGGGCCGGCCGATGGTCCCGGCCAGCGAGGCTTCGGCCTGCCGCGCCTCCTCCGGATCGAGATAGGTGACGTTGCCGCCCAGCGCCATCGCCTGGGCCTGCAGCCTCGCGTTGACCTCCGTGTACACGCTGCGGAACACGACCACGGGCAGGCTTCCCGCGACGACGACGGCGCCGTGGCCGCGCATGAGCGCCACGGGCCGCGGTCCGAGGGTGCGCGCCAGCGACTGACCCAGCGCGGCGTTGCGCACCAGCATGTCCGTCATGCCGCCGCTCGCCTGCCGGATGTCGAAGACGGGCACGCCGGTCGAGAGAAACGCGCTCATGTGATAGAGCGGGCGCAGCGGCGCCCCCGTCACGCCGAACGGGATGACCGACGGCGAATGGTTGTGAACGATGGCCTGCACGTCGGGCCGCACTCGGTAGATCTCGCCGTGGATGAAGCGCTCGAGATAGACCGCCCGGCCCCGGGCATCGACCGGCGTGCTGTCGAGATCGTACTCCATGATGTCGGCCGCCGTCACGAGCTCGGGCGCGATCGATCGCGACATCAGGTAGCGGTCGGCCGTCTTGTCGTGTCGCACGCTGACATGCCCGTAGCCGTCGACCACGCCCTGGTCCACCAGGATGCGATTGGCGGCAACGAGATCCTCGATCAGCTTCGGGTCGGCCGGGCCGGCGGTCGCCGGCGGGGCTTGCGCGCGGGCAGACCGGACGCCGGCAAGAGCAACGAGCGCTGCGGCTCCCGTCAGGACCTGGCGTCGAGTAAGGATCATGGTCTTCCTCCTGGTCGCGAGCGGCTCTCGAAGATGCCGACGAGGAATGCCGCTCACGCCGACAGCGTGACGAGCAGCCGATCCACGCCCTTCGTGAGGCAGCGCTTGATCTCGTCCCGGCAGAACCGGTAGCGCTCCTCGCCCTGGTCGAACGGATCGCGAATATCCCCTTCCTCGCCGACGAACTCTTTCAAGGTGAAGATGGGACGCCCGCGCGCCTCCTCGTAGTCCGCCAGCATCTCCTTCTGCTGGGCCGTCATGGTCAGGATCAGATGCGCCTCGGCGATCAGCTCGCGGTGCCGCCGGAGGTCGGTCGAGGTCATCGCGTCTTCCGCGAGATGGATCCCCTCCTCGCGGAGGACGATCCGCGCGTCCAGCGAGGGGATCATGCCGTCTCGGGCGTTGCTGGCGATCCCGCCCGAGCGCACCAGCACGCGCGGGAGAGCGTCGCGCTCTTCGAGCATCTTCTCGAGGAGCACGTGGGCCATCACGCTGCGGCAGGTGTTGGCGTGGCAGACAAGGAGGACAGTCCTCACCGGGGCTCCCAGGGCGCCTGCCAGAACCGCACGCCGGGGCCGAGGTCCTTCCACTCGTCCTTCGGCCGCTCGTTGAGGCTCTTCCCGAAGTTCGTGCCGGGCGGCTCCGTGAGGCGCCAGCCGAGGGTGTCGGGGAAGAGCTTCACCAGCTCCTCGGGATCGAGCCGGCGATCGGCCTCGAGACGGCGAATTGGCTGGGGCTGGGCCATCAGGGCATAGCCGTAGCCGAAGGAGTGAAAGACCTGGCCGGTGACCCTGGCGGCGGCGTCGCTGGCCAGGAACACGACCAGCGGCGCGACATTGTCGGGGTCGCGCTCGGTGCCAACCGCCTGCTCGCTCGGCCACTTGCCCGTCTCCTCGAAGATTTTCTGGCCTCTCGGAGTCGAGTCGATCATGCGCGTGGCTCCGCTCGGCATGATCGCGTTGGCCGTCACGTTGTACTTCGCCATCGCGTTGGCGGTCGACCAGGTCAGGCCGATGATGCCGGCCTTGGCGGCGCCGTAGTTGGGCTGGCCTGGCGCGCCCAGTGCCGAGACCGACGACATGCTGATGATGCGGCCGGCCTTCTGCTCGCGCATGGCGATGGACGCGGCCCGCGTGCAGAAGAAGGTGCCGTCCAGGTGGACGGCGAGCACGGCGTCCCACTCCTCCTTGCTCATGTTGAAGATCATGCGGTCGCGCAGGATGCCGGCCACGTTCACCAGGATGTCGAGACGGCCCAAGGCCTTGATCGCCTGCTCCACCATCTCGGTCGCCTGCGCGAAGTCGGCCACCGAGTTGTAGTTGGCCACGGCGGTGCCGCCCGCTTTCGCGATCTCGTCGACGACTTTCGCCGCCGGGCCCGTCGCGACGCCCTCGCCATCGAGCCCCGTGCCGAGGTCGTTGACGACGACCTTCGCCCCGGCCTTCGCCAGAGCTATCGCGATGCCCCGGCCAATGCCCCGGCCGGCTCCCGTGACCAGCGCCGTCTTTCCGTCGAGCAGTCCCATGATCGCTCCTGTGATGGTGGGTAGTCAGGATCGGCCTTCAGCCGACACGCCGAGACTATAAGCGACTGCAGGGCTCAGAGCAAAGCCGCATCGGGGCGCACGGGAGCGTGAGCCGCGTTTGACACCGGTCGGACCGGCGTGACACAGTCTCGGCACCGAGACAGGATTGCCGGCACGCCTCAAGGAGAGTCCTCATGGCCATCGCCACCGGTCGGACGGCCCACTCGCAGATGGGCGACTCCTACGCGCTGCTGGAAGAGAAGATCCTGGAGCGTGATCAGCGCGGCGCCAGCCAGATCTTCTACGATCTGGTCCGCGCCGGGCGACCTCTCCCGGAGCTCCTGGGCCAGATCGTCCGCATCCATGCGCCGTACACCCATGTCCCCTACCATCAGCGTCTCGACGACGGCATCGTGCGGTTCGTGAACAACGATCACTGTCTGCTCAGCTCGCGGGCGAGCATGGACCTGATGAGGCTGCTCCGACCCGAGCTCAGCTACCTGCCGCTCGCGCAGACTGTCTGGTACGTGCCCACCGGCCTCGATCCCTGGAACCAGCTCCTCGGCAAGATGCCGGGCCATTACGTCAGGCTCTACGAGCTGAAGTTCGAAGGGAAGCCGCCGCTGCCGGCGGTCCACTGGGCCGATCAGGAGCCTCTGACCATCGAGGGGATGTTTTCCGAGAAGCTGAACGCCTGGCTGACGCTCGTCCAGCGCGGCGAGGTGGTCAACGCGTATCGCGTCTTTCTGGGCTTGTGGGACGAGGCGATCGGGGACGACACACGACGCGCGCAGCTCTTGGCCCAGCTCGTCTTTGCCGGACTGATCGACGTGCAGGACAGGATGCTCCACAACCGCTCGTACACGACCGGCCACAAGTCGTACCGGGCCCGCGCCACGGTCCAGCTCGCGCGGGCCGTCGGGTGGGAGCACGCGCGGAGCATCCTCTACGCCGGCGTCCCGGACATCGCGGTCGGCCCGCGCTGGCACTCCACGTACGAGATGGGCTGCCTGGTCGTGCAGAACTTCCTGGACGCCCGCGATCAGGATTTCCTCGGCAACGAGGGCGCGCTCACCCCCGTCGAGTCCCTGGCCCTTCTCGAGGCGTTGCTGAGCGGCAACGAGCCCGGGCACATCGATCTCATCGTGGCGCTGCTGAAGGCCGGCAAGGGCCCGCGTCAGATCATCGACACGATCCAGGTGGCCTCCGCCCAGCTCATCCTCGAGACAGGTCATCCCAACAACTATTCCATGTCCCAGCACAGCTACGAGTACTGCAACACGGTGCGGTGGTTCTTCGATACCTTCGAGCATCCGCACCGGCTCAAGCTGCTGTTCGTGGCGGGCGCGTTCGTCAACCGGGCCGCCCACCACCAGAGGCATACCCCGGACAATGGCCCGATCAAGATCGAGGCCCCGCGGGGCGCCGAGACCATGTCCCAGCACGAGCTCCTGCAGAAGCTCGACGAGGCTCTCCTGCAGCTCCAGCCCTACGAGGCTGTCAACTGGACCGCGGCCTACCTGCGCGCCGGTCTCGACCGGGCGGCGCTCATCGAGACGCTGGCCACCGCCGCGGCCATGATGGGCAACGATCCCCACAACCAGGAGCTCGGCATCTGCCTGCTCGAGGACTACGCCCACACCACTGCGAAGGACCGCGACCGCCTGCTGCTCGCTTCGGCGAAGCACACCGCCGGCCACCGAAAGTACGGCGACCCGCTGGAGGCGTACCGCCGCTTCGCCGAGGCCTTCGGGCTCGCCGCTCAGCAGTAACGCGCGTTCGCGGCGCCGAGCCGCGGCGGCAGCAGGCCCGGCAGCGCTCAGCCCTTCCGGTACTGGTCCTGCAGGACGCGCTTGAGCGTCTTGCCCGCGAGGTTGCGCGGAAAGGTCTCGACGATCATCACGTCGCTCACCCGCTGGAACTTGGCGCCCACGCGCGCGTTGATCCAGCCCGTGAGCTCGCGCGCGGCCGCGCCACCCGTCTCGCGGAGAATCACCGCGGCCACCGGTGTCTCGCCCCACCGCGGATCCGGCACGCCGAAGACCGCAACCTCGGCCACCTCCGGATGCCGGATGGCCACTTCCTCGATGTCGCGCGGATAGACATTCACCCCGCCGGAGATGATCATGTCCTTCTTCCGGTCGACGAGGAACAGGTAGCCCTCCTCGTCCACGTAGCCGAGGTCGCCGGAGTGCAGCCAGCCGTCCACGATGGCCTTCGCGGTGAGGTCCGGGCGCTTGTAGTAGCCGGCCATCATGAGCGGGCCGCGGCCGCAGATCTCCCCGACCTGCCCAGGCAGCGCCTCGCGACCGTCCTCGTCGAGGATGCGCATCTCGTAGAACGCGATCGGCGCGCCAACCGAGCCGGCCTTGCGGACGGCGTCGTGCTTGTCGAGCACCGTCATGAATCCCTCGGTCAGGCCGTAGAGCTCGTAGAACCGTCCCGGCAGCGCCTCGTTCAGCCGCGTCTTGTGCTCGAGGTAGAGCGGCGCACCGACGGACTGGATCATCTCGAGCGACTGGAGACGCTTGGGTGCGAACGCCGGGCTGTTCAGCAGCGCGATGATCTGCGACGGCACCATGACCATGTGGGTGACCCGCGAGCGCTCGACCTCCTCGATCACGCGCTCGGCGTCGAACCCCGGGTGGAGGATGTACGTGCACCCGAGGTACATCGACGGCATCAGGTCGAGGAAGGCGCCGTTGAAGACGATGGACCCGGCGTGCAGGCAGACGCTCTCCGGCGTCATGCGGAACGCCGAGGCGAACATCGTGCAGTAGCCGGCCCGGACGTCGTGGGTGTGCACGATGCCCTTGGGCTCGCCGGTCGTGCCGCTCGAGTAGATGATGTTGTAGGGATCGGCACCGGTGATCCGGGCGTCGGGCGGCGCGGCCTCGGAGGCGCCGGCCACGAGCGCCGCATAGGCGCTGAATCCTGGGCGCTCGCCGTCGGTCAGCAGCCAGCGCCCGGGGGCGATCGCCGGCAGCGTGCCGCGGAGCCGGTCGAGCGTGTCGGCGAACGCCCGTGTGGAGATGACGAGCTTCGAGTCCGAGTTGTCGAGGAGCGAGAGGAGCCCGGACTCCTGGAGCAGCGGGCTCATCGGCACCACGACGAGCCCGGTCCTGGCGGACGCCCAGTACACCTCGAGCTGCTCGAGGCAGTTCGGCAGGACGGTGGCGACCTTGTCGCCCTTGGCGAGCCCCGCGGCGAGGAGCGCGTTGGCCACGCGGTTCACGCGGGCGTCGAGCTGGCGGAACGTGAGCCGATGGTCTTCGAAAACGACGGCAAGGTGGTTCGGACGGTAGCGCGCGTGACGGGGAAGCAGGGTGGCGATGTCCATGTGGGTCCCTCGCACCGGGCACGATAGTGGGCCGGGCGCCACTCCGCGTCAAGGAGCGGCCGCCACGCGCCTGGACCGACGAGCTATCCGCTCACACCCGGGTGAGGAAGATCGGAAGGCCTTTCTTGTACGCGTAATTGGGGCGGTACCGCTCGACGTTGTACATGGTCGCCACGTCGACCGTGCGGGGGCCCAGGGCCGGGTCGGGGATCTCCGCGTCGACGTAGCAGCCGTTCTGGATGGCCATCATGCGCCCGTGCTGGCCGGCGACCAGGCAATCGAGAGCCATGTTGGCGAACGTGATCGCGACCATCTTGTCCACGAAATCGGGCTCGCCGCTTCGCAGGTCGTACGTGAGGTCGCTGACGATCGTCTCCTCGTTGCCGACCCTCTTGATGGCGTCGCTGAGCGCCTCCGCGACGTTCACCTTCTTGCGATGGCCGAAGGCGTCGGCTTCGCCGTATTCCCTCACCTCACCCCCTTTCCAGGCCGCGCCCTCCGAGATCACGATCAGTGCGTAGTTGCTCGGGTTCTGGCGCTTGTCCGTCAGCAACAGGTCGATCAGCTTGTGGAGATCGAAGCGGTGCTCGGGAATGGACGTGACGTACGCGGTGTAGAGCGCCGTGTAGCCGGCGTCGCGGCCGAAGATGCGGAAGATGCCGATCCGCTCGTGGGAGCCGACCGTGGTCCTCTGCCGGGTGATCGCCGCTTCCGCGCGCGTGACGGCGGTGGAGAACCCGATGCAGTACTCCGTATTCCGGACGTCGTTGTCCATGGTCTTCGGCACGGCGACCACGGGGACGCCGTTCTTTTCGAGGACCGAGGCGTAGCTGAGAGTATCGTCGCCGCCGATCGTCACCAGCGCGTCGATCTTGAGCGCCTGCAGGTTCTCGAGCACCACCGGGGTCAGGTCGACGACGCCGGGGGCGACCTCGCGGAACCGGCCGGCCGTTGCCATCAGGTAGGCCGGCAGCTTCTCGACCCTCATGCGGGATGGGTTGGTGCGCGAGCTGTGCAGGAACGTGCCGCCAGTGCGGTCGATGGTGCGGGTGTTCGCCCGGTCCAGCGGCATGATGTGCCCACGCGGGTTGCCGGCCAGGTCGAGATGGGTCAGCCCTTCCCATCCCTTGCGGATGCCGGTCACCTCGAAGCCCAGCTCGCCGCCCCGGTACACGACCGCCTTGATCACGGAATTGAGGCCGGGCACGTCGCCGCCACCGGTCAGAATGCCGAGTCTCTTGAGCGCCATGGCCATCCACCCAGATGTTCTCTGCGCGATGCAGCTTCGTAGAACATCATACGGTCATTCATCGAATCCGCAAGGAGCAGGCCGCTGCCGACGACTGAAAAGTGCTAGGCTCATCCTCCGAGGCCGCGACCTCTTCCACGATCGACTGGGGGCAACCATGGGCAGCCATCGCGTCACGAGAGTCGGTGCTCTGCTGGCGGGGCTGGTGGTTCTGCTCGGCGCATTCGCGACGGGTGACGCGCAGACGCGCCCGCTTCCCCCCGGCCATCCGCCCACGGGCGAGTCAGAAAAGGCGCCCTCCGTCCCTGCGCCGTCTCCCAGGAGCGGTCCCGCGAGGCAGGGGCTCACCTGGACCTTGCCTGCCGGCTGGGCGGAAGAGACGCCGTCGTCCTCGATGCGCCGCGCTCAGTACCGCATTCCAGGTCCGGGCGGCCCGGCCGAATGCGCCGTCTTCTATTTCGGCCCGGGTCAAGGCGGCGACGCCAAGGCGAACGCGGCGCGCTGGGCTGGTCAGTTCCACCGCGCGGACGGCGGCCCCGTCGGAGATGCGTTCAAGACGCGCGAGACGAAGGTGGGCGACATCGCCGTGGTTCTGGTGGAAGTCATGGGTACCTACGTGGGCGGGATGGGTGGCGGCCCGACGGGGCCCGAGCGGCCGAACTACATGCTGCTCGGGGCCATCGCCCAGGGTCCCGACGCGAACTGGTTTTTCCGGGCGACCGGGCCGCGCGCGACTCTCGAGGCCCAGCGGGCGGCGTTCGAGGGTATGATTCGCTCTCTGAGGCGCGGCCAGAGCTTGTGACGAGCTGAGCCGTCAGGCGCTGCCGCGTTCGCAAGCGGCGGCGACGTCCAGCAATGCGGGTCGGAGATGTTGGATTGCAAGACCTGACCCCATGATGGAGAGGAGTCGATATGGGCACGGTGACCGGGTCGGAGCTGCTGGCGCAATCGCTGAAGCAGCAGGGACTGGACACGCTCTTCTTCCTGATGGGCGGGCCCATGCTCGAAGCCGAGGCCGCGCTCGGCAAGCTCGGCCTCCGCATGATCGACACGCGACATGAGCAGGCGGCGGCGATGGCAGCGCATGCCTATGCGCGGGTGACACGCCGTCCTGCGGTCGCGATGGCGTGCTCGGGCCCGGGAACCACGAACCTTGCCACCGGCGTGGCCAATGCCTTCGTCGACGCGGCGCCGCTCATTGCCGTCGGAGGGTCCAGCCCGCGCATCCAGCTCGGGATGGAGGCCTTCCAGGAGATCGACCAGGTCGCGGTCATGCGCCCCATCACGAAGTGGGCGCACCGGATCCTGGACGCCAGACGGATTCCCGAGCTCGTGGCCACGGCCTTCCGCCAGGCCACTGCGGGCCGGCCGGGACCGGTCTACCTCGACCTGCCCGGGGATGTCCTGGGCGAGAAGGTCGACGAGACGGTCGTGAGCGTCCCCAGTCCGTGGCGGCCGCCCCCGCGCTCGCTGGGCGATCCGGCCGCGGTCCGCGACGCGGTGATGATGCTGGCCCGCGCCGAGCGGCCGCTCATGATCGGCGGGAGCGGAGTCTGGTGGTCCGACGCCGCCGGGGCGTTCCGGGCCTTCCTCGAGGCGACCGGCATCCCCTTCTTCACGACGCCGATCTCACGGGGCACCGTGCCGGAGGATCACGCGCTGTCGTTCCTCAATGCCCGCACCAAGGCCTTCGCCGAGGCCGACGTCGTCCTCGCAGTCGGCACCCGCTTCAACTACGTCATCCAGTTCGGACGGGCCCCGCGCTTCGCCGCCGACCTCAAGGTCATCCAGGTGGACGTCGACGCGGCGGAAGTGGGGCACAACCGGCCGGTCAACCTCCCCATCGTGGGCGATGCCCGGGCGGTGCTCGAGCAGATGCTCGCCGAGACGCGCGGCCGGATCGACCCGAGCCGGTACGCGGCATGGGTCGAGCAGCTCCGCAGCATCGACGCGGAGAAGCAGCGCGAGGCCGACACGCAGATGAGCACGGACCAGACGCCCATCCACCCCTTGCGCCTGTGCAAGGAGGTCCGCGACTTCCTCCAGCGCGACGCCATCCTCGTCGTGGACGGACAGGAGATCCTCAATTACGGGCGGCAGTCCATCCCGACCTTCGTTCCGGGCCACCGGCTGAACTCCGGCCCCTTCGGCTGCATGGGCGTGGGCCTGCCCTTCGGCATCGGAGCCAAGGTCGCGCGGCCGGACACCCAGGTGGTGGTCCTGCACGGCGACGGCTCCTATGGGCTCAACGCGATGGAGATGGACACGGCGGTCCGTCACCGGATTCCCGTCGTGGTCGTCATCAGCAACAACGGTGGCTGGACGGCCGATGCCCCGTGGCAGAAGCCGGGCCGCAACCTGGGCTTCACGCGCTATGACCGGGTCGCGCAGGAGCTCGGCGCCCACGGCGAGTTCGTCGACAAGCCGCACGAGATCCGTCCGGCCCTCGAGCGGGCCTGGGCTTCCGGCAAGCCGGCGGTGGTCAACGTCATCACCGATCCCAAGGCGCGGGCGCAGACGGTGCGGTTCTCCGCGTATAGCACGTAGCCGCGAGGCCCACATGGACAAGGCGCTCGACGGCATCCGCGTCCTCGACCTCACGCAGTACGAAGCCGGGCCGAGCTGCACCGAGCTGCTCGCCTGGCTTGGCGCCGAGGTGATCAAGATCGAGCCGCCCACGGGCGAGCCGGCCCGCCGCGGCCTGTCGGAGCGCCCGGACAAGGACTCGTGGTTCTTCCTGCTCCTGAACGCGAACAAGAAGGGCGTGACTCTCAATCTCAAGAGCGAGCGGGGCCGCGAGATGTTCACCCGGCTGGCACGCGACGCCGACGTCGTCATCGAGAACCTCGGGCCCGGTGCCATGGAGCGGCTCGGTCTGGGCTACGAGGCCCTTCGCCAGATCAATCCACGCATCATCGCCGCGTCCATCAAGGGCTTCGGCGGCCGGGGGCCCTATGCCGAGTACAAGAGCTTCGAGTGGATCGCGCAGGCCATGGGCGGCGTCATGAGCATGACGGGCGCCCCGGACGGACCGCCCATGCGCGCCACGGCGGGCCTCGGCGATACGGGCGCAGGGCTTCACTGCGCGATCGGCATCCTGGCGGCGCTGCTCCAGCGTCAGGCCACTGGGGTCGGCCAGCGCGTCGAGGTGGCGCAGCAGGACTCGGTGCTCAACCTGCATCGCATCCACCTGCGCGACTTCCTGATGTCGGGCCAGCCCGGGACCCGGGTGGGCAACCGATCGCGTGCGGCAGCGCCGTCGAACCTGTACCGCTGCCGCCCCTTCGGGCCCAATGACTACGTCTTCATCCATGTCGCCAATCAGGAGATGTGGCGGGCGCTCACGCGCGCGATCGGGTGCCCGGAGCTCGGCGACGATCCCCGCTTCGCCAGCCAGCAGGAACGCGTGACGCGAGGTGGCGAAGTGGACGCCCTCGTCGAAGGGTGGACCGAGAAGTTCTCCAAGCGCGAAGCCATGGAGACGCTCGCCGGCGCGGGCGTCCCGTGCGGCGCCGTTCTCGACTCGGGCGAGGTGCTCGGAGACCCGCACCTGATCACGCGCGGCATGGTCGTGCCCGTGGAGCATCCCATGCGCGGCCAGTTCATGATGCCCGGCAATCCGGTCCAGCTCTCGGCCTCTCCCACCGAAGTGACCCGGGCGCCGCTGCTGGGCGAGCACAATGACGAGGTCTACCAGGCCCTGCTGGGGCTCGGCCCGGACGACCTCGCTGACCTCCGACGACACGGCGTCATCTAGCGCCAGATGCCCTCCCCCACTCAGGCGGCCAATTCCAGGAGGCATACCATGCTCGTTCGGCTCGTCGCGCTCGCCATCCTCGTCACGCTGGCCGTGGCTCCGGCGGCCCACGCCCAGGAGCCCCTCGTCGTGAGCGTCTGGGGAGGCAACTGGAAGGACACGGTGGACAAGGTCGTGGGCAAGGCCTTCACCGCGAGGACCGGCATTCCGGTGGAGTTCGAGGTCGGCGGCACCATCGACCGGCTCGCCAAGGCGCGCGTGGCCAAGGGCAACCCGCTGGTGGACCTGAACTTCACGACCACTCACGTGGCGCGGCTCTACATCTCCGACGGCCTGTACGCGCCGCTGGACATGGGCAAGATCCCGAATGCCAAGGAGATCGCGCGGGAAGCCATCCGGAGCGAGTTCCACCTGGGCTCGTGGAGCTATGTCTACACCATCGTGTACCGCCCGGACCTCGTGAAGGAAGACATCACCCGCTGGTCTGATCTCTGGAAGCCCAGCCTCAAGGGCAAGATCGCCCTGCCCGACTTCGATCCCTCTCACATCATCACCATCGCGGCGCTGATGGAGGGCGGCAATGAGCTGACCTGGCAGAAGGGGCAGGAGCGACTCAAGCAGCTCAAGCCCAGCATCGCCGCGTTCTACTCCACCGACGCCCAGAGCCAGGACCTCATGAAGACGGGCCAGGCGCCCGTCCAGGTGATGCTCTCCGTGAACGCTTATCACCTCCAGGAGCAGGGTATCCAGGTCAAGCTGGTCCAGCCGCGCGACTTCCCGGGCGTCGTGGGCATCGACACCATGGCGGTGATGGCGGGCACCAGAAAGGCCGAGGCGGCCCATCAGTTCATCAACCTCGCGCTCTCGAAGGACGTCCAGACGGAGCTGGTCAAGGCGCTCAAGGCCGGGCCCGTGAACAGCGGCGCCGCCGTACCGGCCGCGCTCAGGGGCCAGCCGGGCATCTTCGTCACGCCGGCCGAGTGGAAGGAGCGCGGCTACATCATGAACGACGAGGCGCGGGCCAAGACGCTGCCGGCCTGGCGCGAATGGTTCACGGCTAATATCGTCAAGTAGTGAAGCTGCTGCTGGCTCCGTCGCTGGTCGTCATCGCGGTCTTCGCCGCCGCGCTCACGGCCCTGCTCCGGTACAGCCTCGTCGAGTTCATCCCCGGCTCGCTCCAGCCGGGCGGCCTGACCCTGGACAATTTCCGCGCCGTGCTCGCGCGCCAGTACCTGGGCGCGGTCTGGGACACGATGCTCCTCAGCGCGGCCACGACGCTCTTCACCCTCGTGACGTCCTACCCCGTGGCCTACGCGCTGGCGCGGACGCGCTCGGCGCGCGTGCGCTCGACGCTCCTGGTGTTGACCCTGGCGCCCTTCTTCTCGGGCGCCATCGTGCGGACCTATGCGTGGGTGCTGGTCCTGGGCAATACGCTGGTGACCTGGCCCGTGCCCATGCTCTTCACCGAGCGAGGCGTCCTGGTGGGGCTCGTGCACTTCTCGATGCCGACCATGATCTTGCTCCTGGCCGCCGCCCTCAGCCACATCGATCCGGTCTACGAGCGGGCGGCGCGGAGCCTCGGCGCCACGCCCGCGCGCGTGTTCTGGCGGGTGACGCTCCCGCTCTCGATGCCCGGCGTGGTCTCCGGCTCCGTCATCGTCTTCGCCTGGACGCTCAGCGCGTTCGCGACGCCGGAGCTCCTCGGCGGGGGCAAGGTGAAGATGATCGCCAACGTCGTCCGGGACCTGGCCCTCGATTCCTTCAACTGGCCGGGCGGCGCCGCCTTCGCCGTCGTGGCGCTGGCCGTGACGCTGACGGTGCTCGCGGCGGCGGGGCGGCTGACGACCGGGCGCGCGCCGTGATCTTCCGGCTGGCCGTGCTGGCGCTCGTGGCCTTCATGACGCTGCCCACCGTGGTGGTGATCGGCGTCTCGTTCAACCCCACGGCCATCCTGTCCTTCCCGCCGGCCGGGCTCTCGCTGCGCTGGTACGAAAATGTCGTGACGTATCCGCAGTTCCAGCGGGCCGCCGTCAACAGCCTGCTGGTGACGGCCGCCGCCGTGGCTCTCGCCATGCCCATCGGCACGGCGGCGGCGCTGGCCCTGGCGCGCGGGCGCCTCCGCGCGCGGGCGACGTGGGCGACCCTGCTGCTCTCGCCTCTCGTGGTTCCTGGCGTGGCGGCCGGCCTGGGCTTCCTGATCCTGGCCGCCTCGCTCGGCCTGCTCCGGAGCCGCAGCGTCCTCGTGGTCGCGCACGTGGCGCTCGTGCTGCCCTTCGTCGTGCGCTCGGTGTGGGTGAGCGTGGACAATCTCGACCCGGCCCTCGAGCGCGCCGCCGCCAGCCTGGGCGCGACGCCCTGGCGCGTCTTCCAGCGCGTCACGCTCCCGCTGCTCCGTCCCGGGCTCCTGGCCGCGCTGCTGTTCGCCGTCATCGTCTCCCTCAACGAGTTCGTGGTCTCGCTGTTCATCTCGACCCGGCTGACGGAAATCCTGCCGGTCGCCATGTTCAGCTACGTCGTCAACTACACGGATCCCACCATCGCCGCTCTCTCCACGCTCTTCATCGCGGGGACGTTCGGGGTGGTGTGGATCGCCGACCGCTTCCTCGGGCTGGGAAGCGTCTTCCTGCATCACCGGTGATGGCCCGCGTGGTCGTGGAGCTCCGGGGCTGCACGCGCGACTTCGGCGGCGTGCGCGCGGTCGACGCCCTGGACCTGGCGGTGCACGAGGGAGAGTTCCTCTCGCTCCTGGGGCCGTCCGGGTGCGGGAAGACCACGACGCTCAACTTGATCGCGGGCTTCGTCGAGCCGACAGCCGGCGCCGTCCTCATCGACGGCCTCGACGTGACGGCGCAGCCCGCCCACCAGCGCGGCCTCGGCGTGGTGTTCCAGTCCTATGCGCTCTTTCCGCACCTGTCGGTGTTCGAGAACGTGGCCTTCGGCCTGCGCGAGCGGCGCGTGGCGCGGGCGGAGATCGCGCGCCGGGTCCAGGCGGCGCTGGCGCTGGTCCGGCTGGACGCCCGCGCGGACGAGCGCCCCGCGCAGCTCTCGGGCGGCATGCAGCAGCGCGTGGCCCTGGCCCGGGCCCTGGTCTACGAGCCGCGGGTGCTGCTCCTGGACGAGCCGCTCGCGGCGCTCGACAAGAAGCTGCGCGAGGAGATGCGCTCCGAGCTGCGGGAGATCCTGCGGGCGGTGGGGATCACGACGATCTTCGTGACCCACGACCAGAGCGAGGCCCTCGGCCTCTCCGACCGGATCGCCGTGATGCACGCGGGGCGCCTCGAGCAGCTCGGATCCCCGCGGGACATCTACGAGCGCCCCGCCACGCGCTTCGTGGCCGATTTCATCGGCGGATCCACCATCCTGCGCGGCCGGGCTGTCGGCGCTGCGCTGCTGGAGCTCGCCCGGGGCGTCGTCCTGCGCGTCGACTGCGGCGCGGCGCTCCGCGCCGGCGAGGAGATCGAGGTGGCCATACGGCCGGAGCGCATCCGGGTCACCGGAGAGCCGGGGGACAACGTGGTCGAGGCACGGATCGTGAGCGTGACCTACCAGGGCGTCCAGACCGAGGTGACGGCGGAGATGGCCGGCGGTCAGCGGGTCCTGGCCTTCGTCGCGGAGCCCGCGCCGGCCGGGCTCGTGCCGGGCCGTGCGGTGCGATTGCATCTTCCCGCCGAGGCCTTCATGGCGCTCGCGCCCAGGGTGCCTGTATGACGGGAGCCGAGCAGATCGTCAGCGGCCTCGAGACGGCAGGCATCTCCCTGGCCGCCTCGGTGCCGGATACCTGGATCGGCAAGCTGGTCGCGGAGGTGCGCCGGCTGTCCGCCATCCGCGTGGTGGACGTGGCGCGCGAGGAAGAGGCCGTGGCGGTGGCCTGCGGCGCCAGCCTGGCCGGCGGGCGCGGGGCCGTGCTCATCCAGAATGCCGGCCTGCTGAACTGCGGCGGCATCTTGGCCGGCCTCGTGGAGCTCTACCGCATCCCCTGCTTCTTCATCGTCTCGCTGCGGGGGGACCAGCGGGACCCCATCTACTACCACGAGCCCAAGGGCCGGGTGACCGAGGCTACGCTCCAGGCCTGGCGGCTGCCCTACGCGGTCGCCGACAGGAGGCGCGATCTGGCGGCGCAGGTCAGCCAGGGCGTGGACTCCTGCGTCGAATCCTCGAGCCCCTTCGTGTTCTTGATCAGCGGGGAGGACCTCGCGTGACCGGGCGCAAGCCCTTCCTCGACGCGCTCGTGGCGATGCTCACGGCGCGCGACGTCCTGGTCTCCTGTCTCGGCGCCAATGCGCGCTATCTGCCGCACATGCAGGTGCCGAGCCCCGTCTTCGCGCTCTGCGACTCCATGGGCGCGGCCATTCCCTTGGCGCTCGGCATCGCGCTCCAGCGTCCGGACCGGCGCATCGTGGCGCTCGAGGGAGACGGCTCCCTGCTGATGAGCCCCAATGTGCTGGCGACCGTGGCCGCCGCCAGGCCCGCGAACCTCGCCATCCTGCTGTGGGTCAACGGCCGCTATGAGTCGTCCGGCGGGCAGGCCCTGCCGCCGGCGCCGGTGGACTGGGTTGGCCTGGCGCGTGCGGCGGGCATTCGCCACGTCGAGCCTGTGCGCGACGCCGCCGGGCTGCGCGCGGCGTTTCCGAAGGCGCAGGCCGCGGGCGAGCCGGCCCTGCTCGTGCTGGACGTGGCCTTCGACCCGGCCGAGGCCATCCCGCCCTATTCGGAGCGCCCCGAGCAGATCCGCGAGCGCTTCCGGCTCTGACGGTCCGGTCCGGACTTCTACTTCTGTCCGGCGGTTGCCTTGATGCTCCCCAGATGCTCGTGGACGTGGTTGATCAGGATCCCCTCGATGGCCTGCGCGGCCGTCATGGGCGGCATGCCGGCCAGCACCGTGCCGCTCCGCTCGAGCTCGGCATCGCTGAGCCCGCGCACGATCGTCACGGCCTTGGCGCCGTTCGCCCGCAGGAGCGAGAGGGTCTCGGCCTTCGTGACGTTGGCCTGCTCCTTGGCGGGCTTGGCATTGCCCGCATGGATCATGTCCATGGTCATGTGCGGCATGGGCTGACCCTTGGCGAGATTCTGAACGAGCCCGGAGATCCCCGCATGGCCCTCGGCCACGTGATGGGCGACCACGCCCACGGGCCACTTCTCGGCGGAGGTCACCTTCTTCCACTCGGCGTCGCTCAACCGCTCGACGACCCCGTTGATCTCGCGACACGACTCGTCGAGCGTGCTGGCCAGTTGTTCGGCTCGCGCTCCCATGCGTCCCTCCCGGAGGTTGGTGGACGGTGTCCTGCATGGCGACGAACGCGTCGCCGCGCTTGACGATACACGCGGCCCCGCTCCGCGGCAACCGAGCCGAGGTCTTTCCACAGCCGGAGCAAGGAGGAGCGACTCCCCATGCGCCCCACGCGGGAGGGCCAGGGAGCCGTCAAGGTTCCCCGAGCCTCTGGCGACAGATCAATCGAAGTTGAAGTACCATAGCGGCTGGCAAGAGGCCGAGGCGCAGGTCGCCAGCACGTGACACCGGGCCCACGAACGCTCGAGGAGGCACGAATGGACCAGAACGAGCACCCGAGAGGAGCGCTGCTGTTCATCCTCATCTTTCTCGCGATCGTCGTGGTGTTCTGGGTCAACACCTATATGCGGCTCTGGCTGAGGTACTAGCCCATGAATCGAGGCGCGACGCTCTATCTGTACGAGCTGGCCTGGATCCTCCCGAGCATTGCGATCCCCGTCGGGATGGTGGCCGCCCTCCTGGTGACGGCCTTCGGCGCCGGCATCCACGTTCCGAGCATCGCCGGACGCGTGGACCCGACCAAGGTGATCGAAACGGCGCCCTTCGACAAGCCCGGCGTGGTCGAGACGGGACCGCTACGGTACGAGGCCCGGATCGTCAGCCAGGTCTGGTCCTTCACGCCCAACGAGATTCACGTCCCGGTGGGTTCTACCGTCACCTTCGTCGCCACGAGCCGGGACGTGATCCATGGCCTCTTCATCCCCGGTGTCAACGTCAATGTCATGCTGATTCCCGGGCAGATCTCTCGAGTGACCGCGCACTTCAACCGCGCGGGCGAGTACTTCATCGCCTGCCACGAATACTGCGGCCTCGCGCACCACACGATGGGCGGCAAGGTGATCGTCGAGCCGCGGTCCTGACCCGAGCAGCCGAGGGAGACTCGATACCATGACGACGGAGACTGCCGCCAGTGATCCCGAGAAGCGACTCACCGCTGCCCACCTCTGGGTGGCGCACGTGGCCCTGCTGGGTGGCGTCCTGACGGGGCTGCTCCAGGGCCTCGAGCACGCCGGCTTCGCGTTTCCCGCGAGCCAGTACTTTCTCCGATCCTACTACCACAGCGTGAGCATACACGGCGTGCTCAACGTGCTGGTCTTTACCACGTTCTTCATCTGCGGCTTCCTTCCCTTCATCACCGCCCGGGGTTACGCGATCCCGCTGGTGAGCCCTGGGCTCGGCTGGCTCACCTTCTGGGTGATGCTGGCGGGCCTCGTCCTGGCCGCCGTCCCGCTCGTCGGCAACGCGGCGACGGTGATGTTCACCTTCTACGCCCCGCTCCAGGCGCACTGGGCCTTCTATATCGGCCTCACGCTCGTCGTGGTCGGGACCTGGCTCGTCACCCTGCGCCTCGCGCTGACACACCGGGTCTGGCGCGCGCAACACCCGGGGATGCGTACGCCGCTGCCGGGCTTCATGTCGCTCGTGACCATGGCCATGTGGACGCTGGCGTCTATCGGGCTGGCCGCCGAGATGCTCGTCCTGATCATCCCGTGGTCGCTGGGGCTGGTGCGGGGCACCGATCCGCTGCTCGCCCGGACTCTCTTCTGGCTGACTGGCCACCCGATCGTCTACTTCTGGCTGCTGCCGGCCTACGTGTCCTGGTACATGCTGATCCCGCGCCAGGTGGGCGGCAAGCTCTTCAGCGATCCGATGGCGCGCACCGCGTTCCTCCTGTTCCTGCTCCTCTCCGCGCCGCTTGGCCTGCACCACCAGGTGACCGATCCCGGCATCCACGAGGGCTGGAAGCTCTTCCAGGCTTTCCTGACCTTCGCGGTCTTCTTCCCGAGCCTGCTGACCTTCTTCAACGTGGTGGCCTCGCTCGAAAGCGGGGCTCGCGCACGCGGCGGGAAGGGATGGTTCGCGTGGTTCGGCAAGCTGCCATGGGGCGATCCCTCCGTGGCGGCGCAGCTCCTCGGCATGCTGATGTTTTGCGCCGGCGGCATCGGCGGGCTCATCAACGCCTCCTACAACGTGAACCTGGTCGTCCACAACACCGCGTACATCGTCGGCCATTTCCACACCACCGTCGGATCGGCCGTCACGCTCACCTTCATGGGGATCAGCTACTGGCTGGTGCCGCACCTGGCGGGCCGGCAGCTCTGGAGCCGCGGCATGGCGCTTGGCCAAGCCTGGATCTGGTTCATCGGTATGCTCATCTTTTCCATCGCGCTGCACGAGCTGGGGCTCAGGGGAATGCCGCGGCGGACCATGATCAGCCAGGCCGTGTACTTCCAGCCCGAGTGGAAGGCGCTGCTCGCGTGGGTCGGAGTCGGCGGCACACTGCTCTTCATCAGCGGCGTCCTCTATCTGCTGAACCTGCTGCTGACCGTCACCGCGTCGCGCAGGCCGGCGCCGGCCATGCCGGAGTTCGCCGAGCCGATCTCGCCGGCCGAAGAGGGCCCGGCCGTCCTGGATCGCCTGCGCCCGTGGGTGGTCGTGGCCGTGATCATGATCGTGATCGCCTACGGGCCCACCCTCGCGCGGCTCATCGCTGGAGCGTCGTTGAGCTCGCCGGGATTCCGAGTGTGGTAAGCGCCTAGCGTGACGCCGCCCGCCCGGACATCCGACCGTAGCCGAAAGCACGTTCGGCCGCCGTGGCGCTGTCGATGGCAGCCGTGTACGTCTCCCTCTACTGGCTCACCACGTATCTCTCGCGCTTGGCGTCCTGACGCGCTCGAGGCTGTCTCCCGCTCTCTCGCGCGCTGCCGAGCACGGTCTTGATGTCGTTGACGACGAGCTCCGGCACGAGGAACCCCGTGCTGTAGACGTTCCGGATATAGCCGGCGTGATCGACCAGGAACACCTTGAGGACATGGCTGTAGCGGCCCGTGAACCGGCCGCGGGCGTCGTACACGGGCGCGCGATCCTGGCCGTAGCTCTCGAGCACCTCCCCGAGGACACGGCTGGACGGCGCGGTCAGGAAGCGCCAGAGCGCGGGATCGGCTCCGTAGACCCGCGCGTACTTGGCAAGCTGGGCCGGCGAATCACGCCCCGGATCGAAGCTGATCGAGAGGAGCACGACGCCCCGGTTCAGTCCCTCGTCCTTGAGCCTGGCCTGGAGATCCTGGAGCGTGAGGCTGGCCAGCGGGCAGCCGAGGCGTTCGGGGCAGGCGGTGTAGACGAAGCTGACGACCGAGACCTTTCCGGCCGTGAGCGTCTGCGTGCGGACCGAGCGCCCCGCTGCATCCCTCAGGACGAAGCCCGCCACGCGCTTGATCGCCGGAAGCTCGTAGGTCCCCGCCGGCGGAGGAACGAAGGCGGGCGAGAAGATGCCCTTGACGAACTCGTCCTCCAGGTTGAGCGCGTCGTGAGCCCCGGCCAGTGCCGCCACACCCATTGCGCCGCCACACCCGACGAGCAAGCTCACGGCGACTCGGCCAATTCGGGTCCGCCAGGGTCCAGGCCGCCGGGCTCGATCGCCGTCAGCGAGGCGCGGCATAGGCGCTGATCCGCCTGTCACCGGACGCGCCGCGCGCCGCGCGCGGGCCGAACGTCTTGCTGCCGAGGTTCATGATGTGGGCCCGTCCCACGGCGTTGAAGTCGGTCGTGAACTTCGGGACCAGCTTGCCACCTTCCCAGGCAAAGGCCTTGAGCCAGTAATCTCCGGGCTTGTCCCACTGGGAGAGCAGGGAGTTGGTCGCGTACAGGCGCTTGCCGTCCCACGACGAGGAGACCATGTTGGCCATCTCGCCGAGCTTGACCTGCTCGATCAGCTTGCCCTCGAAGGGATTCGACACGTCATAAACGCGAAGCGTGCCGTCGCCGAAGGAGTTGACGTAGATCTTGCTGTCGTCGGGGGCGATGCTGATGTCGACGGGGATGTTGGCGCCGATCTCGGCGATGTTCTTGCTCGCCCAGGTGCCGTCCTCTTGCTGGTAGATCAGCACGAGCTGCCCGGTCAGCGCCGTCGACGTGAAGGCGTAGTGGTGATTCGGCAGCAGGGCCCAGCGCAGCTCGAGCGGGGCGCCCGGAACGCGGAGGATCTGCAGCGGCTTGCGCGCGTGGAAGTCCCAGACGATCACGGAATCGCCGAACTGCTTCATCGCCTCCGCGTCCTTGGTGAGGTCGCCGAAGGGGCGCATGTAGTTCTTCTTTCCGCTGAACGAGGAGGTGATCATGCGGTTCAGGTTGACGTTGACCCGCACGTCATAGCCGTAGGGCGCCTCCTTGGGCATCCAGATGGTCCGGATGAACTTGCCCTGATTGCTGTACTCGGCCAGGCCGGTGCGGCCCGAGCCGTCCTGCGCATTGGACAGCGCGGAGATGAGCATGCGACCCGGCAGGGCATAGAACGTGTGCGGCCCCACCAGCCCGCCCGTGTCCTTGACGAAGGTCGAGAGCGTCTTGACCAGCTTGGGCCGCGCCGGGTTCGAGGCCACGTCGAAGATGAAGATCTGGCTGGTGTCGAGGCCGCCGGCCCACAGGAAGCGCCGATCGTCGGTGAACCCGGCGTGATGGGCCTCGTGCTGGCCGGGCACGGGCGCGCGGTGCACGATCTTGCCGTAGCTCGGCGAGCCGGGATTGACGTCGACGGTGACGATGCTGTCGTTGCCGTCGGCCACGCCCTTGACCCCGAGGGTCCAGACATAGAGGTAGTCCTCCTGTCCGGTGACCTTGGGCAAGAACGGGGACTGGCAGGTCTCGTCCGCGGCGGCGGAGCCGAGCAACCCGAGTACGACGATGCCGGCAGACAGCAATCTCAGGACTCGCTTGACGGCTGGATTCTCGATCATGACCGTCCTCCTCGTCCATCTCGAACGTGGGCCTCGGGCCTGTAGAGGATCCTCCACTTCCCGGTCGGAATGGGCCCCAGCCTAGGGCCGCCGAGGGAACCCTGTCAAGCGGCGGGCGCGATCCTACTCTGACGGAGGTCTGATATGGGTGATCGCGTGATCGAGCGGATCGACGACCTGCTAGCTGCGAGCCCGTTCGCGCTCGGTCTCTTCACACCAGAGGCGGGCGGCCCCGCGGAACATCAGCGTGGCCGTGAGCAGCCAGGTGCCCGCCTCGAGGGTGATGAGCGCCTTGACGTATCTGAAGCCGAGCTCGAGCCCGCGGTCCGTACCGCGCCGGATCAGCCCGGCGCCGATCCCGTTGCTGACGAAGAGCAGAAGCCACGCGGATATGACCAGGCTGGGGGCGAGCCAGCCGCCCGTGATGAGCCTGGCCGCCACGAAAATCCCGAACCAGCCCGCGGCTTCGAGCCCGAACGCCCAGGGCCCTGACGGAGGCTCTTCGGTGAGGCGTATCACCATGAAGCTCGCCGCGAAGAAGATGAGCCCGATCACGGCCACGAACAACCGCAGCAAGGGTCGGCCCATACTGCCGATAGCTGCATGATGGATACCAAAGCCATAGATCGTGACAATTCACGTGATTAGCAACAGTCGGCCATCGGCCTCGAGCGTAAGTGCCAAAGACCCCGACACTCTGGTCCCCTCGCTGAATGTGACTATACTGGCAGCATGTTCCATCCGGTTGTCGACGCCTGGTTCAGGCGGCGCTTCACCGAGCCCACGCCCGTCCAGGCCCGGGGCTGGCCCGCCATCGCTGATGGGAGGGATGTCCTCCTTGCCGCGCCCACCGGATCGGGCAAGACCCTGGCCGCCTTCCTCTACTGTCTCGACGCGCTCGTGCGCAAGGCCGCGGCCGGCGCGCTCCCGGACCGGACCGAGATCGTGTACGTCTCGCCGCTCAAGGCGCTCTCGAATGACATCCGCCGCAATCTCGAGGAACCGCTCGGGGAGCTGGCTCTCGTGGCGGCCGGGATGGGCTTTCACGCCCCGGCCATCCGCACTGCCGTCCGGACGGGAGACACGACGGCGACCGAGCGCCGGCAGGGCGCCAAGCGGCCCCCGCACGTCCTGGTGACGACGCCCGAATCCCTCTACATCCTGCTCACGTCCGAGTCCGGCCGGCGCGGGCTCGCGGGCGCCCGCACCGTGATCGTGGACGAGATCCACGCGGTGGCGGGCGACAAGCGAGGCGCCCACCTGGCACTCTCGCTCGAGCGGCTCGAGCACCTGGTCACCGCGGCCGGTGGCCCTCGCCCGCAGCGCATCGGGCTCTCTGCGACCGTGAACCCGATCGAGACGGCGGCGCGCCTGCTGGTCGGCACGGAGCGTCCCCTGCCCGCCATCGTGGACGTGGGCCACCGGCGCGACCTGGATCTGGCCGTGGAGGTCTTGCGCGACGAGCTCGGAGCCGTGTGCACGCACGAGCAATGGAGCGAGATGTACGACCGCGTGGCCGAGCTGGCCCGCGCCCATCGCTCGACTCTCGTCTTCGTGAACACGCGCCGGCTCGTCGAGCGGGTGACCCTCCACCTGGCCGAGCGCCTCGGCCAGGACGCCGTGGCGGCGCATCACAGCAGCCTGAGCCGCCAGCGGCGCTTCGCGGCCGAGCAGCGGCTCAAGTCCGGCGAGCTGTCCGTCGTGGTGGCGACGGCCTCGCTCGAGCTGGGGATCGACGTGGGCGCGGTGGATCTCACCTGCCTGCTCGGCTCGCCACGCTCGATCGCCACGGGGCTCCAGCGCATCGGCCGCTCGGGCCACACGCTCGGCGCCACCCCCAAGGGGCGGATCTTCCCGCTCACCCGCGACCAGCTCATCGAGAGCGCGGCCCTGGTGCGGGCAGCGCGGCGGGGCGAGCTGGACCGCATTGCGATGCGCCGGGCGCCGCTCGACGTCCTGGCCCAGCAGATCGTCGCGGCCTGCGCCGCCCACGAGTGGGAGGAGGACGCGCTCTACGCCCTCTGCCGCCGGGCGGCGCCCTATGCGGAGCTCGAGCGCGCCGACTTCGACGCCGTGGTGGACATGCTCGCGGACGGCGTGGCCACCCGCCGCGGACGCGCGGGCGCGCGCCTGCACCGCGACGCCGTCGGCCGCCGGCTCAAGGGCCGCCGCGGCGCGCGCCTGGCCGCGCTGACCTCGGGAGGCGCCATCCCCGACAATGCCAACTACGACGTCGTGCTGGAGCCCGACGAGACCTTGATCGGCTCGGTCGACGAGGACTTCGCGGTCGAGTCCCTGGCGGGCGACGTGATCCTGCTGGGCAATAATTCCTGGCGCATCCGGCGCGTCGAGAGCGGGCGGGTGCGCGTGGAGGACGCGGGCGGCGCCGCGCCCTCGATTCCCTTCTGGCTGGGCGAAGGGCCGGCGCGCACCGCGGAGCTCTCCGCCGAGGTGGCGGCGGTGCGTGAAGAGGTCGCGACACGGCTTCACGATCCGGAGACGGCCGCGCGCTGGCTCATGGAGGAAGGCGGCCTCGATCAGCGCGGGGCCGAGCTCGCGCGCGACTACATCGCCGCCGGCCGGGCGGCCCTGGGCGCGGTGCCCACGCTCGACACCGTCGTCGCCGAGCGCTTCTTCGATGAGGCCGGCGGCCAGCAACTCGTCATCCACGCCCCCTTTGGCGGCCGCATCAATCGCGCCTGGGGCATGGCGCTGCGCAAGCGCATCTGCCAGAGCTTCGACTTCGAGCTCCAGGCGGCGGCCACCGACGACGGGGTCCTCCTCTCCCTCGGCCCCCAGCACAGCTTCCCGCTCGAGAGCGTGTTCGAGATGGTGCATCCCTCGAGCGTCGAGCGGGTACTCACGGACGCGGCGCTCCAGGCACCCATGTTCGCCACGCGGTGGCGGTGGGATGCGTGCCGCTCGCTCGCCCTGCTCCGCTGGCAAGGCGGCCGGCGCGTGCCGCCGTATCTCCAGCGCATGCGCGCCGAGGACCTGCTGGCCTCCGTCTTCCCCGCCCAGCTCGGCTGTCAGGACAACGCCGTCGGGCCTATCGAGATCCCGGACCACCCCCTCGTCCACGAGACCTTGCGGGACTGCCTCACCGAGGCGATGGACGCCGAGGGGCTCAGAGGCAAGCTCGAGGCGCTCTGGAGCGGCAAGATCCGGCGCCTGGCACGAGAGACGCCCGAGCCCTCCGTCTTCTCCCACGAGATCCTCAACGCCAATCCCTACGCCTACCTGGACGATGCGCCGCTGGAAGAGCGTCGCGCCCGCGCCGTCTCCCTCAGGCGCGGGCTGCCGGCCGAGCTGGCCGACGACATGGGGCGGCTGGATGCCGAGGCCATCGTCGTCGTCGTCGAGGAGGCGCGGCCCGACCTGCGCAATGCCGACGAGCTCCACGATCTCCTGCTGGACCTGGGTGCGCTGCCCGAGCCCGAGGCCGCGGGCTGGACGGCATGGCTCGACGAGCTGATCGCGGCCGGCCGTGCCGCCCGCCTGCATGCGGGAACGCGAGTCTTCTGGGTCGCCGCCGAGCGGCGCTCGCTCGCGCTCCAGATTTGGCCCGCGAGCCGCCTGGAGCCCGACCTGGCCGAGCCGCCGGCTCGCCGCGCGCCCGCCTGGTCCGATCGCGAGGGCGCACTCGTGGAGCTTATCCGCGCGAGACTCGGCGTCGTGGGCCCGACGACCGCCGCCGCGCTTGCCGAGACGTTCGAGCTGCCGGTGTCCGAGATGAGCTCCGCGCTGGCGCGCATCGAGGCCGAAGGCGGTGTCCTCCGCGGTCGCTTCACCCCAGGCCTGGCTCCCGACATTGTCGAGTGGTGCGATCGGCGGCTGCTGGCGCGCATCCACCGGCGCACGCTCGACAGGCTCAGGCGGGAGATCGAGCCCGTGAGCGCGGCCGATCTTATGCGCTTCCTCTTCGCCTGGCAGCACGTGAAGCCCGGGCTGCAGCTGCACGGCCGCGAGGGCCTGGCCAAGATCATCGAGCAGCTCGAGGGATTCGAGCTGGCGGCGGCGGGCTGGGAGCGCGAGGTGCTGCCGGCCCGGGTGGCGCGCTACGAGCCCGCCTGGCTCGACGAGCTCTCGCTCTCGGGCGAGGTCGCCTGGGGCCGACTCGAACGCCACGAGAGCACGCGCCACGCCGGACGCCGCCTCTCGGGGGCCGTACCCATCACGGTTCTGCGCCGTCAGAACCTCGGCTGGCTGCTCGAGCCTCGCGAAGGCGAGGACGAAAGCGGCCTGTCTGCCCCGGCGCGCGACGTGCTGAGCCATCTGCGCTCGAGCGGCGCCTCTTTCACGGACGAGATCGCCGCGCGGGTGCGCAGGCTGCGGATCGAGGTCGAGGAAGCGCTCTGCGAGCTGGTCTCGGCCGGTCTGGTCACGGGCGACGGCTTCGCCGGCCTCCGCAGCCTCCTGCACTCGGAGAAGCGCAGGCGCCCACGCGCCGGCCGGACGCGGCCCCTTCGCGTGCCCATCGGCACCGGGCGCTGGGCGCTGCTCGAGGCCCCGCCGCCGCCGCCGCCCGACGACCTCCTGGAAGCCCGTGCGCGTCAGTACGTGAGGCGTTACGGGATCGTGTTCCGGGATCTCCTGGGGCGCGAGCCGGGAGCGCCCGCCTGGCGGGACCTCCTGCGCGTTTACCGGAGGCTCGAGATGCGGGGAGAGCTGCGCGGCGGGCGCATCGTGGGCGCGTTCGTCGGAGAGCAGTTCGCCGCGCCCGAGGCGCTCGAGGCGCTGCGCTCGGTCCGCCGGGAAGGCCCGAGCGGCCATGTCGTCCGGCTGTCCGCCTGCGATCCGCTCAACCTCACCGGCATCATCACGCCCGGCGCGCGGGTGCCCTCCGTGCTCGGCCAGTGGGTGTCCTATCGCGACGGCGTGCCCGTGGAAGCGGGACGCGGCAGCCGGGCCTCAGAGGCCGAGATCCCGGCCGTCACGTCGCGCCATCCGTAGGCCCCGGGACGACGGAGGTAGGCCTCCGCGCGGCCCTTGGCGAAGCCTCTACGCGCGGCGGAACTTGAAGTTGAAGCGGCGGATCTCGAACTGCTGGTTCGGATTGGGCGTGAATTCGACGTACTTCTGCAGCCCGTAGTCCTCGTACGGCTGGATGACCGGCAGCCACGGGAAGTGCTCGAGGAAGACCTTCGTCATCTCGCGATACGCCTCGCCGCGGAACTTCTCGTCCACCGAGAAGCGCGCCGCGGCCCCCAGCTCGTCGAACTTGGGCTCGCGCCAGTAGTCCTGCGGCCCCCCGG
>WNGF01001660.1_pt1 | contig 32551 bp, 36 predicted proteins | sample 5400641 | NCBI WGS metagenome assembly WNGF01 (sample SAMN13153371, study PRJNA577476) | soil metagenome | isolation source: 80 cm soil or saprolite under grassland replicate 2 | place: USA:California | collected 2016-06-15 | reverse complement strand
TTCCCCGCGTTGCTGGGCTACCTGGGGCGGCGAATCGACCGGCTCCGGGTGCCGCTGGGACGGCGTCGCCCCACCCAGATCTCCGCCGACGGCCACCTGGTGCCAGCGGCCGGCTGGACGCGGTGGAGCCGGCTGGTGCAGCGGCACAGGGTACTCGCCACCGTGGCGAGCGTCGCGCTGCTGCTGGTGCTGGCCGCACCGTTCCTCGGCGTGCACCTCGGCCTGCCCGACGCGGGCAACGACCCCAAGAACACGTCGAGCCGGCAGGCGTACGACATGCTGACCGAGGGATTCGGCCCCGGCGCCAACGGGCCGTTGCTCGTGGTGGCGGACATGTCACACGGCGGCGGCACGGTCCCCCAGCGGCTGCAGGCCGAACTCGGCAACACGGCAGGAGTCGCGGCGGTGTCGCCGCCACGGCTCGATCCCGCTGGTGACACGGCGCTGATCACCGTCGTGCCCCGCACCGGACCGCAGGAGGCCGCCACCGAAGACCTCGTCCAGACACTGCGCGACGACGTGATCCCGGCCGCGACCAAGGGCACCGGCGCGGAGGTCCACGTCGGCGGTGCGACCGCGGCGAACATCGACATCAACACGTCGATCGCCGACCGGCTCGCGCTGCTAATCGGAGGCGTCGTCGTCGTCTCGATGCTCCTGTTGCTGGTGGCGTTCCGCAGCGTCGTCATCGCGATCACGGCGGCCGTGATGAATCTCCTGTCGGTGGCGGCGGCCTACGGAGTGGTTGCCTTCTTCCTCGAAGGCGGCTGGGCCGGCAAGCTGATCGGCATCGACACCGCCACCCCGATGGCGGCGTTCGGCCCGGTCATCATGTTCGCGCTGTTGTTCGGCCTGTCCATGGACTACGAGGTCTTCCTGATCAGCCGCGTGCGTGAGGCGTGGGTGCGCACCCGGAACAACCGTCAGTCCATCACCACCGGACTGGCCAGCACCGGACGGGTGATCACCGCCGCCGCGTCCATCATGATCGTGGTCTTCGCGGCGATCATCCCGAGCGACCAGGTCTTCATCAAGGTCTTCGGAGTCGGCATGGTCGCGGCCATCCTGGTGGACGCGACCATCATCCGGATGTTGCTCGTGCCGGCGGTCATGCACCTGCTCGGCCGCAGCAACTGGTGGCTGCCCCGCATCATGGAGCGGCGCTTGCCCCAGCTGCACATCGAAGGACCGGCCGATACGTTCCTGCGCCCCATCGATGACGCGGAACCGGTTCCCTCCCGGTGAAGGGTGTCGTCCGCGAAACACGTCGTGACAACCAACCTGAAGGAGCAGACATTGCGAAGGGTATGCGCCCTCCTTGCGACCCTGCTGGTGCTAGTGGTCGTAGCACAGTTCTTCCTCGCCGCGAGTGGTGCGTTCGACACGGCGCCCATAGACGAGTCCTTCCAGCCGCATCGTGGCCTGGGCTACGGGATCATCCTCTTCGCGATCCTGTTGACGATCGTCGCCGCGCTGGCCCGGATGCCGGGCCGGCTCATCGGGATGACCGGTCTGGTCGCCGGACTGGGCGTTGTACAGGCCCTGATCCGGAGGATCGCCGACGCGCTCAACGGCACGGGCGACACCAGCACAACAGCCGGCAAGTTGGTCTTCGGTCTGCACGCGGTCAACGGTCTGATCATCCTGGCGGTGGCGGTAACCGTCGCCCGGCGGGCGCGGGCTCTGTCGAGGTCCGCGGTGGCCGATCGTCCGGCCGGCGCGGGCGGCGGCGCGGGGGCGTTCGGGCCAGCAGCCGGACCGGCCCAGCCGCCGTCATGACAACGGGGCCAGTTGATCATCGTGGACTACGACCCGGCAACCGCGCCAGCCCGGGCGGCCGCGCCCGGGCCAGCCGCCGGCGGCCGGGTGTCGGGATCACCGCCGGGAGATGAGCGTTCTGCAGGGCAGCAGCCGGCAACCGGGCCACCTCGCCCGGCGCTGAGGCCGTACCGTCGCCGTGTGGAATGGAAGCCCCCCGAAGTGGCGGCGGCCGGAATGGCTGTCGGCACTGCGCGTTTTCCGGTCCGCCGCCGATGGCGTCTACCCGGCGGAGAAACGCCGCCGCGGCTACCACACCGAGCGCTGGCGGGTGCACTGCTCACGCGACCCGTTCCCCGGCATCCCGGTGCCGATGAGGGGCATGCACCGGGCGAAGGCCGAGCAGCTGTCCGAATGCTCGTGGGCGGCGCTCATTCCGGGCCTGACACCGCACGGCCTGCGGCACGGCCACCAGACGGCGATGCGCCGCGACCGGGTCCCCCGGGTTCTGCGCCGTGACCGCCTCGGCCACGGCGCCTCGGGCGACATCGCCGACCACTACACCCACATCGCCGACGAGATGATCGAGGAAATGCTGGCCCGCCAGACGCAGCGCTGGCAGACGGCGGTCGCGGCACGGGCGCGCATCGACGAGGACCGCGGCGCCGGGCCGCGCTCGGCCGTGCCCGCTCTGAACGGGTGGCTGGCCGCGTTCCGGGAGCGCGCCGGGGATCCAGCTCCCACCTGCGCTCCCATCGGCACGACCCGGAGGTGGAAGCGTGAGCGTTTTGCCTGGTGGGCGCAACTGGGATCGAACCAGTGACCCCTCGCTTGTAAGACGAGTTATTACGGTCGCTGGACGTGGCTGGACGTGGCCTGATGTGGCCTGGTGCCGGTGGTCGTTGGCTCCCCGTTTGGCTCCCCCGTTTCGTTAGCGCCGCTAACCTTCAGCGAACACGAACGGAGGCCTGAAACTCGCCACTGCTCCCGGCCAAAGTGGCCCTCGGGGAGCGATCGAGGACAGCGTGCCCGATGTCCAGCCACGAGGGCTCCGGCGATCAGCGCCCAAACCGCCGAAAGACACGCCGAGCGCAGAACCAGAGCTGGCATCACCATGTCCGGCCGGGCCGGTACGGTGGCGGTATGACCGCGCAGGCAACCAGCGGCCCGGACCCAGGCGAGCCGTATGAGGTGATCCACCTCGGCGGGCAAGCAGCCGCGATCGTCCCGCTATCGGAGCTGCGGCGGCTCCAGGCGGTCGCACGCCGCGCCCCGGCCGAAATCCTCGAAGAAGCTGAGATCGAGGCGACGCTCGCAGCGCATCGCGAGTGGGTGACCGCAGGCAGGCCTGGCGCTGTCTCCCACGACGAGGCGATGGCTGAGCTGCTCGGCAGCCAGTGAAGATCGAGTGGTCACCTGCAGCGCGAGCATCAGCCCGCCGCTACATGGCAGACCAAGACGGGATGCGCGCCATCGGCACCGCAATCACCCAGCTGGCCGACGACCCGTACCCGCCAGATGCCCTCCACCGGGGTGACTACCACCGGCTGCGCGCCGGACCCTACCGGGTCGTGTACATGATCGAAAATGATCTGATCACCATCGAGCGCGTCGACCGCATCACCAGCGCATGACCTTCATATCCGGCACGTGCTCCACCTAACCGAAGATGAGCCTCATCGACCACGTGGCCATGCCGAAACGATCAGGACCGGCCAATCTGAGCATTTCAGACCCTGCAGCCCCTCGGCTGCCAGGCCGGATCAGCGCTGACTCCCCGGCTCTCAGTCCGGATCCAGCCGCGCGGTTGCGCTCCGTTACCGACCACAAAGTCATGCTGCACACTAGATCCGCCGCTCTATACGCAGAGTGCCTTAAAATCGCAGTGTTCCCATTGCAACTCCGATCTGGTCATTCTGGCCCGCGACCTGCCGGACCAGCGCGGCTACGCCGTGATGCTCGCACGCAACCGTGGCTACCTGCCCGCGGCCTGCTGGGCCATTCCTGCGGAGCTGCGCGTTAGCGCAGGGAATTGCGGTGCCAGAGCTGGTTCACTGAATGTGCCGCTTTCGCCAGGCTTAGCCGGCCGTCTGCCATGGCAGCCCGGGCCCTCACCGTTCTGTCTATCTTGAGGTGCGCCGCGACTCTGCGCGGCGGGCAACGACTCTCAGGACCTCGCAGCGGATCGCGGCGCTGCTGGTGCGGATGAGGAGCCAGTAGACCGCGAAGGACCGCCGTGTCCTCGGGTCCGTCGCCAGGATGCGGGTCTCAGTGCTCAGCACAGTGCCCGCCGGGGTGGGTTCGAGGCGGAACTCCATCGCGACCTTGATCCAGCCAGGCTGCGACCAGGCCCGCAGGGCCGCAGCGTCCAGACGGGGCGGCGGCAGCCCTCCCAGGAGGCGCCAGGCCTGGCTGAGGCCTGCTGAGATCACGACCCGGGGCCGCTCGCAGAACAAGACCGGAATAGGCGTCACATCCCAAAAGGTGCGTCCGGCCAGGCGCCGGTGCTTCCGGCCCGCGAGCCGGGCAGGCAGCAGGCGGGCGCCCTCGAGGGCGTACCCCAAGGGCAGTGCCGACATAGTCACCTGGCACAGCTCATCCCACACGGCCTCGGGCGGGGCGCTGACGGTACGGGAGTGACACATCCGGTACTGCGGATGCGGGACCACTTCGTCGAGAGTCACTACCCACTGCCTCCTTCATGGTGTCCTGCACCGGGTGACATGCAGCAACCGATGGCTGCCCCGCAGGAGGCGCTGCCGCCGCCGGCTCCGAACCCAGCGAGCTTTCCCGCCGAACGCACCGAGGCTAGCGGTGCGGACTTTCCGGCTCCCGCTCGCTGCGCGACCGCAACGCAGTTCCGGCCGCAACCTGGCATCCCGGCAACCGTCGCCACGATAGAAACTGCCAGCAGCGGGGCGGGTAGCCACCGGCCGGACATCCCTGCTGGCCACCCAGATCGCCTCAGGCGCTGCCATCCGGCCACGGTCCGGCTGCCGCAGCTATTACCGAAAGTGATGAGCCATCTACGTCAGAGCGCACCAGAGCCGCCGATAGGCGCGCCGACCCCTAGGGCGCAACGGCGGTCGGTGCCGCGCACGAACGATTGTTACGGCTGCATGGGGACTGTAAACGCAGGCTGGCGCGCGGGGCGGAAACGACCGCTTGCGCCAAGATCCCTGACCGGGCGCGGATCGTCCCCTGAGCGGCTCCGGCGGCAGAATGTACTGCATGGCTGAGCGATCCACTGGAAACCCGATTGTGATCATCGGCAGCGGCGTCGCGGGCGGCAACGCCGCCGCCACACTCCGGGAGGAGGGTTTCCGGGGGCCGGTTGTGCTCATCAGCCGGGAACCAGGCGTCCCCTTTGGCCGTCCGCCGCTGTCCAAGACCTACCTGCGGTCGGAGGAGGATCTCGACGACTGGTACGTCAGGCCGGCCGCCTGGTACGCCGACCACGATGTCGAGCTTCGCAGTGGAGCCGCCGCGGTGGCCGTCGATCCTGCCACGCACACAGTCAGTCTGGACTCGGGCGAAAGACTCGGCTACCAGAAAGTTCTGATCGCCACCGGAGGGCGCAACCGGCGGCTCGGGATCCCCGGGGCCGACCTGCCCGGGATTCACTACCTGCGCACGGTGGCCGAGTGCGACGCGATCAAGCAGGACGCGCTGCCGGGCCGGCGCGCGGTCGTCGTGGGCATGGGATTCATCGGCTGCGAGGTAGCGGCCTCACTGACCGGGCTCGGAGTCCGGGTGACCGCGGTTTTCCCCGGCCGGATCCCACTGGAGAGGGTCCTGGGCGGCCAGGTCGGCGCGCTGATCGGCGCTATCCACCGCGCGAACGGCGTCGAGCTGCTGCCCGGAGAGCAGGTCGCCGCCTTCGAGGGCACCGAACGCCTGGAAGCGGTCGTGACCGCCGCCGGTCACCGTGTGACGTGCGATTTCGCCGTGGCGGGCGTCGGCATAGAACCCGACATCCTGGCCGTCGCGGTCGCGTGTGAGAACGGGATCCTGGCCGACGAGCTCTGCCGGGCCAGCGCGCCCGACGTCTACGTGGCCGGTGACGTGGCGAACCATCTCCACCCGCTGTTCGGGCGGGTCCGCGTCGAGCACTTCAACAACGCGGAGAAGCAGGGCGCCGCCGCGGCCAGGTCCATGCTCGGCTCAACGGCCCCCTACGACTACCTCCACAGCTTCTGGTCCGATCAGTACGAGCACAAGATCGAGTACGTCGGCCACGCCACCAAGTGGGATGAGTTCGTGGTCCGCGGCAGCGTGGAGGAGGGCAAGCTGATCGGCTTCTATCTGGTGGACGGGGTAGTGCTGGCCGCCGTCGGCCTCGACCGCGGCGGTGATCCCGAACTGGACCTCGACGGCGAGATGGCGGCCTGCGCCCGCCTGGTATCTGCGCGGGCACGGCCGGCTCCGGCCGTACTCGCCGACGAGCGCACCGACCTATGGTCCTAGATCGTTGACCGGGGAATGCGGGCAGGTCAGTGATCGTAGGCGATGAGGAAACGCTTGACCGGGGCGCCGATTTGCCAGTTGAACCAGATGACGGCGTTGAGCGCCAGCAAGCGCTGCACGATACGTGCCCACAGCCCGGCCGGGACCCGGCCGCCATGGCGTTCGAGGCCGAGCTGGTTCTTCAGCGTCCAGATGATTGCCTCGACCCGCTGGCGCAGCCAGTTCGGGAAGTACCGGGGAGTCTTCTCGTCTTTGCGGGCCGGGCGGATCAGGGTCAGGCCCAGGCCGGGACCGGCGAAGAACTCCTCGGTGTCCTCGCCGGCCAGGCCCTTGTCGGTGACGATCGCGGTACCTGGGGCCGGGCGGTTGGCAGGCTGGTCGCGCAGCATGGCGCAGGCCTGCTCACGTTCCCCGGCCAGCTTGGGGTTCGCCAGGCCGAACCCGGTCACCGTCCCCTCACAGGTGCAGATGAGCATCAGCTTGGACCCCCAGTACCAGCGGGAATGACTGGGACAGTAGCCATACCCGGCGTACCCGAACAGATCAGAGCGCCGGGCGGTGATCACCGACTGGCCGCACGGGATCGGGGTGGCGTCCATCAGCCGCAGCAGCTCGGCGCTGGCTGGCGTGTGATCGGCCAGCCAGCGCAGCGCGGCCTGCATCAGCGGCGCGGCGGCCTTGAGCCGCTGGTTGTACTCGCTTTGCCCCAGCAGCCGGGGAAACAAGTGACCCACCTGCTTCGCCGCGGCGCGCAGCCAGTGCCGCTCGTCGTCATAACGCAGCAGCACCTGCGCCACCGCCAGGCACACCAGCTCGCCGTCGGTCACTACTGGGCGCTGCCCTGGCCCGGACCGGGTAAAGCCCAGCAAGGGGATGATGCGGTCGGTCAGCTCCACATACAGTGCAATCAGGAGAGTGTCCAGGTCGGCGATCACGATGACTTCCCAAGGTCAGACGTGTGTGAACACGCCGATCTTGGACACTCTTCGCCTACCGCGCAACCTGCCCCGAATCCCCGGTCAACGATCTAGGCCGTCGCTGATGCGCCGTCCTAGGCGTTCGAGAACAGCGGGATGTTCGCCCCACTGGCCGGAGCCAGCGGGCCGTCAAGCAGCGCGACGATCAACTCCGCGACGTTGTCCGGCGTCAGGCCGGGACGCAGCGCCGGATTGGCCCGGCGCAGCATCTCGGTATCGACGGCGCCGGGGCTCAGGCAAATGGCGCTGATGCCGTGCTCCTTGCCCTCGACCGCAATCGCCTCGGTGAGGCCGATGACCCCGTACTTGGACACGTTGTACGCGGCTAGCCCCGGGAACTTCTCGGTGGCGTACACGCCAGACAGCGACCCGATGTTGACGATCCGGCCCTCACCGGCGGGAACCATGGCGGTAAACGCGGCGCGACAGCACAGGAAAGCACCCGTCAGGTTGACCCCGAGCGTCTCGTCCCACGTCGTGGACGTCGTTTCGGCGAACGGCGCAGGCGTCAGCACCCCGGCCGCGCAGACCAGCGCGCCCAGCTGGCCGACCCCGGTGACCTCGGCAAATAGGCGCTCGACCGCGGCCTCGTTGCTCACGTCCGTCGGCACGGGCGTGGCCTGGCCGCCTGCGTCCTTGATCCGGCGTGCCACGCCGTCGAGAGCCTGCCGGTCCCGGGCGGCCAGCACGACGTGAGCTCCAGCCGCTGCCACGGCCGCGGCGGTGGCCGCCCCGATCCCGCGGCTGGCCCCCGTGACCACCGCCAGCCGTCCCGCCAGCCACCTGGCGGGGGAGACAGGGGGGGTCCCCCTGGGCAAACGCTGCACCAGCTCACCCACCAGCCACTCGCCGGTAGAGACGCTCGTGTGCGTCCAGGCTCCGGTCTAGGTCAAGCTGGCCCTCGGCGTACTTGCGGCAGGCCGGCCGCGAAATCCCGGCCATCTTTGACACTGCATCAGCAGCGGCCTGGATGTCATCGGGCGGCACCAGGAAACCAGTGACGCCGTCCATGATCACCTCACCGAGTCCGCCGCGCCTGAACGCGACAACGGGAGTCCCGCACGCCTGCGCCTCGGCGGCGGCCATCCCGAAGGGCTCGTCCCATCGGGCGGGATACAACACCACGGCCGCCCGGGCCATGGCCTCCCACAGCGAGGTCCGGGGCACTCCCTGGTGAACGGTCACCCCTGGCCAGCTTCGGCGCGGGTCGATCTGCTCCCGGCTGTACCCGGGATCGTAGAAGTCGCCGTAGACGTCGATCGACACTCCAGCCGCGCGGGCGATGTCGATGGCCTCGGCCGTGCCCTTCTCCGGGCTCAGCCGGCCCGCGAACAACGCGCCCTGCGCTGCCGTCCCCGACCAGGGAATGACACCCGTGGGCGGGTACGGCGGCAGGATCGCTTCGATGGGGACGACCCGGCGCCAAGCGCTGGCGTGGAAAGCGGATACGGCGGCCACCGTCGGCGGCCTGCCGCGCCGGGCCACCTGACGAAGCGCCGCCGACACAGCCTTGTCCGGAGGCAGGTGGAGCGTGTGCACCACCGGTGCCTGCAGCGACGTCGCAAGCCGGACGGCCGGCGCGTCGAAGGCGTGATTGTGGATCACGTCATATCGGACCGCCTGCATGGTCATATAGGCGGTGGCAAAAGCGGACTCGGCCGCTGCCGCCGCTGGTTCGGCCTCCCCCGGTTCGCCCGCGGATGGCCCGAACGCCCGGTAGAACGTGCCCGCCAGAGACCGGGGATCGATTCCGGTGTCGATCACCTCGACCCCCGGGATCTGCGATCCCGAGGCGGCGTAGACGTGCACGTCGTGCCCACGGCCCGCCAGGCCGCGGGCCAGATCGGACACGAACGCCTGCGAACCGCCGCGCTGAGGCTCCCGGATCGCCGTCACCAGCGGCGCCATCATCGCGATCTTCATCCCGCCAGCACCTTAAAAGCCAAGTCGCGCGGCGGATTGATACCCAGCACCGCGAAGGGGACGCTCTGCGAGCCACGTCGCCGGACCTCGTCGGCCGCCTTAGGGTAGAAGATCTCGGCCAGCTCCACCGCCTCGTGATAGCTACCGAACTCCACGGACATCGGTCCGGGAAAGCTCACATACCGGTAGCCGCGGGCGGCGAGCCAGTCGAGGTGGTTCGGCCAGACGATGGCCACGCACCCGCCCGGCCGGCACACCCGCTCCATCTCGGCCAGGCCGACGTCGCCGCCATGCCCTGGCAAGGGGGTGAAGGCCGAGCAGGCGACGACTAGGCCGGCGAAATCGTCGGGCAGCGGCAGCTGATCGAAGAACCCGCGGATCACCCGGACCCGGTCCCCGTGGCCGGCTGCCACGAGCTTCCGCCGCAGGATCCTGCGCAACGGCAACGCGGGCTCCACCGCCACGACGCGCTGCCCACAGTTGATGAGCTCCATCGTCAGCCGTCCCGTGCCCGCGCCGACCTCGGCGATCCGGTCCACGTCGCGCGGCAGCCAGCCCGCGATCCCGGGATGGAGCCGCTCAGCGCTGGCCAGCCGGTCATAGAGCCCCGGCTCGAGCCGGTACAGCAGTTCCCAGGCCAGGACCGCATCGTTTTGCGGATCACCGTCCCCGCGCGGGACAAACCGGCTCGCCTCGTCGCGGGTGAATACGCCCAAGTCCGCGGCCGTGTACCGCCTCCGCAACTCCCGGGCCGTCCCGGCCGAAGCCCCAGAGAGTTCCGGGCCCGCCCCGGCCGGAGCGCCACAGAGTTCCGCGCCCGCTCTGGCCGGAGCCTCCGGCGGTTCCGGGCCCGCCCGGGCCGGAGCGTCAGGCCTGGTCACCGACTTCAGCCCAGTTCTTGTCGGTTTCCCAGACCCGGACCGACCGCAGCAGCCCGTCGGGAAGCTCCGGCCGGAGCCGCTCCCAGAATGCCTGAGCCAGGTTTTCGGTGGTCGGGACGAGCCCCTTGAGCCACGGGACGTCGGTGTTCAGGTTGCGGTGATCCACGTCGCGGATGACCTGCCTAGCGATGACGTCCGACAACGATTTCAGGTCCAGGACGTAGCCGCTGGCCTGATCGATCTCGCCGGCCACGACCACCTCCAGGATGTAGTTGTGCCCGTGCAGATTCGCGCATTTCCCGAACAGGCGCCGGTTCTCGTCGTCGGACAGGTCCGGGTCGCACAGCTGGTGCGCGGCATTGAACGATTCGCGGCGGCCGACCAGGACGGCCATTAGCCTCGTCCTCTTTCGTGAGCTTTTGCTAACGATAGACTACATGAGTGAGCATGCCGCGGAACGAGGCGGACCTGGCCTCGGTGAGCTGTCTGGAGGATCGGGTGCGCGGCCGCCTGTATGCGTTCGTGTCTGGCCGCAGCGAGCCGGTGGGACGGAACGAGGCGGCGGCCGCGGTGGGCATCGGCCACGCGCTTGCGGTCTACCACCTGGACAAGCTGGTGAAGTCCGGCCTGCTGACGGCCTCCTACCGGCGGCCGCCGGGCCGCGGCGGACCAGGTGCCGGCCGTCCGGCCAAGGTCTACGCCCGATCCTGCGGCGAGTTCATAGTGACCGTCCCGCCGCGGGAGTATCAGCTGGCGGCGCGCTTGCTGGTCCAGGCGGTCGCAGCCGACCGCAGCGGCCAGGCCCGGGCCGCGCTGCGCGATGCCGCCCGGCAGCTGGGTGCCGACCTTGGCGAACGGCACAGGGCCGATCGTGGCCAGGGCAACGGCCTGCGGCTGGCCCTGGAGAGCGCGCTGTATGAGCAGGGCTTCGAACCATGGCATGACGATCACGGCACCGTCCGGATGCGCAATTGCCCATTCCACCACCTGGCGGAACTGCAGCCCGACGTGGTCTGCCACATGAACCTCGCGCTGATTCAAGGCCTGGTTGCGGGCCTGGGCGCCGACAGCGTGAACCCGGTCCTTAATCCGGAACCCGAGCACTGCTGCGTCACAATCCCCGCCGCCACGCCATGACATGAACGGAACAACATGACCCACCGCCCGAACCCCGACAGCGCCGGACAAACCCCAGGCCTGCCCACGCCGAGTTCAGCCAACGGCAGCCAGCCGAAGTCAACGCTGCTGGCAGCCCGCGACCCCGCCGGAGTAGCCATGGACGCTGTGCGCCAGGCTGCTGCGGACCTGAACGGCAGGCAGCGCGTGGTGGACCTGGGCGCCGCAGAGCGGCCCGTGGACCTGGATGCAGCCGAGCGGGCCGCCGCGGACTTCCTGACCGCGCTCGGGGTCGACCTCGATCGCGAGCAGCGCCGGGCCACACCAGCCCGGATGGCCCGCGCCTACGCAGAACTGCTTGCCGCGCAACCGTTCCGGCTCACCACCTTCCCCAACGACGAAGGTTATGACGAGCTGGTACTGGCCCGCGCCATCCCCTTCCGGACCCTCTGCGAGCATCACATGCTGCTCTTCGCCGGCATCGCGCACGTCGGCTACCTGCCCGGGGAGCGCATCCTCGGGCTGTCCAAACTGGCCCGCCTGGTCGGGCACTTCGCGGCCCAGCCCCAGACCCAGGAGCGGCTGACCATGCAGGTCGCCAAGTACCTCGACGCGGAGCTCCGCCCCCGGGGTGTCGGCGTGGTGCTAGAGGCCGAGCACACCTGCATGACCCAACGCGGCATCCGCGCCCTTGGCGCCACCACTGTCACCTCGGCCCTGCTGGGCATGCTGCGCACCGACCCCCGTTCCCGCGCCGAGTTCTTCGCACTGGCCCGCGTGCCCACCTCACCGGCACCGATGTAGTCCCGCCCGCACCCCCGCCGCAGCCATCCCACCGCTTTCGTGGCGGGGCCGGATGCTGGATGTGGCACTTATTGATGGCGGCCTGGGCGGAATATCGCTCACCGAGACCGCCATCAGGAATTCCTACCTAAGAAAGGAGAGCGAAACGCGCAGAACCAGATAATCTGGGTGCGGCCATCGCCAGAGAAGACAAAGACGCCAGCCGCGCGTATTCGGCGATCTGTCTCCTGTGAGCGCTTTGGGCGCTGAAATTGCTCACATACAGTAGCGGCAGGATCATGCGCCTCATGGCCGCCTCCGGCCAGAACAGATCGAGCCGTGCAGGCCCATATGCAATTCTCGGCTCCGGCCTGCTAGCCCGCGGCGCCGGTCCCAGCGGGCTTGGCGTCCGGGCCGGGATGACTCAGCAAGAGCCGGCATTCTCTGCCAGGCACAGCCGCCGGGAATCAGCTCGCGGACGAATCCGGCGTCCCGGTGCTACGCGAGGCTTCGCGTGGCCCGGCCATCGCCAAGATCATCAGCAACTTTGGCTCCCCGTTTGGCTCCCTAACGATCACCTCACTGATCACGGCATGCCCATCTGGCCTGCTAAAACAGTGGGCGCAGGTGGGTTCGAACCACCGGCCCCTCGCTTGTAAGGATTGTCAGCACCACTCCCCCGCTTCACTTCACCGCCCATCGGCGCAGGTCAGGTCAAGCGGAGGCGAGCACTAACGAGCACGATCTCGCGTCGCTGAGCGAATCGCGCTCCCATTTGCGCTCCCACCCGGGGATCAGGGGCGGCTGCCGCAGCGCCCCCGCCGCCAGCGATGGCGCCGCCATGCGCGGAGGGAGCCAGGTCGGGCGCTTCCGCATACCCGGCAGGTCTTGTCTCAAGGCCGGTCACCCCCTGTGCGCGAGGACGAGCGGACGCCACGGGATCGCCGAGCCAGCGTCGCATGGCCGGAGCCTGCCGCGGCCGCAGGGCTGGTGGCGAGCCAGTGAGCGTCGAGGCGACCTCCTGGGCACTCAGCCTCGCGCCCGTGCCGCGCGACCACAGCGGGAAACGCAATCGCGCCTGCAGGCGAGCGTTGCGCCCAGGTGCTGGGAGGCTGGCAGGTGACCGGCGGGTTGCGCAAGCGAGCGCATAGTTACCTCAATGTTCCCAGTGCCACCGTGACCGATGGGCGGCTGTCGTTCAAGGCGCGCGGGATCCTTGCATACCTGCTCGACAAGCCGGCCGGGTGGGATGTGCGGTCGGTGTCGATCGCCGCGGACAGTCCCGACGGCAAGGCCGCAGTCCAGGCCGGGCTGCGCGAACTCGCCCGGGCGGGCTACTACCGGATCGAGCGCCGGCGGCTGCTGGACGGCCGGCTCGTGACCGGCACGGCCGTGTCCGAGGAGCCCGTCGCGTCGTGGGCGTCAGAGTACGCCGAGTACCAGGGCCCGGTGCCAGTCGTGCAGCAGCCTGACGGGAGTTTCCAGGTAAGGCGCAAGGACGGCAGCCTAACCGGCGACGGCTTCAGCGCCGGGCCCAAGCCAGAGCTGCGCGCTGCCGGGACCGCCGGTGACGGCGATGATGCCGTTTCTGCAGCTCGCGCCGGAACCCGGTTTTCCGGCGCCGGTTCAGCCGGTCCCGGCCAGACCGGCGCCGGTTCAGCCGGTTCCGGAAAACCGGGCGCCTCTATCAATACAGAAGAACCACTACAGAAAACCTCCCCCTACCCCCCCGGGCCGCTGCGGCCCGCTGCCGTGGCTGACGCTCAGCCGGAGGGGGAGGAAGAAGATCAGGATTTCGTGCCGGGACTAGATGCCCTGGTCGACGAGGTCCGCGAGATCCGGCCTGAGTGGTCGTCCAGATCGATCCGCCGTGCCCTGGCCCACCCTGACGTCACCGAGCGCGGCTGGGACCGTGCACGGCGGGCGATGCTCGCCGTCGCCGCCGATCCCGGGTCGAATCAGCCCGGCCGGCTAGCCCACGGCGGCCCGTGGTGGAGCCAGCCGGGCGGCTCCGGCCCCGACCACCCCAGACCGCCGTGGTGCGGCGAGTGCAGCGATGAGCGTGCGCGCCAGGTCGACCTGCCCGGCGGCACCGTCAGCCGCTGCCCGGCCTGCCATCCGCTGGCGAAGGAGGCTTCATGATCGCCAGCGCCGTAGCCAGGACCTGGCGGGGCTCAGGTCCCGGCGGGTGGCGCGACCCGCGGGCGATCGCCAGCGCCCAGGCCGCCGAGTCGCGCGCGGTCCGCGAGGAACTCCAGGTCGGCCGAGATGACCCGGCCGGCCTGGAGGCCAGCCTCGCCGCCGCCCGCCGCGAGGCGGCCACAGAAGCCGAGGGCGACATTTACGCCGCCCGGCGCATCCTCGCCCGGGCACAAGCCGAGGCGGCGCGGCGGTGCGCGGGAAGCGCGGGCCGCCGTTCCGGAGGCCCTTCAGCCGTGACTAAAACGGCCGTTTGGGGTCAGCGCGGCGCGCCAGGCGGCCGCGTGCTAGGCGGCCGGCGGCGGCTGGCCTCCTGCTTCCCCCGCCGGGCGGTCGCCACGAGGTCGGCCGACGTGCCGGGCGGGTGGCCAGTCGTCGGCCAGCGCGGCCAGGAACCGGTCGGGGTCACGACGCAGCGAGCGCAGGCAGGAGCGCAGGAAAGCGTCCATCTTCCGGCCGCGTGCCCTGAGGGTGGCCAGGGCATCGTCGTACTCGCCTGGCTCGGGCCGGAAGGTACGGGCGAACCGGTGACCACTCATGGCCATGATCCTCACATATTGGCTTGCCAGTTGTCCACACATGAGGGTAGCATCCAAACTGGCAAGCCAATTTATCGAGGAGGACCAGGATGACGAACCCGCAGGACACGGCCAGGCGCCTGACCGCGATCGTCACGGAGCTGTCCGACCAGTTCCTGGAGCGCGCGAGCGCGGTCCGGACGCTGGTCGTGGCGATGCTGGCGGGCCAGCACTCGCTGCTGCTCGGGCCGCCCGGGACGGCGAAGTCCGAGCTCGCGCGGGAGCTGACCGGGCGGATCGACGGGGCCCGCTACTGGGAGATCCTGCTGAGCAAGTTCACCGACCCCAAGCGGATGTTCGGCCCGGTCGACGTCGCCGCGCTGACCCGGGGCGAGTACACGCAGGTATTCGCCGGGCGCGCGACCCAGGCCGAGATCGCGTTCATCGACGAGATCTTCAAGTGCTCGGCCGGGGCGCTGAACGAGACCCTCGCGTTCCTGAACGAGCGGCTGTACCACCCCGAAAACGGGGGGGCGCCGATTGCCTGCCCGCTGATCTCGGCGATCACCGCGGGCAACGAGCTGCCCTCCGGCGAGGAGCTGGGCGCGGTCTACGACCGGCTGCTGGTCCGGCTGGAGGTCGGCTACCTGCAGGACCCGTCGAGCTTCGCGGCGCTGGTCAAGAGCGCGGTCGTGGCGCCGGTCCCGGCCGCCCGCACCACGGTGGACCTGGCCGGGCTGCAGGCCGCGGTGGCGACCGGGGTGCCCGCGGTCGAGGTGCCGGACGCGATCGTGGACGCGGTGTGCACGCTGCGGGCAGCGCTGCGCCGCCAGGAGTTGGTGTGCTCGGACCGGCGCTGGAAGCAGGCCGTCCGGCTGCTGCAGGCGTCGGCGTACCTCGACGGGCGGCAGGCCGTCGAGGCGACGGACCTGGCGGTCCTGACTGCCGTGCTGTGGGACTCGGTGGCGCAGCGGCCGACGGTGGAGCGCGAGGTGTTGCAGCTGGTCAACCCGGACGCCCGGGAGGCCCTGGACCTTCTGGACGCGGTCGAGGAGCTGGAGGCCCAGCTGGACGCCAAGGCCGGCCAGTCCCGCGAGGCGCTCAGCGAGTGGGCGATCAAGGAGGCGAACTCCAAGCTGTCCCGGGCGGCGAGAAAGCTCGGCGAGATGCGGGAGCAGTCGGCGGCGGCCGGACGGTCGGTTGCGACCCTCGACCAGGTGATCGGCAAGTGCCGGGCCGTGCACGCCCGGGTGATGGTCGAGGCACTCGGCGTCGACGCGTCCATGGTCACCGCGAGCCTGTGAGACGGAGGCGACGGTGGCGAAGCCGAAGGCGATCACGAAGCTGCAGGACCTGGCGAGCCGGGCCGGGCGATGGCTCGGTCTGCAGGCGCCAGCCAGGCACACCGGGGCGGTCGAGTCGGACCGATTCGACGAGATGACCTGGCGTGACATCACGGGCCAGGCGGCCGCCGTCCGCGAGCTGATCGAGGACCTCGGCGAGCGCCACGACTACGCCGCCGACCTGGTGAAGGACATGTTCTTCGGCGCGTACAAGGCCAGCCCGGTCGTGCGGCCGGCCGGTGACATGGACCCCTCGCGGCTGGTCAACCGCCAGGCGATCACCGGCCTGCTGGAGTCACCGGAGTTCGCTGAGCTGCGGCGGGAGACGGTCGGCGACCCGTACGCCAGCGCGATGGCCGTGCTCGCCCAGGCAGAGACGATGCGCCGGATGCTGGAGCAGGCCGCCGGCGCCCAACAGGCCGCCGACGAGGCTGCCCGGGCCAGGCAGGAGCAGCAGGACGCGGCGGCGGCCGTTCAGGCAGCCATGGAGCAGGCGGCCGCGGCAGCGGCCGAGGACGGCAGCGTGCCCAACGAGGCCGCCGCAGCCGCCGACGCGGCGGTCGACGCGGCCGGGCAGGCCGGCGAGCGGGCTCAGGCAGCGGCGGAGGCCGCATCCCGGGCGCTCGCGGGGGCAGCGCCCGGGATGCGCGCCACCGGGCGCGCCGGAGCGCAGCAGGCCGCCGAGCAGGCCCGCGAGGAGGCCGTGCTGATGGCGGCGTGGGGCGTCGGCCCGGGCGAGCTGCAGCGGATGGACTTCGACACCAGGCGGCGGCTGGCCGAGCGGCTGCGCAGCGGGCGGATGAGCCAGTTCGTCAACCTGATCGGCCGGTTCCGGCAGATGGCCGCCGGGCAGCGGGCGCGCAAGCTGGAGCGGGTGCCGGGCGAGCTGGTCGGGATCGAGACCGGTGATGACCTCGGCCGGCTGATCCCGAGCGAGCTGGCGGCGCTCGGGGTGCCGACGATGCGGGCGGTGTTCGCGGCCCGGTACGCCGAGGGGCGCCTGTTCGTGTATGAGCAGCGGGGCGAGACCGAGGCCGGGCAGGGCGCTATCGTCTGCTGCGTCGACTGCTCCGGGTCGATGGGCAGCCCGCATACCGGCGGGATCAGCGGCGAGGTGTGGGCGAAGGCCTGCGCGCTGGCCATGCTCGACCAGGCCCGGGCCGCCAGGCGCGACTTCGCCGGGATCCTGTTCAGCTCGGCCGGCCAGGTCAAGGTGTTCCGGTTCCCGGCGACCAGCCCGGCCCGGATCGGCGACGTGGTCGACTTCGCCGAGTTCTTCTTCGGCGGCGGCACGAACTTCGAGGAGCCGCTCTCCGCGGCCGCGGAGCTGCTGGAGGCCGAGTTCAGCGCCGACGGCAAGATGCGGGGCGACATCGCGCTGGTCACCGACGGGGTGTGCGGGGTCAGCGAGGAGTGGATGCGGGCCTGGAACGAGCGCAAGGCGGCGCTCGGGTTCCGGGTGTTCGGCATCCAGATCGGCCGGGCGCCGGGCGCTCCCATGGACGCCCTGTCGGACAACGTCCGGCTGATCGAGGACCTGGCCGAGACCGAGAACGCGGCCGACATCTTCCGTGTCGTGTGACCACGGGATCAGAGCAAGCCACAAGGAGCAAGGCGATGACCAGCAGCGAGCAGCACTCCCCCGCCGGGCCCGGGGCGCTGGCGGGCTACCTGGCGGCCATGGAGGGCGAGGGCGCGCCGCTGCTGGGCCACCTGGTGCTCTACTCCATCTTCGAGGGCCAGGTCACGCCCGATGGCATCGAGCGCTGGTTTGCCGAGCTGGGCCTTGACCCCGCGTTCCTGCCCGGCGTGATCCGCCCGGTCGACGTCTTCGAGAAGATCACCGGGCCGTCCGGGGTCCGGCGCGTGTACCCGATCGGCCCGAAGGTCACCCGTCAGCAGCGGCGCGAGGGCGTGAAGGGCCGCGAGGCGACGCTGATGGTCCGCCACGTCAGCCGCGACGGCGGCCAGATCGTCCGGCACCTGGTCCGCGAGGTCCGGGACGAAGAGGCGACCCGGCTCAGCTACGACACCCGGCTGGCCGAATGCGTGTTCCGCCGCGACAGCGACGGCAAAACCGCCCACGGGGCCGGGTCAATGCAGGTCACCCCGGACCGCGCGGCGATCGCCGCACTGCCCGGGCCGGAACAGGTCCAGGTCGACGAGATGCTCGGCGAGTTGCGCGACGCCTTCGGCAAGGGACGCCAGTTCCTGACCGCCGACCGGCTGCGGGGCGTGATCCGCAGCTACGTCGAGTCGCTGTACGCCATCCGGGTGCGGCCCACCGGCGGGGTCTACTTCGTCGGCCGCCAGCACGCCGGGACGCTCGGCAAGCTCCGCGAGCTGGTCAAGCGCTTCGGCACCGGCAGCAACCTGACCAGGATCCCGCTGCCCGACCAAGACGAGATGCGCGAAATGGTCATCGCCGCCTTCGTCACCCGCTCGAACGACGAATTGCAGAAGCTCGCCCAGGACATCGCCGCCGCCCGGCAGGCCGAGGCAAGCACCGCAACCATCCAGGCCCTGCATAACCGCTTCCGCGGCCTGCAGGCCGCCGCCACCGAGCACGAGCACCTGCTAGGCGGCTCGATCGACGACACCCGCGCCACCATGCAACTGGTCAGCGCCCAGCTGACCAGCCTGCTGCTAGCCCAGGCCAGCTAGCGGACGAAACGAAACCAGAGGAGATCATCATGGCCGACCTGCCCGCGAAGGTCCCCGGCGCGCCCGGCACCGTGTACGAGGCGACCTGGGGTCGCAAGACGATGAAGTCGAAGACGTTCATCGGGCGTGTGTACGCGATGGACGAGACCGGCGACGGTGGTTTGCAGGTCTTCGCCTGCGACCACAAGCACCCCGACCAGGCCAGCGCCCAAGACTTGCGCTCGGCGAGGCGTTAGTCCTTGCCAGGCGCGAGCTGGACTCCCACCGCGGGCCCGGTGACGTCCAGGCGCTACGAGACGCCGTGGCCAAGGCCTTCCCCGGCATGCCCATCACGTTCACCGACCCCCAGTAGAGCAGCGTCCGAAACGGCCGTTTGAAACAGCAGCAGACCCAGGGGCCCAGATGGGCCCTGCCAGAAGGAGGGTTCCATCATGACCGGCTGGATGTCGAGGCTGAGCGTCGAGAAGCTGGGCGTCGGTGCATCGCTCCTGCACTCGCTCGGCCCTGGACCTGCTGCGGTCGCCCGCGCCTGTCTCGGCAGTGAGGAGAACGACGGTGCCTGAAGCCCGGCTGCAATGCCTGTCTCCTGAGTCGGCCCGGACTGTCGCAGACGCAGCTGGCGGACTGGAGCCAAAGCACCATGCCCGCGCGGGCGGGTCGACGGTGGTCCTCGCCTATTTCGACAAGCGGTACCCGCTGAACGTGGCCGAGTGGGCGTTCGAGCACGGCCACGCGCCGACTCCTCGGCCGGCGCCGTGATCGGAGGTCTGTGATGGCTGACGGCAAGCTGGCGGCAGAGCTAGTCGCCATCCACGAACGTGCCGAGCAGATCACGGACGACCACGACGAGGACGACTGCGACCTGAACGGGGCGAGGTGCACCGGGCACGACGCGGTGCGGCTCCTAGACGGCTACGAGGAACTGATCACGCTGGCCGGCGGGTGGGCGCACGAGGCGGCCAGGCTTGATGATGACGCGGATGACGCTGCCGCCCGGGGTGCCGGCCCGCTGCGGACTGCGGACCTGGCCGCACGCGCGGTAGCGCTGGAGATGTGCGCCGAGGCCGTGCAGTCTGTCATCTCCCGTGCCCTGCTCGGAGAGGACGGCACCGGTGACGCCTGAGCAGATGCTCCGCGAGTTCCTTCCACGAAGGCGATACACGGAGGGCTGATGCCCGGGCCGCCGACGGCCAGCATCCCGGACTGGGTGCGCGACCTGCTCGGGGAGGACAAACCAGATGCCTGCGGCCCGCGCCACGGGGCGGCACGCGTGGAGGCACCCCGCCCCGTGGCTACCTCAAGAGAGGCAGTACCCATCATGACTTTCGACACAGCCGCTGGCCAGGTGACCGCCCGGCTTGACGGCGGGAAGGGCCGCGAGGCCACGCTGATGATCCCGCCACGTCAGCCGCGACGGCGGACCCAGTGTGCCTGCTGCGGCTGGCCGGGCACGGGCAGCCGCTTCTCGACGTGATCGACGCGACGGTGACCGGAGTGACTGCCGGCCGGCGAGTCGTCGCGGCCCGCGAGTTCTTCCGTCACGCGCGCACCGGGCCGAAGCCGGAGGCGCTGCCCCGGGCGGTTGCCGGCCGTGACGACGCCGAGCTGCGCAAGCTTCCCGGCCCTAGCGCCGCCTGGGAGAGCATCCATGATCACCTGGTCAGAGGGAGTCAGGGGCAAGTACAGGACGCGCAGGATCATCGCAGCCATCGCCGCTCTCGCAGCACCAGCCGCCATAGCAGCCGGGATACCTTGGCGTGTTTCCGCATAAATCACACGACATCCAGCGAGGTAAGGACATGGAAAGACGTACGCCCGAGGGCCGCCCGGGACGGCCCGGTTCAGATTCGTACTGGACTAAGAGCTCCCTGAGTTTCTCCAACAGCAACTGCGTCGAGGTGGCGAGCCTGCCTGACGGCGAGATCGGCGTTCGCGACAGCAAGAACTCCGAAGGCCCGGTTCTCCGATTCACACCGGGGCGAATGGCAAGCATTCCTCGGCGGGGCGCGAAAAGGAGAATTCGATAGTTTCGGTAAAATATGACCGCCACGGGCAAAGTGCCGTAGCGTCCTCCCAGCCCGAGTGCTGGCGGTAGACGGCGAGCACCTCGCGCCGCAGGACCGCCGCATGCAGCGCGGCGTCCTGGGCGCTGACTGGCCGGACGTCGGCCTCGGCAGGCGGCGACAGCCGCGCCGGGATGCCCCTCGGCGGCGACCCCGCGGGCCTGCTCCGCGTAGGAGCACCAGCCGCCCAGAGGCTCCCCGGCGGCCTGGTACGCCAAGCAACTCGTCGGCATCGTCCAGGGCGGCTTGTCGATCGGCATGACCAGGGCGGTCACGATGGGCCGCCGCGGTCGAGCCGGACGAGTTCTGTTCGCTGGCGGACCACGGCATGAGCGGGGTGGCCGGAGACGGTGAGCGGATCACCTGCGCGGACAACAACGGCTGGCGTTGGGAGCCTGCCTGAGCTGGGAAGGCTCGCCAGGGAGCCTGCGGCAAAGCGATCACCGACTGCGGACCGTACAGCGGCCCCATCGATGACGAGCGCGGCCACGCGGACGGGTGCGAGCGCCTGGCCGCCACCGTCGCCGCGTGGGATGCCCAGTGGGCCGAGGACGAATGATGAGCGGGGATGACGGGAATCGATCAAGATCTGCACCTGGCGAAGCGGGACAACCGCAACGACTGGTGAATAGCGCCGTCCGCGACCCTAGTCGGACGCATCGAAGAGGGTTTCCGCCCAGACCACGGCCGGACGCTGCACCATGACTCCCTCGATTATCTGCCTGGTGGGGTATCCGTTGTCATGGGTCATGAGGTAGTTGCAGTTCGAGCGGACAGCGGCGGCAAGGTGCATCGCGTCGACCGCAGAAAAGCGCTTCTCCCCGACGCGCAAGTGCCCGTATTCCTCGGACAGGCGAGCGGCTTCCCACCCGCTCCTACGTGGCTGGTGCTGACAGGGCGGTGGGATCTGGTGCCACGCGCGCGGCGCTGAGATGGTGTAGATAGCTATGCCGGCAGATTGGAGATCAGAGGCCGCAAGAGATCGGCCAACTCACGTGGCGGATCCCTGAACGTTCGTGCGATTGTCGGCCCGTCGGATGTTTTCCTATACTCTCTGCTAAGAAACTGCTGGTACAGCGCGTTCAGCACGCGGCTTCCTGGGACCAGGGTGCGCCAGTCCGACTCCCATCGTTCCTGTACCTCATTTGTGGAGGATGCCCATAGCTCTCGGATTTCTTGTTCGAGCTCATCTCTGCCTGGCAGAGCTCCCAATACCATGTTCAACAGGGAATCTAGCTTGTCCTGGACGTTAGCGAGCGAAGATCGCAACTCGTTACTCTTCAGACCGAATGCAGGCAATTGCTGAATTACGAGGCCGAGTATGGTCACGTCGACGAGTTTGTCCGCAGCCTCTCTAATCGCGAGTTCAAGCTCAGTGGCATCTGGGATCTCGTCACTTTCACGTGCCATGGCCGACCGGATCGCGGTGGCGTTGAGGAGATAGTTTTCGATTTCCCTGCAGGGCAATACGATGACTAGGCCTTGCTTCTCCAGGCTAGATAGCAGCTCGGGAGTCAGCTCGTCTCTGTCCCGGAGGAAGCGGATCCGTCGATTACCGAGCTTGTCGGCCTGTGAAAGCCAGTCATCGAATATGTGGGCGAGCCGGGCTTGGTCTGCGCCACCGCCGGGAATGACTGCGATCCTCGGGTCTTGCACTAGTTGTGGGAAGAAGCCGCCCAGTATGTCCCTGTCAGATGAGCCTTCGACGATGAGTATGGTTTCGGCGCTCATTACGTCGGACAGGCGCACATCAAGGTCATCGAGGAGCTGCCGGAAGTCCTCTCTTACCCGCGTGATCTTTGAGCGGCCATTGACTCGGCGGACATGGAACAGCCGTCCCGAGGACGGTGCGGACCAGTCCATCATTGCGGTGCTGTGGGTACTGACGATGAACAGGCGGTCCTCGGACCATTGTTGGAGCAGTGCCAGCAGAGACCGCTGGGCTCCTGCTTCCAGCGCGGTTTCGGGCTCCTCGATGATGACCGTTCTTGCCTGCGGTTGCGCGATGCCGACCACGAGAGTTAGGAGCAGCTGTTCCACGCCGGTGCCGAGGTCTTGCAAGTTCTGGCGCAGCCCGGGGTTCGCGGGGTCATCGAAAACTATCTCTTGTGTTTGTCCTCCACTGCGGAAGCCTAGGACGCCCAGTTCGGGCACCAATTGGGTGAGCGTGGCTGCTATCAGTTGATAAGTGACGGAGTTGTTGTCGCTTAGATAACGAAGGACGCCGGGCAAGGCGACACCCTTCGGGTCGAGCTGCTCGACAGCATTGAATGGTGTCTGTGCTTCTGCTCCGGGCCGCAGGGGTTCGAAATGATAGTATTCCTCTCGGAGTCGCTGCAGGCCCGTGAGAAGCAGTAGGCCGGGGCTGGCAGCCAGAAATGACGAACCCTCGATTTGACCGCTACCCTGGATCGCCTGCAGCGAGGTCGGATCGCCGGCAATGTTCGGAACTACAAGTGGGCTAGCCCGGATTTGGTTTGTCACGACGTCATGGTGGGCCACGGTCAGCGGATTATTGTCTGTCCACTGGATAGCAACGCTAGTGAGGATCGTAGTGGCGCCGTTGAATGAGAACGTGAGGTCTACCCAGCTAAAGACGTCGCTTCCCAGACCGACTCCGCGCTGCACACGTGCGAATTCTATGAATACTGCTCGTTCATCTTCCTCAAACGAGAAACGCAGCGTGATCTGTGGTTCGGTTGTTCCCGCGTAGCCCATATTTGGGTAAGAGCTATTACGGACGGTTGCGTCAAAAGCGGACAGGAGGGCAGACTTGCCGCTGTTGTTTGCACCGGTGATCAAGACGACGCCAGCAGGGGGGAGTGTCAGGACCGCGATGGGGAAGGCGCGGTAGTTGGTCAGCCGAACCTGACTCAGGTGCATGCCGCGGATTGTTTCACAGCCGGCAGGTGCAAGGCCTTAGCCCTGATGATTCACGCGGACGGATGGCTGGCGCGGGATGGCGGCTGAGCCGCTGAACAGTTCGTGATTTTAGGGTCTGGGTATGACGGTGGCCCGGCTGCCGGGCCGGTGGCCGGGGGTTCCACGGGCCCGGGGGTTGTTCTTTCCGTGTTGCAGGGGTGGCTTGCTGCTGGTCAGGGGGCCTGTGGCAGGGCGGTGATCCGGGCCCAGGCGGTGGCGATGGCGTCTGCCCAGGGCCAGGACGCGGGGATTTTCAGCCGCCGCCGGCGTCCGCCGCGGACCAGTTTCCCGGCGGCGTGCAGGATCCGGACGCAGGGTCTTGGGCTCTGCGCGGGCGAGGTCGCCGTCCAGGGCGATGAGCCGCAGCCAGGACAGCAGGGTCGCGGCGGTCAGGGACGCGGCCAGCCACGCGGAGTTGATCCCGAAGTCAAAGGACGGGAACCGGCCGAGCCCGCGGTCTTTCCCGGTGCGGATGGCGTCCCCGGCCCTGGCGTGCACCCGGTGGGCGGCGCCGGTATAGGCGAGCTGGCCGCGCCAGCCGCGGGTGTGCTCGGGCAGGTTGGTGACCCACAGGGAGTACCGCCATCCGTCTGCGGCCTCGAACAGGGTCAGCTGGGCGCCCGGGTGCGGGCGCTCGCGGCGGGCGAAGACCCGCATTGACGCGGGCCAGCCTGCCAGCTGGTCACGGCCCGGTCCCTGGCGCGGCAGCCCGGTCAGCTCGCTGACGTGGGCTTCTTCGATCCAGCAGCGGCGGTGCGCGCAGCTGCGGCCGGCGCAGGCGTCACCAGCGCGGCGCTCCCGCACCTCGCCGTGGGGACTGACCGCGATCTGCCAGGCGTCTTCCGGGACCTGGGTGATCGCGTTCTTCTCCCGTTTCCCGAGCTCCCAGCCGACCGAGTAGGCGAGCTGGCAGCCGGGGCGGGATGCCAGCTGATCCAGGTGCTCGATGAGCCCGTGGCTGGCGCCGGCGCCGTCGCTGGTGACCATCAGCCGCCGCCGGTGCTTCGGCGGCAGCGCGGCGATCGCCGCGTCCAGCACGGTGAGGTGGTCCGCGGTGGTGTTGCTGCCCGCAGAACCCGGGCGCAGCATCCCGGCCAGCGGCTCCCCGGTATTGTCACACCAGCAGCCCAAGGGGTGCAGGCCGAACCCCTTGAAATTGGGCTCTGCCCCGGCCTTGTCCGGGTGGCAGGCCACCACGCTGGCATCCAGCCGCAGGCAGGTCACTCCCTGCAGCACCTTGTCCGCGACGCGGACCCCGGGGAGGGCGCCGTGGCGGGCCTCGATGGCCGCCCATGCGCGCCGCCGGGCGGCGCTGACCGCTCTGCTGCCCCGGAACCGGGGTCGCCTGCTTCCTCTTCCGCTGCACCTCGCCCTGCGCCATCGGGTGCGTCAGAGCCGGCATCATGGACGCCCGGGACGGGGGGCGGGCAATCGGTCACTGGCTCGCAGGTCGGCGGCGAGGTCAGGCAGGTGGATGACGTCGGCGGCGACGTGGACGTGGACCGGTGATGGAGCCGGGCGCGGGCGGCACTGGGGCTGGCCTGCCTGTGACCAGGGGTGGGGGCGGGGGCCAGGCGGTGACCGGGAGCGTGGTGCTGGGGGATGTCATCCAGATCCAGCACGTCGGGGGGAACGTCTCTGTGACGCTGAGCAGGCCGACCTACCGGATGGAGGAGTTCTCGGCGGTCCCGGCTGGGCTGACTGTGGCGCAGGCCCGGGCGCAGCCGTCACGGCTGCTGCTGCGGGGTTCCCCTCAAACCGTGGAGACTTCGGTTGTGGTGATCATGGCCAGGTATGAGCTGGTGCCGTTCACCGGGCGGGCCGGCCTGATGGCGGAGTTGTCGGGCTGGCTTCAGGAGGCCGGGGCCGCAACGGTGCGGCTGATCCACGGCAGCGGGGGGCAGGGCAAGTCCCGGCTAGCGGCCCAATTTGCCCGCCATCATGCCGCGGGGTGGGCGGTGTGGCAGGCCCGGCAGGCTTTACCCACCATGCAGCGGCCCGGGCGCCTAGCGGTGCCCGCGGCCGCGGCCGGGCTGCTGGCCGTAGTCGATTACGCCGACCGGTGGGCGGCCGCCTGCTTGCAGGCCCTGATCACCGACCTGCACGCCCTGGCCCAGCAGTTGCCCGGATCGCCGCCGCTGCGGGTGCTGCTGCTGGCCCGGGCCGCGGGGTATTGGTGGGAGGCCCTGGAGCAGCGACTGGACGCCGACTATGGCATCCCGGCGGCCGCGGAGGTGCTGCCGCCGCTGGGCGGTGAGGTCGACCGGGGCGAGCTATTCACCGTGGCCTGGGATCACTTCGCGGCTGCCCTGAGCGTGACCGGTGCCGTTCCTGCCGGTGCGGCCACGACGCCGCCGGCCGGGCTGGGTGGCCTGGGGTTCGGCCCGGTGCTGACCGTGCACATGGCGGCCCTGGCCGGGGTGGACGCCTGCCGGCATGGAGAGGGGGCGCCAGAGGATCCGGCCCGGGTGTCGGCGTACCTGCTGAAGCGGGAACGCGCGCATTGGCAGCAATGGCACGCCCGCGCCGAGGACCCGCTGCCCACCTCGCCGCAGGTGATGGGCCGGGCGGTCTACACTGCCACCCTCGCCGGGCCGCTGCCGCAGGCGCACGGCATCCAGGCGCTGGCCCGGGCCCAGGTCGCCACCGCGCCCGACCACGCCCGGCAGATCCTCGACGACCACCACCGGTACTACCCGGCGGCGAACCCGGCCACCGTGCTAGAGCCGCTGTACCCCGACCGGCTCGGCGAAGACTTCCTCGCCCTCAGCACCCCCGGCCAGGTCGAAGCCCCCACCGATCTCGCCGCGTTCGCCGACGCCTGGGCCTCTGCCGCGATCGCGGACTTGCTGGCCCCGGGCACCGAGGGGGAACCGGCGGCGTGGTTGGGCCCGGCGATCACGATGCTGATCGAGACCGCCCGCCGGTGGCCCCACATCCGCGACAGCCAGCTGTACCCGCTGCTGCACGCCCACCCGCAACTGGCCCTGCAAGCCGGATCCGCGGCCCTGGCGGCGCTGGCCCGGCTGCCCGGCGTCGATGTCACGCTGCTGGAGGCAATCGAAGCCCGCACGCCGCCCGGCCGCCACATCAACCTGGACGCCGGCATCGCCGCCCTGACTGCCCGCCTAGCCAAGCACCGCCTAGCCACCAGCAGTGACCCCGCCGAACACGCCCGCACTCACGACAACCTCGCCGTCCGCCTGCACAATGCCGGGCTGCACCAGCAAGCCCTGACCGCCATCAGCACCGCCACCCAGACCTGGCAGCAACTCACCGCCACCAACCGGGACGCCTACCTGCCCGGCCTGGCCATGTCGCTGAGCAATCGCGCGAACCTGCTGGCGGAGACGGGGCGGCGGGATGAGGCGGTGCCGGTGTCGGAGGAGGCGGTGCGGCTGCGCCGGGAGCTGGCTGCCCTGAACCGGGCTGCCTACCTGCCCGGCTACGTTCAAAGCGTGGCGATTTTGGGTTACGTGCTGCTCGAAGACGCCCGGCCTCGTGAGGCAATCGGGCCCCTGACTGACGCATTCCGGCTCAGTCAACAGCTACCCGAGTACGCACAAGACATTGTCGGCGCTGTCGCACATCTTTTGCAACGCGCGTACGCGGATAATCCGGCCGCAGTGGCCGAGGAGTTCCGCACGCTTACCAGCCAGGACCTCCCACCCTGGATGACCGAGCAGCCCGCTTCACAAGAATGATTGCCCGATGCGCACAGGTGGTAGCGGCTGAATCGCCCCGGCAAGTCAGAGCCTCCGGAAACCCCGGGGGGCGGTTCGGCGCTTGCTGTCTCATAACCCGTGTCAAGCGTTACAGCATCTCGTAACTCTCCAGTCCACGCGGACACGGCGAGCGAGACACTGTAACGCAAACGATCGTTCGCGGACATCCAGCAGGTGTGCCCCGTTCCCGCGGTGGCGGCCTGGCCACCAGAGGCTCAGTGCCTCGCAAGACGTCGTCTCCGCTGACATCGGCTATGCGAGGTACGCCGCTACCGCGTAGGCGGCGTTGCGGTCCAGGCTGTCCCGGGCGTGGTCGTATCGCCGGGTGGTCCGGGGGTCCTTGTGCCCGGCATAGTCCTGCACGTCGCGCAGGGTCGCGCCGGCGTCGAGGGCGAAGGTGATCGCCGAGTGCCGCAGGGAGTGTGGCGACAGCTCCTGCCAGGTGTCGATGCCCGCGGTGCGGGCGAGTCGGCGCACCAGCTCCCACAGGTGCCCCTGGCGCAGCCGCCCCCCGGTGGCGGTAGCCAGCAGCGGCCCGGCCAGCTGCGCCGGGCTGCCCAACCCGGCCCGGCGTGCCCGGTCTGTGAGGTAGGTGTCCAACGCGGCCACTGTGGCCGGGGTCAGTGGGATTCTCGCTTTCCGGGCGCCCTTGCGGATCACGCGCAGTACCCGGTGCCCGGTGTCGGCGCCGAGGTCGGTGACGTCAGCGGCGCAGCCTCGTCCACCCGCAGCGCGTTGTGCAGCAGCAGGCGAATCACCGCGGCGGTGCGCAAGGCCTGGCGGCCGCAGTCGGCGTCGGCGGCCGCGACCAGGGCCCGGGCCTCGTCCCGGGTCAGGCCCACGGTGGCGGTGTAGTCCGGGTCCACCATCGGCCGCGCAACACCGGCGGTGGGGATCCGGCCCACCAGGTCGTGGGCGGCGCAGTACCGGTAGAAGCTCGACAGCGCCGACAGCCGCCGCCGCATAGTGGAGGCCTCGGCGCCTTGCTCGAGCTACCCGGCCACCCACAGGTCCGCGTGCACCCGGCCCGCGGTGAGCACGTCGGCCTCGCGCTCATCGAGCCACACCAGCCACGCTCGCAGATCGCCGGCATAGGCGCGGCGGGTGCGCGGTGACCGCAGGCTCATCAACCATGCGGCGGCGAGCAGTTCTTCCGCCCGCCGAGGTTCGCCAGGTGCGGCAACTCGGCTCGGACCCGGGCTATCAGTTCTGCGGCGGCCACGGCCCCGCCTGGGCGGGGGACGCGGACTGCGGCAGGTGATTCCGGCGGAATCAGGGCGGTCATCGCGCCGGGACCTGATGCGTGTGAAGTAGCTGGCGAAACTCCTGGCGGGCGGCCGGGAGGCTGACTGGGTGCCCGGCCAGTTCGCCGAGCAGGCCGGGCAGGTTCCACGTGGCCAGGTAGGCATAGCGAGCGGCGAAAATGCCCATCTCGGCAAGCTTGTACTCGTCGTGGAAATCCAGCAGCGCGTACCCAATTACCTGGAACAGGTCCTTGACGGCGAGGGTCAGCTTCGCGGAGGTCTTCAGCTCTAGGAGCAGCCCGGCGGCGATCAGATCGCCGTCCGCACCGCCAATCGCCGCCGACCCGGAGAAGGTGGGGCCTAGCGCCCACAGCCCGGGCCGGGCGGCAAGCTGGGGTATCAGGGCGGTTTCGAACACGTGGCGGAACTTGGCGAGCTGGCCGAGACCGGCGGGTGGGGCAAAGGCGAGGAGGGCATCAGCGGTTACCGGGCCGCCGCGGAATCGCGCCAGCGGGCCCATGGCGGCGGCCTGGGCTGAGCGGAACGCCTCAGTAGCCAGCGCCAGGACCCAGCACCCACGGGCCAGCAGTTCCTCATCCACGCTCGTGCCAGCCACCGGCCCGGTGAAGGTGTGGGCCGACCCGGAGACGGGCGAGCCTCCCATGCTCAGAGTCCCGGGCAGGCCGGTCACGCCCAGCAGCATGGCCAGTTCGGCCACGGCCATCATCATCCCCGGCGATAGGTGCGCTGCGCCCGCGATCGCCAGATCCACATTGGGATCCGGGCAGACCATGAAGCGCAAGAGCCAGTCGGCAGCCCCGCCCACAGTCCCCGGGTTGGCCTCGGCCTGCGGCACCGGCGGCACCGCGAGCGGCGGGGCACCCTGCCGGAACCTGCGTTGCACATCCTTCAGCCCGGTGGTGAACTGCTCATCAAAGAACTGCCGAACCGGCGAGCTGGTGTCATCGATCTCCCGGGTCAGCGCTCTGCGGCGCGGTGGTCGCACCTCGACGACATCGTCATCGGGGCCCATCGTGCACGGACACAACGTGTCCTCGGGAAGCCCCTCGCCGCAATAAGGACAGATATAACCCATGATCGCTCCTTGGGTGGGTGTGCGCGGCCTGCCCCGAATAATGACTCGCGGGTCCGACATTTTCCGAGGAGCGATTACCGTGGCGGAGGTAGTCGCCGAGCATGAAGTTGAAGCCGTCCACGACGGCCTCAATTCTCCCCTAGCGAACCGTCGCCTCGTCCAAACGGCGGTGGAGCATCGACGTCAGCGTGAGCATGTCGAGAGCCTCAGATCGTGAAGTAGCCCACAAGACCTTGGGTGCGTGAGCCGTTGGGGTTCCGGAACGTCGAAAACAGGCCCTTCATCAGCATGGCTATGCCGGTCTGCTCCGAGCGCTCCCACTCGGTACCCAGATTGTTGAAGGCGATCCGTGGTCCTGACTTGAGCGAGCATGTTGCATCGACCAAGGTTGACCCGTCGCCTTCCTCACCCGTCTTGGTACGGAGCTTGTCGGCGACGCTCTTCGAGGCCTCGAGCACGGCATGAAAGTAGTTCTGCTGCAGCAGCTCGGCTCGGCAAAAGTGCAGCACATCAGGATGAACGTCCCGACGTTTCAGCTCCGCACGTAGGTCGTCGGCACGTCGCTGGGCCTCAGCGACCGTGACAGCAGGTCGTGTCTCACGTACGACCTTGCCGTCCTCTCGAACTTTGAGGCCGGAGAACAGGAGCTTCTCGTTGATCTGGGCCCGGCACTCGTCATACTGCGCTTGCGACGAGAAGCGTACGGGGTTCATGACAGCGAGGATGAGCCGCACGAGCGGGCGCCCGTCTTGCTGGCGGTTCTGCGCTGCGGCCACGGCATTGAAGAGCCGCTTCCACTTCGTGTTCATCTCTTCGCCAGGTCCCTCGGGCGCCTTGAGCGGGGCGATCAGATTCGGAATCTCAGAACCCGTGACCGCTTCGCCGAGCGCCCGGCAAATCTGCTCGACGGCCGCCGCGCTGAACGGCCCGGGCGGCATCGTCATGACTCGTCCTCGCTGACAGCGGTCTCCTCAGGCGTGTTGGAGTAGCCCGGGACAGGCAAAGAGAGATCGCCCTCCGGTATCGAGAGGGCCTGACGCATGAGAACGAGCAGCTCGTACTCAGCATTGTTGAACCGCTGCTGACGCTCGTAAAACTCTGGGTCGTCGGGATCGTCGTATTTTGTGTGCTGGCCCCACGAGCACGCTGCGTCGTATGCAGCCTCGGCGGCAGCGTAGACACGACGATCGACGTAGAGACCAAAGCGTGTGAGCTTCGCCGCAGCAGCGGCGTGCCAATCGAAGGGCAGCTCCGGAGTGTGGTCGAAGCCGTAGCCGTGGTCATAGGCTCTGCGTGCCAATGCTTTCACGGCCTGGTAGAAGTCCTCGAGCACCTCCCGCCGGTGCTCGAAGGTATGAGCTTCGTCCTCACGGGCCCATCGGTCTCGCTCCCGTTCTCGTTCTCGGGCCCAAGTCTTGTCCTCACGCTCGTTGGCCCATCGCTGCGTGATTAGTCCACCGGCGATGCCTGCAGTCAGGGTGCCCAGTACGCCAATGCCGGCTACAGCCAAAGGCACCCAAAGAGGTGTGGTGCTCACGCTTCCATGATGGTGGTCAGTGCTAAGGAGCCGCCGGACCATCGGGCCGAGGAAGCGGCCGGGAATCGCGGCGGCCGCGGTGACGGCGGCCAGCTCGCCGGCGCTCTTATGGCCGGGTCTGAGAACTGTTGTCGGACTCCCCCCTGGCCGAGACTCTAGCGTCCGATAAGCGGGGGTTATCGGACCTCAGAGCGCGGGCGCGGCTCCTGCGCTCGGCGTCGAGCGCAACCGCCTTCTTGGCTGACGGCAGCGGAGCTGCAGACGACCGGGACGACCTGCGTGCATACCAGGCGGCGGCCAGTGACCCGGTGGCTGCCGCAGGGGCGCGAACGCGTCCTCGCGAGTCTAAGGTTTGTATGTGGCCACTCGGCGCCCCGCAGAAGGCTTACCTCAGTGGAGAAGTCGCTGGCAGACCAGGTCAGCAGCGGGGAGCTATTCGACCTGGCTGTAGGTGATGAGGCAGTTGATGCGGCCTCGGGGCGGTCGTGGGGCGCTTCCCGGGCCTGCCGCGCTTGGGTAATCCGGGACATCTTGCGTGGGCGGCTGTCGGCCGATCCCGACCCGCATGGGCTGCGGCTTCGGGGAGCCCGGATCTCTGGCCGACTTGACCTGGAAAATCTGACGACGAATGTCGGCCTTGGCCTGGTCGATTGTTTTCTCGAGGAAGGCATCTTCGCACCGGGCGCCCGCCTGCCCGCCCTCATCTTGATCAGGTGCCAGCTTGAACACCCGGCTGAGCCAGCCCTGGACGCCGCCCGGCTCACCTGCAGCGTGCTCGCACTGATCCAGACAAGCATCATTAGCCGCGCCGAGAGCGGTGCGGTCAACCTGACCGGCGCCCACGTCAGCCAGTTCACCTGTGAGGGGGGTGAGCTGCGCAACGCCTCCGGCCCTGCCCTGATCGCCGACAGCGCGCAGGTCGGCGAGGGCATGTACCTGCGCAATGGGCTCACCGCCACCGGCCATGGCGACACCGGCGCGGTCAACCTGAATGGTGCCCGCATCGGCGGTCTGCTTGACTGCACCGCGGCAAGCATCTGCAACGACTCTGGGCCCGCCCTGGTCGCCGACAATGTGCAGGTTGGCGGGGGCATGTACCTGGGCGGTGGGTTCACCGCCACCGGCCATGGCGACACCGGCGCGGTCAACCTGCCCGGCGCCCATGTCGGTGGCCCGCTTGACTGTGACGGGGCGAAGCTAGACAACGACGCCGGGCCCGCCCTAATCGCCCGCCGCCCACGACGCCAGGACACGGGCACCATCGTGACCACCGCCACGACCGGCACGGGCGGCGTTCGGCTGGTACGGCTCGAAGGCCCGGCACGCGCCGAGAAT
>WNGF01001657.1_pt1 | contig 32597 bp, 33 predicted proteins | sample 5400641 | NCBI WGS metagenome assembly WNGF01 (sample SAMN13153371, study PRJNA577476) | soil metagenome | isolation source: 80 cm soil or saprolite under grassland replicate 2 | place: USA:California | collected 2016-06-15 | reverse complement strand
CGGAGCGTCGGGAGCGACCCGCTCGCCGAGCGTCACGTGCCGCCCGCCGGTGGTGACGCGCCCGGCTCTGATGAGCTCCTCGGCGTGCCGCCGCGATGCGACTCCCCGTTCGGAGAGAAGCTTCTGGACTCGCTCGCCTGGCGATCGGTTCGCGCCGGTCACGGCTCGGCGGTCTCGCGTGCTCGCGGGTCCCTTCGCTCGTGTGCCGTCGCCGACGCTGGGCGGCGTGCCGCGAGTCCCGCTGCGCCGCGAGACCGCGCTCGCCGTTCCCACTTCATCTTTCGCGGCGCGGGGCCGCCAGCGCCCGGCTCCACGGGCAGGCGAGGCCGATCTGCCCGCTCCGGCCCCATCGCTCCGGCGGTGAGCGCGTGACGAGTCGTCTTCGGAACGGCGGCCGCGACGCACCGGCGTCGACGTCGACGGTCGAACGCGTGCGCTCATTGCGTGGAGGCCGGCGCCGCGGCGTCCGCGCGCTCGCCCGTGGGCGTGAGGACAGAGGGCAGCTGATCGAGCGAGGTCAGCCCGAAGCACTCGAGGAACTCCCAGGTCGTGCCGTACTCGATCGGGCGGCCCGGCGCCTCGCGGCGCCCGAGCTCCTCGATGAGCCGGCGCGACATGAGCGTGTAGATCGTCTGGTCACAGTTCACGCCGCGGATCGCCTCGACCTCGGATCTCGTGGCCGGCTGACGGTACGCGACGACCGCGAGCGTCTCGAGCGCGGCCGGCGACAGCCGTAACCGGTCGGCGCCCAGATACGCCGCGACGAACGGCGCGGCCTCCGGCGCGGTGACGATCTGCCAGTCGTCGCCGTCGTGCTGCAGCCGCAAGCCGGTGTCCGCGTACGCATCGGCGAGCTCCGCCAGCGCGTCGCGTACGACCCGGGGCGTCGCGCCCACGACGCGCGCCAGCTCGCTCGCCGCGACCGGCTTCTCCGCGACGAACAGCACGGCCTCCACGGCCGCGCCGACGGTCGAACGGCTCATGGCGCGGGCTCCGCGGGGGCCAGTCGACGATCGATGCGGATCTCCCCGAACAGCTCGTCCTGCGTGATGCTGATGACCGAGCGACGGTAGAGGTCGAGCAGCGCGATGAAGGTCACGATCGCGAAGCCGAGCGTCGGCCCGTCGCCAAGCAGGTCGGCGAACGTCATCGTCGCCCGCTCCGCGATGAGCCGCTCGATCTCCGCGGTGCGCTGCTCGACCGAATAGCGCTCCCCGGGGACCTCGACCTCCTCCTCTTCGGGCCGGCGCACGAGCGTGAGCACGCGGGACCATGCCGCGGCGAGCGCGTCGGTGCTCCCGCCGCGCGGCGGGAGCTCGACGGTGCCACCTTCGCGATGGAACGCGCGCTCGCCGGCGCGCAGCCGCTCGGCGAGCGCCGCGGCGCGATCCTTGACCGCCGCGTATTCGATGAGCCGCTGCCGCAGCTCCTCCTCGCCCTCTTCCTCCTCGACCGGCGCGGGCTCGAGCGACGGCAGGAGGCTTCGCGCCTTCAGCAGGACGAGCCGGGACGCGAGGTAGAGGAACGCGGACACCTCGTCCGCAGGGAGCGCTTCCATCGCGCGGACGCGCGCGAGGTACTCGTCCGCGAGATCGCCGAGCCGGACGGTGAAGATGTCGAGCCGCTTCTCCTCGACGAGCTCGAGCAGCAGGTCGAGCGGGCCGTCGAAGCCCGCCACGCTCACCTCCGGTGGCCGCGGGCCGACCGGCATCACGGCAGCGCCTCGCGGTCGGCCCGCGCCAGGAGGCGCTCGTCCTCCGTGCGCGGCGCCTCGTGATGACGAGCGATCAACGCGATCACGCGCTCGGACGATCCACGGCGCCGCGCTTCGTCGGCGCCGCGCCGGGCGTGGTCGAGGTACCGGGCGAAGGTCGAATCGCCGCGCGCAAGGCGCTCGCGGACGCGCGGCGCGATCGCGGCGAGGAGCACGCCCGCGACCCGGTGCCACAGCCGCGTGTCCGCCGGCTTCGCGATGTCGTGCAGCGCTCCCGCCAGGACGAGCTCCTCGTCGGCCCCGAGCGCGCGGAGGATCGCGGCCGTCCGTTCCGCGTGGACCGCGTCGCCCGCGGGACCGGTGGCCACGAATCGGACCGTCTGGCGAGGACGACCGAGCATCCCGCTCAGAACGCGCCGCCCAGCAGCAGGCCCGCGAGCGCCTGCGCCGGACCGAACACGACCGTGTACAGGATCCTGCCCCCGGCGAGGAGCAGGAGGAGCAGGAGGATCGGCCCGTACTGCTGGTACTGCCGGAACGAATACTGCTGCCTCGGTGGGAGCAGCCCATACACGACGTTCGAGCCATCGAGCGGCGGGATGGGGATCAGGTTGAAGATCCCGAGCACGCAGTTGTAGTAGACGACCCAGGTCAGGATCTCGGCGTACGCGGCGCCGAGCAGCTCGGCGGTGCCGAACCGCAGCGGGATCGCGCAGATCGCGGCGATGGCGAAGTTCGCCGCGGGCCCCGCCGCCGCGACGAGCGCGACGCCGGATGGGCTCCGCAGCCGCGACTCGTTGAACGGGACGGGCTTCCCGTAGCCGAACCCGGCGAGGACCAGCAACAGCGTCCCGAAGAGGTCGAAGTGCGCGAGCGGGTTCAGCGTCAATCGGCCGAGCAACCGGCCGGTGTCGTCGCCGAGCCGGTGCGCCGCGTAGGCGTGCATGAACTCGTGGACGGTGATGCCGAGCACGATCGCCACGAGGAAGCCGACCGTCGCGTTCGGATCCTGCTGCCAGCGCGCGAGCGGGCCGACGATGTTCCCGGTGAGGAACGCGTACGCGAGCAGGACGAGCGCGATGAGCAGGATCGGGTTCATGTTCCCCGGGCCCCGCGCGCCACGAGCGATCACGCGAGCGAGTTTACGGTCGCGCGCTCATGACGCGATGCGGCCGAGCACGAGTCGGCGCGGCGCGGTCTTCGTCGCGCGCCAGCGGAACGCTGCGCGGATCATCTCGATCGCCGCGGCGTCGCCCGGCCGGCCGGCATGGTGGACCTCCGCGAACGGCGCGCCGCGTTCCACCCGGTCTCCGACCTTCGCGTGCAGCACGATCCCGGTCCGGTGGTCCACCGGATCGCCCTTCTTCTCGCGGCCCGCGCCGAGCCGCACCGACGCGATGCCCACCTCGTCCGCGGCGATCGATGCCACGTGCGCCGTTCGAGCGGCGCGCAGCGTCTCGACGTGCGGCGCCTTCGGCAGCAGCGCCGGATCGTCGACCATCCGCACATCGCCGCCCTGCGCGGCGACGAGCTCGCGAAGCTTCGCGAGGCCGCTGCCGTCGCTCAGGGCACGATCGATCCGCCGTTCGGCCGCGCGGCGATCGCGCGCCGCGCGCCCGCGCAGGAGCATCTCGGCGCCCGCGAGCCGGGTCAGCGTGATGAGGTCCGCGGGGCCCTCGCCGCGGAGCGTCGCGATCGCCTCGGCGACCTCGAGCGCGTTGCCGACCGCGCGGCCGAGCGGCTGGTCCATGTCGGTGAGCTCGCAGGTCACGGCGAGCCCGTGGGCCTGTCCGATCGCGACCATCGCCCGGGCGAGCGCCCGCGCGGTGGCGAGGTCCTTCATGAACGCCCCGCGGCCGACCTTGACGTCGAGCACCACGGCGTGCGCGCCGGCCGCGATCTTCTTCGACATGATGCTCGAGGCGATGAGCGGGATCGACGGCACCGTCCCGGTCGTGTCGCGGAGCGCGTAGATCAGGCCGTCGGCCGGAGCGAGGTCCGCGGTCTGGCCGGTGAGCACGATGCCGATCCGCTCGAGCTGCGCGACGAACTCGCGAGTCGTGAGATCCACGCGGTACCCGCTGATCGACTCGAGCTTGTCGAGCGTGCCCCCGGAGAAGCCGAGCCCGCGTCCGCTCATCTTCGCGACGGGCAGCCCGCACGCGGCGACGAGCGGCGCGACGACGAGCGTCGTCTTGTCCCCCACTCCACCGGTCGAGTGCTTGTCCACGACGCGGCCGAATCGCCGCAGGTCGAGGCGCTCGCCGGTCGCGACCATCGCGGCGGTGAGGTCCGCGGTCTCTCGGGCGTCCATGCCCCGCCACACGACCGCCATGCAGAACGCGGCCATCTGGTAGTCGGGGACCTCGCCCGCGGTGTAGCCGCGGACGAGGAACGCGAGCTCGTCGGCCGAGAGCCGGCCGCCGTCGCGCTTCCGCTCGATGAGCTCGACGGCGCGCACTAGAGCTTCGCGACGACGCCTGTGACCAGCGCTCCGAGCCGCGCGCCCGTGCGGTTCGCGACCTCGAGCACCTGCTCCGCCGTGACGTGCTCGATCTGTCCGGGGATGCCGGTCGCCATGTCGGTCACCGTCGCGATCGCGAGGATGCGCATCCCGAGGTGGCGGGCCGCGATGACCTCGGGCACCGTGCTCATGCCCACCGCGTCGGCGCCGAGCCCGCGGAGCATCCGCAGCTCGGCCGGGGTCTCGAAGTTCGGCCCCGGGACCGCGACGTACACACCCTCGCGTACGTCCGGATCGACGGACCGGGCGATCGAGCGCAGCTCATCGGTGTACGTGCCGACCATGTCCGGAAAGCGCGGACCGAGCCGCTCATCGTTCGGCCCGCGGAGCGGGTTCCCCGGCATGAAGTTGATGTGATCGCTCAGGACCATCAGGTCCCCGGCCTGGAAATCGGGGTTCAGGCCGCCGCACGCGTTCGTGAGGATGAGCGTCTCGATGCCCCAGGCCTTGAAGGCGCGGACCGGGAAGGCGACCGCCGCCATGTCATAGCCCTCGTAGTAGTGGAGACGGCCGCGCATGATCGCGACGTCCTTTCCCGCGAGCTCGCCCACGACGAGCTCGCCGGCGTGACCGGGCGCCGTGCTCCGTTCCCAGCCCGGGATGTCGGCGTACGCGATCCGGGTGGCGTCGCGCACCGCATCGGCCAGCGCGCCCAGACCCGAACCGAGGATGATCGCGACGATCGGCTTCCGCGCGGTGCGCGCCCGGATGGCGGCGACCGCGGGAGCTGTGTCCGCCACTACGCCTCGCCGCCTTCCTTCAGGATCTTCTGCCGGAGGAGGGTAAGGAACGGTCGCATCGACCGCGTGCGGACGAACCGCGCCACGCTCGGCGCGCGCCGGACCTGGATGCGGTCGCCGGCGTGGAGGTCGTGCTCCTCCTGCCCGTCGAGCGAGAGCCGAGCCGGCTCGTCGAGGACCTCGAGCGAGATCGTCTGATCGACGTCGAGCACGACGGCGTTCGGAAAGGACAGGTGCGGTGCGATCGGCACGATCATGATCGCGCGGGACGACGGCAGGATCAGCGGCCCGCCGACCGAGAACCCGTACGCCGTGCTGCCCGTCGCGGTCGCGACGATGAGCCCGTCGCTCCAGTAGACGGTGAACGGATCGCCGTCGACGCGCACGTCGATGTGGATCGCGCGAACGAGCGCGCCGCGCGCGACGACGACGTCGTTGAGCGCGAGCACGTCGAGCTCGGGGAGCTGCGCACGGGTCACGCGCGCATGGAGCAGTGTCCGCTCCTCGCAGCTCCACTGGCCGGATCCGACCTCGGTGACGATCCCGTCGAGCTCGTCGATCGGCCCCGCCGTGAGGAAACCGAGATGTCCGAGGTTCAAGCCGAGCAGCGGGATGCCGAGCGGCGCCAGCGCCCGAGCGGCGCGCAGCATCGTGCCGTCGCCCCCGAACACGCAGGCGATCTCCACCCCTTCGACGCGTCGGGCGAGGTCCGGCGCATCGAGCCCGACCTCGACGACCTCGTGTCCACGCGAACGCACCCGGCCTGCCGCATCGCGCGCCGCCGCGAGCGCATCCGGCCGATCGGGACGAACGGCGATCGCGAATCTCACTCCGCCGCCTCGGCCGCGCGCTCGCGGATCCGCCCCGGGGTCAGGCCCGCGTCGCCGTGGCGGCAGTGGACGAAGATCTCGCGGTTCCCGTCACGACCGGCGAGATGCGACGCGGCGATCCCGACGGCCGGAAGGCCGAGCGCGGCGAACCCCTCGCAGACCGCGACGACCGCCTCGGCGCGCGCGCGGGGATCCCGGACGATCCCGCCGCGCCCGACCGCCTCCCGGCCCGCCTCGAACTGGGGCTTCACGAGCGCCACGACGTCGCCGCCCGCTCGCAGGTGGGCGAAGGTGGGCGGGAGCGCCACGCGGAGCGAGATGAACGAGAGGTCGGCGACGATCAGGTCCACCGGTTCGGGCAGCGCGAAGCCCTCGCGCGCGTTGACACCCTCGCGCACGACCACGCGGGGATCGTTCCGCAGCGACCAGTCGAGCTGCCCCTTTCCGACATCGATCGCGTAGACGCGCTGCGCGCCGCGCTGCAACAGGCAGTCGGTGAAGCCGCCGGTCGAGGCGCCCACGTCGAGCGCGACACGACCCGAAACGTCGAGGGCGAAGTCGTCGAGCGCGCCGTCGAGCTTCTCGCCGCCGCGCGACACGAAGCGCGGTCCGGCGTCGACGCTGAGCGATGCGTTCTCGGCGACCGGTGCGGCGGCGCGATCGGCGACCTCGCCGTCGACGCGGACCGAGCCCGCGAGGATGAGCGCCCGCGCGCGCTCGCGGCTCGGAGCGACGCCGCGTTGCACGAGCAGCTGATCAAGCCGAACGCGCGCGGCCATCACCGGCGGAAGCCTATCCCTAGACTTCCGCGGATGCCGAAGCGGCTGCCGCGCTCGCGCACGCTCAAAGGAGATCCGAAGCTCGCGTACTACGAGTCAGCGAGCGGCGCCGCCGGGGAAGCGCCGATCGTCCTCGTCCACGGCGCGACGTTCCGGTCCGAGGACTGGGAGAACGTGTTCCCGCGGCTCGCGACGCGCTACCGCGTCGTCGCGTATGACGCCCGCGGTCACGGGAAGAGCGGTCGCGCCGGCTCGTACGCGCTGCGCGCCCTCGCGGAGGACCTGCGTCGGCTCATCGGCGCGCTCTCGCTCGCGCCCGCGATCGTGATCGGGCATTCGCTCGGCGGCTCGACCGCGCTCGCCGCGGCGGCGCTCGAGCCCGACGCGTTCAAAGCCGTCGTGCTCGAGGACCCGCTCATCGCCCAGTGGGACGCCGGATGGCGGCGCGACTACTACCGCGCGATCGCGGGCGCGCTCGGCTCACGCGAGGACCCCGCGGCCTTTCGTGGCGCGGTCGCGCGCTTGCCGCTGCCGGCCCCCGGGCCGCGCGGCGAGCGGACCGTCGGCGAGGTGCGCGGCTTCTATTCACCGGAGCGGCTCGCGACGTACTACCGGGACGTCGACCCGGCCTTCGTCGATGCCTTCGGTGCAGGCGATGACCCGGACGGCCGTGCGCTCCTCGCGGCCGCGGCACCGCCCTGTCCGGTGCTGCTGCTCGCGGCCGATCCGAAGCAGGGCAGCGCGCTCGGCGAGGGCGAGCCCGAGCAGCTCGTCTCGCGCTGGTCACCGAACGCGACGCTCGTCCGCTTCCCCGGTATCGGCCACCGCATCCACGGCCTGCGCCCGGAGCCGTTCCTCGAGGCGCTCGAGCCGTTCCTTCGTCGCGCTCGCGCCTGAGCGGAGGGACGACTGACAGGCGGCATGGAGATCGTCGCCCATCGGGGGATCCACGACTCGCTGCCCGAGAACAGCCTCGCGGCGTTCGAAGCCGCGATCGAGCTCGGCTCGGATGTGGTCGAGTTCGACGTCCGACTAACGCGCGACCGGGTGCCTGTCGTCATTCACTCTCTCGAGTGCGCGATCGCGCTCGACGGGCTGAACGGCTATCTCTTCGAGCACGATCTGAGCGAGCTGCGCGCCGTGAGGCTGAAGGGCTCCCCGCAAGGCCGGCCCCAGCAAATCTCGACATTGGCCGAGGTACTCGATGGGCTCGCCGGGCGGATCGGCATGGAGATCGAGATCAAGGATCCCAGCGTCGGGCTCGCGGAACAGGTCGCGAAGTCACTGGTGCCGCATCGCCGTCACTGGGACTCGATCGAGGTGACGTCATTCGAGCCCGCGATCCTCAGGGCTTTCTCCGCGGCGATCGGCCGTCGCGTGCCCGTGGATCTGCTCTTCCCTCGGTCGGAGAACTGGATGACCCTGCCGATCGTCACGTACCTCGCTTACGAGAAGGCTGGACTTGCTGGAGCCCGAGCCGTCCACCTGCATCCGGCGCAGCTGGACGCCACGGTGATCGATCATCTCCGGGCCGCGCATTTCGACGTCCACGCCTGGGATGTGAATGACCGGGAGACGTTCGATCGCGTTTCGCGCCTTGGCATCGTGCGCGTGTCGACCGATAACGTCCCGCGACTGCTCAGCCCGCGCGATCCTGCCGGACCCGCGCCTTCGCAAGGACAGCCGCGATGAACGGACGCTTCGCGTCGCGGAAGCCGGCGATGTCGTCAACGAACAGCACCGCCAAAGCCTTCTTCAGGTCGCCGTACGCCGCGGCGATCTCACGGTGCCCGCGCAGATAGTCCCGGACCAGCACGAGCTCATCCCAGCGCGGGCTCGACCGCTCCATCAGGTGAACATGATGCGTCCAGGGGCCCGGCATCCCCTTCCGGAACAGCATCTCGCCCGGGAGCCAGCTCTCGTATTCGGCGATGTACGTGTATCCGAGTCGGCCGAGCGCATCGATGGAGACCGGTCGCGCCTCCGCGAGACCACGGACCCCAACCAGCACATCGATGATCGGTTTCGCGGCCAGTCCCGGCACGGCGGTGCTGCCGACGTGCTCGACGGCCGTCACGAGCGATCCGAGGGCGGCTTCGATGCGAGCCCGTTCGTCCTCGTATTGCCGTGGCCAGGACGGGTCGTAGTCGCGGACGACGATCGGTCCGCCGCCGTATCGCTCCACGGGACGCGAGGCTAGCGGACCGTGATGGTCCAGCTCACCCCTTGGTCTTCGAGCCAGGTCGTGCCATCGACCACCGCGCGCACGCGCAGCTGATACGTGCCGGGCGCCGCGGGCGCGCGGACCTGGAACTGGAACCAGCCGGTCTCACCCGGACCGACGTAGTCGGTCGTCGTGGTCGCGATGCGGTTGAGCGCGATCCAGTGGTACGCGAGGTCCGGCCGGGCGACGTCGACCGGGTCGGCCGTCCCGAGGAAGGCCTGCTGCCCGGGGCTGCCGACGTACCAGCCGCGGTACCCCGTGTTGCGCAGGGCCAGCACGAGCGTCGTCACCTGGCCCGGGGCGAGGGTCGGGTCCGGGCTCTGGCCGGCGTACGCGTCGTGGAAGCCGAGATCGAAGCTGGCCGCCGTGGCGCCGCGGTCGGCGAGCCCGCCGAAGTCCGCGTCCCAGTACCAGCCGTACGCCGAGCCCGCGCCGAACGCGCGGCCGAGGCCGACGGCGTGGTATTCGGGGTTCATCAGGACCGCGAGATGCGACGGGCTCTTGATCCACCCGTTGAGGACCTCTGCCGCGCTCGAGTAGCCGGCCGCGAGGTCCTCGCCGGTCCAGGTCTGGGCGGTCGGGTAGCCCGCGTCCGCCATGCGCTGGGTCGGTGAACGTCCATCGGCCGAGGTGTGCGAGAAGTAGTTGCGCGTGCTCATGTCCGTGGCCATCCACTTGGCGGCGACGGTCAGCGTGTCGGACGCGACGAGCGTCGGGAGCCCGTTCGCGGAGCGGAAGCCGTTGATCTGATCCAGGAGCGCCGATTCGCCCCCGTCGAGGGTCGCCCCGCGAGCGACATCGGCGCCCAGCGCGACGAACGTGCCGAAAATGAGCGCGAGGGTGCCCGCCCCGAGAGCGATCTTCCGCATTGGATCCTTCCCCTGCCTCTTCGACCGCTCCCCCGAGCGGCGTTCGAACTTGAGGCGAGGCTAGGGTCGGGACGGCGCGGCGACTCCCCCTCGAGGGGGGATACGTGGCCTATTGCGACCGTTTTGCCTGCGCGGCCAGGGCGTCGGCGAGCTTCGTGATCCGGAGATCGGCGGCATCGAGCCTGGTCGTGCACTCGCCGTAGAGTCGGAGGCCCTCCTCGTAGAGGGCGACCGCCGCGTCGAGGTCGAGCTTCGGGTCCTCGAGCCGGTCGGCGATGGACTCGAGCCGCTCGAGCGCCGCCTCGATGGAGCGTTCGGACTCAGGCTCGGCGATCGGACAGCTCCACGCCCTCGACGGCCACGCGGGCCGCACCATCACGCATGCGCAGCCGGGCCCGATCCCCCGCGGCCAGCGCCGCGGCATCCGAGCGGACGCGGCCGTCGGGGCCCTCGACGATCGCGTAGCCGCGCGAGAGCACTGAGAGCGGTGACAGCGCCGCGAGCCGCTGCCGAGCACTTGCGGCCCGGCGCCGTCGCTCCGGGATCGCCCGGGCGATCGCTCGATCGAGCGCCCGGCGGTGCTCGTCGAGCCGCTGCCGGAGGCCGGCGACGCGTGCCGCCGGCGCGCGCCGATCGATCAGCCGTCGGGCCGCGACCAGTCGCCGGCGTCGGTCGCCGAGCAGCTCTCGGATGCGCCCGTCGAGCCGCCGGCGCGCCTGCGCGGCGGCCGTCGCACGGACGCTCGCGTCGGGGACGACCAGCTCCGCCGCGACCGACGGCGTCGGCGCACGGAGATCGGCCGCGAGGTCGACGAGCGTGATGTCCGACTCGTGCCCCACTCCGCTGCACACCGGACGCGGAAAGCGTGAGACCGCGCGCACGAGCGCCTCGTCATTGAACGGCCAGAGATCCTCGGTCGCCCCACCGCCTCGTGCGACGATCACGACGTCGAGCGTACGCAGCTGCGCGAGCCCGTCGAGCGCCGCGATCATCGACTCGACGGCACCCTGGCCCTGCACCTGGGCCGCGGCGAAGACCAGCTCGACGCGCGGGTCACGCCGCGCCACGACCGTCCGCACGTCGTGCCAGGCCGCGCCGGTCGGGCTCGTCACGACGCCGATGCGCCGTGGCTGGGCGGGTAGCGCGCGCTTCCGCTCCTGGGCGAACAGCCCCTCGGCCTGCAGGCGCTTCCGCAACGCCTCGAGGCGGAGGTACGCGTCGCCCGCGCCGGCCGGCCGCACGTCGTCGCAGCGCAGTTGGTAGCTGCCGCCACGCAGATACACCTCGAGGGAGCCATGCACGAGGAGCCGCGCCCCGCTGCGCGGCGTGAGGGCGACGCCCGCGGCGGCGGTGGCGAAGAGCACGCAGCGGATCTGGGCGGTGTTGTCACGCAGCGTGAAGTACACGTGGCCGGCGGCCGAGGACGTCGTCTCGGAGACCTCGCCCTCGACCCAGAGATCCTTGAACGCGTCGCCCTCCATGAGCCGTCGCGCGAGGAGGACGGTGAGGTCTCCGACCCGGAGGACGCGTTCGGGCGCGCCGATCAAGCGCGTTCGAGGTACTCCCCGGTCCGTGTGTCGACCTTGATCTTGTCGCCCTGGTTCACGAAGAGCGGCACGTTGACGGTGAGCCCGGTTTCGAGCGTGGCGGGCTTCGTCGCGCCGGTCGCCGTATCGCCCCGCAGGCCCACCTGGACATCGGTGACGCGCAGGACCACCGACGTGGGGATGTCGACGCCGATCGGATCCCCTTCGTACTCGTTGAGCGTGACGACCATCCCGTCGGTGAGGTAGTTGACGGCGTCGCCGAGCTGCGTGGTGTCGAGCGCGACCTGCTCGTACGAGGCGGTGTCCATGAAGTGGTAATGGTCGCCGTCCTGGTAGAGGTACTGCACGCTCCGGTGGTCCAGTCGCGCGCGCGCGAAGCGATCCCCCGCCTGAAAGGTCCGCTCGATGAGGTCGCCGCGGCGGACGTTGCGCAGCTTCATCCGCACCTGGGCGGACCCGCGGCCCATCTTGATGTGCTGGAACTCGACGATCTGGTACAGCGTGCCGTCGAGCTCGATCGTCATGCCGCGTTTGATCTCACCGGTACTGACTATCTGATCGCTTCGCGGGCTCTTCTCGCCGATGAACACGGTGCGCGCTAGCGAGGATGATCGAGGAGCCACCGCAGTGCCTCCTCGTAGCCCGCGACCCCCTTTCCGATGACCTGATGCGCCGCGACGTCCGTCAGGTAGCTATGGTGCCGGAACGCCTCGCGCTTGCCGATGTCGCTGATGTGGACCTCGACGACCGGGAACGCGCATGCGGCGACGGCGTCGCGCAGCACGATCGACGTGTGGGCGAGCCCGCCGGGATTGATGATGGCACCATCGGCATCGGCCTGCTCCTGCAGGAAATCGATGAGCGCGCCTTCGTGGTTCGACTGGAAGTCCGCGATCGAGTGACCGTGGCCGGCCAGGTCGCGGATCCGTTGGACGATCTCGTGCAGCGTCGTCGTGCCGTAGATCTCGGGCTCACGGGAGCCGAGCGTGTTCAGGTTCGGGCCGTTCACCACGAGCAGCTTCATCCGCTCGCCACGAGTTTCGCCGCCGCCCGCAGGTCGGCGGCCGGGACGTCGGTGACCTCGCTGAACCGGCCGACGCTCCGCGGCAGGATCCACCGGACGCGGCCGGCGCGCACCTTCTTGTCCTGGCTGAGATGGCTCCACGTGCGCGCCGGGAGCCGAGCGCGCGATGGAAGCTCGCACCGGGCGAGCAGCGCCTCGAGCCGTTCGCGAAAGGCGCGCGGCGCGAGGGCCAACCGTTCGGCGAGCGCCGAGGCGAAGACCATCCCGATCGCCACGGCCTCGCCATGCGTCACGCGATAGCGGCTCGCCGCTTCGTACGCGTGGCCGAGCGTGTGGCCGAAGTTGAGGAGCTCGCGGAGCCCGGTCTCGCGCTCGTCGTCGGCGACCACGCCGGCCTTCACGCCCGCCGCGAGGGCGATGGCCGCGAGCGCCGGCCCGAGGTCACCGTCGAGGACCGCGCGCGCCGACCGCTCGAGCTGCGCGACCGCTTCGCGGTCCGCGAGGAACGCGCACTTCACGATCTCCGCGAGGGCCGAGCCGAGCTCGCGGCGGGGCAGCGTCGCGATGAGGGACGGGTCGGCGAGGACGACGGCCGGCTGGTGGAACGCCCCCGCGAGGTTCTTCCCGCGCGGCAGGTCGATCCCGGTCTTGCCGCCGATCGAGGAGTCGACCATCGCGAGCAGGGTCGTCGGCACCTGCGCGAGCCGGATGCCGCGCAGGTACGTGGCGGCGGCGAACCCGGCGAGGTCGCCGACCGTGCCGCCGCCCAGCGCGACGACCCCGCCGTCACGCCCGATCCCCGCGGCGCCGAGCTCGTCCCAGAGCGCCGCGAGCGATCGAACGCTCTTCGCCCGCTCGCCGCGCGGCACCCGCACCACGCGTGCCTCGATGCCGGCCGCGGCACACGATCGCTGGACACGGGGACCGTGCTTTCGCGCGGTGAGCGCGTCGGCCACGATCGCGACGCGTCCGGTCCAGCCCAGGTCGCTCAGGTGCTCGCCCGTGTGCTCCAGCAGCCCGGCCCGGATCAGGACCGGATACGGCTGCGCGGTCCGGACGTCGATCCGCAGGCCCCTCGCCGAGACGAGCCACGCGGCGATCGCGAGCGCGACCTCGTGGGGGGCGGCCCCGTCGACCCGGAACGCGGCGTCGACGTCCTCGTACACCTCCGCGCCCTCACGCAACACCCGCTGCGCGTGCTCGCGCGGCCCCACCGCGAGATGCGATCGCACCGCCATCGTGGCCGCGAGCCCGCGCGCGACCGTCGCGACGGATCCGGTGAGCCCGACGCGCAGGCCGAAGGCCGCCATGCGCCGGCGCGACGACTCGAGCAGGACCGCACCGCCGCCGGTCGAGACGACGATGAGCGCGTGCGTCGGCCGGAGCGCGTCGATCGCCTCCGCTTCGAGCGCGCGGAAGCGCAGCATTCCGTCGTCACGGATGATCGCCGCGCACGGCTTCGCGGCTCGCCGCTCGATCTCGTCGTCCAGATCGATCGCGCGGCCGCCGAGCGCTTCCGCGAGCAGCGGCGCGACGGTCGTCTTGCCGATCCCCGGCGGGCCGACGAGGAACAGATGCATCAGCGCTCGTCGATCGGCTTCAGGCGGTCGCGATAGCGATCGACGGCCGCGACGAGGTCATCCATCTGGTCCTCGCCGAACTTCGCGCAGAGCGCGTCGGCCAGGACGAGGGCGAGCATCGCCTCCGAGACGACACCCGCCGCGGGCACGATGCAGACGTCGCTCCGCTCGACGTGCGCCGGCGACGGCGCTCCGGTGCGCAGGTCGACCGACGCGAGCGGTCGCATCAGCGTCGAGATCGGCTTGAACGCGACCCGAACGACCACGTCCTCGCCGTTCGTGACGCCGCCCTCGAGCCCGCCGGCGCGATTGCGCGGCCGGCCGAAGCCCGATCCGCGCCGCTCGATGGGATCATGGACGACGCTCCCGCGATCGTGCGCCGCATCGAACGCGTCGGCGAACTCGACCCCCTTCGCCGACTGGATCGAGCACAGCGCTTGGGCGATCCGCCCGTCGAGCCGCCGATCCCACTGCGCGTACGAGCCGAGGCCCGGCACGACCGCTGAGGCGCGGACGGCCGTCACGCCGCCAAGCGTGTCCCCGGCGTCGCGCGCCGCGCTGATGGCCGCGACCATCTCCGCCGTCGCCCGCGCGTCGCCGCACCGCACCTCGCTCGCCTCGATCGCGGCACGATCGAAGTGGGGTGGCGCGGTCACCGTGCCGATCGAGATCGTCTCGCTCAGGACATCCGTACCGACGGTCCGGAGGATCGCTTTCGCGACGCCGCCCGCGGCGACGCGGGCCGCGGTCTCCCGCGCGCTCGCGCGCTCGATGACGTCGCGGACGTCGACGTGGCCGTACTTCAGCGCACCGGCGAGATCGGCGTGCCCGGGGCGGAGCCGCGTCACCGCGTCGGGCGGCTCGGCGACCGGATCGACGCTCATCACCCGCTCCCAGTTCACCGCGTCACGGTTGTCGATCCAGATCGCGATCGGTGCTCCGGTGGTCCGGCCCTGGCGCACGCCCCCGGTCACACGCGCGGTATCGCGCTCGATCCGTTGCCGCGCGCCTCGGCCGTAGCCGAGCTGGCGACGGCGGAGGTCGGCGTCGATCTGCGCCACGTCGACGGCGAGCCCGGCCGGCACGCCGTCCAGGAACACGGTCAGCCCCGCGCCATGTGACTCGCCGGCGGTGAAGAACCGCATTAGCTGACGCTCGCGAAGAGCGCCCGGCGCATCGCCTCGACCGGCGCCGGCCGCTTCGTCCACACCGTGAACGACGCCACCGCCTGTTGGAGCAGCATCGGCAGGCCGTCGACGACGCGGCAGCCGGCCGCGCGCGCGCGGCGGACGAGCGGAGTGGCGGCCGCGGTCGGGACGAGGTCGATGACCACCATCTCCGGCCGCAGTGCGGCGCCCTCGAGCGGATCCTCGGACCGCAGGCCGAGCGAGGTGGCGTTCACGACGACGTCGACACCGCCGAGGTCGGTCCGCTCGCTCCACGGCACGATGAGCGGCTCCCCGTCGACCGGGTGAGCGAGCGTCCGGGCGAGCATCGCCGCTCGCTCGGCGGTCCGGTTCGCGATGGCGACCGCGGCGTCGTGCCGGTAGAGCACCGTCAGCACCGCCCGGGCCGCTCCCCCCGCGCCGAGCAACAGCACCCGTTTCCCATCGAGCGCGAGATCGCGTACCGCGAACTCGAATCCGACGTGGTCCGTGTTCGAGGCCAGCAGGCGACCGTCGCCCAGGCGCGACAGCGTGTTCGTCGCCCCGATCTCCGCCGTCGGACCGTCCCACGTGTCCGCGAGCTTGAGCGCGGTCTCCTTGTGGGGCACGGTGACGTTCGCGCCGAGGATCTCGCCGGTCCGGATCCGGTCGAGCACACCGGGCAGCTCGTCCTCCGACACGTCGAGCGGCTCGTAGCGGTGCGGCAGTCCGAGCACGGCGAAGGCGGCGTTGTGCATCGCCGGCGAGAGCGAGTGCTCGACCGGATGGCCGAGCAGGTAGACGACGCTCATTTGTTGCCGTACTTCGTGCGGTTCGCTTCCTGCTCCTCGAGCGTCCTCGCGAACGCGTGGTCGCCGGTGCCGTCGTTCTTCGCGACGAAATAGAGGTACGGCGTGCTCGCGGGCCGCGCGGCCGCCTCGAGCGCGGCGAGCCCGGGGCTGCAGATGGGCGTCGGGGGAAGCCCGGCGACCAGATACGTGTTGTAGGGCGACGCCTGTTTCAGCTCGTCCAGAGAGAGCTCGTGCCAGTCGCCGAGCGCGTACTGGACCGTCGGATCGGCATCGAGCTTCATGCCCGCGCTGAGGCGATTCTGGTACAGGCCGGCGATCGTGGGACTCTCCTTCCGATCGCGCGCTTCGCGCTCGACGATCGAGGCGAGCTTCACGATGTCGTAGATCGGGACCTTGCGCTCGTTCGAGGCGGCGCGCAACGTCCCGCCGGCCTTGTCCTCGAAGGTATCCAGGAGCGCGGCGACGATCTGCTCCGCCGTCGCGTCGGGCCGGAAGAAGTACGTGTCGGGGAAGAGGAATCCCTCGAGCGGCGTCTTCGGATCGAGGCCGGCGAGCACGACGTTGTTCCGGCCGCCCGCGACCGCGGCCGCCGTGAACGCCTGCGGGCTGATCTGGGGGAACGCGCGATTCACCGCCGCGGCGATCTCGGTGATCCGCCAGCCCTCGATGATGCGCAGCGCGACCTGGTCCCCGGGCGCCTTCTCGAACAGCCGCGCGAGGTCGCGCGGGCTCAGCGCCGCGGACACCTTGTACGTGCCTGACTGCAGGAGGTCCTCGTGCCCGGTGTCGTACAGGACGAACTTGAATGCCAGCGCGGAGCGGATGACCCCCGCCGCGACGAGGTGCTCAGCGACCTGCGACGCCGTTTCGCCCCGCTTCACCGTGAAATCCTGCGTCGCGGCCTTCAGGTCGGCCGCGTTGTCCACATCGCTCCCGATGCGCGGCCCGACGACCGCGCGGACGATCGGCTGACGCAGCAACGTGTCGTGATCGTCGGCCGCCCGCACGACGGCGTCGACGAAGAGCGGCCGCCCCAGGATGACGAGCGCGACCGCGGCGAGCGCGACGAGGAGGGCGAAGAGGCCAGGCATCCGGCCAGACCGGCGCGGCGGCCGCGGCCGCGAGCGCACGAGACCGGCCGGCACGGGCCCGTGGCCGGGCGGCGCGCTCATGTCGCTCTCGTCGATAGGAAGTCCTCGAGCAGCACGCGGGCGGCCCCCGCGTCGGCGTCGGTCGCGCCGCGGCGCAGCGCTTCGACGGTGGTGTTCCGCTCGTCGTAGAGCGTGATCGGCAGGCCGAGGGCCGCGCACGCCTCGGCGAACCGACGGACCCGTTCGGCCTGGTGGCCGCTCTCCCCGCGCAGCGTCAGCGGCAGCCCGATCACGAGCGCATCGACCGACTCCGCCTTCGCGACCGCACGCAGCGCGGCCACATCCGAGGCGAGTCGTCGCGAGCGGCGGAAGGTGGGCAGGCCACGGCTGATGCCGAACGTGTCGTCACCGACCGCGAGGCCGATCCGGCGGTCACCGACGTCCAGGGCAAGATAGCGCACTCAGTTGACCGCGATCCGGGCGTCGAGGAGGGGCATGCGCGGCCACCAGTCGGGCGACAGGCGCAGATCGACGACGTGCAGCCCCTCGTCCTCGAGCACCGAGCGGGCCTCGCTCACGCTCCGACCGGCGAGCGCGCTGCGGATGCGTGAAAGGTCGGGCTGCGGGTACTGCCGGCCGTTCGCCGTCACCGACCAGGTCACGCCCCGATCGTCGACCTTCGCGGCCGGCACGTCGAATTTCGCGGTGCCCTCATCGAGGACGTACCCCTGCCCGGCCATCGAGCGGAACCGTTCGAGGGCGGCCTTCCCGGGCTGGTCGGAGGTCACGGAGAACCCCTGAAGCGCGCCGGTCACCGGCACGTCGAACGTCGCGACCTCCTTGCCGACGAAATCCTGCTGCCCGCCCTGCGAGCTGAGGGACGGCGCGGTCACGTACACGGCGCGCGCGGTGCCCGCTTGGGCCTGCCATGCCTGCTGCTGCTTCGCGGCCTCCGCCGCGAGCGCGGCGTCGACCTTCGCCTTCGCCGTCGCGGCCGAATAGTCCTCGGCGCGCACGACCGGGATCTTCTTGCTGTCGCCACCGCTCGTGCGTTGCGGATTGGAGACCGCGAAGGAGCGGTTGTTGCTCACCGTGATCTTGTTCGCCTCGAGATTCCCGCCGGGCCCGGGGACGACCGCCTCGACGGCGATGTCCTGCTGGCCCGGGAACACGATGAGGCCGAGGATGACGCTCGACGGCAGCGTCTTCTCCTCCGTCGTCTGGAACTTGATGCCGTCGCCTGTCTGGACGACGGTGCCCTTCACGATCTTCACGTCGTTCGTCGTCTGATTGCTGAAGCGCACGATCCCGGCGGCCTTCGTCTCCTCGGTCCGCGACCCGCCGGCGGTTCCGCCGACCTTCGCGTTGAGCGTCGCCATCAAGGGCGTCGCGGCGATGTCGCCGCCCGGTCCGGCTCGAAGGACGAACGTCGCCGGCGGCATCTCCGTGCGGTTCGCCGTCACGGTCACCGCGGCGGACGGCAGCGTGACCGCGAGCAGCACGAGCGCCGCGGCGAGGAGGCTCGCCCCGATCGCGAGCGCGCGACCGGGCGAGGCCAGCGGACGGACCTGTCCGCGCGCCGCGACGGACGCGAGGGCCGCGCGCTGCTGCGCGCCGAGCCGCTCCGTCGCGTCGAGCTCCTCGCGCTCGAGCGACGTGAGGCTCGCGTAGGCCGGGACGTGGGCCGATGCCGCGAGCGATCGGGCGCGGGCTTCGCTCGTCACGATCGTGAGCCGTCGCGGGCCCGCCGTGTGGCGAGCGACCTCGAAGAACACGGCGTTCCGGGCGAACGGGGCGCCGGACGGCACGACGATGGTCACGGCCGCGTCGGCCGGCGCGGCCGCGATCCGCTCGGCCGCGTCGAGCACGCCGGCCCGCCCGTCGAGGTCGACGACGGTCCGCGCGGTCAGGAGTAGACCTCCGCGCCGAGCGCCGCCGCCCCGGCGGCGACGAGATCCTCGGCCGCGAGCGCCGCGTCCGCGATCACTCTCGGCAGCAGGCTCGGCCGGAGCGGCGTGACCTCGGCGCCTCCGCCGCGCTCGGCGGTGAGCACGCCGTTCAGGGCGCGTGGGAGCGCGGCGAGCTCGTCCGGTAGCCCGCTCGCGTACCAGCGGCCGGGAAGCTCGACGCCGACCGCCATCACCGCGCTGATCACGCAGCGGGCCCAGACCGGCGCGTCACGCGCGACCTCGCCGCGAGCGAGCAGCGCGTCGCGGCCGAGCCCGAAGGCTCGCGTCGCGCCCACGCGCCCGTCGCGGATGACCGCGACCGCGGTCAGGTCCGGCATCACGCGGACGATGCCCGCATCGGCGATCCCGGATTCGGCGACGAGGCGGGCGAGGGCGTACGTCCCGGAGGTCGCCGTCGCGCGCCGCCGGGCCGCGTCGAGCGCCGCGGTCGCCGCACCGGCGTGGACCAATGGCGCGAGCGCGATGTCGGTACGGACCTCGAGGTACCGGCCGCGGTGCCCGATGATCGAGGAGAACGCCCGGCCGTCGAGCACGAACCCGCCGACGTCGTCGCGCAGCTCCGCCGTCGCGATGCCGCGTAGGGCGGGATCGTCGGTGGCGGCGTCCCGGGCGCCGTGCGCGGCCGCCTCGCGGGCCTCGCGGATCGCGCGCATCGCCTCGCCCGAAGAGATCGCCTCGTCGCCTTCGTCGCGCTCGAACGTCGTCGCCTCGTGATACGTCCGCACGTCGTCGCCATCGATCGCCACGACCACGCGTTCGGCCCGCCCGGTGCGTTCGGCCGCGACGAACGCGCTCGTGATCGCGGAGACCACCGCCCGCCGGTCGGCGACATATCCGCCGGTGACCGCGTTCGGGACGACCGCCGCGTAGCCGACGCCGCTCACGCGCAGGTGCCGGTCCTCCCGCCGGCCGACGACGACCCGCACCGCGCCCGACGCGAGGTCGACCCCCGCGACGTTCGGGCTAGCCACGCCCTCCGAGCCGTTCGCGGACGGACCGGGCGCCCGCCTCGAGCGCGTCGGGAAGCCGCGCGGGGTCCTTCCCCCCGCCCGTCGCACTGCCGGCCGGGCCGCCGCCGCTGCCGCCGATGATCTGCGCGATCTCCTTCACCAGCTCGCCGGCATGGACCTTTCGCGTGAGGTCCTTGCTCACCGCGACCGCGAGGCCCGGGCGTCCGGCGTGCGTGGAGCCAAGGACGGCGATGCCGGTGCCGAGCCCGTCCCGCACCCGGTCGGCGAGCACGCGGAGGTTCTGCTGATCGATGTCCCCCGCGTCGATGACCACGAGCCGCGCGCCATCGAGCGTCTCAGCTCTGGCGACGAGCGCGCTCGCGGTCGCGTCGATGCCGCTCCGTTGCAGCGTCGCGAGCTGCTTCTCCAACCGCTCGCGCGATTCCTGGAGCTGCGCGACCGCCTCCGGCAACCGGGCCTGCGGCACGCGGAGCGTCGCCGCCGCGCGGTCCATCCGATCGCGCATCTCACGCACCTCGCGCAGCGCACCCTCACCGGTGACAGCCTCGATCCGCCGGACGCCCGCGCCGATGGATTCCTCCTTCGTGATGAGGAACGGCCCGATGTCGCCCGTGCAGTGGCAGTGCGTCCCACCGCACAGCTCCCGGCTCGGGCCCGCCTCCACCACGCGGACCTCGTCCCCGTATTTCTCGTCGAACAGATGGAGCGCCCCGGACGCGAGTGCGTCCTGGAGCGGCATCGTCTGGGCGTGCACGCTCACGTTGTCGAGGATCGCCGCGTTCACCTCGTTCTCGACCGTCGCGATCTCATCGGGCGTGAGCGCGCGGCCGAAGGTGAAGTCGAAGCGCAGGTTCGGCGCGTGCACGAGCGAGCCGGCCTGATGGACGTCTTCGCCGAGGAGCCGGCGCAGCGTCGCATGCAGCAGGTGCGTGGCGGTGTGGTTGCGCATCGTGTCGCGCCGCGCCTCGGGGTCGACGGTCGCGTGGGCCGGCGCGCCGACGCGCAGCACCCCGTCGCACACCTTCGCGCTCATCACGATCACCTCGGCCGCCGCCGTCTGCGTGTCGGCGACGAGCGCGCGGCCCTCGGAGGTCGTGATCTCGCCGCGATCCCCGACCTGCCCGCCGCCCTCCGGATAGAACGGCGTCCGATCGAGGACGATCTCGACCTCCTGCCCCTCTTGCGCCTCGTCGACGCGCTCCCCGTTCGCGACGAGCGAGCGGATCACGGCGTCGGTGGAGAGCTCGGTGTACCCCGTGAACGCGGTCCGGAGGTCCTCCTTCTCGTGGAGCTGCGAGTAGAACTGGCCGAACCGCATCGCGTCGAGGCTGAACCGCGCGGCCGCACGGCCACGCTGGCGCTGCGCCTCCAGCAACCGGCGGAAGCCGCTCTCGTCGACGCCGAGCTCCGCCTGCGCGGCCAGCTCGCGGGTCATCTCGAGCGGGAACCCGAACGTGTCGTACAGCCGGAAGGCCGTGTCGCCGTCGATGTCGCGCCGGCCGCGCGCCTTGACCTCCGCGATCGCCTCTTGCAGCTGCTCCATCCCGGCGCTCAGCGTGCGTTCGAACTTCTCCTCCTCGGAGGCGATCGTGTCCGCGATGCGCTCGCGCGCGCCGGTGAGCTCGTGGTAGTGGCGCTGCATCGTCTTCACGACCTCGCCCGCCACCTGGGCCACCGCGCCCATCTCGAGCCCGAGCCGGCGGGCATGGAGCGCGGCCCGGCGGATGAGCCGGCGGAGGACGTAGCCGCGCCCCTCGTTCGACGGCGCGATGCCATCGGCGATGAGGAACGCCGCCGCGCGAGCGTGCTCGGCGACGATGCGGATGGATCGGTCGCTCGGCGCGTCGTCGCCGTACGTTCGGCCGGAGAGCGTCTCGATCTTTCGGACCAGCGGCTGGAAGAGATCGGTGCGGAACGCGTCGTTGACCCCTTGGAGCACCTGGGCGACGCGCTCGAGACCGCTGCCGGTGTCGATGTTCCGCTTCGCGAGCGGAACGAGCGTGCCGTCCTCCTTGCGGTCGTACTGCTGGAAGACGAAGTTCCAGATCTCGAGGTAGCGCCCGCAGTCGTCGGCCGGCGAGCACTCGTGCGGCGGCGCACCGGGCTGCGGGCCGCGGTCGACGAACACCTCACTGTCGGGGCCGCAGAGCCCGGTCGGGCCGGGTGCCCAGAAGTTGTACTCGTCGCCGAGCCGGAAGACCCGCTCGGGCGGCAGGAGCTTGAGCTCTTTCGTCCAGAGGTCGAACGCCTCGTCGTCCGTCGTATGCACGGTCGCGGCGAGCGCGTTCGGGTCGAAGCCGAACTGCGCGGTGAGCAGCTCCCAGCCCCACTGGATCGCCTCCCGCTTCCAGTAGTCGCCGATCGCGAAGTTGCCGAGCATCTCGAAGAAGGTCTGGTGCCAGGTGTCGTTGCCGACCTCGTCGATGTCGGTCGTGCGGAAGCACTTCTGGACCGTGACGATCCGCTTCGCGGGTGGCTGCTTCTTCCCGAGGAAGTACGGGACCAGGGGCTGCATCCCGGCGCCCGTGAACAGCACGCTCGGGTCGTCGCGCAGGACGAGCGGCGCGCTGGGCAGCCGGTGATGCCCCTTCTCCTCGAAGAACTTCACGAACCGCTCCCGGATCGTCGCGCTGTCCGTCCCTCTTCCCTCCTGTTCAATCTCCGGCCTTCGGCCGGGAGACGCGCTCAAGGCTGGTGGTCTCGCTCCTCACGGCGGAGCCGCTCGTCGCTCGTCTTCCCTCCTGTTCGATCTCCGGCCTTCGGCCGGGAGACGCGCTCAAGGCTGGTGGTCTCGCTCCTCACGGCGGAGCCGCTCGTCGCTCGTCTTCCCTCCTGCTCGATCTCGGCCCCGCCTAAACGAAAACGCGGTTCGACGGTCGTCTGCGACCGGCTCCCCGCGTTCCCCGCCTGAAAGGATATCGGACTAGCTGCTCTGCGAGGGGCCTCCCGCCCCGCCGCCCGGGCCGGTGCGATCCCATTGGCGCTTCGCGTCGTCGATGACCTCGCGCCCCTTGAGGGCGACGTCGTCGGCGATCTTCTGCGCGACGCGCTGAAGCTCGTCGGCCCGGCGCTTGAGCTCGTCGGCCCGCACCTTCAGCTCCTCGCGCGTCGAGTCTCCCGGCTTCGGCGCGTAGAGGAGCGCGGCGACCGCGCCGATCAGCAGACCGAAGATGAATCCCATGTGCGCTACCCCCTGATCCGTTCTAGGGCCGCGACCCCGAGCGAGGCGAAGACCGCAGCGATCGCCGCAAGCAGGACCTGTGCCTCGCCGAGCGTACCGCTCCGAGTGCCGGTGAGCTCGCCGAGCGTCTGGGCGACGAGCACCGCGGCCCCCGACAGCAGCCAGGCCGCCGCCATGCCGCGCGGCCGGCCGATCGCCGCCCGCACGCCCGCCGGGACGCCGATCGCGACGAGCGCGAGCGGGACAAGGGCGGGCGGCATCAGTCGGCGGCGGCCGGCGACGCCTCCACCGGTCTGCGGGAACGCGGCCCGAGGCGGGCGGGAAGCGCGAACAGGGTCAGCGCGCCCGTGAGCCGCGCGGCGGCAGGCCCGACGTCGACGAGCGGGAGCCGCACCAGGCCGGCGAACGCGAAGAGCGGCAGGAGAAAGAAATAGGAGAAGAGGCTCCGGTAGGCGAAGAACAGCGGCACCGGCGCCAGCACGATGCCGAGCTCGGGCCGGGAGTGGCGTGTGCGCCACGCGGCGAGCAGGCAGACGCCGCCGGCGATCGCTTCGAGGGCCGTGTAGAGCAGCGGCGGCCAGAGCGGAGCGAGGCCGTTCGTCGCGAGGAATACGAGGCCGGCGCCACGCGGAAACATCGGGTCGGCCACGGGCGCGAGGATGCCCGCGAGCCAGGAGCCCGGATCGGCGACGATGAACGGCGTGTTCGCCAGGACGAACACGGCCGCGGCCTCCGCGGCCCTCCGGAGCGCGACCCGCCAGCCCTGCCGCGCCGCGACGGCGATGAGGAAGAACGGCGCGAAGAACCACGCGAGCTGCTTCGTCGCGACGGCGATCCCGTAGACGAGCCCGCTCCAGCGGCGCTCGCGCCACAGCCAAGCGGCCACGAGCGGCAGCGCGTAGAGGAGATCGGCGCTCCCGCCCACGGTGAACGCCGTGAGGCTCGCCGCCGCGAACAGCGCCGTCAGCATGAACGGCCGCAGCCCCGCCGGGGTGCGGACGAGCACGAGCGTCATCGCCGCGAGCAGGCAGAAGACGTAGAGCACGTTCGTGTCCCAACCAAGTCGCACCCACGGCGCGATGAGCACGAACGAGAGCGCCGGATACGACGGCCGCCATTCGAACTCGACGTTCGCGGCGCTGTCTCGGACGCGCGCCACCCACGCCGCGTCGAGCTCGTCGTCGCTCGGATAGACGGGCACCTCGCTGAACATGCCCCGGCGGAGCGGGGTCGTGCGGTCCGCGCCGATCCCGAGGCGGCCGTAGCAGGCGAAGAGGTCGAGATCCAGGTACGGATCCCGGCCGGCGAGCAGCAGCCGCGCGGCGCACTCGTTCAGCGCGATCGCGTCGTTGTGGTACGGCGTCCAGTCGTTCGAGTGCTGACGCGGCGCGATCACGAGCCAGGAGGCACCGACGAGCGCCATCACGCAGACCACGAGCCACGCGGCACGATGCACGAACACGTCGCGCCGCGGCGCGCTCCGTCGTTCGCCGGACCGTCCATCCCAGGCGAGCGCGACGACGATCACCGTGACAGCCGCGCCAACCCCGAGCACGACCAGCACGGCACCGAGCCGGTCCGGCCGCTCGATGACCATCGAGTTCACGATGCCGGCGTAGTAGAGGACCGATCCAGCCAGCGCGACGGCCGCGACGCGAACGAGGGCGCCCATGGAGCTCAGGCCGCGAGCGGCCGGTCGACGACGCCTCCGCCGATGACCTCATCCGCGCGGTAGAACACCACCGCCTGGCCGGGCGCGACGAGCGCCGGTTCGGCGAGGACGATCTCGGCGTCCCGTTCACCCATCACACGTACCTCCGCGGCAATCGGCGTGCCCCGGTAGCGCACCGCGGCCTCGGTCGTGAACTCCCCCTTCGGCGGGCGGCCGGCCGTGAACCTCACCTCGCGCAAGCCGTACGCGCGCGTGGAGATCTCTTCGCGCGTGCCGACGATCGCGGCCCCGCGCTCCGGCTCCAGCCGGAGGACGTAGACCCGCTCGCCGGTCGCCGCCCCGATGCGGGAGCGCTGCCCGACGGTGAGGCCGCCGAGCCCGGCATGCGTCCCGACGACGGATCCGTCGAGTCGCTCGAGCGGGCCCTCGCGGAACGCCTCGGGCGCGCGCTCCCGGACGAAGTCCCGGTAGTCGCCGCCGATGAAGCAGATGTCCATGCTCTCGGCCTTCGTCGCGTTCGGCAGGCCGAGCCGTCGCGCGATCGCGCGGGTCTCCGTCTTGTCGCGGAGCTCGCCGATCGGGAGCTCGAGCCGGCCGAGCTCGCGCTGGCCCAGCATGTAGAGGGCGTACGACTGGTCCTTCGACGCGTCGCGCGCCCGGAGGAGCCGGCGCCGACCACCCTCCTCGACCACGCGCGCGTAGTGGCCGGTCGCGAGGCGTGTGCCGCCGAGCTTGCGCAGCACGTCGCCGAGCAGCGCGTCGAACTTCACGTACGCGTTGCACGCGACGCACGGGTTCGGCGTCTCGCCGGTCGCGTACGCCTGCACGAACCGGTCGACGACCTGGCGGCCGAAGACCTCCGCGTAATCGAGGGCGTAGAACGGGATCCCCAGGTGCGCCGCCGCGCGGCGAGCCTCCTCCCCCGCCTCATCGGTCCCGCAGCAGCGCGGCGCGTCGCTGCTCGTTCCGGGCGTCAGACGCATCCACACCCCGACCACGTCCTCGCCGCGCTCCGCGAGCAGCGCGGCCGCGAGCGACGAATCGACCCCGCCGCTCATCGCCACGAAGACGCGCTCGCTCACGCCGCGCGGACCCGCGCGTCGATGAGCGCGGCGCGCAGGGCGCCGATCGCCATCAGCGCGCACGCCTCCTTGCGAGGCGGCAGCCCGCCGAGCGCGTTCAGCACGTCGCTCGGCTCGAGCCTCGCCGCGTCCTCCGCGCCGATCCCGGAGACGAGCTCGGTGAGGATCGATCCCGAGGCGATCGCCGCGGTGCATCCGAACGTGCGGAATCGCACCTCCGTCACGCGTCCCTCCGCGATGCGGAGGGTGATCGTGGTGCGATCGCCGCACGACGGGTTCGCGTCCGTTCCGGTGCCGCTCGGCTCCGTCAGGGTGCCGATGTTGCGTGGCCGCTCGAGGTGCTCGAGCACCCGCGGGCCGTAGTGGTCCGGCTCGCCCGGCTCCATCAGGCCGGCACGGCGACGCCCGATGCGTCGCGCAGTCGCGCCACGATCGGGGGCAGTGCGTCGAGCAAGGCGTCGACGTCGGCCTCCGTCGTGTCGCGGCCGACCGTGAGCCGCAGCGAGCCCTGAGCGAGCTCGCGATCGAGGCCCATCGCCAGGAGGACGTGCGAGGGCTCGGTATTGCCCGAGGTGCAGGCCGACCCGCTCGAGGCGGCGAACCCCTCGAGGTCGAGCGACACGATGAGCGCCTCGCCCTGCGTCCCGTCGAAGCAGAACGACGCATTGTTCGGGAGGCGCTCCGTCGGGTGACCGGTCAGGGTCGCGTGCGGGATACGGGCGCTGATACCCGAGACGAGCCGATCGCGAAGCGCCGCCTGCCGCGCGGACTCGGCCGCGCGCCGCGCCGTCGCCATCCGCAGCGCCGCCCCGATCCCGACGATCCCGGCGACGTTCTCGGTGCCGGTGCGCCGGCCCCGCTCCTGGCCGCCGCCGGTCTGCAGCGTCGCGAGGCGCGTCCCCTTCCGGACGTAGAGCGCACCGACACCCTTCGGACCGTAGAACTTGTGGGCGTTGACGCTGAGCAGGTCCACCGGCAGCACCCGGACGTCGATCGCGAGCGCGCCGACGGTCTGCACGGCATCGGTGTGGAACGCGACGCCGCGCTCGCGGCAGATGGCGCCGATCGCCTCGATCGGCTGCAGCGTTCCGACCTCGTTGTTCCCATGCATCACCGACACGAGGGCCGTTCGCTCGTCGATCGCGGCGTCGATCGCCGCCGGGTCGACCCGGCCCAGCGCATCGACCGAGGTGACCGTGACCCGGGCTCGGCCTTCGCGCGCGAGATCGTGCGCCGTGTCGAGCACGGCATGGTGCTCGATCGCCGTCGTCACCAAGCCGTCGGCCTCGCCCCGGCGCGCTGCGAGCACGCCCCGGAGCGCGAGGTTGTCAGCCTCGGTGCCGCCCGAGGTGAACACGATCTCGCCCGCATCGGCGCCGATCGCCGCAGCCACCTCATCCCGGGCGCGGTCGACGGCCGCGCGCGCCTTCCGCCCCTCGGCATAGATGCTGGAGGGGTTCCCCGGGACATCACGAAGGACCTGCGCCATGAGCTCGGCGACCTCCGGCTCGACCGGGGTCGTCGCGGCATGGTCCAGATAGACGCGCCGCATGGAAAACAGTTTAGGTGCGGGTCGCCTCGACTTCGGCGCTCAGGCGGACCGCCCGGTCGGCCTCACCAAGATGGCGTCGCACGCGCGCGTCAGCGAGCGGGGCGCCCTCATGAGCGGCGGCCAGGTACGCCTCGGCGGCGGCCCGATCTCCCGCGGCCGCGCAGACCGTCGCGAGCGCGCAGCGGAGCTCCGCGAGCACGCCCCGCATCGTGCGCCGCTTCGTGAGACCGGCGTCGCCCAGGGCTCCCTCGAGCGCGCGACGCGCGCTCGGGAGATCACCGGCCGCGCGATGGGAGGCGGCCACCGCGAGAGCCGCTCGAGCCGATGACCACGGGGCATCAAGGTCGCGCGCGATGACGGCCGCCGCATCCGCGTAGCGACCGGCGGCCGGGACGTCGCCCGAGGCGAGCGAGGAACGGCTCGCGATCTCGAGCGCTTTGAATCGGGCGATCGCGGTGTTCGACGACGCGCTCGCTCGAAGCGCTTCATCGCTGTGCGCGCCGGCCGCTCGCGGGTCTCCCCGGTCCAGGTCGTTGCCGGCGAGATCGGCGAGGCACGACACGCGCAGCGGGAGCCAATCGTCGCTCGGGAAGTCTTCCAGGGCACGTTCGAGGATCCCTCGCTGACCGTCGATGTCGCCCGCCGCGGCCGCCGGCTCGTTCGAGGCCCACCGCGCGTAGTGGATGAGCCGTGCGTCCGCTGTCCGCTCGGCGGTCCGCGCGGCCTCATCGACGATCGCCTTGGCGGCGGCCGGATCGTCGAGCACGATCACCGACGCGCGCCAGACGAGCAGATGCACGAGGACATCCGAGGGCCCGACCGAGCGGTTCGCCTCGATCGCCGCGTCCAGCTCGGCGAGCGTCTCGTCGGTCCCATGCAGCCGGAGACGGGCCATCACCACGCGGCCCCGGGTCTCGACGAGCGCCGCACGCTCGGCCCCGGCGTCGTCGGCGAGACCGAGGGCGCGCTCGTACAGCGACAGCTGCGCGTGTGGATCGTTGGCCTGCTCGCCGGCGGCGCGCCGGAGGAGCGCGAAGGCGCGACGGGCGAGCGCGTCGGTGTCCGCGACGCGGACCGCGGCGGCATGGCGGTAGGCCTGCTCCGCGTGATACGCGGCCATCGCGGTGTCGCCACGCGAGAGTCCTTCGATCCATCGGCTGAGCGTGTCGTGATATCGGGACCGCTCGCCCTTCGGCACGCTGGCGTAGGCGACGTCGCGCAGCAGCACGTGGACGAAGCCGAGGCGATCGGGCGCGTCGAGCTCGTCGACGGGTGCGATGAGCTCCCGTTTCAGGCCGTCGGCGAGCGCGCGTTCGAGCGTGACGCCGTCCGACCCGAGCGCGACGAGCGCATCACGGCCGAAGGTCCGGCCGACCACGCTCGCGCGACGGACGACCTCGCGCGTCTCCGCCGGCGCGCGGTCGAGGCGTGCGGCAAGGAGGGCCCGAAGTGTCGGCGGGATCGGTGCGCTCGTGGCGCCCTCATCGCCCTCCAGCACCGCCCGGACGTATTCCTGGACGAAGAGGGGGTTTCCCTCGGCGTGGCCGATGACATAGGCGTGCGCTCCCTGGGGGAGCGGCCGTGACCGGTCGAGCGATCCGATCAGCCGCTCGACCGCGGGATCCGGGAGGGGACCGAGCGCGATCGTCGCGGCGTTCGCTCGCCCACCGCCCCACGCGGGCCGCAGCGCGAGCAGATCGTCGCGCGCGAGGCAGAGCACGAGGATCGGCCCACGCCCCCGGTCCGCGAGCTCCTCGATGGCGTCCAGCAGCGGAGGCTCACCCCAATGGATGTCCTCGAGCACGAGCGCGACCGGACCGGTCTGCGACAGCGTCTCGAGGTGCCGGCGGAAGCGCGTGCTCGCATCGACGTCGGTCGTGCCGTCCGACGGCCCGACGATCTCCTCGATCGGACGGAGCCCGACCCCCTCGCCGTACGGCGGGCAGCGGCCGCGAGCGACGTTCGGCGGACGCACGCTCGCGACGAATTCTTCGGCGATGCGCGACTTCCCGATGCCCGCCTCGCCGAAGATCGTCACGAGGTACGGCCGGCCCGACGCGATGGTGTGCTCCCAGAAGCCGGTCAGCAACGCGAGCTCCCGCTCGCGTCCGACGAACGTGGCCGAGGTCGCCGTACGCGCGCCGAGCACGGTGTTCGGCACGAGGCCCGCGAAGGGCCAGGCTTCGATCTCGCCGAGGCCTTTCGCCTCGACCCGGCGGACCGGGCCATACCGTGCCGTCGAGCCCGTGAGCCGGCGCGTGAGCGGGCCGGTCAGGATCTCGCCCGGCGCCGCCGCCTGCTGGAGCCGGGCACCCGCGTTCACCGCCTCGCCGGTCACCATGAAGTCGCCGGTGTCGGGCGATCCGGCCACGACCTCGCCCGTGTTCACCCCGATCCGCAGCTCGATCCGCCCGAGTGGACCGCCGCTCGACCCGGCGAACTCCGCGAGCAGCGCGGCCGCGGCGCGGATCGCCCGCTCGGCGTCGTCCTCGTGCGTCGCCGGGATCCCGAAGATGGCCATGACCGCGTCGCCGACGAACTTCTCGACGGTCGCGCCATGGCCGACGAGGATGCGCCGCGTCCGGGCGAACAGGTCGGCGAGCCGGCCGCGCACGACCTCGGGATCGGCGCTGGCGGTGAGCGCGGTCGAGCCCACGATGTCCGCGAAGAGGACCGTGACGAGCTTCCGCTCCTCCGGCACGACGAGATGGTAGGCGCGACCTGCCCAATCGCCGGCTTCGCCGGGAGAGGCGCCCCGGCGGTCGGTGCTCGCTCGTCGCGGCGGAGCCGCTCGGCGCTCGGGCTTCAGAAATAGCCCAACCGTGTCAGACTTTCCGGCCGACGCGCGCATGGAGGGAACACATGCCAGGGCATGTCGACGGCATCAGCTGCGGGGTCGAATTCCTGATCAACCCGACGGATCCACTGAGCGCCAAGGGAGAGGACTGGCGGGATCTCGAGCGGTCCATCCGCGAGGGCCTGCGGATAACCGGCCACAAGGTCCGCGACGTCAACGTTGTCCACATGCACGCGACGGGGGTCTCGATCGGCAAGCAGTTCGCCGCCCTGCAGGCTCAGATCGCGCGGCTGAAGGCTGAGCGGAGCCCGCGGAAGCGGGCGCGGAGCAAGACCAGGAAGACGACGAGGCGGCGCAGCTAGCCGACGAACTGCTCCCAGATCGCGAGCGAGATCCGGGCGAGAGCCCGATCGTCGTCGACGTTGTCGCGCTTCAGCTCGCGCGCGAAGATCGCGATGGTGTACGGCCCGTTGGGCGCGTAGACGATGCCGACGTCGTTCTTCACGTGGCGATACGAGCCGGTCTTGTGCGCGACGACCGTCCCCTTCGGGAGCAGGCCGGGGATGCGGGTCGCGCTCTGGATCCGCTTCATGAGCTCGATGATCGCGTCGCACGACGCCTGATCGAGGATCGCGCGTGACTCGATGCGCTCGAGCAGCCGGCACATGTCGGCCGGGGTCGTGCGGTCGGCCTCGGTCGGGATGACCGAGCGGCCGCCGCTGCCGGCCGAGAGCCGGAGGAGCCGGCGCAGCTCGTCGTAGCCGCCGGGCTTCGAGTGATCCATGTCGACGAGCTCCATGAGCATCTCGCGGATGCCGAACGGGATCCGGATGCTCGCGAGCCCGTAGCGGTCCATGGTGGCCTCGACGCGCTCTTTCGTCACCCGGTCGAGCAGCAGATCCGCCGCGGTGTTGTCGCTCACGGCCATCATGAGCACGGCGAGGTCGCGCACGGTCGGATTCAATCCCGCGTCGAGGTACTGGAGCACGCCTGAGCCCGCGACCTTGGTCTCCGCCCGGTAGGCCGCGCGCTCGTCGAGGTCGATCCGACCGGCGAGCGCCTCTTGGTAGAGCGTCACGAGCAGCGGCAGCTTGATCACGGACGCCGTCGGGAACGGCTCGTCCTCGCGATAGCCGATGTGGCGGCCGGAGGCGAGCTGCGTGGCGGACACCCCCACGATGCCGCCGGTGGCAGCGGCGAGCTCGCCCATCCGTGCGGCGGTGGTCTCGACGGTCACTGCGGCTTCGCGGTCACCCGCAGGCCCAGCTCGTCGAGCAGCTCGGCGTCGATCGGCGCCGGGGCCTCCAGCAGCGGGTCGTAGCCGGTCTGCGTCTTCGGGAACGCCTGCACCTCGCGGATGTTCTCCGTGCCCGCGAGGGTCATGCAGAGCCGCTCGATCCCGGGCGCGATCCCGCCGTGCGGCGGCGCGCCGTAGTCGAGCGCGTCGAGGAGCGCGCCGAAGCGCAGCTGCGCCTCCTCTTTCCCGATCCCCATCTGGGCGAAGATCCGCTCCTGCACCGCGCGCTGGTGCACCCGCACGCTGCCACCGCCGAGCTCGTGACCGTCGACCACGAGGTCGTACTGCTTCGAGCGCGCCTTCTCCGGGTCCGTGTCGAGGAGCGCGAGGTCCTGCGCGGTGAGCGGTCCGCAGAACGGGTTGTGGGCGAACGTCCAGCCGCCATCCGGCGTGCGTTCGACGAGCGGGAACTCGTGGATCCAGAGCGCGACGTGCGAGCTCGTGTCCGCGAGACCGAGCGTCTCGCCCAGATGCTCGCGGACGACGCCGAGCGATTCGCTCGCCACGCGATACGAGTCCGCGACCGCGAGGACGAGGTCGCCGTCCCTCGCGCCGGTCGCCCGGCGCAGGCCGGCGAGCTCGTCCGCGGTGAGGAACTTCGTGACCTGGGACCGCACCTCACCGCCGGCGAACGCGAACGACGCGAGGCCCTTCGCACCCTTGCGCTTGGCGATGCCCGTCCAGTCGTCGATCTCCTTGCGCGTCGCGTCGGCCTTGCCGCCGACGACGACCGCGCGCACCGCTCCGCCGCCGGCGAGCGCCTTCTCGAAGACCGCGAAACCCGTCGTCCTGAAGATGGCGCCCAGGTCGACGATCTCGAGGCCGAAGCGGAGATCGGGCCGGTCGATCCCGAACCGCCGCATCGCCTCCTCGAACGTGAGCCGCGGCCACGGGACCTCCCTGAGCGGCTTGCGGCCGAACTTCGCGAACAGCTCGGTGTACAGGTCCTCGGCGAGGGCCATGATGTCCTTCGGCTCGACGAACGCCATCTCGATATCGAGCTGGCTGTGCTCGTAGACGCGATCCGAGCGAGGGTCCTCGTCCCGGTAGCACCGCGCGATCTGGAAGTAGCGATCCAGGCCGCCGATCATGAGGATCTGCTTCAGCTGCTGCGGCGATTGGGGCAGCGCCCAGAACTTGCCCGGGTAGTAGCGCGACGGGACGACGAAGTCGCGTGCGCCCGTCGGGTCCGAGCG
>WNGF01001653.1_pt1 | contig 32622 bp, 31 predicted proteins | sample 5400641 | NCBI WGS metagenome assembly WNGF01 (sample SAMN13153371, study PRJNA577476) | soil metagenome | isolation source: 80 cm soil or saprolite under grassland replicate 2 | place: USA:California | collected 2016-06-15 | reverse complement strand
CATCTGGACAAACGTCGCTGGGGCGGGGTACGTACAGAAGTTCGACAAGAGCTACCGCACCCTGGTGGCCGGAGACGATCCGTACTGGAAACAGGCGCTCTACACGGGTCTCAATGGCAGCCGCACCTTCACGAACACGGTCGTCTACGACGGCACCTGCCGCGGCACCAGCTTCACGGCGGTCGCCGGCTGTTAGGCGCGGCACTTAGGTCGAACTAGAGTTGGCGAGGCTCCTCGCACCGGAGCCTCACGAGAAGCTTTGACCGGATGTGCCTCCTCGCGGGAATTCAAACGGTCGCCTCGTGACGTTGATACTGCTATCGGTAGCGATGATCGTGAAAACCTTCGACCAGGGTCGTGCGGGACATGTGTGGTATTTGCGGGATCGTTAGAGCCCAATCTGAGGCGCCTGTAGACGCGAGGACGCTGGCCGGGATGTGCTCCGCGCTGGTCCATCGCGGGCCCGATGACGAAGGCGTCTTCATCTCCGACCGCGTCGGGCTTGGGATGCGCCGCCTGAGCATCATCGACGTCGAAGGTGGCAGGCAGCCTCTGTCCAACGAGGACAGAAGCATCCATGTTGTCTTCAACGGCGAGATCTACAACTATCGACAGCTTCGAGCCCAACTCGAGCAGCTCGGACACAGATTCGCCACGGCGTCGGACACGGAAGTAATCGTTCACGCGTACGAGGAATTCGGCCCGTCATGCGTCCACCGCTTTCGGGGCATGTTCGCGCTGGCCCTCTGGGACGCTCCCTCGCGCCGTCTCTTTGTTGCCGTCGACCGGCTCGGCATCAAGCCGCTGTATTACGCGGCTCGAAATGGCCGGCTGACGTTCGCGTCGGAGCTGGGCTCGCTTCTCGTCTCCGGACATGTTCCTCGTGTGATCGACCATGGAGCGCTCGCCGAATACTTCACGCTCGGGTACATCGCAGCTCCCCGGACGATTCTCGAGGATGTCAGAAAGCTTGAACCGGGCACTTTCGGGATCTGGGACGACTCCGGACGGCTCAAGATCACCCGTTACTGGGATCTCCCGGAGTCGCGGAGTAACGGGAGACCGTCGAGCGGAACCTTGCGGACCGATCTTCGCAACGCACTCCGCGACGCCGTTGCGAGTCACCTCGTGAGCGATGTTCCGCTCGGAGCGTTCCTCAGCGGGGGAATCGACTCGAGCGCGATCGTCGCACTCATGAGCGAGGTCTCCGACGCACAAGTCAAGACCTTCTCGATCGGGTTCAAGGACGTCGAGCACAACGAGCTCGATGCCGCACGGACAGTCGCTCGCCTGTTTCGTACGGACCACCATGAGGTCGTCGTCGAGCCGGAATCCGTCGACGTGTTGCCGAAGCTGGTATCACATTTTCACGAGCCGTTTGCCGACTCGTCCGCGCTGCCCACGTATTACGTCTCGAAGATCGCGCGCGAGCACGTGAAGGTCGCCTTGTCGGGAGATGGAGGCGACGAACTGTTTGTCGGCTATACGACGTATCTGGGAGTGGAGCTCGCCCGGTACGTTCAAATGCTGCCAGGGTTGGTCAGGCGCCTGCCCGAGCAGGTCCTGAGTGCATTCCCGAGCAGCTCGAATCCCGCCTGGAACGATCGGGTGCACCAGTTGAGAAAGCGGCTGGCGGATACGGCGTTGCCACCGGAGGAAGCATTCCGCAGCAAGATCACGATGATCGGACTGGCTGGGGTGGGGCCGCTGTTGTCACCGGAGCTGAACGCGAGTCTGCACCAGCGCGACGCCTTCCGACCGGTCAATGCTGCCTTGATGTCGCACTCGCTCCGCGCGTCCTCGCATCCTCTCGCAGAGTTCCTCTACGCATCGGCGAAGGTGTCTTTGCCGGGGGACATGCTTGTGAAGGTCGACCGGATGAGCATGGCGAATTCTCTGGAGGTTCGAGTGCCGCTGCTCGACCACGTTCTCGTCGAACATGTCAGTGCGCTTCCCGTCGACCTGCGATTTCCTCGCTGGCGTCTCAAGGGACTGTTGAAGGACGTCATGGCCGACGTCTTGCCGAGCGCGATACTGAACCGGCCGAAGCACGGGTTCACCGTTCCGATCACGAACTGGTTCCGCGGTGATCTCGCATCCTTCGCTCGAGAGGTCCTGCTCGACGACAGTGTTCGCAAGCGCGGACTCGTAGACGTCCGCGCGGTCGAGAACGCGCTGGCGACCCACGCCCGGGGAACTCACAATCTGAGCAGCGTGATCTGGGCCCTTTTGATCTTCGAGCTCTGGTGCCGACAAACGTTGAGGAATTGACATGCGGATCCTGATGCTCAGTCCGCATGCTCACGTCAGAAGCCCGCTGACGACGCACACGCCGCACCTCGTTGATTCCCTCGTCCGGCTCGGCTGCGTCGTCGACTGGGCGCCCTGGGGACGCCGGCACGAAGCCGAGTCGTTGTCGAACAAGCTCGTGGAACGGTTTCGCGATGCTCTGGGGATCCGCCGGCGCGTGGCGGAGCGGCACTTCGACGCTCTGGTGATCAAGACCTCTCACGATGCGAGTACGCTGGCGCGCGACATCCCGCTCGTGCTCTTGACGCGGCGGCACGTCCCCTGCATCGTCGTCCAATTCCACGGAAGCAGTCCCTGGATGCTGTTGGAACCGGGTCGACGCATCTTCAAAGCCGCGACGAAGCTTTTGCTCCGCCTCATCGACGGCGCAATGGTCCTCTCCGCCGAGGAGCAACGGAACTGGCAGGCATTCTCGCCCGACCGCACACCGTTCGTCGTCAAGAACCCTTTCGTGGCTCCGCGCGAGCTGCGGGCAGAGCGCCTGACTCCGCGCGCGGCGGAACGCACACGCGAAGCGACCGACTTCCTCTTCGTCGGGCGACTGCTCGAGCAGAAGGGGGTCTTCGACCTCATCGACGCCTTGTCTGACGTCGCGCAGCGGAGCTCGTGTCGTTTGGCGTTTGTCGGCGACGGTCCTGCGGCGACGAGATTGCAGCAGCGAGTCCAGGCGCTGGGGCTGAGCGAGCGCGTCACCTTCCGCGGCTACCTGCAGGACGGTGAGTTGGCGGCCGCGTACCGAGCGGCGGACGTTCTGGTGTTGCCGAGCTGGAGCGAAGGGTTCCCGACGGTGATTACCGAGGCGATGTTTGCCGGCCTACCGATCGTCACGACTCAGGTCGGAGGAGCGATCGACCAGTTGGTCGAGGGCGAGCACGCGTTGTTCGTGCCTCCGCACGATGTTCGAACGCTTTCCGCAGCGCTGTTGAGAATCTCCGAGGACAGTCGTCTGCGGGCCGAGATGGGAAAAGCGAACCAGGAGCGTGTGCGCATCTTCGCTCCCGAGCAAGTCGGTCGAGAGTATCTCGCCGTCCTCGAGCAGATCGCCACGTCGGCGAACGATCGATCGCCGTCCGGTTGACGTCACTGCCAGCGCCCGCTCACCGAATGCGGCTCATCAGATACGCGATCGGCCCTGTGTGTGCGGCTCTCCTCGCCCCACGCCGGCCGTAGTTGAACACGCTCCACTCCAGCAGTCCGTCCGGGGCTGGCCGAAAGGCATGGAAGAGCACGCGTTGCCGCGACGAAGACGTCCAACGAAGCTTCCACGCATCCTCTCCGCCGAGAAATTCATAGCTGGACAAACCGAGCGAAAACGCGCGGGAAAGCATCGAGTGCGTCAAGACCTTCCCCGGCGAGAACTTCGAGTAGTCCGAATCGTGTCCACCCTTGAGGAAGTAATGCGTCCCGTCATGCTCTAGGCAGTAGTGAAAAGCAATGGGAACACCGTCGAGGCGAAGGAACGCAAGGCGCAGCCAGCCTCGCGCTGCCGCCCAGCGAGCGACCGATCGGTAGAAGATCTCGGTCCGCGGTTGTGACGCGATGGCGGAACGGGCCGAGCCCTTCCATCCCGACGCCTCGATGCGAAAGCCCTCCGTGAGCAGCTCCTCGAGTCGTTCGCTCCCATCATCGACGTCTGTGGTGATGACGCCGAGCTCCTGCAATCGTCGCAGCCGTCGCTTGGCATCACCGCGTACGTTGCGACTCAGACTCCGTTCGTACTCCGGCCACGTCTGGTCGATCTCGAGATACGGCGAACGCGTGAGCGTGCGTTCAAGCACACGGAGGCCGCGCCCTGAAGCAGCCTCGCGGAGGCAGGAGGCTGTCTCAGACTCGGAGTCGAGAAAAGCAAGCGAGACGCGGCGGGGCGGATGTGCGAACAGCGCCTGAGCGAGCTGTCGAAGGGACGCTCGGTCGCTCGCCACCGGACCGAACTCCGGTGTATGCCAGTTCGTGGGCGACGTGAGCGCGCCCAGGCGCCGGCCGAGAGGAATGACTGCGGTGAGCCGACCCTCGCGGCGTACGGTCGCGAGCTCGAGCTTCCCCTGGCCGAAGGCGTTCCACCAGGCTGCAATCCAGCCGGGACGACGAAACGGCGACGCCCGCGTCGCGTCAGCGAGCGCCTCCCACTCGCTCTCAACCTCCGGGCCGAGCGATTCGAAGGCCACGGATTCCCCAACGACCTCTCCTGCGTCGTCGCCCGCGTGCGCTCCGAGAGTCGCGGCCGAGGCAGCCCCGTGTTCGCCGGTGCCTACCGGTTGATTTCCTGTCGACATCAGCCTCTTCCCTCTGCCGCGCGATTTCAGTTCTCCACCCGGCCCCGGCGAGCGCCGAGCGCCGAGCGGCGATTCTTCGCCATTCTCACTTTAGTCCGTATTCTCTGAAGTTGGTGGTTCGCTCTCACAATCCTCGATCGGTCGTCTCATCCCCACCAACGGCGGTTCGATGCGAGTCCTAGTTGCATGCGACTGGTACCTGAAGTACGCGTCGGCCCATGCGCTTGCGCTTCGCCGAACAGGTACGAAGGTGCTCTTTCTTTGTCGCACTCACCACCGCGAGTTCGGCGGTTCTGCTGAGGAGTATCAGAACGTTCTCGGACGGCTCCGCGAGAGTGGCGCCGACCTCCTGCTTCTCCCCGGCAGGATTTCCTCACCGAGGTCGATGATGCTGCTTCCCAAACTCCGCCGTGCGATTCGCACGTGGGGTCCGGACCTCGTGCACGCGCAAGAGAACGAGGATCCTCGGCTCTTCGCTCTCACGCGCGGCTATCCGTCGGTGATCACGATTCATGATCCAGTTCCTCACCTCGGCGCACCGACCCTCGGAATCTCGTCGCGCGCGGTCGACTGGCTCTGGCTACGCAGCGTCGATCGAGTGATCCTTCACGCCGAGAGCCTGCAAAGGTCTCTGAATGGACGTGTCCCCGCCCAGCGAGTGGCGGTGATCCCGCACGGCACCGACGTCGCTGCCACGCCGCTACCGCGACCGGCCGAGCCCGCCGTCGTCCTTTGCGGGAGGCTCGAGCGATACAAGGGCATCCGCGTGCTTCTCGAGGCAATGGAGACCGTGTGGTCCGCGCGACCAGAGGTCAAGCTGCTCGTTTTCGGACAGGGTTCGGAAGCGCACTTGCTAACCGGAGATTCGCGGATCGAGAGCACGGCGGGTTACTTTCCTGAGAACGAGCTCACCGGGATTCTCAGCCGTGCTTCCGTCGTCGCGCTCCCTTACCTGACCGGAACTCAGAGTGGAGTGGGAGCCCAGGCGATCGGTCACGGTGTCCCCATCGTCGTTTCAGACGTCGGCGCCCTTGCCGAGCTTGCCCCCGATTCCTCGTTCGTCGTTACTCCGGGCGATCGCCGGAGCCTCGCTGATGGTTTGCTCCGGCATCTCGACGACGGCGTCGACACGCGGGAGGCGGTGCTGGATCACGCGAAACGAAAGTTCGATTGGTCGGTCACGGCGACGAGAAGCCTCGAGCTCTACGCCGACGTGCTCGCACGGCACAGACAGACCTGATGAGGGTCCTCTTCGTCTGCAACAACCTCAAGACCGGGGGTGCAGAGCGGCAGTGGTCTCTTCTCCTTCCCGGCCTCCGAGATGAGGGGTTCGAGGTTGGCCTCCTCGCGCTCAGCGCCGAGGGCGAGTTCTTCGCGGCCGTCCGGGAGTCGGGGGTCCCTTCTGCGTGCGCGCATATGCGAACCCGGACGGACATCCGCGGCGTGATCCGCGCGCTCAGCTACCGCAAGTGGAAACCCGACATCGTGGTCACAAACAGCCTCCTCGGACACGTCGTGGGTCATGTGCTCGCGCGACGGGCGAGAGCGCGGCACATGGCGACCGAACACGGCATCAGCTCTGTTGCGACCGATCACCCCGGCCGGAGCCGAGCGAAGCGCGTAGTCGCATCGCGCGTCGACCGAGTGGTCGGCGTGACACCCAAGCAGGTGCCGTATCTGACGAGCCTCGGCTACCGCCCGGAGCGCATGGACTTTGTCTGGAGCGGTATTCCGGACGTCGCAGCGGTTCGCCCGCGTCCCGAGGTCCGTGCGGAACTCGGCCTAGGTGCCGAAGACTTCGCGGCTTGCCTGATTGCGACGCTTCGGCCCGAGAAGCGGGCGGATCTCTTTCTCGACGCAATTTTGCGGGCGCACGCCGACGACCCGAGGATTCGCGGTTTCATCGCGGGGCGCGGGCCGCAGCTATCCCTGATTCGAGAGCGTGCGGCTGCCAGGGACGGCGCGGTCGCGGTGCTGGGCGAACGCTCAGATGTCCCTGACTTGATGGAGGCAGCCGATGCGGTCTGTCTCACGAGCGAGACGGAAGCTTTGCCGATGGTTGTGATCGAGGCGATGGCGCTCGGGCGGCCCGTGATAGCCACCGACGTCGGCGGCACGGGAGATCTGGTCGTTTCGGGCGAAACAGGCGTGCTGATCGCGCCGGGCGATGAGGACGCGCTCGTCCGTGCGATCCTCGATGCTCGCGCGCAGCCCGAACGGCTGAAGGAGTACGCAGCGGCCGCGCGGCAGAGGCAGAAAGCCTTCTTCACGCTGACGCGGATGGTTGAGGGCTACGGCAGGGTGCTTACGGATTTGATGGCTTCACCGCGCGTCTGAGCAGCACTCGTTCCCGCTCGCAGCCTCCGGGTCAGGCAACCCGCTCGCGTCGTTGCGTGACGTTCGCAGAGAGCTCGTCTCTCGCCCGCGCAAGCCGGTCGCGCGCTCCCTCCAGTTCCAGTGCGCGATCGCCAAGCGCCGTTCGGGCGTGCGCCAACGCCTCGCGAACGCGGGCGGGGGCGGGTCCGCCCGGGACGGCGTGAGCTTCGACGAACGAGGCCGGATCCAGCGCACCGCGGACTGTCTCCTCGTCGATGTCGAGATCGTGACCCAAGAGTTCCTGCGCCGACTCGTTCAGGAGTGCGACGTTCACGTCACGCTGGCTTTTGCCCTGACGATAGGCGCGCAGGACCAGGTTCGCGACGATCCGATGCGCGGTTCGTGACGAGAGCCCGCTCCGGCGGTGGATCGCCGCGGCGAGCTCGGTGCTCGCGGCGAAGCCGCTCGCTGCCTGCTCGAGCATCACGTCCCGGCGTACCTCGAGCGACGGGATTGCCCCGTCGAGCAGCCGCAGCGACCGTGAGACCTCGTCCAGTGATCGGAAGACAGGAGTGACGACCTCCTCCTCGACGTCCTTGAGATCCTGGAAGTTCGCAGCACGAAGCGTGCCGAAGGCTGCCATCAGATCTCCGATTGCGTGTGCCGCTCGTGCGCGGACATACTCGAAGGGGTAGGCGTTCTTCTTCTGCGGCATCATGCTGCTCGAGCCGGCGTACTCGTCGCCGATGACCACGAACCCGAACTCTTCGGTGTGCCAGATCCAAAGATCCTGGGAGAGACGGCTGAGGGTGACCATCAGACTTGCGACCGCTGCCGCGACGTCGAGCATGTAATCCGCAGACGAGACGCAATCGATGGTGTTTTCCTGGAAGCCGTCGAAGCCGAGCAGGTCAGCGACGAGCTGGCGATCGACCGGGTACGACGTACCGGCAAGGGCCCCACAGCCGAGGGTGGAGCGATTCGTCGTTCGATACGCCGCACGCAGACGGTCGAGGTCACGCACGAGGGCGTCGACGATGCCGGCGAAATAGTGCCCGAGCGTCGACACTTGCGCGTGCTGGAAATGCGTCCATTGCGGCATCACCGTCTCGACCTCGCGCTCGGCGAGGTCGAGGAGGGTGCCGCAGAAGCGAATGAGCTCGTCCGACAGGTCGAGCAGTCGAGCTCGAACGACCAGTCGTGCCAGAGGCTCTGGTCGCGTTCGGGCGATGTTGATCTCCCCCGCGATCTCCTCGCCCACGCGCTCGATCAGGAAATGCTCCATGTGCGAGTAGAAGTACTCGTAGCGGGGATCGAACTCGCGCAACGCGTCCGGTCCCTCCGCCTCGAGGTCGAGGATCGCGTCGAGCAGCGCCGCCGCCGTCTCCCGGTTGACGATCTCGGTCTCCGCGAGCATCACCATCCAGGCCTTGTTCGTCTCGACGAGCGGCTGGAAGTAGTGCTCGAGCATGAAGCGATAGCTCGGCTCGAGGATCGTTTCCGTATAGACCGCGCCCGGCGGAGCCTCGAGCCGCTCGCGAGAGATCGTGTTGTCCGACATCTCTTCTCCTTCTCGTTGACGTGAGCTTCGAGAAGCCGAAGACGCCACCGTTCATTCATGGCGCCGAGGAGCTCATACGATAGGTACCGACGTTAGGTGCCGGTCGTGAGCAGCGGACGGCCGCGCCACTCGTCGACGGGCGAGAGCGACCCCCGACGGCGGGTTCGTCTCCGCTGATGGTGGCTGCTCGATCTAGCGTCCGAGAAGTGACGCGAGCCGCGGACTCACCGGGATTCCGTGTTGCTCGGCATGCCGACGGCGCCGGCGTGAACCCTCACCCGGGATGTAGAACCCGGGCGCGTCGCGCTCGACGTGAGCGAAGAAGTCTCGCATCTGCTCGATGAACGTCGAGGGGTCGGTGAACTGGGCGAGGTCGATCGCGATGAAGATGTCTCCCTTTGTGGGCGGAGCGTTCATCCACCGGGTGCCGGTTACTCGATGGTTGGCGACCGCTCCCACGAGCGGCCCCGCGAGTACAGACACGAGCAGGTTGAGGAACGAACCCTTCAATCCGCCTCCGAGCGGCAGGAGTCCTCCCCGCAGAGCGGCTTCCGGGTCCGTGGTTGGAAGGCCTTCCTCGTCGACGGCCATTCCGGGCGCCAGCGGCTCGCCTCGGTCGCGGTGATCCAGCAAGACGCCGCGCGTCGTGGAGGCAGTGGCGAAGTCAACGGTGATGTGCGTCCCGTCGAGGGGGAAGGCGTACGCGAGCGGGTTCGTGCCAAAAACGGCGGTCCTGCCTCCCGGCACGACGACGGCCGGCGACGTCGTGGTCATGACGATTCCGAGTTGGCCGCTCGCAGCGGCCTGTTCGGCCCACGGCCCCAGGATGCCGAGGTGCCCCGCGTGGACGACGCCGACCGCCGCAATGCCGGCGCTCTCGGCTTTCTTCACCGCAAGCTCCATCGCTGCGGTTGCGATCGGCGCGCCAAGGCCTCCCCTCGCGTCGATCACGGCCAATCCCGGGGCGTCCACGACTTGCGTGCTGTCGGCCGCGGGTGACAACGTCCCGCGACCGAAGCCGTCGAGAATCTCGAAGATGCGCTCGACTCCGTGATGGATGTAGCCCCGCGCCGTACCTTCCACAAGATGCGCGGCGGTGATTCTCGCATCCTCTGTTGGAACGCCTTCGTCGCGAAGCACTCGAATGAGGCCTTGCTCGATATCGGCGATCGGCATCCGCCCGTACTCGTCCGCGATTGGCGCTGGCATCGTCATCTCATTTGCCCAGGTGTGCTTCGGCACGAACCCCAGGCTTTCTTCGTATGCGCTGCTAACAGGGTCGTTCCTGCTTCGTCATCGGCCTCGCGCGAGCTCGGCTTGAGACGGCGGGGCGGAGATTCAGCCATTCGTCTACGCTCTCGCAGGTGCTTTGGTGACACGAGCGGAAGAAAAACGAGCCGCGCTGCGGCGCGAGCTGGCCTCGGACCGGGCCACGATCCTCGTCGGCGCCCATGATGCGCTCACCGCTCGGCTGATCGAGGAGCACGGTTTCGACGGCGTCTGGGTGAGCGGCCTGGGCGTGTCGACGATGGAACACGCGCTGCCTGACATGAATCTGATCACGATGACGGAGGCGCTGGCGACGGCGAGACGCATCGACGCGGCCACGAAGCTGCCGGTGGTTGCCGATTGCGACAACGGATACGGCGGTCTGTCGAACGTCGTACGCACCGCACGCGAGTACGAGCGGGCCGGAATTGCCGGCATCTGCGTCGAGGACAACACCTTCCCGAAGCGGAACAGCCTCTACACGGGGGAGTCGACGCGCGACCTGATCCCGACCGGCGAACAGGCGAGGCGGATCCGGGCCGCCAAGGATGCCCAGGAAACCCCCGACTTCGTCTTCATCGCGCGCGTCGAGGCGCTGATCGCGGGACTCGGAGTCGAGGAGGCATGTCAGCGGGCGACCGCGTATGCCGAGGCTGGAGCGGACGCCATTCTCATCCACTCGCGTGACAAGACACTGACCGAGATCCAGGAATTTCTCGGCACCTGGGATGGGCTCGGCAAGGTTCCGCTCGTCGCGGTACCCACGCTCTATCCGAGCTACACGGCGGACGAGCTGCGTGACAAGGGGTTCTCCGTCGTGATCTTCGCCAACCAGCCGATGCGCGCGGCCCTGCGCGCCACCATGGAGACGCTGGCAACACTCAGTCGTCACCGCAAGGCGGATTCGGTCGACGGGACGATCGCCTCGATGGACGAGGTGTTCTCGATCGTCGGAACCAAGGAGGCGATCGAACTGGAGGAGGGGCGCCTCTAGCGCGCCTTCCCGGCCGGCGGCGGCTGAGCGCCGTTATTGCGACTCGCGACCGGTTTGCGCACTGCCCGACCGACGCTCCGGCTGAGCGATACGGCGCTCGGAAGCGGGTCTGCGGGAGTAAAGACGAGGAAGTGCTGGCGGTGGAAGAGACTGCGCGCCCAGTCGCCGACCGACAACTCTCCTTCCCGCCACAGCTGGACCGATGAGCGCAGATCGTCAATTGGGCTGAGCAAACGGACCCCGTTGTGGCGCGGACGCGGCGCGGACGGCCAGCGCCCAAGTAGGCGCTCATACACGAAGAACGGCACATCCAGGCCGGCCGCCTGAAAGAGGGCGATCGCCCGATCGAACCGTTGGTTGCAGTCGAGGACCTTCAGCTGCCCGTCGCGTGGATCGCGTTTGAACTCGACGGAAGCAAGCCCACGAACACCGACGCCCTGGAAAAACCGGAGTCCCGTCTTCGCCACGTCCTCCCGCCACTCGAGGAGGTAGTAGCAACCCCGGCCGAAATGGGGCGGGAACTGTCGGACTTTCCGTCTCGTGAACTCGAACCTCGGCTCACCATTCTCGTCGAGATATGCCGTGTAGGTCCAGCAGCGCTCGTCGCTTCCCGGCACGACCTCGGTAACCATGACGTCGAGTCCGAGCGGTGTGATCCTGGCAAATGCCCGCGCGAGCTCCTGCTCGTCGTGCGCAAGGAGCAGCTTCGTCCCCATTCCGAAGGCGCGTGCAAATACGTGTGACTGAAGCGGCTTGAGCGCAACCGGAAAACCGATTTCCCGGGCTGCGGCTTCGACCTGCTCCCACCCTGAGACTTGCAGCCTGCGCGGTGCGCCGATCCCAAGCCCTGCCGCGAGCTCGTACGTGCGTTCTTTGTCGAGCATGGCGAGCAACACTTCGTCGTGCGCCTCGATCGTGACGTGACCGAGCTCGGCGATCACAGGCCGCCGTTCGCCCACGAGCTGGAGAGCGTCGTCGTTACACGGGAACACGACACTGTTGGCCGGCGCTCGATGGGCAAGCCAGTCGAGGTAGCGGTCTTGGACGCCGTCGCCGCTGCCCACGTCCTCGAACGAGGCGCAGTACCGCGAGTAGCCGACGGGGTCCACCCCGCCCTTACCAAGTGCGTGCACAGGGATGCCCGCCTTGCCCAGGCTTCGGGCGACCGTCACGGCGATCGTCTCGCCGCCGAGTAGGACGGCAGGACGCAGGGTGTCAGGAGTCACAACAGATCTATCGGGTCACGTCGGCCGAGTGGCCGACTGGCCGCGTCAGGCTAGCTCACGCCCCGCGAGGACGCGGACGCTCTTGAGCAGCAGCCTCAGATCGTTCCAGAGGGACCAGTTCGTCACGTACAGGTAGTCGAGTTTCACCATCTCCGAGAACGGGATGACGGAGCTCCCGAGCACCTGCCAGAGACCCGTGACTCCGGGCTTCAGATCGAGCCGGCTCCGCCCCCAGTCGGGGACGTGTTGATCCTCCTCGAGGATCAGCGGACGCGGACCGACGAGTGTCATCTGACCAAGGACGACATTGATGAGCTGGGGAACCTCGTCGAGCGAATGACGTCGCAAGAACCAGCCGCAGCGCGTGACGCGCGGATCGTTGAGGATCTTGAACATCCGCGAGTCTCCGTTCTGCTTCGCGTGCACGTTCAGATGCGCCACGTCCTGTTTCCGCGCGTCGGCATCCACCGTCATCGTGCGGAACTTGACGATCCTGAACTTCTTCCCGTCAGCGCCCATCCGGAGCTGGCGGAAGAACACCGGGCCGGGAGAGTCGAGCTTGATCCAGACGGCGATCACCAGCAGCACGGGCGCAGCGAGGATCAGCCCCGCCGATGACAGCACGATGTCGACCGTCCGCTTGAGGAGACGAGAGGAGCGCGAGAGCCGCAACGGCGGCAGAGACACGAGCGGAATCCCCTCGATCGAGTGAATTGCCAACCCCGGCGAGATGATCTCGTACAGCCGTGGGACGATGTCGACTCGAACGGCGAAACGCTTCAAGGAGCGAACAAGCGACACGAGCTCGCCTGAACGGTCGTTCGAAAACGCCACGATCACGCGGTCGACGTTCAACCGCTTGACGAGTTCGGGAAGATCCTCCGGTGCGCCGAGAATCTCGGCGCTCTCAGGTTCGCTCTTCGGCGAGCCGTCGACGAAGCCGAGGAGGTTCACTCCGTATTCCCGATGCTGGAGGAGCTTGCGCGCCACGAGTTGTCCCACGTCGCCGGCGCCGACGATGATCGTTCTCTGGGACCCACGGTGGCCGCGGCGCACGAGGGCACGTGTCGTCGCACGTGCGGGTACAGCAATCAAAAACGCGGCCAGCCAGAAGAGCAGATAGCGCGGAAGGCTCGGGGTCGCAACCCCCGTTACCCAGGCACCGGCGGCGCACACGAACACCCCCGTGAGAAGCATGTGCGCGATGCTGCCCAGCTCGTCCGCGGTGGAGTGCTCGGGCCTCTCTTCGTCTTGGTCGTAGAGCCCGTAGATCTTCGCGATGACCACGAATGCCGGCAGCACAACGCCGAGAAGTAGCACCGTCTCCAACGGCTTCACGTTGACAGGCATGAGCAGACGCGTGACGAGCCAGAACGACGCACCGAGCGTCAGGACGTCGGCGCAGAGGAGTGCCCGCCGGAGCAGCCAGCCGCGCCGGCGCTCCTTAGAGTCGAAATTCTCCTCTGCGAGAACCCGCCGTGCCTCGGTGAGACCGAGCGGTGCTAACGCTACTTCGGCAGTGCCTGACGGAAAGGCCGTAAGGCCATCCTCCGCGATTTCCATCCCACTCTCCCCGTTGCCGCAACTACATTTGCCCTGCTTGCCCAGCCGCACGCTAGCACTTGGCGATTGTGCTGTCTAGAGTCGCATATCGAGAAACTCGGCCCTGCAGACGTCGTAGGAGCCCTAACGGAAAGCACTTAGCGCTTTCCTTCGGCCTACAGCTTCTGGCGTGGGCACGATCGTTTAGCCGCGTAGCCCCGCCACGAGGCGCTCGAGCCCGAGCTCGATCAGCTCGTCGGGCGTCGCGAGCGAAAGTCTGGCCCAGCCCGCTCCCGAACGGCCGAAACCTTCGCCCGGTGCGACCACGAGGCGGTGCTCCGCGAGCAGGAGCTCCGGGGTGACATCGTCGGGCAGGCGAATCCAGACGTAGAACGTCCCCTCGCACCGTGCCGCCAGATCGCCGACCGCCGCCAGGACCCGGTCACGGCGGCGCTCGTAGAGCTGCACGCGTTCGGCCACCGTCTCCTGCGAACCGGTGAGCGCGGCGATCCCGGCCCGCTGCACGGGCGTGAAGATGCCGGCGCGCACGTGATCCTGCAGCGTCGTCACGCGGGAGACTAGCTCCGCGTTTCCGACAACGAAGCCGAGCCGCCAGCCCGCCATGCCGTAGCTCTTCGACATCGAGAAGAGCTCGACTCCGACGTCGCGCGCGCCTGCCTCGGCGAGGAAGCTGCGCGGCGTGCGGCCGTCGAAGACGAGATCGCCGTATGCGAAGTCGTGGACGATCGCCGCTCCGGTCTCACCCGCGTACGCGACGGCCTCCGCGAACGTGCCCTCTCGCACCGCGGCGGCAGTTGGATTGGACGGGTAGTTGAGAAAGACCAGTGCGACGTTCTCGCGCGGCACGAGATCGAAGCGCGGGGCGAAACCGCGCTCGGAATCCAGCGGCAGCAGACCGAGTTGGGCGCCCGCGAGCGCAACGCCCGACGGGTAATCCGGGTAGTACGGATCGGGGAGAAGCACCGTGTCGCCGCGCTCGGCGACGCAGAGCACAAGCTCCACGAGCGCCGACTTCGTTCCGGGGACGACCGCAACCTCGCGGTCGGGATCGAGCTCGACGCCGTAATGCTGTGCGTAGCGGTCGGCGATTGCGCGGCGCAGCTCGGGGAGCCCAGAGAAGGGCGCATATCCATGCACCAGCGCGGTCGGCTCGCGCGCGCTCTCGACCAGCGCCTCGATCACGTGTGGCGGCGGCGCCACGTCGGGATTGCCGCGACCGAGGTCGACGAGCGGCTCCCCGCCGCGCGACGCAGCCTCCTGCACCCGCGCGAGCAGCCCCATGAAGTACTGCTCGGGCAGCCGGTCGAGCCGCTGCGGTCGCTTCATCCGGCGAGCATAGGACGGGGCGGATGTCTCCGCCCCGACTCGGGACGTCCAGGACGGTGCAACCGCTCCGTGAACGTTCCGTGTGGTCGCAGATTAGCTCTTGGTCGCGAGAAGGCCAGTCCCCCGGCCGGCTGAAACCTCCGCAAATTCCATGAATCCGCGGACTTCCAGCTCGCGGCGCAAACGCTCCTGCGGTACGTAGATCGGCGTCTCCGGCCCCGCCGAGAACGCGACGACGACGTGGCCGCCGGGATCGACGACTCGCGCCAGCTCGTCGAAGAACGGGATCATGTTCGCGAGCGTCACCAAATCGAAGGAGGCGTCTTCGAACGGCAGCCGCTCCGCATCCGCGTGCTCGTACCTGACGCGGGACGAGTCGGTCCGGCGCCGTGCTTCGTCGAGCATCCCCTGCGAGAAGTCGGCGCCCACCACGTCTGCATCTGGAAAGCGTGCGGCGACGATGCGTGCGACCGATCCGGTGCCGGTCCCGAGGTCGAGCACCCGGCGGGGAGGGGTAGGCAACCGGTCCAGCGCCGCCTCGACAGGCGCGAACGAGTCGGGTTTCCGCCGCGCGTCCCAGGTTGGCGCGAGCCGGTCGAATACCCTGCGCAACAGGCCGCGAAAGAGTCGCCACAGGATCGGCCGGCGAACGACGAGGTCGGTGACGACGCGCGCGAACCGCTGGCCGAGCGTCATGGCTGCTCCAGGTGGAGACGGACGCGCTGACCGGGGTGGGCGACGAACATCTCCGCAGCGCTCCCACGGTTGATCGCAATCGCAACGTTCCGGTACGAGTCTTCGTAGAGGACGATCTCGCCGGGCCGCGCATCGCCGTACGTGCGGGCGGCGGTGGCGTAGTAGCGCTCACCCGCGACCTCGAGCTCGAAGCGCGTTCCCGGCACGATGCCGACGCGATCGAGGTCGTCGCGCGTCATGTTCAACTGGATGTTGCCGAACCGGTCGACGTAGAGGACGCTCGCGTCGACGACGCCGTCGGTGACGCTCGGCGTCGGCAGGTCGAGGCGGACGAGCGCGTCGGTCGCCAGCGGCGGGCCTAATTCGGACGGCTCGACTCCGAGCGCGAGGTGTGCCGCGGCGGGCGCAAAGAGATCGCGGCCGTGGAACGTGCGCGACACGGGTTCGAGCGCGTACGCCGGATTCGCAAGCTCGTGGGCGCTCTCGATGCCGGCGAGGTCCGCGGCGGGCACGAGCAGTCCGTTGTCGGGACCGACGAACAGACCTCCGTCCGCATCACGCACGATTACGGGACGGCGCGTGCTGCCCACACCGGGATCTACAACAGCGAGGTGCACGCCGAGCGGCAGGTAACGCAAGGTGTTGCGCAAGATGAGCGCGCCCTGCAGAACCGCCTGCGGCGCGATCCCGTGCGTAACGTCGATGATCTCGACGTCCGGCGCGATCCGCTTGATCACGCCGTGACACGTACCGACGAAATCGTCGGCGAGGCCGAAGTCGGTGAGGAACGAGATGAATCGGTGCTTCACGAGCTCGACGCTATCGCCTCGACGGCTGCGACGAGACCGTCGAGGTCGTGCGACGCCGCCTCGGCCGAGACGTTGAGACCGACGGCCGTGGCGACGCGCGTCGTCTGCGGTCCGATCGAGACGGCAGGCGCGCGGCCGCCGATAGCGGCATACGCACGCGCGGCCGAGCCTGATGCGAGAACGACGACATCACCGGCCGGCGGGTCTGGCGCAAGCAGGCGGGTGGAGTAGAGCGGGACGAAGTCCGCGCCGAGTGCCTCGATCGGCCCCCGACGTGAGTTTTCCGCGGCGGCGAACAGGACGCGCCCGAAGGGCTGCGGGAACTCGGCCACCAGACCCTCCTGCGACGACACCCGCGGCACGAACGCCGGCTCGAGGCCGTGCTCGCGCAGGCGTTCCGCGGTACCCGGCCCGACAGCGGCGATCCGCGGCAGGTTGTGCCCCCGCCGCGCGATTTCGTCCGCGCCGTTGGGGCTGGTGACGATCAGCCAGTCATAGCCGCCGCAGTCGATGGGTTCATCGGAGGTGTGCTCGATCTCGATCAGCGGGCACTCGACCACTTGGTGACCGAGCCCCTCGAGGCGTGCGACCAGGGGGCCTGCTTGGTCCCGCGGCCGCGTCACGATCACCTTCAACCGATGACCGCCTCGTTCAGGCGTTCCAGAGCACGGCTGACCGTCTCGTCTGCGGAGAGATTCGACGTGTCGAGCCAAAGACCGCGTCCCTGGAGCGCCTCGCGAAACTCGGCGTCGAGGTGCGCCCAGATGCCGAAGACGGTCTTCTCCGGTCGCAGCGCGTCGCGACGCTCCGTAACCTCGAGCGACGGCGCAAGCACGATGAGGCGGACGGGCCGCGTCTGCAAATCCGACAAGTAGTCGCCCAGGCGACGACCGGGAATGAAGTCGTCGATGACTGGAAGCACGCCGTTCGCTGCGAAGCTGTCCGCGAGCAGCGAGACGTTGCGTGTGCGCAACCGCAACTGCCGCATAGCTTCATCGTGCGGCTCGCGATCCGGGTGTAAACCACCGGAGACGATCAGCGACTGAATCGAATCGCCCTCGAGATGCGCGGCGAGCGGAAACCGCTGCGTGAGCAGTCGCGCCACCGTCGTCTTTCCGGAACCGGGGACGCCCGTGACGAGGATGACGCCGTCCACGTCAAACCCCCGCTGGACATGCCCAAATCCCCGGGTGGGGGGACGCACGTCCCCCTGCAAACACGCTATCCCCGAAGAGCGCGCGTGGTCGCGCCGAGGCTGTGGCAACACTCATGACGCGCGCGCCAGCTCCGCGAGCTCCCGGCCCAACGCATCGGGATCGTCGCCACGAACGCGGCGCACCCACGAGCCGTCCTCGGCCGCGACCAGTCCGGTGAGAACCGCGCCGTCGTGAAACGCGGCGACGGGCGCGAGGCAGCCGCCGCCGACGGCGGCGACGCAGCGACGCTCGGCCTCGACGCGCCGGCGCGTTTCCGCATCGCCGACTGCCTCGACCAACGCCTTCTCGTCCGCGCGTACCTGAAGCGCGAGTGCACCCTGTCCCGCCTCGGGGAGGACCTCCTCGGGATCGAAGCGTCTGCCGATCTCGTCACCGAGACCGAGGCGATCGAGGCCGCACGCTGCAAGCACGATTGCGTCGAGTCCGCGCTCTTGCCGCTTGCGCAACCGCGTGTCGATATTGCCGCGCAGCGGCTCAATCGACAGCTCGGGCTCGAGGGCCAGCAGCTCGGCGCGCCGCCGAACGGATGCCGTCCCGACCCGCATTCCCGGCCGCAGCGCGGACGCGCCGCAAAGCGCGTCCCGCGGATCGTCACGCTCGAGATATGCACCGACGGCGAGTCCTTCCGCGTCGGTGGACGTCATGTCCTTGGCCGAGTGCACCGCGACGTCGATGCGCCGCTCGAGCAGCGCTTCCTCGAGCTCTTTCACGAAGACGCCGCGAGACCCGATCTCGCCGAAAGGCTTCGTACGATCGCGATCTCCCGCCGTCGTGATCGGCACCAACGCGATCTCGACCCCCGGGCGCCGCAAGCGCTCGGCCGCGAGGCCGGCCTGGGTGAGCGCGAGCCTACTGCCGCGTGAGCCGATGCGTACGAGCACGACAGCTCGAAGATGCCAGCTTCGCCTGGCCGCACTGCGTCCGGCGCGGCCGAATTCGGACGAACGCGGTGGGCGCCTGCACCGGCAGCGGCCGCCCGGTCAACGCACGCGCGGCGTGGCTCATCGCTCGTCCTCGAGTCCGAACAGATGCCGCACGGCGTCAGCATAAATGACCGCATCGGCGGCCGCGGCCGCCTCCTTCATCCGCACCGTCGGTAGGTGCAAGAGCTTGTTGACGATCTGCGACGTAATCGACTCGACCGTCTCGCGCTCCGCATCGCTGAGCTTCGCCTTGGAGAGCTCGGCCGCGCGGATCGCTTCGGCGCGCGCGCGAAGCGACGCAATCGTGGGTACGACCTCGAGCGACGCCTGCCAGGCGCGAAAGCGCTCGGCCTCCGCCGCCACGATCGCCTCGGCCCGCTCGGCTTCGCGCCGCCGGCCCGACAGGCTCGCTGCCACGACGGCCTCCAGGTCGTCGATGTCGTACAGATAACAGCCGTCGAGGTCGTTCACCGCCGGATCGACGTCACGCGGAACGGCCAGGTCGATGAGAAACAGAGGTCGCCCCTTGCGGTCGCGGACGTCTTCGGTCCCGAGCAGGAAGCCCGGCGCACTCGTGCACGTCACCGCCACATCCGCCGACGCGAGCTCGTCGGCAAGCCGCTCGACCGGGATCGCCTGCGCGCCAAACCGGCGCGCCACGTCATGGCCGCGCACTTCTGATCGGTTCGCCACGGCGACAACCTGCGCGCCACGAGCCGCGAGGCTGCGCGCCGCGAGCTCGCCGACCTTGCCCGCACCGACGATCACCACCCGTCGCCCCGTCAGGTCGCCGAAGACCTGCTGCGCGAGCGCCGCGCCCGCAGACGAGACCGAGGCCGGGCTCTCGGCGATCGTCGTCTGGGCACGCGCCTTCTTTCCGGCATGCAACGCATCGCGAAAGAGCCGGTTCAGCAACGGCCCTGGTGCGCCGGCCTCGTAGGCCACACGAACCTGACCGAGAATCTCGCCTTCGCCCGGGACGAGGGAGTCGAGGCCCGCGGCGACCCGGAAGAGGTGGAGCGCGGCCGCGTGGTCGGCGAGGCGGTAGGAGAGCGCCGCGACCTCGTCACCTCCGAGCGCGCGCAGCTTCTCGAGCGCTGCATGCTCCGCGTCGTTGCCGACGACGTACAACTCGGTGCGGTTGCACGTCGACAGACAGACGCACTCTCCACCGTGCTCTGCGAGCTCCCGGGCAACCCCCGTCGCTGCCTTCGCGTCGAGTGCGACGCGCTCGCGCACCTCGACGGGCGCGTGACGGTGCGAGATCCCGACCAGAGAGAGCTTCATGCGAAATGCGTTGCGGGAAGAGCGAGGCGGACGACGATCACGAGCGCAAACGCGGCGAGCGCGAGGTACGCCGTGCGCCGTCCCTGCCAACCGTACGCGTAACGCAGCGCCAGGTACGAGCCGTACGCAAACCACGTCGCGAGCGTCACGGCCATCAGGGCGTCGAGACCGCCGCCGTTTTCCTCCAACCGGACGAGACCCACCACCATGCCGAGGGTGAGAGCCGGCAACGAGACGGCGATCGTGCGTCCCGCGAGACCGTCCAGCGTCTGCAGGGCCGGAGCGGGAAGCCGAAGGATTGCAGCGTCGTGGCGCTTCAGCCGCCGCTCCTGGAACAGATAGACGCTTGCCAGGCCGGCTGCTAGCGTGAAGCCGGCGAACGCCGTGAGCACGAGGCCCACGTGGAGGACGAGGAACACGTTCGAGTAGTGGCTCCGCATTCCGAGCTCCGTGCCGCCGCCGAGACGTGCCACGACGAAGAGAACCGTGACGAGCGGTGTCACTGCAAGCCCGAGCAGACGGAAACGCGCACGGCAGCCCCAGATCAGGTACGCCGTCACCAGGAGCCAGACGAACAGGTTCAGCGAGCCGGCCCACGTCGACCACGGGAATCCGTCCGCGCGCGCCGCCTGTGCGATGAGCAGCGCCGTCTGCGCAAGCCAGCCGAGACGCACACCCCACGTCGCGAGGCGCCCCGGCAGTCCCGGCGCCCGCGTCTCCCCGAAGTACGCGACCGCCGCCTCGCCGTACGCGAACAACGCAGGCCAGAAGAGCAGCTCAGCCACGCGCCCGCACCCGCTCGACGAGCTCCGTGATCGTGCGCTCGAGCCGCGCGACCTTCGCCGCCATGATCAGCACGTAGACAAGCAAGACGACGAAAACGACCAGGTATGCGGCTGCGACGTACTTCTCCTCGGTCGTCATCCGAGCAGCTCGCGAAGCTCGCGCAGGCGTGCGTCGATACGTTTGCCCGCGAGCTCGAGGCGATAGAGAGCCGCGAAGAGAGACAGCATCGCAGCGAGGCAGACGCAGAAGGTCAGGAATTGCGAGCCCGACATCTGCGGCCCGCTCGGCTCGAATGCGACGGGATGGATGTAGTCGCTCGCGAGCCGGATCGCGAGGAAGCTGACGGGTATCAGCACAACGCCGAAGATCGCATATACGGCCGAGAGGTTCGCCCGCCGCGGGCCGGGCTCGACGGAGAACCGCAACATGAAATACGCCGAATAGAACAGGAAGAGGACGAGGAACAGCACGAGCTGCTTCGAGCTCCAGAGCCACCAATGACCCCACCGGTATCTGGCCCAGATCGAACCTGTGACGAGCGTCATCGCCGCGAAGATCACACCCTGGTGGATCGCGACGTAACTCTCGAGGTCGGCGCCGGGCGATCGCTTCCAGAGGTGGCGCAGGCCCTTCCACGCGCCCCAGCCGAAGCATGCGTACGCCGTCAGAGCGATCGGCACGTGGAAGTAGAAGATCTTCTGGTTCAGTCCGTCCTCGTCGAGAGGCGCGTAGAAGGCGACCATCGCGATCGCCACGCCAAGCAGCACGCCGGCGAGCGCCGCCGACGCAACGAGTGCGTTATTCCGTAACCACGTACTCAAAAGAGGCCCAGCAGATTGTCGCAAAGAGGGCGTCGTAGAGCGCGAGAAAGCCGAGGTAGCGCGCGGGCTCGCCCGCGACGCTTGCGCCGACGCCGCCGACGATGACGGGAATCGCAAGCGGCAGGAAGAGCACCGGCAGCAGCAGTTCACGAGCTCGCGTCGCGATGGACATCGCAGCGACGAATACTCCGACGGAGCAGATGCCGACGTCGGCAAGAGCGACTCCCGCGACCGTCGCGCCGTCGATGCCCGAGAAGAAGAGAGCGAAGAGCGGCAGCGCGACGACCTCCGCAAGCGCAAGGAACGCGAGGGCCGCAAGCGCCTTGCCGAGCCAGATCGCACTCCGATCCGACGGAGCAAGCACGAGCCCGTCGAGCATGCCCTGCTCGCGCTCGGCGACGAATGCACGCGAGAGGCCGAGCAGCGCAGTGAAGACGATCGCGACCCAGAGCAGACCGAGCCCCGCGAGCTCTCCGGTCCCGGCCGGGAGCGCGAAATGGAAGATCACGAGCGCGGCGGAAACGAACAGCAGCATCGCCGGCAACGTGTCCCGGGCCCGCAGTTCGAGCAGCAGGTCCTTACGCGCAAGCGCTGCGACGTCCGCGAAGTACCCGCTCACGCGAGCGCCAGCCGTTCGCTCGCGAGCGGCTCGAGTCGCAGCGGCTCGTGCGTCGCGACGACGAACGTCGCCTCGCCGCGACGCAGCGCCAACTCGCGATCGAGCAGCTCCACGCCTTCCGCGTCGAGCGCCGAGAACGGCTCGTCGAGCAGCAGCAGGGAAGGCTCGTGGAGGAAGAGGCGGCAGAGCGCCAATCGCTGCAGCATGCCGCGGGAGAACGCTGCCGCACGCTTGTTACGGGAATCCCACAGGTCGAAGCGCTCGAGCAACATGCCGATCCGCTCACGCCGCTCCGGCACGCGGTACAGGCGCCCGTAGAGCTCGAGATTCTCAAGCGCAGTCAGGTCGCGGTAGACAAGCGGCTCATGCGCCAGGAAGCCGAGCTGTCCGCGCGTAGCGTCGACGTCGAGGTCGCCGGCAGAAGGCTGCGCGAGCCCCGCCAGCAGCCGCAAGAGCGTCGTCTTGCCCGAGCCGTTCGGTCCGGTCACGAGCGTGAAGCCACCGCGCTCGACATCGAGGTCGATGCCGGCGAAGACACGTCGCTCGCCATAGCGCTTGGCGAGGCCGCGCGCGCGAATCACGCCAGGACCTCCGCGAGAACGAAGGCGAGGAAGACGACGCTGATCACGCCGTTCACCGTGAAGAACGCCGCGTTCAACCGGCGAAGGTCACCCGGCGACACCAGCGAATGCTCGACGGCAAGCAGCGACGCGACCGCGCCGACGCCGAGCCAGTACCAAAGGCCGAGCTCGAGCCGGAGACCCGCGAGGCCGAGCAGCACGACGGTGAGCCCGTGCATCAGGCGCGCGCCCCAGAACGCACCCCGCACACCGAAGCGAGTCGCGACGGAGTGAAGGCCTTCACGCCGGTCGACGTCGACGTCGAACAGCGAATAGAAGAGATCGAAGCCGGCGATCCACAGAGCGACCGCGCCGCCGAGCTCCCACGCCGCGAGCGGCAGCGTGCCGGTGATCGCGGCCCAGGCGCCGACAGGCGCGAGCCCGTCGACGCCGCCCAGCCACAGATGGCAGAGCCAGGTGAATCGCTTCAAGTACGGGTAGATCACGAACGCCGCGACGGGGATCGGAGAGAGCCACCGGACCAGCGGGTCGAGGTTGAACACGGCCAGCTCGTACAACGCCAGCGCAGCGAGGCAGAAGGCGAGGACCTGGGTCGGCGTCAGCAGACCCATCGGCAGCTCGCGCGAGGCAGTGCGTGGATTGCGTGCGTCGAGCCGCGTATCGATCAGACGGTTCAGGCCCATTGCCAGCGACCGCGCGCCGACCATCGCGACCGTAATCCACAGGAGGTCGTGCGCCGACGGGACGTCGTTCACCGCGAGCAACGCACCGACGTATGCGAACGGCAGCGCGAACACCGTGTGCTCGATCTTGATCAGACGCGCAAAGCGCACCGGGAGAACGGCCGCGGCGCTGCTCATGTCTGCCTGTGGGCGGTCGCTTCGTCGCTCAGGAGCCGCAGCGCGTGCTCGAGCGCGGGGCGGATCACGGCGAAGCCGTCACGGCAGCCGCCCGGCGACCCGGGAAGATTCACGACGAGCGACGACCCGATCGTCCCGGCGACGCCGCGGGAAAGCATGGCGTGGGGCGTCTTCGCGATCGAATCCGCGCGGATCGCCTCCGCGATCCCCGGCACCTCACGCTCGAGCGCGACCAGCGTCGCCTCCGGCGTCACGTCGCGCGGTGCCACACCGGTCCCGCCCGTCGTCAGCACGAGCCGCGCTTCGGCGGCCAGCTCGCGGATCGCCACCCGGATTTCCTCGCGCTCGTCCGGGACGACGCGCCGCACCACGTCGAAGCCGTCAGCGCCAAGCAGCTCGGCGAGCAGATCTCCGCTCGCATCGTCGCGCTCGCCTGCGGCAACGCCGTCGGAGACCGTCAGCACCGCTGCATTCACGACTTCGTCTTCTCCAGCACCTTGACGTCCTCGACGACCATCTCCTTGTCCACGGCCTTTGCCATGTCGTAGACGGTGAGCGCCGCGACCGCAGCCGCGGTCAGCGCCTCCATCTCCACGCCCGTCTGCGCCGTCGTCTCCGCCGTCGCGACGATGTCGACCGAGGCGTCGCCGACCACGAGAGACACGTCGACGTGCGTCAGCGGCAGCGGGTGACAGAGCGGGATGAGCTCCGCCGTGCGCTTCGCCGCCATGATGCCGGCGAGCTGCGCGGTGACGAGCGCATCGCCCTTCGGCAGCTCCCGCAGCCGCCGGGTCGTCTCCGCCGACATGCGCACGCGCGCCGATGCGACCGCGCGCCGGCGGGAGTGCGGCTTGCCGCCCACGTCGACCATCCGGACCTCGCCGGATTCGGAGACATGAGAGAGATCCGTCATCGGCGCAGGTTGGGGTTGTCCGGCCTAAGCAGGCCCTCGTCGACGAGGGCGTTCACACGGGAGACTTTAGTGACTCCCCGTCGAGCGCCTGCAGCTGCGCATTCGTCCACGCCGTGAGGTCGTGCTCGCGCACCCACGAGCGAATCGCGTCGATGCGCTCGCGCCGCTCGTCGGCCGGCATGTCGAGTGCACGGTGGATCGCGTCCGCCTGCCCCGAGACATCGAACGGGTTGATCGACAGCGCCCAATCGCCGAGCTCCTCGTACGCGCCCGTGTTCTCCGACAGGATGAGCACGCCGTCTCGCTCGTTTACGAGCGGCGCCTCCTTCGCGATCAGGTTCAGGCCGTCGAAGATCGCGTTCACGAACAGCACGTCGTAGTCCTTGTACGCAGCGACAGCGCGCGGAAAGTTGTCGCTGATCTGGAGATCGATCGGTGCCCAGCCCTCCTGCTGAAAGCGATCGTTCACTCGACGCGCTTCGCGCTGAATCGCGCCCACGTACTCCGCGTACTCGGGGATCTCCTGGCGCGAGGGATCCAGCAGGGCGACCATCCCCACACGCCGGTGCATCTCCGAATGTGCATCGAGATAGAGCTCGAATGCGCGGAAGCCGCGGACGATGTTCTTCGACGGATCGGTTCGGTCGACGCGCAGGATCAGCTTCTCGGGCCGGTTCTGGTTCAACTTCCGCCCGGCCTCGAGCACGGCCGGGCTCTGGGCGAGCTCGTCGAACTCCTGCGGATCGACCGAGATCGGGGCAGCCGTCACCGTCAAGCGGCGGCCGTCGTAGCCGAGGCCGTCATGAGCCCAGTCGGGAACCGCACCGACGATGTCTTCGGCCGCGCGGATGAAGTTGCGGCGCCAGCGCCGCGTGTGAAAGCCGACGACGTCGTTCGCGAGCAGCCCGTCGTGAACCGCACGCCTGATCTCGAGCGGCAGCACCGACCAGTAGTCGGCAGCGGGCCACGGGATGTGCACGAACTGCACGAGGCGCGCATCCGGTCGTGCGTCCCGGACCACGCGCGGCGCGACGTAGAGGTGGTAGTCGTGGAAGAACACAGACGCTTCCGGATCGCGGTCGAGCTCCTCGAGGACGGCCTCGGCGAAAGCACGGTTGACCGGGACGTAACCCTCCAGCCACGCGTGATGAACGCCGTGGTCGATGCTCGGTGCAGTGGCGAGATCCCACAGGTAGTGCTGGAGAAACCACAACGTCGGATTCGCGATCACGTTGTAGAACCAGTCGTACGCCTGCTCGTCGTGCACGAGGAGGCGCAGGCGATAGGTCGAGCCGTCTCGCGCCGTCTCCTCGAATGCGGCGTCGGCGTTGTCCGATGCGACAACACGATCCTCGTCGGACATCGCGCTGGCGATCCAGGTGACATCATGCTGCAAGGCCAGGCTGCGAAGCGCGGTGACGAGGCCGCCGCCGCCACGCTGCGCAACGCGCTCGCCGCCGCTCCACGTGTAGGTCACGGGGCCGCGATTCGAGACGACGATCAGGTTCCTGCGAGCCGCCATCCCGGGGACCCTATCCCCGGCGGCGCCGCTTACTCAGCGCCGACGGTCGCGAGCTCGACGCCCGTATCGTTTCCGACCAGGCGATTGAAGAGCGTGAGCCAGTCGCGAAGCAGCCGCGGCGTGAGGAAATGACGACGGACGTGCTCCTTCGCGCCCAGCGCACGCACCCGGGCGCCTTCGGGGTCGCGCAGCGCCTCCAGGCATGCAGCCGCGCACTGTTCAGCCGAGTCGACGAGCCAGCCGGTCCTGCCGTCTTCGATCTGCACGACGATGCCGCCCACGCGCCCCGCGACGGTCGGCCGCGCCTTCCAGAGCGCCTCGCTCACGGTCAAACCGAACCCCTCGCGGATCGACTTCTGGATCACGACCCGCGAGTGCACCTGGAATGCATTCACCTCGACGGAGCCCACGTTGTTGAGGTTCGAGAGGATGTAGACATCCGGGTCGCCGTCGGCGTACTCGACAGTGCGGTTGTAGTAATCCCAGCCCTCCGGATCGTCGTGCGCCATCGAGCCGACAAGCGCGAGCTGCACCCCGGGCACCTCCAGCTTCACGGCCCGATATGCGTCGATCACGCCAAGCGGGTCCTTCCATGGATCAAAACGCGACACCTGCGTCAGCAGCGGACGCTCGACGTCGATCCCGAACTGGTCGACGATGTACGCGGCGTCCTCAGCCGAGAGCGCCATGTTCTTCGGCGCGAGCGGGTCGATTGCGGGCGGCCAGATGTATGCGGGCGGCAGACCGTCCGCGCGCGGGGCGTATTGCGGCAGATGGAAGATCGTCGCGTCGTAGCGCGCGATCGACGGCAGCAGAAAATCGAGCACCTCGTCATTGGGCGTCGAGAAGTCGATGTGCCCACGCCAGATCCAGTGCGCCTTCGACGCAGGAAAGTGGTCGATCAATCCGACCGGCTGCGGGTCGTGCACGACGACGAACTCGTAGTCGTCCGTGAAGTCGCGCGCGTTCATCTCCTGGTAGCGGTGGAAGATCTCGTGGTGCGCCTCACTCAGGCCCTCGGGACTTCCCTGCAGCGCGTTGTGGATCGTCTTCGTGACGTTGAAGAAGTCCTCTGCGCCGCGGATGATCCGCCATTCGACGTCGAGGCCGGCGTCGAGCATCAGCGGCACGAGTGTGTAGTTGATCTCGGCCACGCCGCCGCCGAAGGCGGTGGCGGACAGGTGGACAACGCGCTTGCCGGCCAGCGGCTTCGCGAGCTCGAGGATCTCCTCCATCAAGCCGCGCGTGGCAAGCGAGGCGTAATCGGCGAGAGACTTGTGCCCGACGTTGACGAGCTGCAGCAAGCTACGCCGTGAGGACCTTGGCGAAACGGAGACGGGAGCCGCGGCCCTGCGGACCCCGGGTGAGAGAGAACTCGTCGGCGATCGAGCGGATGATCGCGATGCCGAGGCCGCCCTCGGTCAGATTCTCGAGGTCTCCGAGCGTGCCGTCCTCGCTGGGGTCGAAGCCCTCACCCTCGTCGTTCACCTCGATCACCAGGCGGTCGCCGGAGAGCTCGTACGAGATCTCGACGCAGCCGCCGTCCTGCGGGTACGCGTGACGAACCGAATTCGACGTCGCCTCCGTCAGGGCGAGCTTCAGATCGGCGACCAACTCCTCCGAGATCGGCCGCAGACGCGCGAGACCCGTCAAGGCGAGACGGCAGAGCGTGATGTACTCGGCGCGCGCGGGGATCGTCAGCCGGACGACGCGACGGTCACGCGCATGCGCGTGCGGCGAGGTCTCGGCCGTGTCGTTCGCCATTGCCATCGGGTTTCAAGGGCGGCGTACCCGAAGGTTTCCACGGGTAAACCTGTCTCTATCTATACCTACCGGGCCGGAAGTCTGCTAGCGGCGTTGTTGCCCGTGTGCGACAAGCGAAAACCGCGGCACCCGATATCCGAAAAGCTATCGCGCGGCCTCTGCGTTTTCCCGTGGAAACGACCCGGCTGCGGAAGCGGGCGGCAGCCGTACAGCGAATGCGGTGCGCCCAGAGCGCGACTCGAGCTCGAGCGACCCGCCCATTGCCTCCGCGAGCTCGTGCGCGATCGCGAGCCCCAGCCCGCTGCCGGACGCGCGGGCGCCGTCCAGGCGGTAGAAGCGGTCGAAGACGTGGGCTGCGTGCTCGGCCGGAATGCCGGGACCTTCGTCGACCACCGCCAACGAGCTTCCGTTCGAGCGCACGTGCACGCGGGTTCCGGGAGGCGTGTGCTTCATCGCGTTCTCGAGCAGCGCCCGGCCGATGCGGAAGATGCGCTCCTCGTCACCGAGCACGCGCGCCTCGCCCGCCTCCAGCTCGAGCGGGTGATCCGTCGCGACCGCGACGGCGCGAAACTCGTCGCAGAGGTCGTGCGCGAGGTCCGCGAGGTCGACCGGGCGGCGCTCGATGTGCATCCGGCCGGCGTCCAGCCGGGTCAGGTCGAGCAAGTCCTCCGCCAGTCGTTGGAGCCGGTCGACCTGCTCACGCATGGTCTCCAGGAACTCGCGCCGCGTCGGCTCGTCGAGGTCTTCGTCGGTCAGGAGCTCGATGAAGCCGCGCAGCGAGAACAGCGGCGTCCGGAGCTCGTGCGACGCGTTGCCGATGAACTCGCGCCGCGCCCGCTCCAGCTGCGAGAGGCGGACCCGCATGCGGTCGAACGCCCGCGCAAGCTGCCCCAGCTCGTCTTGGCTGCGATCGATCACGGGCTCGTCGAAGCGTCCCGCAGCGATCCGCTCCGCCGCGGCCTCCAGACGCCGGATCCGGCGCGCGAACAGGTACGCGGCGCCGTAGCCGACCGCCAGCGCGAGTAACAGCGCGAGCACGCCGGCTTCGAGCAAGCGGCGCTGCACCGTATGGACATTCGCGAGCGCGTCGTGCAGCGGCGCGCGGAGCAGCACGATTTCCTCGAGCGGCGCTACGGGCGTCGCGACCTCGGCGAACTCCTCGTCGCCGCGGGTGACCCGTCCCGACGCCTCGGCGAACGTGTCGGCAGCATGTTGCGCCACGGGATCGTGCTCGACATCGCGCGAGTTGACGCTGTGCGAGTCCTCGATCGGGCCGACAAGCGTCGCATGCCCGGTCGTGCCCACGGCGGGCTGAAACGTGTAGACGACCACACGCGCGCCTTCGGAGATCGCTGAAGCCCGCTCGAAAAAATCGGGCCAAGGCTCGAGCTGGGACGTCGGAATGATCGCCGTCACCTGCGGCATTGCAGTTCGCAGCTGGCTCAGCTTGTCGTCGACCAACCGCTCGCGCAGCGAGGGGACCACGATCAGGTAAACGAGGCAGAGTGCGAGAGCGACCACGCCGATGAGCGCCAGACTCAGCCTCGCGCCGACGCTCTTGAACGGGTTCACCTCGCGTCCCGAGGTTTCATCGCTCTCTGAAGCGGTACCCGACGCCGCGGACGGTGTGGATGAACTCCGGCTCGCGCGGATCGCGCTCGAGCTTCTCGCGCAGGTGGCGGACGTGCACGTCGATCGTGCGTGGCTCACGGTAATCGGACCCGCCCCAGAGCTCCTCGAGCAGCGTCTTCCGCGAGAAGACCCGCCCCGGATGCGACGCCATCGTCCGCAGCAGCTCGAACTCGACGTACGTCAGTTGCACGGCCTTCCCGTCGAGCTCCACGCTTCGCCGCGCAGGATCGATTCGCAACGGACCGGCGGAGAGGGTCTCCGCGCCGTCTTCGCCCTCGTACGGCGGCAGCTTCGCCCGCCGCAGAAGCGCACGCACGCGACTACGGAACTCGTAGATCGAGAACGGCTTCGTGATGTAGTCGTCGGCGCCGAGCTCCAACCCAACGACCTTGTCGAGCTCGTCGTCGCGCGCGGTCAACATGATAATCGGCACGGTGCTGCGGGCGCGCAGGCGCTTGCAGACCTCGAGACCGTCAACGCGCGGCAGCATGATGTCCAGAACGACCAGGTCCGGATTCGTCTCGGCAAAAAGGTCGAGAGCCTCCTGGCCGTCCCAGGCCGGAACGACGCGGAAGCCCTCGCGCTCGAGTGGGTACGTCAGGAGCTTCTGGACGGCGTCCTCGTCGTCCACGAGCAGGATGGTCGGTGGCTCGGACATACGCAGGCCTGCCGCGGGACGGACAGCGGATTCCTACCTACTATAGCCCCGCATGTCCGCCGCTCCGCCCACGCCGAGGCGGCGCCGCGCGCGGCGTGGTTCGGTCGAGCGCCCGGTCAGCGGGCGCACCTACCGCGGCACGTGGCTGTTCGTGGCGTTTCCTCTCCTGCTCGCGGCCTTCAGCGTGGCGCGACCGGCGCCACTTCCGCGGCCGGACCTCCCGCCGGCGTTCGACACCGTAGGGGCCCGGCTGCTCGCCGCCGACCTCGCGACCCAGTTTCCGGATCGCTCGCCCGGCACCCCGGGTGCCGGCGGCGGCGCCTCCTGGTTCGCGGACCAGCTGCGACCGTATGGCTTCGTCGTCCGCACCGATCGATTCCGCGCGGACGTTGCGGGACGAGGCCGGCTGCCCTTCGAGAATCTCGTCGTCATCGCGACCGGACGGTCGCAGTCGGCGATCGCCGTTGTTGCCCATCGCGACAACAACGGAGTGGGGTCTGGCGCAAACGACAACGGTTCCGGCACGGCGGCGCTCATCGAGCTGGCGCGCTCCTATGCAAACCCGGCCGCCGCCTCGACCGCCCCGTCGACGTCTCAACGGGTGAGGCCGGCCCACACGATCGTCTTCCTCTCTACGGACGGCGGTGCACTCGGGGGGATCGGTGCCGCCCACTTCGCCGAGCACTCGCCGCTGGCGCGCGACATCGTCGCCGTAATCGACCTGGACGCAATCGCCGGTCCCGACCTACCCCGGCTCGAGTTCGCCGGCGACCGCTCGCGCACGCCGAGTGCGACGCTTCTCGCGACGGCCGCGGCCCGCCTGCTCGAAGAGACCGGCGACGCCGCGCAACGGCCAAGCGCCCTCCGCCAGCTGCTCGACCTCGCCTTTCCGTTCAGCTTCTACGAGCAGGCGCCGTTTCTCGCACGTGGCACGTCCGCCCTCAGCGTGACGACCGGCGGCGACCGCCCGCCGAGCGCCGTCGGCGACACACCGGGCGGGCTGCACGCGCGGCGGCTCGGTCAGGTCGGCCGTGCGGCGCAGCAACTCCTCGGCTCTCTCGACGACGGCCTCGAGCTCGCGCAGGGCACCTCGACGTACGTGTACTTCGGCGCCCGCATCGTCCGCGGTTGGGCGATCCAGATCGTTCTCGTCGCCGCGTTGCTGCCGTTTCTCACCGCGGCGGTCGACCTGTTCGCACTGACACGGCGCCGTCGCATACCGCTCCTCCCGGCCCTGCTCAGCCTGCGCAGCCGGATCGGCTTCTGGCTCTTCGTCGTACTGCTCTTCGAGGTGTTCGGCCTGGCGGGCTGGTGGCCGCAAGCCTCGTTGCGACCGCCTGCGCCCGAGGCAAGCAGCGGCACCGACTGGCCCGTCCTCGGGCTGATCGTCTTCGCTGCTCTGTCGCTCGGCGCCTGGATAGTCGCCCGCGATCGCCTGGTGCCGCGTCGTCGCATCCCGCGAGACGAAGAGTTGGCCGGCCACTGCGCAGCGCTCCTCGCGCTCGCGATCGTGGCGCTGCTCACGGTGTCGTTGAACGCGTTCGCGCTCGTCTTCCTGCTGCCGTCGCTCCACGCGTGGCTCTGGCTGCCGCAGCTGAGCGGTCGGTCGGTCATGCCGCGAATCGGCGCCTGGCTCGCAGGCCTCGGAGGCCCGGCCCTGCTGCTGTGGGAGTTCGCGCGCCGCTTCGGCCTCGGCCTCGACGCGCCGTGGTATCTGCTCCAGCTGGCCGCGATCGGCTGGGTGCCGTTCCTGGCGCTCGCGCTCTCCGTGGTCTGGGCGGCGGCGGGCGGCCAGCTGGCTGCCCTCTCCGCCGGACGCTATGCGCCGTATCCAAGCGCCGGCGAACGCCCGCCGCTCGGGCCGGTCAGGCGCACGATCCGGCGCGCGGTCCTCTCCTCACGAGCGCGACATCGTGCACGCCTCCGCACCGTCGGCGACAGAGACGTCGCCGGCCTCTAACGAAGCGGCAGATAGCTGACCGTCGTGCCGGCGGCGAGCTCGCCCTCGCCGCGCGCGGCAAGCACGAGCGCGTCCGCGGCCGCGGCACGCGCGATCATGTGCGATTCCTGGCCGACGAGCGGCTCGAGCAAGACACGCCCGCCCTCATCGCGCGAACGCGCGCGCAGCAACTCGTCGCGCTCGGGGTTGCGGCGGACGCTCGCCGCAAGCTCGCCCCGCGCGAACACCGGCCCGGGCGTGCGGGCGCCCTGGAGCGCAAGCAGCGTGGGGCGCACGAACAGCTCGAAGCACACGAGCGCCGAGACCGGGTTGCCCGGCAGCCCGAAGACCAGCGTCTTGCCGCGGACGCCGAACGAGAGCGGCTTCCCCGGCTTCATTGCAACCTTCCAGAACACCTCGGTGACGCCGAGCTCCGCCTCGATCTTCCGGACCAGGTCGTGCGGTCCGACGGACACGCCGCCGGAGGTGACGAGCACGTCAGCCTCGAGACCGCGCTCGAGCGCCGCGCGATGCGCCGGCTCGTCGTCGGCGGCGGAGGCGGGTGGGACGACTGCAGCGCCTGCGGACGCGAGCGCCGCTGCGAGCATGACACCGTTCGCCTCGTAGATCTGTCCAGGCTCGAGCGGCGCACCCGGCCGCCGCAGCTCGGTACCCGTCGTGACGACGGCAGCGCGCGGACGAACGGCGCACTCCACCTCGCCCAGACCGGCGGCCGCAAGCGCTCCGATCTCCGCCG
>WNGF01001652.1_pt1 | contig 32624 bp, 36 predicted proteins | sample 5400641 | NCBI WGS metagenome assembly WNGF01 (sample SAMN13153371, study PRJNA577476) | soil metagenome | isolation source: 80 cm soil or saprolite under grassland replicate 2 | place: USA:California | collected 2016-06-15 | reverse complement strand
CCCGAGAGGAGCGACGTGGACGAGCCGACCGCGGTAAACACGGGCCCTGAGATGTTCAAGACGATCGACTCACCGGTGCTGAGATTCGTGAACTCGACCACCAGTCTGCCGGTGATGATCTGCACGCCGTCGCTTCAAGCGGTCCTGGCAACCAGAACGTCCTCGTAGAACTCCCCTGCTCGTCGGCCGGTGCGGCGGTTGACGTGGCGGCGCAGGCGCTCCTCGAGCTTCAGCCCCGCGCGCTCGAGGATCTCCGGATAGAGATCCCTGCGGTCGTTCACGACGATGAGCACCGGCGCGCCCGAACGGAGCGCTCCGCAAGCATTCACAAGCGCCTGAACAATTCCATCCGAGTAGGCCGTCAACGCAGCGCGTGAGGTTCCGGCGGCCGCAGCTCCTACCTCCAGCTCTCGACGGTCGTCGAGATCGAGGAGCTCGTACGCGTAGCAGTGCTGCTCGTGGTAGTCGATCAAGCCGGGGTACGGCGGGGATGTCAGCACCCCGTCGAAACGCTGCGTGAAACGTTCCTCGCGCACGTCCCCGTAGATCACGGTCGCGGTGCGGCCGCGGGCCCTCACGCGAGAGAACTCCTTCAGCCGCACCAAAGTGTCGAGCGTGTATCGCCGCAGAAACTGCGCTGCGGTCTCGACCGGGCGGCATTCGCGCCGATGCTTGTGACACCAGTACGGCTCGACCTGCGGCTGACGCGGCAAGTCCAGGTCGAAGTGCGTTGTTCGACGTGCCGAGCGAGCGGCGCGCGCGAGAACGACCCGCAGGACGTCCGAGTGCTCGTACTCTCCGATCAGCGCCCGAAACGCGAGCAACTCGCGGCCCGCTCGCGGCGCGTACCAGCGGCGCACGTATCCCGATGCACGCTCGCCGGTGGACTCGCCGACTCGCGCGTGTGCCGCGCGAAGCTCCTGCTCGAGGACGAATGGGTTGTACGAGCGAGTCTTCACGTCCATCAGCAGGCAATTGAAAGCCGCGATGTCGACCCCCGTTGCGTTCAGACCACTCTCCAGCGCCTGGACGAGCGTCGTCCCCGAGCCGGCGAAGGGATCGAGCACGTGCTGCTCCGCCCGGAAATAGCGAGAGAGAAGGTTCTCCACGAGCTGGGGGATGAACTTGCCGAGGTAGGGATGCAGACGGTGGACGTGCTTCGTGCGCTCGCGCTCGGGCAGATCGCGCTCGGACCAAGACAGCGCGAGATCGATGCCTGCGTAGAGGGCGTCCTGAGTCGGGGCCACCCGCGCCTGTTCGACGCGCCGCTCAGAAAGCCTGGGCGATCCGATGCAGCAGCCCTTCCCGGACCGCTATCACGTCGAAGGAAACCCGGAGGCCCGCGGCTTCGGGATGTTCCGCGAGCCAGCCTTCGGCGGCGCGGCGAAGGCGGCGCTGCTTCTCCTCGCCCACCATCTCGACCGGGTCGCCAAAGCGCAGGCCGACCTTCTCCTTCACCTCGCAGAAGACGAGGCGGCGGCCGCGGCGGACGACGATGTCGAGCTCATAGCCCGCGATCCACGCGTTCGTCGCGAGGATCCGATAGCCGCGCACGCGGTACCACCAAACCGCACGCTGCTCGGCGCGCTTGCCGCGTCGGCTTCCCATGCGGCAAAGCTACGCCGAGCAGACGCACGCGAGGGTTACGGATTGCGAACGGAACTCAGCACGCGGAAGCTCTGCCGGTCGACGACGACCAGTGCGCGACCGTGCGGCCCGCGCACGACGAGGTGCCCGTCGCCGTCGGTCCGCAGCCGGTAGGCGAAGATGTTGCTCGGCTGCGTTTTCCACGGCATGTCGATGCACACCGCTGCGACGTGGCGCGTGTCGAGCGCGTGGATGAAGGGGCGCGCGGCCGATCCGCCGTAGAGCGTGTACGCCCAACCGTTCGAGGTAGCGCGCGACACGGGGTTGCCCTGCATGGTCGTCTCCCAGGAACGCCTATCCGAGACGATCCGCGACAGCAGCCGGTTCGTCTTCAGGTCGTACGCCCGCACGCGGTATCTCGACAGATCCTGCGCCGAGAAGTGCTCCAAGAGATAGAGGTACCTCGCATCGGGCGAAAGCGCGTCGAAGGAGAAGTCACCGGCGATGTGGACCGTCCGCAGCCGCCGCATCTTCTTCACGTCTACGAACACGAATGCACTCTGTCTCACCAGTCCCCCGCCGTAGTGCGCGTCGGCCAGAAGCAGCGTCCGGCCGTCCGGCAGCAACCCTTCGGTCGTCCCGTCGTACGCGACCAGCGGGATGCCCCAGTTCCCCTTGATGCTCATGAAGCGAACGACACGTCCGCCGTTGCGGGTGATCGCCTGGATCGAGGTCCAGCCCGCTGCCGGAACCGAGACGTAGCGCATGTTCCCGTGTGTGATGCCGTTCCAGCCGAAGCTGACCCCCGGCCCGGGGCCACCATCGCCTGCCGCCGTGGTCGCCGCGCCCAGCACGCCGAGCACACCAATCGTAATCAGTGCCAAAAAGCGCCTTCGCATCTCCGCCTCCCTGTCGGGGTCTCCGGCTGGACTACGGGGGCGACCGCGTCCGGGGTCCTCTACGGATTGCGAACGAAGCTCAGCACGCGGAACGTATGCCGGTCGACCACGACGAGCGCGCGCCCGTGCGGCCCGCGAACGACCAGATGGCCGTCGCCGTCCGTCCGGAGCCGGTAGTCGACGAGGCGGTTGGGTGAGGTCTGCCAGGGCATGTCGATGCAGACCGCCTCGACGTGACGCGTGTCGAGGGCGTGGATGAAGGGCCGCGCGCCGCCGCCGTACAACGTGTAGGCCCAGCCGTCCTTCCACAGGCGCGAAACGGGGCTCCCCTGCATTCCCGTCTCCCACGAGCGCCGATCCGCGACGATCTTCGCCAGCAGGCGGCCCTTGCGCAGGTCGTAGGCACGCACGCGGTAGAGGCCGTCCTCGGCCGAGAGGTATTCCACGAGATAGAGGTAGCGGCCGTCGGGCGAAAGGGCGTCAAACGCGAAGGCGCCCCGCATGTGAATCGTCCGCAGCAGCTTCATCCTGCGGATGTCGACGAGCGCGAAGGAGGTATTCCTGCGAATGGTGTCGCCGCTATAGAGCGGTTGTGCGAGCAGAAGCGTCCGACCGTCGGGAAGAAGACCCTCGGTCGTCCCGTCGAGGGCGACTACCGGGATCCCCCACGTTCCCTGGAGACTCATGAAGCGGATGACGCGTCCGTCGTTGCGCTTGCTCACTTGGATCGAGGTGCGGGCGCCGGCCGGTACCGCGATGTAGCGCTCGTTCCCGCGCGTGAGGCCCTGCTGTCCCTGGCTGATGCCCGGGCTCGGCCCTCCTGCTGACGCCGCCGTGGTGGCTCCGATCGCGCAGGCAACGACGGCCGCGCAGATCGCCAGAATCCGGTGTCGCATCTTCGCCTCCGTTCCGTGGGGTTTCCCGACGGAACTACACCTCCCGGCCGAAGGAGGTTCCCTAGGCGCTCTTCGTCAGGACGGTGTGGATCTGGCGGGTCAGCGCCGCCACCTGCTCCGTCAGCTCCTTGTCCTGCCGGGTCAGGTTCGTATTCGACTCCAGCAGGGCTTCGAGCTTGTCAGTCTCGGCCTTGATCGCCGCAACACGACGCTCTGCGGAACGCTCGACCTCTTCCCGGTGCTTCTCGTTCATCTCAAACGACGTCTTGTCGCGCGCCGCCTGGCGGGTCTCCGCCAGCAGGATCAGCGGAGCCGCATAGGCGGCCTGGGTCGAGAAGGCCAGGTTCAGGAGGATGAACGGCTCGGGGTCCCAGTGGTGCACGAGCGCGATGGAATTGAGGACGATCCAGCCTGCGACGGCGATCGTCTGGCCGACAATGTACTGGGGCGTGCCGAAGAAGCGGGCAGCGCGCTCGGCCCCGCGGCCGAATCTATCGGCGCCAAAAGCGCTGTGATGTTCAGCGCCCAGGACTCGAGCGTACCCATGCACGCGGACGTCGCTTTCTCAGAGACACATTTTGCATGTCAATCGCGGCTGGGCAGACGGACGACACCCATATTGCAAGCAATGCTTCAACGCATACCAGAGTGACCGCCGACGAAAACGGCTTGATCGCGCGAAGCCCGATGGGAGAAGGCGATGATCGCTGAACCGACACCCGCCGAACCCCCGCCCGGAGCCTTAGTGACGCAGGTGGACGTCGCCGCCGGCCCGGAGGATGGCGGCGGAGCTCGTGGCATCCGTTGCGTTCCTGCTCGCAGGGTGGGAAGATCGAAGATGCCTGCCGCGTCTTATGACCGGAGGCTGGGACCGACCAAGGCGAACGGAGGCGAATATGGGTGAGGTAGGAAGTAGGGCGCAGCTGATCGACGCATCGGATCTCGACGCTCGATCGCACAAGATCGCGGCGACCGTGCCCCGCGAAGAGATACAAGAGGCACTGCGAGTCGAGGACGGTCAAGAGCTCATCCTCGACATCGCCCGTCGCGAGAACGGCGACGTCCAGGCGCACACGCTTCGGGTCGCATGGACCGAGGATCAGCTCGAAGAGCTGCTCCGGGAGACAAGTGGCGAGCAGGTCACGCTCGTCTTCGACGCCGACGAGCTCCAGCAGGCGCTCGTGGCAGACGAAGACGTCGAAGCACACGGAGCACGAGAGAAGACCGCGGCCGTCCTGACCGTGGCGGCAATGGCAGCCGGCGTGGCAGCTTCCGCGCAGCCCGCCAGCGCAAGACTCGATCCGACCACAGGCGGGGCGAGCTCGCCGATCGAGATGGTCAGCGACGCGGCGAGCAGTGGACCCGTCTCTGTCGAAGCGGCGACCGGGCCCGAGCTGATCAGCGACGCGGCACTGAGCGGCCCCGTCGAGACCGCGAGCGGGCCCGAGCTCATCAGCGACCCGGCAAGCAGCGGCCCAGCACCAATCGAGGCATCAGCGACCGGGCCGCAGCTCATCAGCGACCCGGCAAGCAGCGGCCCCGTTTCGGCGGCCCAATCCACATCCCTCGAAGGGACCGTGTCCAGCGCCGGCGACACCGGCCTGTCTGGTGCCGAGATTGCGGGCACGGCGGTTGGTGGCGGCTTGGCCCTCCTGATCACCGCGGCCGGGTTCGCGGTGCGCGGCAGGCGCCGAGCGGAACGGCTGGTCTAGGCGGCCGGCACGTCCAAGAGTCCACTGGGAGGCGCGGGGTCTACTCGCGCCTCCCAGTCGTCGGATTGCGGCCCCAAGTAGCAGAGCGCCTGGAAGGAGCGGCGGTGGATCCGGGAGGGACCGCGCTGACGCACGATCGCCGAGTGGCCCGGCGTGATGTAGCCGACGTGGGAAGAGAACCCGTAGTGCGGGAAGAGCGCGTCCATCCTGTGCATGAGCCGGTCGCGCGTCACCTTGGCGACGATCGACGCCGCCGCGATTGCGGCGCTCTTCTCGTCACCGTCCACCACAGCGCGGTGCTCCGGCGCAGTCGGCCCGAGCCGGAATCCGTCCACGAGACAGACCTCGGCCGGCGGAGACAGTAAGCGCAGGATCTCCCTCATCGCGGCGAGGTTCGAGCGATGGAGGCCGTCGCGGTCGATCTGGCCGTGCGGGATCACGCGGACGACCACCTGCTCGGCGCAGCCGACGACCGCGCGGAAGAGCTCCTCACGGCGCTCGGGCGAGCACTGCTTCGAGTCGTTCAGGAGCGCGAGCGGCCGCACCTTGTGGTCGCGCAGGCAGCCGTAATCCAGCAGGACGCCCGCGACGACCAGAGGGCCCGCGAGCGACCCCCGCCCCGCCTCATCGGTCCCGGCGACGAGTCGTGCGCCGAGCTTGCGGTCGAACCTGAGGAGCTTCTGGCCGGTGCTGAGCGCCACGGCCGCCGAGGATAGCGAGCTACTCGGAGGCTTCTGGTGTCTCGACTTCGGAAAGCTCGCTCTCAGCGGCCTCTTGCTGCTCGGGCGTCCTGGGCGCGCGGGCGCCGTCCTGGCGTAGCTCACGGATGCGGGCCTTCTTGCCGACCTTGCCCCGCAGGTAGTAGAGCTTGGCGCGGTTGACGTCTCCGACGGCGACGACGTCGATCCGGTCGATCTTGGGGGAATGCAGCGGGAAAGTCCGCTCGACGCCGACTCCGAAGGACTGCTTCCTGACGGTGAACGTCTCCCGGGCGCCGGCTCCTTGACGCTTGAGGACGATGCCCTCGAAGACCTGGATCCGGTGGCGCTGGCCCTCGATCACCTTGAAATGGACGCGGACGGTGTCCCCGGCCTTGAAAGGAGGGAGGTCGCCGCGCACCTGGGCGCGTTCGAGTGTCTCGATCACCTTGCTCATAGGAAAGGGCGGCCCTCGGACCGCCGCGGAATGCTAGCGAAAGATCAGCCAGCCGACCGCCGCCGACGCAGAGGCCGGAGCGTAAGCCAGGCGGAGCCGGCTTACGCGGAGGCCGAACTGATGCGACGCGGCGACGCAAAGCATCGCCGCGCCGCACGGAAGCAAACCGCCGCCCACTCCTGGAGAGCGCGCGGGCTGAGCCCGCGCGCGTTTCCCGCGAAGCGGCGTGCCTGCATTCCATTAGCCGCAGCGCGGCTAATGGAATGAAATTCGGCTCGGCGGCCAGTACGTCGCGAAGACCTTCCCGATCAGATTCTTGCGCGGGACGAGCCCCCAGCGTCGCGAGTCACAGGAGGAGTTCCGGTTGTCGCCCATCATCAGGTAGTAGTCCTTCGGGATCCGGGTGTACGTGCTGCGCGGGGGGATGTCCTTCAGCCCGAGGGTCTGGTGATCGCGCCGCTCGAGCTTCACGTAGGGCTCGTTCAATTTCCTGCCGTCGATGTAGACGAAACCGGCCCGCTCCTCCCAGACATCGCCGGGCAGGCCGATCAGCCGCTTCACGAAGGTTCCCTCCGACCCGCACTCCTGGCGCGCGAGCGTCGGCGTGTTGAACACGACGATCTCACCCCGCTCCGGATTGCGGAAGTGGTAGATGAACCGGTTCGCGAGCACGCGGTCGGACGTGCTCGCCTCGCACCCCTGGGCGGGACGGGCGCAGTGCAGCGTCGGCTCCATCGACGATGAGGGGATCCGGTACGGGTTCACGACCCACGCCTTGATCGCGAGGACGATCGCAACCGCGCCTGCGATCGTCACCACCCAGTCGATCGCGACCCGCCAGCCGTGCGGCAGGTTCGGGAAGAGATAGTCGATCGGGTTGCGCGACTTCTTCTTTGGCGCTTTCGGCGGACCCCAGCCGTCGCGGCTCACGTCGTAACGCGAACGCTGATCCGGATCGCGGAGGACCTCGTACGCGTCCCTCAGCTCGCGCCAGGCGCCGTCCCGGTAGCTGCGCTCGAGCGCGACTCGGCGATACGCGGCCTCGATCTCCTGCGGAGACGCATCGTGTCCTACTCCGAGAACCGCGTAGTGATCGGTCACGGAACGGTCCGCCGCCGGCTCTGCTCGCGCCGCCAGTCCTCGATCTTTCCGTGATCGCCCGAGAGGAGGACGTCCGGCACGCGCCAGCCGCGGAATTCAGGGGGTCGCGTGTAGTGCGGGTACTCGAGCCCGCCTTCGAGCTCGGCGGAGAAGCTCTCGAACGCGCCCGACTCTTCGCGGATCGCTCCGGGCAGGCGGCGCGCGATGGCGTCGACGAGGACCATCGCGGGAAGGTCGCCGTTCGAGAGCACGTACGGGCCGATCGAGATCGCGTCTGACGCGAGATGCTGTACGACCCGCTCGTCGAAGCCTTCGAAGCGGGCCGAGAGCAGCGTCAGCGCGTCCTCGCCGGCCAGCTCTTCGACGACCTCTTGCGTCAGCTGCCTCCCCTGCGGCGTCAGCGCGATGACGCGGCGGTCGGGAACTCCTGCGTACACCGCCTCGAGCGCGGACGCCACGACGTCGACGCGCAGCACCATTCCCGCACCACCCCCGTACGGCTCGTCGTCGACCTGCCCGGCGCGGAGTGGAGTCGTATCGCGATAGGAAAAGAGACGAAGGTCGAGCTCCGTCCCGAGGACGGTGGCGACCGGTCGCTGCTCCGTCAGCCACGCGAAGGCATGCGGTACGAGAGTGAAGACGTCGAGCTGCAAGGGCGAGCGATCCAGGTTACCCAGGGTTTGCGTAACCCGACGCGACGACGATGCGGCCCGCGGCGAGGTCGACCTCGCGCACGCAGTCGTCGACCATCGGGAGCGCGAGACCGGTGTCGAGCTCGAGGACGTCATTGGCAACGCCGGGCGCGACGTCGGTGACCGAGCCGAGAGTTGCCCCGTCTTCCTCCTCGACACGAAGGCCGACGAGCTCGAAGACGTAGTACTCGTCTTCGCCGGCCGGAGCGAGCGCTTCTCGCGGAACTTCCAGAGCCGCACCACGCGGCACGCGGCGGTCGAGTCGGATCACCGGCCGGCCGCGCGCGTGCTTCGCGGCGACGATCTTCGCTGGTTCGCCTGCGACCAGGAGCTCCGCGCCCACGTCGAAGCGCTCTGGCGCTTCGCTCGCATTCTCGACGACGAACGACCCGTCGAGTCCGTGCGATTTTCCGACCCGTCCGACGACGACTGGCTTAGACGTGCTCACGGGAGAGCTGCTCGAAGAACTCGGTCGCTTCCTCGGGTGTCGCCGCCGGCCACTCTTCCGGCCAGCCCCTGTCGGCGATGTCGGCCGGCTCGTACTCGGTGCGGCGCAGCTCGACCTCCGGCCCGAGCAGCGCCCAGTACGCGCCGGGCTCGCGTTCGTACGGCATCCCGACGCTGCCGGCGTTGACGAGACGGACGTCGCCGAGGCGCCGGTCGAACTGCACGTGCGTGTGGCCGCAGACGACCACCGGCTCCGCAACGCCGGCGAGCGCGTCGAGCCAGCGCTCGTCGGGGCTGATCCGGGTGAGCACTTCCTCGTCGCTGCGAGGTGTTGCGTGGCAGAAGAGCACGGGGCCAAGACCATCGACGTCCAGGGCTGCGGTCTGTGGCAGACCGGCGAGAAACTCGAGTTGCTCCCCGCAGAGGCGCGACCGCGTCCACTCGATCACCTCCGCAGGCGGTCCGCCTTCACGCTCGGGCGTGGGTGGCTCCGCCAGGACGCGATCGGCGTTACCGCGGATGAAGCGGGCACGGTCACCGAGCGCACGCAGACGCTCGAGCGTCTCGGACGGCCACGGACCTGCTGCGACGTCGCCGCCCACCAGAACCAGGTCGGCATCGACCTCCGTCAGGACAGCCTCGAGCGCCGGCAGATTGCCGTGCACGTCGTACAGCGCTGCGACACGCACGTCTCTAATCGACGATCTCGAGCTGCACGCGCCGCTGCTCGCGCGCGCTGCCCGCGCGCACGATCGTGCGCAGCGCGCGCGCGATGCGACCCTGCCGCCCGATCACCTTCCCCAGATCGTCCTGCGCGACATGCAGCCGCAGGACAACCGTGTCGTCATCGTCCACGCGCTCGACGCGGACGGCGTCCGGCTCGTCGACGAGCCGGCGCGCCAGGTACTCGAGCAGTTCTGCCACTAGCGGGTCACTAGGCCAGGTTCTTCGCCTTGAGCAGCCTGTGGACGGCCTCCGAGGGCAACGCGCCCTTGCCGAGCCAGTCCTTGACCTTCTCTTCGTCGAACTCGATCAACGAAGGATCGTGTTGCGGGTTGTAGCGCCCGACGATCTCGATGAACTTGCCGTCGCGCGGCGAGCGCGAGTCGGCAACCACGACGCGGTAGACCGGGTTCTTCTTCGACCCGACGCGCGTCAACCTCATCCGAACAGCCAAATCGTTACCTCCGTGTGAGCATGGGGGAACCCATGGTTCCCCCATGAGCCCCCTCCTTCTTGTTTGGGATGCCGATGACCGCAGCGAGGCTACACCGGGCAAAGCCCGGTTCCGCCGGCCACTGTTTCCGGTGAGGCGAGCGAGTAGTCATCTGCGTGACTTCGACCTGCGTTTCTTCTTGTTGGACTTCGTCGCCTTGCGTTGCGTTTGCTTTGCCGGAGCGGCCTGACCTGTGAGCGCGCCGAGGTCCGGAAGCTTGCCCTTGCTCATTCCCTTCATCAGCTTTTCCATCTCCTTGCGCCCTTCGAGCAGACGATTGACCTCCTCGACGGTCGTGCCCGAGCCGCGCGCGATCCGCTGGCGGCGCGAGCCGTCGATCATGCGCGGCAGGGCGCGCTCTTGCGGCGTCATCGAGAGGATGGCCGCCTCGACGCGGGCGAACTGCTTCTCGTCGATCTGATCGAGCCCGTCGAGCTGCTTGCCGACGCCCGGGATGAGCTTCAGCACACCCTGGATCGAGCCCATGCGGCGCAGCATCCGATAGCTCTTGAGAAAATCGTCGAAGCTGAACTGGCCCTCGAGCATGCGCGCCTCGAGCTCCTTCTGCTCGCCCTCCTCGACCGCTTGCTCGGCACGCTCGATCAGCGTGAGCACGTCGCCCATGCCGAGGATGCGCGACGCCATCCGGTCCGGATGGAAGTAGTCGAGCTGATCGAGCTTCTCTCCGACCGAGATGAGCTTGATCGGCCGCCCGGTGACGGCCTTCACGGACAGCGCGGCGCCACCGCGCGCATCGCCGTCCAGCTTCGTCATGAGGACGCCGTCGAAGGCGATGCGTTCCTGGAACGCGAGCGCGACGTTCACCGCTTCCTGGCCCGTCATCGCGTCGAGCACGAGCAGGACGTTGGCCGGCTTCGCCTCCGCGCGGACACGCTCGAGCTCTTCCATCAGCTCCTCGTCGACGTGCAGGCGGCCGGCGGTGTCGAGGATGACCGTGTCGACACCGGCTTCGGTCAGCCTGCTGATGCCGTTGCGGACGACCGCGACGGGATCCGAACCGTCCTCACGGTAGACCGGGACCTGGATCTGGCGGCCGAGTTGCTCGAGCTGGTCGATCGCTGCGGGGCGCTGCAGGTCGGCGGCGACCATGCCGGGGTTCCGCCCCTCCTTGCGGAGCAGCAGCGACAGCTTCGCTGCGGCCGTCGTCTTGCCCGACCCCTGAAGCCCGGCGAGCAGGATCACCGTCGGCGGGCGGCCGGTGAAGGCGAGCTTCGAGCTGCCGGCTCCCATCAGCGTCGTCAGCTCCTCGTGGACCGCCTTCACGACCTGCTGGCCGGGCGTGAGGCTCTTCAGCACCTCCTGGCCGAGGGCGCGCTCGCGCACGTGAGCCACGAAATCCTTGACCACCTCGAGGTTGACGTCGGCCTCGAGCAGCGCGAGCCGGATCTCGCGCATCGCACGTGAGATCGCCTCCTCGTCGAGCTTTCCGCGCCCCCGAAGGTCTCCGAGGGCGCTCTGAAGCCGGTCTGAGAGGGTGTCGAACACGGCCGCGAAGTGTACTTACGTCCCTTCCTGAGCCAGACTTCGCCTCGTGACCGAGGATCGTTCCGAGCGCAAGCTGGCCACCGTCCTCTTCGCCGACCTCGCCGGCTCGACCGCGCTCGCCGACGAGCAGGATCCCGAGCGGACGCGTGCGCGGCTGGAGCGCTTCTACGACGCGATGGCCGCCGAGATCGAGGCCGCAGGCGGGACGATCGAGAAGTTCGCCGGCGACGCCGTCATGGCCGCGTTCGGTGCACCCGGCGCGCTCGAGGATCACGCGGAGCGCGCCCTCCACGCAGCGCTCTCGATGCAACGCAAGGTCGAGAGCGGGCTCTCGCTTCGAATCGGTGTGAACACCGGGGAGGTCGTGGTCGGACAGGCGCGGGCAGGCAGCTCGTTCGTCAGCGGCGACGCGGTCAACGTGGCAGCCCGGCTCGAGCAGGCCTCCGAGCCGGGAGAGATCCTGGTCGGCGAACGAACGGTCGCCGCAGTACGTGGCGCGTTCGAGTTCGGCGACCCGCGCATAGTCGAGGCGAAAGGAAAGACCGGCGGCATACCCTGCCGACGCGTCGTCCATGCGTTGTCGCTCATGCGGACGCGGGGCGTGGGCGGCCTCGCGCGCGCCTTCGTGGGCCGCGACGAGGAGCTCGGCCGTCTGCACGCCGCGTTCCACCGTGCTGTACAGCGGTCTCGGCCGGTCCTCGTCACGATCGTCGGAGACGCCGGCGTCGGCAAGACGCGTCTGATGCGCGAGCTCTGGGAGTGGCTCGGAGAGGAAGAGCCCGAGCCGGTGCGCCGAACCGGACGCTGCCTCGCATACGGCCAGGGAATCACCTATTGGCCGCTGGCGGAGATCCTGAAGGAGCACCTCGGCATTCTCGAGAGTGACCCGCCGGAAGAGGTACGGCGTCGGCTGGGCTCGCGCGAGATCCTCGGCCTCACCCTGGGCCTCGACCTCGCCGGCGACCTGCACCCGCTCGCGGCGCGCGATCGCCTGCACGCCGCCTGGGTGGATTTCAAGTCGGAGCTGGCGGCGGAACGGCCGGCCGTCGTGCTGCTGGAAGACGTTCACTGGGCGGAGCAGCCGTTGCTCGAGCTGATCGAGCGCATTGCACGCGACGTGCGCGGCCCGCTGCTACTGCTCGTGACGGCTCGTCCCGACTTCGTCGACGGGCGCGCCGCGTGGCAGGGCCGGATCGACACGGAAACCATCTGGCTCGAACCGCTCCCCGCGGAGACGGCCGGATCGCTCGTCGATTCGTTGCTCGCGGGCGACCTCCCTCCGAGCGTCCGTCAGCTCGTCGTCGAGCGCGCGGAAGGCAATCCATTCTTCGTCGAGGAAGTGCTCGGCAGCCTCATCGACGCGGGCGTGCTGCAGCGTGACCACGGCAGCTGGCGGGCGGCCGAGCTGCCACCGGGCTTCGAGATTCCGGATTCCGTCCAGGCGGTGCTCGCGGCACGCATCGACCTGCTCGGCGAGGCGGAAAAGGCGGCATTGCAGGCGGCCGCGGTGATCGGGCGCACCTTCTGGACGGGACCGGTGTACGAGCTGGTCGAAGGCCTCGAGCCTGATCTGCACGTCCTGGAGAGCCGCGACCTCATCCGCCAACGCTCAGGCTCTTCGCTCGAGAGTGAGGTCGAGTACGTCTTCAAGCATGCACTCACGCGCGAAGTCGCGTACGGGAGCCTGACGAAGGCGAGACGAGCGCGCCTCCACGCGCAGTTCGCGGACTGGATCCACCGACTCGGCGAGGGCCGTGACGAGCACGTCCCACTCCTCGCGCACCACTACGCCGAGGCGGTTCGGCCCGAGGATGCCGACCTCGCTTGGGACGGTGAGGCAGACAAGTTGGAAGGTTTGCGCGCACAGGCAGTCATCTGGCTCGAACGTGCCGGCGACCTCGCAGTCGGTCGCTATGAGATCGACGATGGTGTTGCGCTCCTCCAGCGCGCGCTCGAGCTCGAGCGGGATGAGATTCGACGGTCGGAGCTGTGGCGTAAGGTCGGCCTGGCGAACGCGCTCAAGTTCGACGGTGAGGCCTTCTGGACCGCCATGGAGCGCTCGCTGGAGGTCTGCCACGACCGCGAGGTCTGCGCCAACACATACGCCGACCTCGCGCTCCAGACGGCGATCCGCTCGGGCATGTGGCCGAGACGACCCGAGACCGAGCTCGTGGACGGGTGGATCGAGCAAGCCCTCAAGCTGGCATCCTCCGAGAGCCCGGCGCGTGCGAAAGCGCTCATCGCGAACTGTTTCTGGAGCCGAAAGGCGGGACGCGAGTCAGCTCAGGAGGCGAGCGCGCTCGCCGAGCGTCTCGGCGACATCGAGCTCCGCTTGTACGCGTTCGGCGCACGCACCTGGACGGCCTTTGCCGACCGTGAATTTGCAGAGGCCCTCACCTGGGCGGAGCGGAGCCTCGAGCTCGTCGGGGAGATCGGCGATCCCGATCACGTCGCCGACGTCTACGAGCTCTCGATCCCCGCCTGCTGTGGCATGGGCAGATTCCGAGAGGCCAGGCGGCTCGCCGCGGTTCACGGCGATGTGGTCAAGCCGCTGACACCACATCACCGCCTCCACGGTGCTTCCGTCCTGCTCGAGGTGGAGGAGCTGTGCGGAGCGTGGGACCGCATCCTCGCCGTCGCAGAGTGGACGACGTCCGCGGTCGAGGAAAACCTCGCCACCCCATGCATACGGAACGCGCGCTCGCTGCTCGTGACTGCCGTCGCAGCCGCACACACGGGGGACGCGGACGCCGCGGAGGAGTTTGAGGAGCGGGCGAACGAGGTCGCGACCGAGGGCTACGAACCCGTTCTCAGGGCCCCTCGCGCCTGGCTGGCGCTGCGTCGAGGCGAGATCGACGTCGCACTCGCGATGATGCCGGCCGTCGAGGAATTTCGGATCGGCTTCGCACTGCCGAATGCAGCGGCACGGCTCGACACCTTCGCCGCCGCGCGGCACCGCGAACAGCTCGAGCGCGAGGCGCCCCTGCTTCTGCGTCCAGGCACGTACATCGAGCCATTCGCATTGCGAGCGCTCGGGATCGTTCGCGAGGACGAGGACCTCATTCGACGCGCAGTCGAACGGTTCGAGGCGATGCACCTCGACTGGCACGCAGGCGAGACTCGCGTCCTGCTCTGAGATTCCTTCCACCGCCAGGCGGGTGGGCACGGCGTTCATCGTCCTCGTCTGGGTGGCGGCCTCCCTGATCTGCCGCTGGTACGTGTCCTGGGCGTGGCCGTAAACGTCCTGATCCGGTTCGCGCCGGCCGAGGACCGCTCAGATCTGACGGGATACCTCTATCCATCTGCGATCGTCTCCCTGGTCGGTGTCCAGGCCGACGAGCTGATCCGAAAGGACGCGACGGAAGGGGAAAAGGGGATCTTCGAGCGCATGCGCGCCCCGCTCAGGCACTAGGCGCTTCACAGGCCGAGTCCTACACTCAGGACATGGCCGTAAGCCGTAGAACGGTTACCGTCCTCTTCGCAGACGTGGCCGACTCGACGCCGCTCGGGGAGCGACTCGATCCAGAGTCGCTGCGACAAGTCATGTCGCGGTATTTCGATGGGATGTGTGGCGTACTCGAGGGCCACGGCGGCACCGTCGAGAAGTTCATCGGCGACGCGGTGATGGCCGTCTTCGGCATTCCCGAGCTGCACGAGGACGACGCGCTGCGCGCCGTGCGCGCCGCAACCGAGCTCCGTGGGGCGCTCGCGAGGCTGAACGACGAGCTCGAGCGCGAGGTCGGGGTCCGGATTGGCATCCGCGTCGGCGTGAACACGGGAGAGGTCGTCGCCGGCGACGGTATCGGCGGTCAGAGACTGGTGACGGGCGACCCTGTCAACGTGGCGAAGCGGCTGGAGGAGGCTGCGCGTACCGGTGAGATCCTCCTCGGGGAGACGACGCGCAAGCTCGTGGAGAACGCGGCGATCCTGGAGCCCCGCGACGAGTTGACCGTGAAAGGAAAAGCGGAACCAATCGTTGCGTGGAACGTCCTTGGCGTTATCGAGGGCGCGCCCGCGTACGCGCGCCGGCTCGACGCGCCGCTTGTCGGACGCGGGGAAGAACTGCGCACGCTTCGGGACGCATTCGATGACGCCGTTACGGATCGCTGTTGCCACCTCGTCACGATCGTCGGCCCGGCGGGCATCGGGAAGTCGAGGCTCGCAGCGGAGCTCTGCAGGAGCCTACGGGGAGAGGCGCGCGTACTGAGCGGCCGCTGTTTGCCGTATGGAGACGGGATCACATTCTGGCCGCTCGTGCAGATTGTCGGGGTGCTTGGGAGCGACGAAGGAGTGCGCGACATACTTGCCGACGCCGAGGACGCGGATGTGGTTGCCGAGCGTGTGCTGGGGGCCGTCGGGCCGACACCGTCGGCTGCGGCGGGAGGAGAGATGTTTTGGGCCGTCCGGCGGCTGTTCGAGGAACTTGCGCGTGAGCAGCCGCTCGTCATCTTGATCGAGGACATCCATTGGGCCGAGCCGACGTTGCTCGACCTGCTCGAGTACCTCGCGGGTTGGACGAACGACGCGCCCGTCTTGCTCCTCTGCCTCACGCGTGCGGACTTGATCGACGAGCGCCCGGTTTGGCTGACATCCAAGACCGGCACGAGTCTTATGCTCGGCCCGCTCACGGCGGCGGAGTCGCAGGCGCTGCTCGAAGAGATCGCACATGAGTGGCCGCTCGACGCGGCAGCCCGCGCGCGGATCGCAGAGGCGGCCGAGGGGAATCCACTCTATGTGGAGCAGATGGCGGCGATGCTCGCCGAGGGCGAACCCGCCGACGCAATCCCACCGTCCATCCAGGCATTGCTCGCCGCCCGACTCGACCGACTCCCGATCGAGGAGCGCGCGGTCCTCGAGCGCGCCGCCGTGGCGGGAAAGGAATTCGGGCGCGGCGCGCTCGTCCAGCTGTCCCCCGAGGAGGAGCGTGCGGATTTGGACGCGCGCTTGCTCAATCTCGCGCGCAAGGAACTCCTGGCCGCCCGCCCCGGGCGCGAGGATGCCTACCGCTTCCGCCACGCGTTGATCCGCGACGCGGCCTACGCGGGCATTCCGAAGGAGCTGCGCGCCCAGCTACACAAACGATTCGCGAACTGGGCCGCGCGTACAAACGCGGGTCGCGCCGGCGAGCTCGACGAGATCGTCGGCTACCACCTCGAGCAGGCCTACCGCTATCGCGAGCAGCTCGGGCCGGTCGACGACCCCGCGCGTGGAGTCGCGGAGAGGGCCGGCGAGTTGCTCGGCGGCGCCGGACATCGCGCCTTCGCCCGGGGGGACATGCCCGCCGCGGTAAACCTGCTGGCGCGCGCAACCTCGCTGTTGCCGGACGAGCACCCGACGCGGCTCGAGACCCTGCCTGAGCTCGGAAGCGCCCTCATGAAGACGGGCGACTTCGGGCGCGTCGATGAAGTCCTGAGCGAGGCGCTTGCTCGCGCCGCGGAGGCCGGCGACAAGCGGCTCGAGCTGCGGACGCTCATCGAGCGCGAGTTCTTCCGCACGTTCACAAGCCCCGGCAACTCGCCGGCGGAGTTGATTCGGGTGGCGGAGCACGCGATCCCGCTGCTCGAAGAGCTCGGCGACCACCTCGGCCTCGCGAAGGCGTGGTGGCTCCGGAGCGAGGCGGACGTGATCGCCGGTCGCTGGGGCGCGCGGGCCGAGGCGCTCGAGCGCGCGCTCGAGCATGCCCGACGGGTGCCCGACGCACGCGAGGAATCAACGGTCGTCGCCCTGCTTGCGCAGGCGCTCGAGTACGGGCCGACTCCGGTCCCGGAGGCGATCCGCCGCTGCGAGGAACTCCGCGACGCGGCTCCGGATGATGCCTCTGTCGCCGCGATCGCGAGCACGCTCGGTGCCCTACACGCGATGGAGGGCGACTTCGACGAGGCACGGGAACTCTGCGAGCAGGCTCGGGCGCTATGGGAACAGGTCGGCCGTCGCTATCTTCGGATGGGAGGATCCCTCGCCGCCGCTTCCGTCGAGCTCTTGGCAGGCGATCCCGAGGCGGCGGTGCGCGAGCTCCGCTGGGCCTACGACGAGCTCGAGCGGATGGGAGAGCGCGGAATGCGCTCGACTGTGGCCGCCTTCCTCGCGCAGGCGCTCGTGGCCCAAGGCCGGTATCAGGAGGCGGAGGAATTTACGCAGATCAGCGAGGAGACCGGCGCCGAGGCCGACGTCGTCACACAGGCGATCTGGCGGAGCACGCGCGCGCACGCCTTGGCCCACCGAGGAAATGTCGATCTTGCCGAGCGGCTCGCCCGAGAGGCGATAGAGCTCGCAGCAGGAACGGACTTCCTCGACCTGCAGGCGGAAGCGTTGCTCGGTCTGGCGGAGGTACTCCGCGCCGCAGGTCGAGCCGAATCCGCTCGACCACTCGTCGAACTCGCGAAGAGCACGTACGAACGAAAAGGAAATGTCGTCGGTGCTCTCCGAGCAGGCGCGTCTCTCGCCCAGATTTCGGCCTGAGTCGTAACATCGCCGCCCCCGGCACGTTAGGCTCGCGTGGTCAACGACGAAGGAGGGAGAAGGTGGCACCACAAGAGCACCCTGGCGAGGGGCGGGACATACATGCCGCGGCCAACGACGCATGGAATAAGGCCAAGGCCAACGGAGATACGTCTCCCCAGATGACAGTCAAGAAGATCGTGGCTGTCGGGACCAACCCGATCACCGGCTACATCGTGATCCTCTCGCCTGGCGGGTAAGCCGGCGAGGCGGATCCGAGGCAGGAGGACGAAGTGACAGACGTGGCGAAGGTCATCACCGTCATCGGCTCGTCGCCGGAGAGCTTCGCCCAGGCGGCCGCTGCGGCCGTTCAGGAAGCGGCGAAAACGCTCCGCGGCATCAGCGGCGCGGATGTCGTGTCGATGAGCGCCGTCGTCGAGAACGACCGCATCACGCAGTACCGGACGACGGTCAACATCGCGTTCGGGATCGAGCGCTAGACGCTAGGACTCGAGGACGCGCTTCAGGTTCTGGAGCGCGTCCACCTGCGCCCGCATCGAGCGCGCGACCATCGGCGCCATCAGCTTCTGCGGGCCACGCAGAGCCGCCGAAAGCGAAAACGTGATGCGCGTGCCGCCGTCTGCGTCCTCGAATGTGTAGGACCCTTCAGGCTGGACCGGTCCTCCGAGCGTGCGAAACGCGATGTGGGAGCTCGCGTCGTACGCCGTCACTTCGAAGTCCGCGGGGATGCGGCGACCTATCGGGCCTTTGACGCCTTGCCGGTAGACGGCCCCGTGTCCCTCTCCGGACGCGCGCTTGATGTCGAGGACACCGGGTCGCCATTTGGGATCGTTCTCGTGATCTGCCACGAACGCGAAGACCTCCGAGCGGGGCTTATTGACCACGACGCTGTTCTCCGCGGACGGCACGACGGGACCTTAACCGGCGACGAGAGCACGCGCGAAATCGTCGGGATCGAAGGGCCGCAGATCCTCCAGTCGCTCCCCGACGCCGATCAGCTTGACCGGCAGCGCGAGCTCGTGCGCGATCGCGACAGCGATCCCTCCCTTCGCGCTTCCGTCCAGCTTCGTCAGCGCGACGCCCGTGACGCCGACGGCATCGCCGAAGAGCCGCGCCTGCTGGAGCCCGTTCTGGCCCGTCGTCGCGTCGACGACGAGCAGCGTCTCGTGCGGCGCATCCTCGAGCCTGCCTTCGATCACGCGGCGCACCTTGGCGAGCTCCTGCATCAGGTTCCTCTGCGTGTGGAGGCGACCCGCGGTGTCGACGATCACGACGTCACGGCCGTCGCGCGTCGCTCTCTCGATCGCGTCGTAGGCGACGGACGCGGGATCCGCCCCACGCTCCCCGCCGACGAACTCCGCACTCGACCGCTCGGCCCAGATCTCCAGCTGCTCCTCGGCCGCGGCCCGGAACGTGTCAGCAGCGGCGAGCACGACGGAGTGACCGTGCTGGCGGAGGCGCTCCGCGAGCTTGCCGATCGTCGTCGTCTTGCCGGTGCCGTTGACGCCGACGACCAGGAGAATGCTCGGATCGGCGTGCACGTCGAGCGTCGCCGGTTCGCCGAGCAGTATGGCCAGCTCTTCCGCGAGCGCCGCATTGAGATCGGTCAGATCCTGCCGCGCCTCCAGACGCTGGACGAGCTCCGCAGTTGCGCGCACGCCGACATCGGCACGGATGAGCGCCTCTTCGAGCCGCTCCCAGGCCGCGTCGTCACCGGGATCGAAGGCAGCCGAGGCAAGCTCCGCCGTGAGCGCGCGGCGACTCTTCGAGAGCGAATCGCGCAGCCGCGAGAAGAGCCCGGCGCGATCGGCTTCAGGCTCGGGCTGCGCGTTCTCCTCGCCGAGTAGCTGTGCCCAGGAACGAGCCATGAGGCGCGAACCGTAGCTAGCGGCCCGCCTGTGGATCGATTCTCACGCTTTCGTCACACCCAGGGTCAGACCCTGATTTCGGAACACGTCCCAATCCGCTACCACGCCTGTGGATCGATTGACACGCTTTCGTCACACCCAGGGTCAGACCCAGGTGTTCGGGACACGTCGGCTCTTCCGGGACCCGTCGGACTAGGCGACCGCTGCGGCTTCTTCGCGCGGCAGGCGCCGGGACACGATCTGGGAGACTCCGTCGGCGCCCATCGTGACCCCGTAGAGGATATCGGCGGCCTCCATCGTTCTCTTCTGGTGCGTGATGACGATGAATTGCGCGCGGTCGGAGTAACGGCGCAAGAGCTCGACGAAGCGGCCGATGTTCGTGTCGTCGAGCGCCGCTTCGACCTCGTCGAGCAGATAGAAAGGACACGGTCGCGCGAGGAACAGCGCGAACAGGAAGGAGATCGCACCCAGCGCCTTCTCACCGCCGGAGAGCAGGGACAGGCGCGTCACCTTCTTTCCGGCCGGACGCAGCTCGACCTCGATCCCCGGTTGCTCTTCCTCGTCCTCGGGCTCGGTGAGCCGCAGCCTGCCTTCGCCGCCGGGGAAGAGCGTTGACGCAACCTCGGCGAAGTTGTTCTGCACGGCGGCGAAGGTCTCGGCGAAGCGCTGCTCGACGGTATTCGAAAGATCTTCGCGGAGGGTCTCGAGCTCCGTGAGGCTCTGTTCGAGGTCGGCCCGCTGCGTCGAGAGGCCGACCAGTCGTTCCTTCTCGTGGTCGTACTCCTGCTTGGCGAGCGGATTGACCTGGCCGAGCGACTCACGGCGGCGCTCCAGCCGCTCGATGCGCTCGGCGAGCTCTTCTCGATCGTCGCCCTCCACCGGCTCGGCGCCCGCCGCCTCGAGGCGACGGCGCACCTCGTCGGCCTCGGCCTCGATTCGTGCCCGCTCGACGTCCACGGCGCTCAGCCGCTCGCCCACCTCGGCGGCGGCGCGACGCGCGTCGACCTCCTCTGCTCCGAGCCGGCGCAGCTCTTCCGCGAGCGCGCCGGTGCGCGACGAGCCGGCGTCGGCGCGGGCTCGAAGCCGCGCCTCGAAGCGATCGTCGGCGACGCCGTCCAGTGCCTCGACGAGTCTTGCGGCGAGCCGCGCGAGGTTCACGGTCAGAGGATCGCGTGCGGCCGAGTACGCGTCCTCGGGAATGGGTGCGGCGGCGCGCGCCTCGAGCTCCTCCACCTCGCCGACGAGAGCGCGCCGGCGCGCTTCGAGCTCGAGCCAGACGGCCTCGGCAGTCTCGCCGGCGAACCAGATCTCGCCGCGTTCGGGGTCGTAGCCGAAACCTTCCCGTGTCACGGCCGGGACCGGCGAGCGTAGGAGCTCCTCCTTCGGCACGACCGGAAGCTCGCGGACCAGCTCGGCGGGATCACGCGTGAGGATGACGACGCTGCCCAGACCCGCGGCGCGGGCACGTTCGGCAAGCGCAAGCGCGGCGCGGGCATCATCGGCCACGAGCGCGGGCGCGCGATGCCCGAGGGCCGCCGCGACGGCACGCTCGCTCCCGGCTTCGACGTCGAGGAGCGAGAGTGCGAGTCGCTCGCCTTCCTCGGCAAGCGCGCGTGCGGCCGGTGGGAGTCCTTCACGCTCGGCGAGCGAACGCTCGAGTGTCTGGAGCCGTTCGCGCGCGAGCCGAGCTTGCTCCCGCAGGGTCTCTCGCTCGGCGCGCACGCGCACGTCGAGAACGCGGCGCGGACGGGCGAGCTCGGCGCGGAGTCGCCCGAGCAGCGCCTGCGCGCTCTCGAGGCGCAGCTCGAGACGCTCGCGCGCACTGCGCAGGCGGTAGAGGGTTGCGGTTGCCTGCTCGCGACGTCCGGCGGCGTCCGCGAGCTCTTCCTCGGCGCGACGCCGTTCCTCGAGCAGCGAGTCGAGACGCTCGTCAGCATGCTTGCGCGCGAGAACCGCCGCCGTGCGTCGGCCCTCGCCGTCCTCCAGCCGTTCTCGCAGCTCCTCCAGGTCGAGCTCCGCAACGCGGGCGCGCAGCGAGGAGATCTCTCCGCGCAGCTTCTCGGCGCGCTCGGCGGCGGTCGCCTGCAACGCCAGCGGGCGAAGCCGCTTCTTCACTTCCGCTTCGACGTCGCGCGCGCGCTCGACTTGGATTGCGACACGCGCAAGCTTCAGCTCGGCTCGGTGCTTGCGCTTCTTGAAGCGGCCGAGTCCCGCCGCCTCCTCGAGCAGCTCGCGGCGCTCAGCCGGCTTCGAGCCCAGGATCTCCTCGACGCGGCCCTGGCCGATGATCGAGTGCATCCCGCCGCCGAGACCAAGGTCGGCGAGCAGCTCCACGAGATCGATCCGGCGAACGGCGGTGCGGTTGAGCAGGTACTGGCCCTCGCCGCCGCGATGGAGCCGGCGCGCGACCGAGAGTTCCGAGTAGGGCAGCGGCCCGTGCCCGTCGGGGTTGTCGAAGAGGAGCTCGACCTCGCAGAAATCCTCACCCGGCCGCCCTCCGCCTCCGGCGAAGAGGACGTCGTCCGGCTTCTCGGCCCTGAGCTCGGACGGAGCCAGGGAGCCTGCGGCCCAGACGATGGCGTCGGCGACGTTCGACTTCCCGGAGCCGTTCGGCCCGACGACCACGGCCACGCCCGGCTCGAGGCGAACCTCGACCGGGTCAGGGAACGACTTGAAGCCGCGCAGCTTGATAGCGCGTAGGTTCACGCGCCTCGCAGGCTAGCGGCTGACGCGGACGAGCCTGACCGGGCCCTAGGCCTCCTGGGCCATCTCCAGGATTTGCTCGCGAGACATGGTCCCGACCATGTCCGGATGCTTGTCCTGGATGTGAGCCTCGACGTTGCCGACGAGCTCGTCGTCGGTCTCGCCCCGGATGGTCTCACCACACGGGCAGTTGACTTGCTTTGCCATCGTTCCTCCCTCGCTCGCCGGCTGGACCCGAATCCTAGGCCGCGGAGACCTCGACGCCGAGCGTTACAAGTGCCTCCTTCGCGGCTTCCTGCTCAGCCGCCTTCTTCGATTCGCCCACCCCCACCCCGAGCTGTTCGCCGTCGAGGATCGCCGCGCACGTGAAGCGGCGGTCGTGCGGCGGGCCCTCGACCTCGAGCACCGTGTAGTTGACCGACTGCCCGCGGCGTGCGAGCGCCTCCTGTAGCTCCGTCTTGTAGTCCACGTGACTCGTCAGGGCATAGTCGATGCGAGACGAGAACGCCTGCACGATGGGCTGCTCGATCTTCTCGAAGCCGTGCTCGAGGAAGAGCGCGGCGAGCGCGGCCTCCAGCAGGGCGGCCAGCACGTTGCGGTTTCGCGAGAGCCGTTGCAGCTCGTCCGCGGAGATCTCCGCCCCCCGCTCGGCGAGTCGCTGTCCGAGCTCGAGCTGCCGAGCGACGACCGCGCAACTCGCCCGCGAGACGACGTGGGAGCGGATCTTCGCCAGCCTGCCCTCGCTGAAATCCGGGTATCGCTCGTAGAGCTCGCGCGCGATCGCCAGCTCGAGCACGCTATCGCCGAGGAACTCCAGGCGCTCGTACGAGGCGGCACGCTCGCTGGCCCAGGACGCGTGCGTGTAGACCTGGTCAGCCCGTTCTTGGGGCAGCCGCGCGATCAGCTTCCCGAGCTGCGCGATGTTCCCCCGCGGAGCGTTACTGGTGCGACGCGACGTAGTCGACCGCCTGGCCGACGGTCTGGATCTTCTGTGCGTCCTCGTCGGAGATCTTGATCCCGAACTGATCCTCGAGCTCCATGATCAGCTCGACGAGGTCGAGCGAGTCCGCGTCGAGGTCCTCCTGGAAGGAAGCCTCCTCTGTGACCTCGCCTTCGTCGACGCCAAGCTGCTCGGTCAGGACTTCCTTTACTCGCTCGTAGACTTCCTCGCGCGACGCTGCCATGTCACCTCACGTGGGGGTCGGTGTCGTAGAGGCAGCGGACTTTAACACGGTGTCCCCGAGCCGCTGTGCCAGCCTGCCGACGACATCGTGATCGACACCTCGGGCGGCGAGCCGGACGGCGTTGGCGATCGCCCGGCGAGATGAATTGCCGTGCGCGATGACGGCCAGGCCGCGGAGGCCGAGCAGGTAGGCACCTCCGTAGGTGTCCGGGTCGAGTCGGTTCCGCAGGCGGCGCGCGGCGGGTCTAATCAGGAGACCCCCGAGTTGTCCGCGCGCCGTGGCGGTGATCTCCTCGCGGAAGGCGTCGAGCAGGTTCTTGATCGTCCCCTCGAGCAACTTGAGGACGACGTTGCCCGTGAAGCCGTCGGTGACGATGACGTCGGCGGCGCCCCGAAGCAGGTCCCGGCCTTCCGTGTTCCCGCCGAAGTTGAGCCCGCTCGAAGCCAGCAGCTCGTGAGCCTCGAGGGTGAGCTGATTCCCCTTCTCGGCCTCTTCGCCGATGGAGAGCAGACGCACCTCGGGGTTGTGGACGTCGAGGATCTCCTCGGCGAAGACGACGCCCATATGGGCGAACTGGAGGAGGTCCTCGGCCCGCGCGTCGGCGTTCGCGCCGGAGTCGAGGAGGACGGATGGCCCGCGCCGCGACGGAATCGTCACGGCGATCGCAGGACGGCGGACGCCGGGGATGCGGCGCAGCTCGAGCAGGCAGGCCGCGAGCATGGCGCCCGTGTTGCCCGCCGAGACGACCGCTTGAGCCTCCCCTTCCCCCACGGCTCGGCATGCGGCGACAAGCGAGCTGTTCGGCTTCGCACGAACGGCCTCGGTGGGCTTTTCGTCCATGGCGATCACGCCGGCGGCCTCGATCAGCTCGAGGCCGTGCGTGTCGAGCTCGCTCGGTCCGACGACGATCGGCGACACCGCATCAGACGCGGCGGCCAGCGCGCCGGCGACGATCTCCTCCGGACCGCGGTCGCCGCCCATGGCGTCCACGGCTACACGGATCACTACTAAGGGGCCGGAGTGTGGAGCGGCTCGACGTCGCGGCCGCGGTACGTATGGCACGTCGGGCAGACGCGGTGCGGACGCTTGGGCCGGCCGCACTGCGGGCAGATGTTCAGGCGCGGGGACTCGATCTTGTGCTGCGCGCGACGCTTGTCACGGCGTGCCTTGGAGGTTTTCTTCTTGGGGACGGCCATGGAACGGCGGAGTGTAGCGGCCCGAGCGCGGCGGATGACCGCTCGGGAACCGGAAAGGGCGGTTACAACTGTTCGCGCAGGCTCTCGAGGGCCGCCCAGCGGGATTCCGTCGGCTCCTCCTCGTGGGTGTGCGGCTCCGTGTTGAGGTTCTTCCCGCACATGGGACAGAGACCGGCGCAGTCCGCGCGGCAGAGGATCTTGTCCGGCAGGGCGAGGGCGACCGCGTCGCGCGACCACGCGGCCAGGTCGAGGTTGTCGTCGCGGAGATACGGCGTGCGGAGCTCGTCCGAGCCCTCCGGATTCGTCGCCTGGTACTCGCGGGCTGCGATCGGGACGTCCAGTACCGCATCGTCGAGGCAGCGGTAACAGGGGCCGTGCATCCGGCCGGTGAACCCGAGCTCGAAGACGGTGCCCGTGCTGGCCTTGGTGATGACCAGCTCGGCCGCGACCTTCTCCGGGACGGGGATATAGCGCTGGCCGCCCAGCTCGAAGGGATCGAGCTCGAGCTCGATCTCGTCGCGATACTCCTCGCCTGAGCGGAGCCTCGCCTGTCTGAGATTGAAGCTCCTCACGGAGCCCAGGGTAGCGCTCTAGGAAGGCTCGATCCTGCTCACGTGGTCTGAGGGAGAGCGGGCGTTCAGACGGATGCGCGGGCGAAGCCCGCACATCCTCTATGCGGCGCCGACAAGCGGCGCCTCAGGCTGCGGCTCTGAGCGGCTCCGGGAGCTGCTCCGCGGCCGGCTTCGGCGCAGGCGTTCGGGCGGTGACGATGAGGACGACCGCCACGACAATCGCCGCGCCGGCGACGATGGTCGTCCAGCCGATCGCCTCGTTCAGGAAAAGGGTTCCGAGCGCCACGGCGACCACCGGATTGACGAAAGCGTAGGTGGAGACGACCGAGATCCGGACGTTCTTCAGCAGCCACGCATACGCCGAGAAGGCGATCAGCGAGCCGACGACGACGAGGTACGCGAATGCGATCAGCGGCTTCGTCGAGAAGGAGTCGGCGTGAATGCCGCGCGCCTCGCCCGCAACGAGACCAGCGATGCCGAGGAAGAGGCTCGCAGCGAGCATCTGCATCGACGCCGCGAGCAGTGGACTCTTCGGCAGCGCCGCACCGCGCGCGTAGAGGGAGCCTCCCGCCCAGGCCGACGTCGTCACGACGAGCGCGAGCGCGGCCACGACGTCACCGCCGCCACCAGGCCGAACGAGCAGCGCGACGCCCGCGAAGCCGGCGACGAGCCCTCCGATCGCGACTGGAGAGAGCCGGCGGCCGAAGAAAGCGCGATCCATCAGCGCGACCCAGAGCGGGATGATCGCCACGATCAGCGCGGCCAACCCGGATTCGAGCCGCGTCTCGGCCCATGCGACGCCGCCGTTGCCGACGAGCAGCAGCGCTGCACCAACGATCGCCGAGGCGCCCCACTCGGGAAGGGTCGGTCGGGCGCGGCCGCGCGAGGCGAATACGTAAAGGGCTGCGCCGGCGATGAGGAATCGCACCGACGACATGAGCAACGGCGGCATCGTCCGGTCGGTGACCCGGATGGCGAGATACGTCGATCCCCAGACGAGATAGACGGTTGCCAACGCGAGGACCACCGCCGCCGGGGAGCGGCGTGCGAACGCAGCGGTCACGACGCCGGGGCTAGAGCCAGCGCCGTCTGCGGCCGTGTGCGTCCAGGGGCCGAGAATCGACGCCGTAGAGCAAGGCGAGCGGCCCGACCAGCACGATGAAGCCAAGGATGAGAACGGTTCCCATCCCTCCATGATCGGCATCGGGTACCATTAGGACAAATCCAGTTGGAATGGAGTTCGATTATGGAACCTGATAGTTGGCTCGGGGTCGAGTTGCGCCACTTCTTGGCTCTGGAAGCAGTCGCACGGACTGGCTCCTTCGGGAAGGCCGCGGCCGCCCTGGGCTATACCCAGTCGGCGGTCAGCCAACAGATCGCGGCGCTCGAGCGGATCGTGGGACAGCGGCTCGTCGAGCGTCCGGGCGGCCCCAGGCCGGTGTCGCTCACGGAAGCGGGCCGGCTTCTCCTCACCCACGCCGATGCGATCGCGGCACGGGTGTCCGCCGCTCAGGCCGACCTCACGGCCCTGGGGGAAGGTCACGCGGGCACGCTCCGCGTCGGCGTGTTCCAGAGCGTCGGCCAGCGCATCCTGCCCGAGCTGATGCGGAGGTACCTGCGCTCCTGGCCGCAGGTGAAAGTGACGCTGACGGAGTCGGCGGACGACACCGAGCTCCTCGGCTTCGTCGAGCGCGGCGACCTCGATCTGACGTTCTCCGACCTTCCGTTGATCGACGGCCCCTTCGACTCGGTGGAGCTCCTCCGCGACCCCTACGTCCTCGTGACGTCGGTCGATTCGCCGCTCGCGACCCGCGGCGTGCCCCCGACCTTGCGCGAGATCTCCGAGCTCGAGCTGATCGGCCACAAGCACTGCCGAACCCTCGTCCAGCTCGAGGGTCAATTCCGCCGCCCGCTCGAGTTCGTCTTCCGCTCGGACCACAACCAGACCGTCCAGGCGCTCGTCGCCTCGGGCGTCGGGAGCGCGCTCGTCCCGCGGTTGACAATGGATCCCGAGGACGAGACCACGACGCTGATCGAGCTGCCGAAGCTGCCGCCGCGCCTGATCGCGCTCGCCTGGCACCGCGACCGCTATCGCACGCCGGCTGCGCGGGCTTTCGTCGAGACGGCACAGGAAGTCTGTGCTGAGCTCGAGCCCGACGCCGAGCGAAAGCTGGCGCTTTCGCTCGGAGCTTAGGAACGGCCGCTTCGCGGCGAAACGCGCGCGGGCGCAGCCCGCACGCTCCTACAACGCTGTGCTAGCCGAATCGTCGCGCCGCGCGGGCGGCGGCGCTAAAGCGTCTCCGCCCGCGTCAGTCCGCCTGCAGCTAGTGCGGCTTCGCTCGCACTAGCTTCCGGCTCTTACGGAGACTTGGCCGGCTTGTAGGCAGCAGCGATCGCTCGCTAACCGCAGGGGAATGCTTGAGCACTTCTCCGAGACCACACCCAAAGGCCGGAGGTTAGGGCAGGCGAAGCGGGCCTAACCGGAGGCCGGACTCACGCGGGCGGAGACGCGTCAGCGCCGCCGCCCGCGGACCACCCCAAGTTGCCCAGCAGAGCACTTGTAGAGTGCGCGGGCTTCGCCCGCGCACGTTCCCCGCGAAGCGGTGTACCTTCGTCCGCGCAAAAAGCGCGAGCTTTTTGCGCGGCTACTGGCTGTAAGGCTGCTCGTCGTTGGACGAGCCGCCGGCCGCTATGCCGGCAACAACGGTCTCCTGCGAGCGTTCGTGCAACCGCTCGCGACCGCGCTTCACCGCAGTGAGGAACTTCTCGAGGTTGACCTCGAGCGTCGACAGGATCGAGTCGGCCCAGTCCTCCATCTCGAGCCTGGTTTCCCGCGCCGACCTGCGCGCCTCGTCGACGATGTCCTGCGCTTGTCGCTCGGCGATCTTCACGATCTCCGTCTGGGAAGCCTCACGAACGGCCTGCTCGCGCGCCTCGCCCAGCAGGCGGTCGGTCTCCCGCTTGGCCTCGGCGAGCATCTCCTGCCGCTCCTTGACGATCCAGCGCGCCTGCTTGATCTCCTCGGGGATCGTGGCCCGCATCTGGTCGAGGATGTCGTAGATCTCCTCGCGGTCGATCCGCACCTGGTCGGTCAGCGGAACGGCCTTGGCGTTGTGTACGAGATCGTCGAGCTTGTCGATGAGTACGAGGACGTCCATGGGCTCCTATTCTTGCGGATTTTCCGGAGTCCCCGGCTTACCTTGCGGGAAAAGCTCCGCAAACCGCTTGGCTACGCCCTCCGGTACGAGTTCGTCCACCTTTCCGCCGAAGGAGGCGATCTCCTTCACCCCGCTCGAGGAGACGAAGCTGACGCTCGGACTCGCCATCACGTAGACCGTCTCGACCTCCGGGGCGAGGGTGCGGTTGAGCTGGTTCATCTGGAATTCCCACTCGAAGTCCGAGATCACGCGGAGACCCTTCACGATCGCCTTCGCGTTCCATTTGCGGGCAAAGTCGACGACCAGCTCCGAGAAGACCTCGACCTCGACGTTGCCGAGATCCGTCAGCGCATCGCGCAGGAAGCCGACCCGTTCGTCAAGCGAGAACATGGGCGTCTTGTGCGTCGGATTGCCGACGACGCCGACGACGACGCGATCGAAGATCCCGGCTGCGCGACCGATGACGTCGATGTGCCCGTTCGTGACGGGGTCGTAGGAGCCGGGGGCGATCGCCGTGATCATTCGTGCTCGAAGACTGTGACGCGCGTCGACCCGTACCTGCGTGTCGTGCGAACGGCGAGGCCTGGAAGCTCGGGCTCGGTCTTCGCAGCAGACTCCAGCACGAGCAGACCGTCCTCGGCGAGCACGCGCGGCAGGTAGCGGGCGAGAGTGTCGTAGTCGGTCATCGCATACGGCGGATCCGCGAGCACGAGATCGTACTTCCTGCCTGCCGCCGCCTCCTGCGCAAGGCCGGTCGTCACGCCGAGCCGCACGACGGTCGCGCTCGTGAGCCGGAGCCTGTCGAGGTTCCGTTCGATCGCGCGAACCGCGTCCGCATCCGCCTCGACGAACACGACGGCCTGGGCTCCACGCGACAGCGCCTCGAGCCCCATCGCACCCGAGCCGGCATAGAGGTCGAGCACACGTGCGCCCTCGACCCAGGGCGCGACGATGTTGAAGACGTTCTCCCGAACGCGATCGGAGGTCGGCCGTGTCTCGAGTCCCTTCGGCGCGATGATCGTGTGCCCCTTGCGCTCTCCGGCGATGATCCGCACCACTCGAAGCCTACGGAACCGCCGGGACTGTCAGGCGCTCAGACCATGAAGCAGGCGTCGTGCGACGACGCAGCGACGCGCACACGTCGCAGGAGCCGTCCGCGGGTGTCGAGCACGCACAGCGTTCCGTGGTCGAGCGACGGCGTGAGGATGCGTCGCCATCCCTGCTGGACGTTGTACGAGCCGACGGGAACCTCGGTCCAGTGCAGAACGCGCCCGTCCTGCAGCGACTGGACGCGGAGATTGCCGTCGTTGCCGCTCGTCACGTAGGCATTGCCGCCGGCAAAGGTCACGTGCTGCGGCGGTGCCCCGGCCGGTAAGCGCCGGGCGACCTTGCCGGTCCGCGCGTTGTAGACGGCCAGCGCGCCGCGGTCGCCCGAGGTGACCCAGACCTGCCTGCCGCCGGGCACGAAGCCCACGTCGTGCGCGAGGAACGGCGGTCTGACCTTCCCGGCGAGCCGGGGGTGCGTCGGGTTCGACACGTCGACGACCGCGACCTCACGCGCTTCGGTGCCGAGGGCTACCCACAGGAATCGCCCGCGTGGATCCAGGGAGACGTGCCGCGGCCACTGTCCGAGCCGCAGCCGCGCAATCACGCCGCCACGGACGACATCGAGCACGGCGACGTCGCGGCGACCCGAGTCGGTGACGAACGCGTGCCGGTGGTCGGACGCGCCGGCGGTGTAGCGCGGCTCGTCGAAGGAGTGCAGGACGGTGCGGATCTCGAGCGAGGGGCCGTGTAGCAGCGTGACCGCGCCGACGGCGGTGTGCGCGATCACGGCGGTCTCGCCGACGAGCTCGATGCTCCGTGGATCCGGGTGCGTCGCGATACGCCGCAGCACGCGGCCACGGAAGGGATCGACCGCGACGACCGACGAGTCCGTGTCGGCGGTGACGAGCGCGAGCGGATCCGCCGCAGCGCGTGCGAGCTCGGTGCGCAGCACGAACGGCGCCGCAGCCGCCGCGGCGAGAAACTCGCGCCGGTCCATGACTCCGATACGGCGTGTGGCAATCCCGAGGTCCGCGAACGTCAGTGGAAGATGTCGATTCCTCCGTCGCCGCCGATCGCGAGGGACGCACCGTCGCGGGTGAACGCGATCGCGTAGCCGTCGAACGCGGCGGGCGGATCCCAACCGGTGAGCGAACCGGCAGGAAGCGAGAACTCCGCATACCCACGAGGTGTGTTGCCGATCTTCTCGAACTCGCCGCCCGCGAAGAGTCGCGCACGGTCCGGAGAGAGTTGCAGGGCACGAACGGTGGAGTCGGCGCTTGGATCCCACGACGAAGCCTGTCCGCTCTCGATGTCGACCGCAGCGAGCGCGTTCCGTGCCTTGCCGCCGATCGATTGAAAGTCACCGCCCACGTACAGGCTCTCGCCGCGAAGCGCCAAGGCCCAGACCTTCGCATTGGCCTCCGGGCTCCATCCCAGTGCAGCCCCCGTCTCGTCGTCGAGCTTCGCGAGCCGCGAACGCTGCTGACCGCCGGCCGACGTGAAATCCCCGCCGACGTAGAGCTCCTCCGGGGTCGAGACCAAGACGCGCACGAGGTCGTTCGTCCCGGAATTCCAGGACGTGAGGTCGCCGGTACCTGCATCGAGCTGGGCCAGCCGCGTCCTTCGCTTGCCGGCGACGGTCGTGAAGGCACCGCCGATGTAGAGCCTCGAGCCGTCAGTGGTCGGCGCAAGAGCCCACACGCCCGAGCTGGCGCCTCCGCCGAAAGCGTGCAGCGCTCCTGTCGACACGTCGACCACGGCAAGATTTCTCCTTGCCGGATTGTCTCCCGGAGCGAAGGCGCCCCCGACGTAGAGCTTCGATCCGTCCGGACTGAGCGCGAGCGCCCGGACCGTCCCGTCGAGGGCCGGATCCCAATCGGTGATCGCGCCGTCCGGTGTGAGGGAGGCGAGCCCGTCGCGACGAGCGCCGCCGACGAACGCGATGCCGCCTCCGGCGAAGACGACGCCGCCGTCGCCCCTGGCGAGGATCGAGATGTTGCCGAGCGCACGTGGATCCCATGCCGTCACCGCTGCGCTGCCCACGTCGATCCCGGCAAGCCGGTCACGCCGCTGACCCCCGACCTCGGTTATCTCACCCGCGATGTAGAGCGTGCCCTGCGACGCGTCCATCGCCAAAGCGCTGATCTCGCCGCCGCTGACGTTTGGCTCCCACGCTGAGACCGCGCCTGTGCGGGGATCGAGGGCCGCAACGAGATGCCGCGACTTGCCACCCAGCGAGGTGAAGCTGCCCGACACGTAGACGGCCGCACGCGTCGGAAGGAGGTCCGAGACGGGCGTGTAAGACGACGCGTGGGCATCGAAGGCCAGACTTCTGCCGGTCCGGACATCGACCGCCGCGAGCGCGTTGCGTTTCCGCTTCCCGATGCGGGTGAAGTAGCCTCCGACGTAAACCACGGGCCTTCCCGCAGCCGGTTTGATGGTCGACACTTGACCGTTCGGCGCCGGATTCCATCTGGTCACGCGACCGGTGACCACGCCGACTTCCGCGAGGCCGGAGCGCGGCACGCTGCCGATCCGGTTGAAGGAGCCGGCAAGATAGAGAGTCCGGCCGTCGTTCGCGAGTGCCACCGTCGAGATGGCCGCCGGGCTACGACGCGCTCCTTTCTCGACGAACCAGGCTCCGCCCCGTAGCTGCCATGACAACACTCGATGCTTGGTGGCGCTGACGGCTGCGATCCCCCGGCGGAGCTTCCCTCCAACTCTCCTGAAATCTCCCGCGAGGAAGAGCGTGGAGCCACGGCGTGCGAGAGCGGACACTCGACCACCTTGGATCGCCAGGTGCCATGTTCGGTCGAGCTCGCCGCTCGGGCGAAGGTGAACGAGCCTGGCCCCGGCCCGGACGGACCCAACCGCGTCGATCTTTCCCCCGAGGAACCAGCCCCCGTGCCCGTCGGGTACTGCCGAAGTAACGGATCCGTCCAGAAGAGGCCGGCCGCCGGCGGGCGCCCCGTCGGCCCCGATCGCGACCCACGACCCGGTCGACCGGCCGAGCAGCGAGAAAGTGCCGCCCACGTAGAGGCTGTCCGCCCGGGCCGCTGCAGCAAGGATGGTGCCGTCCGCATAGAGCGTCGCAGACGGACCGGCCGCAACCGCGGAAGCCCCAGGCGCGGCTGAGGGAAGAGCCACGACCGAGGCGAAGACGACTGCGGCTGCTCGAATCGCTTTCATCAGACCCCTGTGTTACTGCACCGAATGATCGGTGGAA
>WNGF01001650.1_pt1 | contig 32637 bp, 29 predicted proteins | sample 5400641 | NCBI WGS metagenome assembly WNGF01 (sample SAMN13153371, study PRJNA577476) | soil metagenome | isolation source: 80 cm soil or saprolite under grassland replicate 2 | place: USA:California | collected 2016-06-15 | reverse complement strand
TTTCTCGGCCGGCGCCAGCCCCAGCACTACGGCACCCTGCTGCAGCCTGTGACCGAGAAGGAGCCTCATCGATGAGTAGCCCGCGCGTCGACACCATCGTCCGCGGCGGGACGGTCGTGACCGCCTCGGACACCTTCGAGGCCGCCGTCGCCATCAAGGGCGACAAAATCGCCGCCATCGGTCCCGAGACCCTTCTGCCGCCGGCCGACCGCGTGATCGACGCCGGCGGCCGGTTCGTCCTGCCCGGGCTCATCGACTGCCATCTCCACATCGGCGCCGAGTACGACGACTGGAAGACGGCGCCCCTGGCCGCGGCGCAGACGGGCCTGACCACGCTCCTGCCGTTCGTCGTTTACGACGAAGGAGAGTCGCTGCCCAGGGCCGTGGCGAGGCTCCGGGAGGAGGCACAGGCCCTCTCGGTCCTCGACTTCGGCTTCCACTTCATCCTGAATCATGAGCCGCACATCCTCGAGGGGCTCGCGGACGCCTTCACGATGGGCGTCAGCTCCTTCAAGCTCTTCATGACCTACAAGAAGCGGCCCAAGCGCATGGTCTCCGACGAGTTCATCGCCAAGACCATGGACATCCTGGGGCGCCTGGGCGGCGTCTGCCAGCTTCACTGCGAGAACGGCGACATTCTCTGCTACCTCGAAGACCGCGCCATCGCGGAGGGGCGCACGACGCCCATGGACTTCCCCGCGACCTGCCCGGACTGGACGGAAGAAGAGGCGATCAACCGAGCCATCCTGATCGGCAAGCTCACCGACTGTCCCGTCTACGTCGTGCACCTCTCGACCCGCCTCGGCCTGGAGCGGATCAAGCGGGCGCAGGGCGAGGGCCAGCGCGTATGGGCGGAGACCTGTCCGCAGTACCTGCTGCTCACCGACAAGGAGATGGAGCGCCTCGGCCCCTTCGCCAAGATCGGCCCGCCGCTCCGCTCGGCCGACGGCATCAACCAGGCCGCGCTCTGGGCGGGCACCGAGCAGGGCTTCGTATCGACCGTGGCGAGCGATCACTCCCCTCGCGTGCCCGCAGCGAAGGAGCCCGGCAGGAAGAACATCTTTGTCGACGCCGAGGGCAAGCCCATCCCCTTCGGCGCGCCCTCCCTCGAGACTCTCGCCCCGCTCATGTGGAGCGAGGGCGTGGTCAACCGCGGCCTGCCGGTGACCTGGATGGCGCGCGTCATGGCCGAGAACCCCGCCCGCATCTTCGGCCTCTACCCACGCAAGGGCGTGATCCGCGTGGGCGCGGATGCCGATCTCACCATCTGGGACCCGGCGCCCGCGTGGACCATAGAGCAGAAGCAGCACCTCGGCATCGCGGGCTTCACGCCGTATGAGGGCTGGCAGGCGCGCGGCAAGCCCTGGATGACGCTCCTGCGCGGCCAGGTCATGCTGGATCAGGGCAGCCTCGAGCAGAAGCCGGGCTACGGCCAGTTCCTCGCGCGCACGAGCCCCATGGCGCCGCTCGGCGGCGCCGTCCGCTGATGGACTACCTCACACGCCTCGCCCGCTTCGTCCACGAGACGCGCCTCGGCGACCTGCCCGTCTCCACGGTCAAGGCCTCCAAGCTCGTCCTGCTCGACACCATCGGCGCCATCCTGGCGGGCAGCGCCTTGCCCGAGAACACGCGGCTGGCGCAACGGGCAGCCCGCCGCGCCCCCCAGGGCGGCGCGAGCCTTCTCGGGCACGCGCTGAAGGCCGACACGCTGCTGGCCACCTTCACCAACGCGACCGCCGGCGTCGCGCTCGAGATGGACGAAGGCAATCGGCTGGGCGGGGGCCATCCGGCCATCCACGTCGTCCCCGGAGCGCTCGCGGTCGCCGAGGAGATGGGCGCGGACGGCGGCCGGCTGCTCGAAAGCGTCGTCGCGGGCTACGAGGTGGGCTCGCGTATCGGCGGGGCGACGCAGGCGAGGCCGAATGTCCACTCCCACGGCACCTGGGGCACCATCAGCACCGCGGCGGCTGTCGCGCGCCTGAATCATCTGACCTCGGACGAGATCCGGCACGTCATCAACCTCTCGGCGTCGATGAGCCCGGCCAACACGTGGACGCCGGCGCTGGAGGGCGCCACCATCAGGAATGCCTATCCCGGCCGCTCGGGGCTCGAGGGCATCCTGGCCGTGGACCTGCACCGCGCCGGCTTCACGGCGCTCGACGATGCGCCGTCGGACGTCTACGGCACCATCCTCGCCGATGGCTTCGAGCCCGGCCAGACCGTCGAAGGACTCGGCGAGGCCTATCGCATCGAGCAGAACTACTTCAAGCTCCACGCCTGCTGCCGGATGAACCACCCGGCGCTCGACGCGATCATGGCGATGCGCGCGGAGGCGACGATCACGCCCGAGCAGGTCGCGCGGGTGCGCATCACCTCCATTCCCTTCGGCCTGCGCATGACGGAGACGGCGCCGCGCAGCATGCTCGGCGCCAAGTTCTCCATCCCCTATGCCGCCGCCGTCGCGCTCGTGCTCGGCCGCACGGACGTCGCGGCCTTCGAGGAAGGGCTGATCGCCGACCCGCGCATCCGCGCCATGGCCGGGCGTGTCGAGGTGGGGGCGGACCCCGAGATGGCGCTCAAGCGCGCCGACTACCCGACGGCCGAGGTGCGGATCACGCTCCTCGACGGCCGGGTGCTCTCGCGCACGACCGGTGTGGTACGCGGCGACGCCGCCAACCCCGTAGCCCCGGACGAGATCGTCGCGAAGTTTCTCGCCCTGGCCTGCGGCCCGCTCGGCGACACCCGCGCCGGGGAGGTCGTGGAGATCGTCGAGGGCGTAGACCGCCTCAAGGACATCCGCGACCTCACGGCCCTCCTCGCTCCGCCTCAAGCCTGACCGCGCCCTTGCGCGGCACGATATCATCGAGCGGATGATCGCGCTCTGGAGCTCGTTCGCCGTCGTGTCCTTGGCCGAGATGGGCGACAAGACCCAGCTGATCGCCTTCTCGCTCGCGACGCGCTTCCGCCGGCCGTGGACGGTGATGCTGGGCATTCTCCTGGCGACGCTGCTCAACCACGCGCTGGCCGCGACGACCGGCGTCTGGCTGGAGCGGCTCGTTCCGACGCGGGCCCTTGCCACCATCCTCGGGCTCACCTTCATCGGGTTCGGCCTCTGGACCCTCGTGCCCGACACCATCGAGGAGCCGGTGCAGCGGCCGGGCTGGGGACCGCTGCTCTCGACCTCGGTCATCTTCTTCCTCGCCGAGATGGGCGACAAGACCCAGCTCGCCACCGTGGCGCTCGGCGCTCGGTTCGCCTCGGCCGCGGTCGTGACCGCGGGCACCACGCTCGGCATGCTGGCGGCCGACGGCCTCGCGGTGTTCGCGGCGACGAAGCTCGACCGCGCCGTGCCGATGCGCTGGGTGCGTCGTGTCGCGGCGGGCCTCTTCTTCCTCTTCGGCCTCGGCGCCCTCGCCGGCACCGCCGGCCTCTTCTGACGGGCTGGCAGCCATGAGCCAGGGACTCTCTCGCGGGCTGACCAACTACGGCGATCGGGACTTCGCGCTCTACCTCAGGCGCTCCTTCGCGCTGTCCATGGGCTACTCGACGGCGAGCCTCGCCCGGCCCATCGTCGGCATCGCCGACTCGGGCTCGGGCTTCAACAACTGCCACCGTCACCTGCCGGAGCTCATCGAGGCGGTCAAACGCGGCGTCCTCGCGGCGGGCGGGCTGCCGGTCCCGTTCCCGACGATCTCGCTCGGCGAGGTCTTCCTCGATCCGACCAGCATGCTCTACCGCAACCTCATGTCCATGGACGTCGAGGAGATGGTGCGCGCCCAGCCGATGGACGCGGTGGTGCTGGTCGGTGGCTGCGACAAGACCGTGCCCGCTCAGCTCATGGGCGCCGCGTCCGCTGGCGTCCCGGCCATCCAGCTCGTGGCGGGGCCCATGATGACGGGGCGCTGGCAGGACGAGCGGCTCGGCGCGTGCACCGATTGCCGCCGCTTCTGGGCGCGCTACCGCGCGGGACAGATCTCCAAGGAGGAGATCGAGGGCATCGAAGGGCGGCTCGCGACGACTTCGGGCACCTGCGCCGTCATGGGGACGGCCAGCACCATGGCCTGCCTCGCCGAGGCCCTCGGGATGACGCTACCCGGGACCGCCGCCATCCCCGCCGTCCACGCCGACAGGCTCCGCGCGGCCGAAGCGACGGGCGAGGCGGCGGTGAGGCTGATCTCCTCGCGGCTCACGCCGGACCGCATCCTCACCGCCGAAGCCTTCGAGAACGCCGTGCGCGTCCTGCTGGCGATCGGCGGCTCGACCAATGCCATCATCCACCTCACCGCCATTGCGGGGCGCGTGGGGGTGCCGATCTCTCTCGAGTGGCTCAACAGGATCTCCGACGAGACGCCAGTCCTGGTGGACCTCAAGCCCTCGGGCGATCACTACATGGAGGATCTCTTCAATGCGGGGGGACTGGGCGCCGTGCTGGCGGAGCTCCGGTCCGAGCTCCACCTGGGCTGCCTGACCGTCACGGGCGAGACCCTGGGCGCGCGGCTCGACGCGGCGCCGCGCTATGTCGACCGGGCGGTCATCCGGTCGCGGCGCGAGCCCATCATGCCCGTGGGCGGGCTCGTGGCGCTCTTCGGCTCGCTGGCGCCCGGCGGCGCCATTCTCAAGCGCTCTGCCGCCGATGCTCGCCTTTTCGAAACCGAGGCGGCCGCCGTGGTTTTCGAGTCGCTCGAGGATCTCGCACGCCGCGTGGACGACCCCGCGCTCGAGGTCACGCCCGACAGCATCCTCGTCTTGAAGAATGCCGGCCCCAAGGGCGCCCCGGGGATGCCGGAAGCGGGCTACCTGCCCATCCCCCAGAAGCTCGCCCGCGCCGGCGTCAAGGACTTGGTCCGGATCTCGGACGCGCGGATGAGTGGCACGGCCTTCGGCACCATCGTCCTTCACGTCACGCCCGAAGCCGCCGTTGGCGGCCCGCTGGCCCTCGTCCAGAGCGGCGACCGCATCAGGCTCAGCGTCAAGGAGCGGCGGCTCGACCTGCTGGTCGACGAGTCCCAGCTCGCGCGACGCCGCGCCGCGCTCGAGCCCACGAGGCAGCCGGATCGGGGTTATCGCCGTCTCTACATGGAGCACGTGCTCCAGGCCGACGAGGGCTGCGATTTCGATTTCTTGAGGAAGATCTCCTCTAGTCAGCGCTGATCGGACCCGTTCGGGTGAAGGCATTTCACTCGGGAAATCGGGTGTTTGTTCTCCACCGATGTCGCTTTATTTTTTACAATGTTTCCGCAGAGTTACGAAATCCATCCCCAGCTTGCCCACATATCGTGGACAGGATTCCGTCGGACCACACCGGGTGGGGTGCCTCTGAAGCAGGGCAGTCAGCGAAAAAGCACATGTTGACAAGGGTTTATCCATCTATTAGATTATCGAAGAACTCCAGGTCGTTGAGTCTCATCTGTAAGAGGCGGAGGCGTTCATGATCACGGTCCCAGCGCACCGCGTGAAACAATTCGGCGTGGAGTTCTTCCAGGCCTCCTTCTCGGCCAAAGATATCGACCGCCTGGTCAAGTTCGAGGTTTTGGGATACGCGGGCGCCGCCGCTCCTCCAATCAAGGCGAAGCGGGCGAACCGGTCACGGGTCAACTGGGAGGCGCTCGAGAAGCGGATCGGCGAGAGCGAGGCCGCCTACCAGCGTCCGGTTATCCGCCGCAAGATCGACGAGCTCGTCGAGTACTACCGCGACTGCAAGGACGCGGGCACGCTGCCCGCCATTCCCGGCGCGGTCATCATCACGTCGGAGAAGCGCTTCACCTTCACGCCGATGGCGAGCCAGCACGACCTGGGACTCCTGCAGATCCCCGAGGAGCACGGCGTGCTTCGCGTCCTCGATGGCCAGCACCGGCTCCTCGCGCTCCACGCGCTGACGCAGTCGGGAGAGAACCTCGGCATCGAGGTGCCGGCCGTTCTCTTCGACAGGCTCGACGCGCGGCAGATCGTGGAGCTCTTCGTGACGATCAACGCCAAGCACACGCGGCTCAACCCTTCGCACATCGTGAGCCTGGCCGGCCGCAAGCTCTACCCCGATCCAAACCAGGCCCTGGCCCACGACGTCATCCGCTCGCTCAACGAGGACGACACCTCGCCGCTCGCCGGCGACATCAAGATGCTCGGCACTGGGCGCGGCCGAGTCTCCCAGGCGCCACTCGCCGAGGAGATCGTGGACTTCCTCGAGACGGTCGAGAAGATCGGCGGCGGGGCGCGGATGAACGAGCTGCGCCAGAATGCCAAGCGATTCTTCCTGAACTACATGAAGGCGGTGTCGAGCGTCTTCCCGACGGCGTGGGCGGGCCGCAAGTACTCCATCAAGACCGGCGCGGCGCTCCGCGCTTTCATCCGGGTGGCGCCCGACGTGATGGCCCGCGCCCGCGAGCTCAAGCGCGACGCCTTCGATCACAACGCGATTCGCGAGGCGGTCAAGCCCTGGAGCGAGCGCTTGAAAGACCGGCGCTTCGAGACCGAGGGCGAGTGGAAGAACAAGCTCCAGGGCGGCACGCGCGGCACCGTCGAGGCGCTGACGCGTGAGCTCCGAGACGCGCTCAGGTAGGCGGCTGGCCCTTCCAAAGGCTGCTCAAAAAGCCGCAGGCTGCTAGAAGGGGAAGTTCGCCTCGAGGATCTCGAAGGTCTTCTTGCCGCCGGGGAGCTGGACCGTCACCGTGTCGCCGACCTTCTTGCCGATCAGCGTGCGCGCGAGCGGCGCCATGATGGAGATGCGGCCCCGCGCGGGGTCCGTCTCGTCTGAGCCGACGATCTGATACCGGCTCTCCTTTCCGGTCTCGTCCTCCACCCTCACCGTCGAGCCGAAGGTGATCCGGTCGCCCGAAGTCGGCGGCTCGATGATCTCGGCCGCGCCCAGCTTGCCCTCGAGCTCGTTGATGCGAGCCTCCGTGAAGCTCTGCTTCTCGCGGGCCGCATGGTACTCCGCGTTCTCCGAGAGATCCCCGTGGGCGCGCGCCTCGGCGATGGCCTTCGTAATGGCGGGCCGCTCGATCCTCTTCAAGCGCTCGAGCTCGTCCTTCAGCCGGGTGTGACCTTCACGGGTCATGGGGGTGCGCTGGGTCGACATGCGCCTATCCTAGCAGCCGGCTGAAAACGGCAGCCTGCGGGTTTTTCACCAGCCTGCCGGTCAGTCGACGGCGACCGTCTCGCCCTGGATTTTGATCTTGGCGCCCGCATAGAGCGCCTTGACCCACCGCTCCCAGGCGGACGCCCGCTTCTGCTCGAGCACCTGGGCCCGGAGCTGCTCGCGGGCCTGGTCGAGGCCCTGCGGATCGGCCGGCCGCCGCTCGAGCGTTCGCACGATGTAGACTCCCGCGCCGGTCTTCACAGGATCGCTGAGCTTCCCCACGGGCGTCTGCAGGGCCGCGAGGAGCACGGCGCCCGGCAGCGTCTCGCCCTTGGGCGGCTCGGCACGCGAGAAGAGCGGGATCTCTCCGGTGGGGAGCTTCTCGCGCCTGGCTGCCGCGAGGAGATCGGCCGTGCCGACGGCAGCGGAGAGGCTCTTCGCGCGCTCCTCGGCCGTGACCTGCGCGCGCTCCCGCTTGACCGCCTCCATGACCTTGTCCTTGATCTCCTGGAGGGGCGGCACGCCCGCCCGAAGCTGCTCGGCAACCTTGGCCACGACGATACCGCCCGGTGTCTTCACCGGCGGGGAGACGCCCCCGACCGCCAGGCCGAAGAGCGCCTCCTCGAGACCGGGGTCGCGCCCGATGCCCTCGAGCCCGTCGCCGCGCGCCACCGTCGTGTCCTTGACCTCGAGCCCGAGCTTCCTCGCCTCGGCGGCGAAGTCCGTGGCCGCCGCCAGCGCCGGGCGGACCTCCTCGGCCTTGGCCTGAGCCGCGCGCTCGCTTCGTTCGGCGACGAGCGTCTCCTTGATCTTGGCCGCGACGTCGCGGAACGGCTGCACGCCACCGTCCTGGACGTCGGAGACCTTGATCGCGTGGTAGCCGAACGGCGTCCTGACGGGGGCCGGGGAGATCTCTCCCTTCTTCAGAGAGAACACCGCCTCCTCGAACTGCGGCACCATCTCGCCCTTGCCGACGAATCCGAGGTCCCCGCCCTGCCCGGCCGTGGCCGTGTCCTCGGAGATCTCCTTGGCGATCTTCCCGAAGTCTTCACCATTCCTGGCCCGCTGGATCGCCTCCTCGACCTTGGTCCTGGACTTCTTCTCGGCCTCGCTGCCGCCCGTCGGCGGCACCCGGACGAGGATATGCGCCGTCTTGAGCCGCCTCGGCCGCTCGAAGGCGCTGCTGTGCTCGGTGTAATAGGTCTCGGCTTCCTTGTCCGAGATGGCCTGAGCGAATGCCTTGGGGGCGAGCAGGACATACTGCACCTTCCGCCGCTCGGGGCGGCTGAAGCGCGCCTCGCGGCTCTTGAGATACGCCTCGGCGTCGGCGTCGCTGACCGTCACCTGCGCCATGAGCGGCGCCACCTCGATGTAGGCCCACTCGGCGCGGACGCGCTCATTGCGGAGCCCATAGGCGTGCTCGACTTCGGCGTCCGAGACCTTGATGCCGTCCTTGACGACGGCGTCCATCTTCTGGCGCACCATCTCGCGGCGTACCTCCGTCTCGAACTCGCTGGGCTCGATCCTGATCTGCTTGAGCTGCATCAGGTAGCGGTCGCGGGAGAAGCGGCCATTGTCCTGGAAGGCCGGAATCGACTGGACACGCAGCCGAAGCTCGTCGTCGGAGACGGTGATGCCCTCGCGCTTGGCCTGCTGGAGGATGAGCGCCTCCTGGACGAGGTCGTTGATCACCTGACGAGTGAGGCCCAGCCGCTCCGCCATCTCGGCCGTGAGGTTCTGCTGGTACGTGCGGCGGTAGAACTCGAGGTAGTTCCGCTGCACGCGCTGGAAGCGCGCCATCGGAATCTCCTCGCCGTTCACGCTCGCGACCTCGAAGGACTTGGACGCGTCGCCCCGGTTGGATGCGGAGCCGTAGAAGAAGAGGGACGTGGCGATGAACGCGACGATGACGACCAGGAGGATGAACTTGAGCCCCCTGAAGTAGTCCCGCATGGCACTGATCAACGAATCGGCCTCCTTGAATGGCTCAGCGGTCGCGACGGCAGCCCAACTAGCGTACCACAGCCAGAAGCCGGGCTCAGGCGCGGAGCAGCGTCCGCACGAGGGGCATGGCGAAGTAGATCACGAAGGCGGCCGCGGTCCCGTACATCATCCCGTGGACCTCTCCGCCCTTCCCGCGCAAGAGCTTGATGGCGCAGTAGGCGACGAAGCCCGCCCCGATGCCGTCCGTGATCGAGTAGGTGAAGGGCATGAGGGTCGCGGTCAGGAGGGCCGGGAACCCCTCCTCGAGATCGCCGAAGGGGATGTCGCGGACGAGAGCGGTCATGAGGAAGCCGACGAGGATCAGGGCCGGCGCCGTCGCCTGGGCCGGCACGACACCCGCCACGGGGGCGAAGAAGAGCGCCAGGAGGAAGCAGAGTCCCGTCACGATGGACGCGAGTCCGGTCCTGGCGCCGGCCGACACGCCCGCCGCGGACTCGACGAAGGTCGTGGCGGACGAGGCACTCGCGGCGCCGCCCGCGACGGCCGCCAAGGAGTCCACCAGCAGAACGCGGTTGAGCCGCGGCAAGCGGCCGTCGGGGCCGAGCCAGCCGGCCTCCGCGCCTATCCCGATCACCGTGCCCATCGTGTCGAAGAAGTCGGACAGCATGATAGAGAAGATCGTGACGAGCGCCGTCAGCACGCCCACGCGCGCGAAGACAGAGAGATCGAGCCCCGCGCCCAGGCTCGAGAAATCCGGCCAGGCCACGAGCGCAGCCGGGATGACCGCCTGCCCCGGGAGCGGGAACGCCCGACCGCCGGTCCACGCGTTGACGGCCACCGCCAGCACCGTGCTCGCAATGATGCCGAGCAGCAGCCCGCCCGGCATGCCGCGCGCCCGGAACCAGAGCATGAGCAGGAGCCCGAAGAGCGCGACCGTGACCGGCGCGGCGGTGAGATCACCCAGGGTCAGCGGCACGCCGGGCGGGCCCGGCTTGACGATGCCGGCGGCATTGAACCCGATGAAGAGGATGAAGAGCCCGATGCCGACGCCGATGGCGCGCTTCAGCGAGCCCGGGATCGCGTGCATGATGGCCTCGCGGAGGCCCGTCAGCACCAGCACGGTGATGACGAGGCCTTCGAGGAGCACTACGCCCATGGCGGCCTGCCACGGCAGCTTCATGGCGGCCACGAGCTGGAAGGCGACGGCCGCGTTGAGCCCCATGCCGGAGGCGAGCGCCAGCGGGTAGTTGGCCACGAGGCCCATCGCGATCGTCATGACGCCCGCAACGAGACACGTGGCGGCCTGCGTGGCCGCGAAGGGTGGGCCCTGCCCCTGGAGCGCGGGCACGCCGGCGAACCCCAGGATGGCCGGGTTCACGAAGATGATGTAGGCCATGACCACGAAGGTGGTGAGCCCGCCGCGGATCTCGACGCTCACGGTGGCGCCGCGACCGGACAGGTTGAAGCAGCGCTCGAGCACGCCTCAGTAGCTCTCGCCCGTCTCGATCGGGCGAGCGGGCACGCCATCCTCGGGGACGACCCGGCGCGCGACCGTGATGAAGCCCGTATGCGCGACCATCCGGTGGAAGGGGCGGACCGAGGGGCCGTCAATGTTCCACGGCCGCATCAGCGTCTCGAAGGTCTCGACGAGGGCATAGCCCGGATGGCGCCGCAGCGCTTCGGAGAGCTGGTGGGACTGGATGATGGTCGGCACGTAGGAGAGAAAGATGCCGCCCGAGCGCAGGACGCCCGTCACGGGCTCGACCAGATGCCAGGGCTCCGGCAGGTCGAAGACGGCGCGGTCCACCGGCTCCTCCTCCGCCAGGCCCTCTTCCACGGGCCGCAGACGCACCGCCAGGTTCGTCACCTCGCCCATCCGCAGATGGATGTTGGCGAGTGCGCGCCGCGCGAAGTCCTCTCGCTGCTCGTACGTGATGACCTTGCCCGACGGCCCGACGGCACGCAGCAGCGCCAGCGTCAGCGCGCCGGAGCCCATACCCGCCTCCAGGACGCGTGAGCCGGGAAAAATGTCGGCCCAGAAGAGGACCATGGCCAGGTCCTTGGGGTAGATGACCTGGGCGCCGCGAGGCATGTCGAGCACGTACTCCGCGAGGGTCGGCCGGAGCGCCAGGCAGCGCGTCCCCTTCGATGTGCGGACCCAGCAGCCGTCGGGCTGGCCGATGATGACCTCGTGCTGGATCCAGCCACGGTCCGAGTGGAAGGTCTCGCCCTTGCGCAGGAGCAGGAGGTGGCGATTGCCGCGCTGGTCGATCAGCAGGACCTGCTCGCCATCCTGGAGCTGGTTGAGGACGGTCACCGGGCGGACTCCTCAGCGCGTCCGCGGCTCGGGCAGGGTCAGCGCGACGAGGCAGCCCAGCATCGGCATGAGCGCCGAGATCCACAGCGCCGAGGCGAGACCCCAGTGATCCGCAACCCATCCGAGCATGGTGGCGCCGACGCCGCCGGCTCCGATGGCGAAGCCCACGATGAGGCCCGAGGCCATGCCGACATTGCGCGGCATGTAGGCCTGGCCCAGCACCACCGAGACGGTGAAGGTCGACACGAGCACGACACCGAGCGCCGCCAGCAGTACGAAGCTCCAGATGCCGCTCGCGAGCATGAAGGCGACCGCGAGCGGCGTCGCCAGGAAGAAGACGGTGACCATGTAGCGCCGGTGACCGATGCGGTCGGAGATCGGCCCGGCGATGAGCGTGCCGGCCGCGCCAGCTCCCAGGAAGACGGCCAGCAGCGTGCCGACCATGCGCGGGTCGCCCTTCAGCACCTCGAGGTAGTAGAAGGGCACGTAGGTCGTGAAACCGAGCTGGGTCCACGAGCGGATCGCGACGACGAGGATGAGCAGCGTCATGGCGCCGACCATGGTCTTCGGCGCCAGCGTCGCGCTCGTCGTGCGCGCGGGCAGAGGCCGCGAGAGACCCGGCAGCACCGCCAGCAAGAGGCCGGACACGCAGAGCCCCGGGATGAGCAGGCCCAGGCTGCCCGGGAGTCCCAGCGTGGTCACGAGCGCGGTGATGAGCGGCGGGCCGACCGCGATCCCGACATTTCCTCCGGTCGAGAAGATGGAGACACCCGTGGCCTTGCGCGGGCCGGCGACCTGGGTCGCCGTGCGATAGCCCTCCGGATGGTACGCCGCGACGCCGAAGCCGCTCAGCGTCACGAGCATGAGCACCACGTAGTACGACGGCGCCACGCCCGTGAACGCGATGCCGACCGCCGAGAGAAACACGGACAGCGGCAGGAGCCAGCGACGCGACGTCTTGTCGGCGAGAAAGCCGAAGAGCGGCTGGATCAGTGATGACGTGACATTGGCCATGAGCACGATGACGCCGGTCGCCGTGTACGTGAGGCCGAGCCCCGTCTTGAGAAACGGCAGCAGCGCAGGCAGCGCTCCCTGGTTGGTGTCGATGATCAGGTGTCCCAGCGCCAGGAGCCCGAGCAGCTTGAAGTTCGGTCGCGCTCTCTCGCTCGTGGCGGCGACGGCGGCGCGCGGCAGCGCGACGGTTGGGGCGCTCGAGTCAGGAGTCATAGGTCCCTATGCTACACTAACGGCACCGTGAAGGTCACCGAGTTGGGCCACGTCTCGCTCTTCGTCCGTGACCTCGAGCGGTCCGCGCGCTTCTACCGCGATCTCCTCGGCCTGCACGAGGCGGGGCGCGGCAAGGGCGGCCGCATCGTGTTCCTCTCCGCCGGCGCGCACCATCACGATGTCTCCCTCGAGCTCGCGCGCGCCCAGGTCCCGCCCGCTCCTGCAGGGTCACCCGGCCTCTATCACATCGCCTTCTGCGTCGGCCGCACGCGCGCTGCGCTCGACGCCGCGCGCCGGGATGCCGAGAGCGCGGGGCACGAGCCCTTCGGGGAGATGGAGGGCGAGTCGCCGGCCTTCTGCCTCCGCGACCCGGACGGCCACACCGTGGAGATCTACGCCGACCTTCGGGTCTGACGCGCGCCCGCGCTCGGCGAGGCGCGCGGCCGCGGCGGTCTCAGATCCCGAAGGCGTCGAGCCCCGTGATGTCGCGGCCGACGATCAGCGTGTGGATGTCGTGCGTGCCCTCGTAGGTGTTCACGGTCTCGAGGTTCATCATGTGGCGGATGATCGGGTGCTCGTCCACGATGCCCGCGGCGCCCAGGATGTCGCGCCCCATGCGCGCGGCGTCCAGCGCCATCTGGACGTTGTTCATCTTGGCCATCGAGACCTGCTGCGGCCGCGCCTTGCCCTCGTCCTTCAGCTGGCCCAGACGCAGGCACAGGAGCTGTGCCTTGGTGATCTCCGTGATCATCCACACGAGCTTCTGCTGGACGAGCTGGAACGACCCGATGGGCTTGCCGAACTGGATGCGCTGCTGCGCGTACTTGAGCGCCCAGTCGTAGCAGCCCATCGCGGCGCCGATGGCGCCCCAGGCGATACCGTAGCGCGCCTGCGTCAGGCATCCGAGCGGTCCCTTGAGCCCCTTGGCGCCCGGCAGCTTGTTCTCGAGCGGGATCTTGCAGTCCGCGAAGGCGAGCTCGGAGGTGATGGACGCGCGCATCGAGAACTTGCCGTGGATGTCGAGCGTCGAGAAGCCGGCCGTGCCGCGCTCGACGAGATAGCCGCCGATCTCCCCGTCGTCGCCCTTGGCCCAGACCACCGCCACCTCGGCGACCGAGCCATTGGTGATCCAGAGCTTGGTGCCGTTCAGCACGTACTCGCCGCCCTTCTTGATGGCGCGCGTCGCCATGGAGCCGGGATCGGAGCCGTGATCGGGCTCCGTCAGCCCGAAGCAGCCGAGTGCCTCCCCCGACTGGAGCCGTGGGAGCCACCTCTCCTTCTGCGCCTCCGAGCCGTACGCGTGGATCGGATACATGACGAGGCCACTCTGGACCGAGGCGAAGGAGCGCAGCCCCGAATCTCCCCGCTCGAGCTCCTGCATGATGAGCCCGTAGGCGACATTGTCGAGCCCGGCGCAGCCGTAGCCCTTGAGCGTGGCGCCGAACACTCCCATCTCGCCGAGCGGCTTGGCGACCTCCAGCGGAAAGGTGCCGTCCCGGTGGTGCGCGGCGACGATGGGCATGAACTCCTTCTCCACCCAGTCACGCACGGCGTCCCGCACCATCCGCTGCTCCTCGCTCAACAACGCCTCGATGCCGTAGTAGTCCACGCCGCGGAAGCTTTCCATCGCCGTATCCCTTCTACTAGAGGTTGGTCGGGTGCGCGGGTCGATCCTCGCCCAGCGCCTGGTTGAGCGCGTGGGCCAGATGCTCGTCGTGCTCGTGCGTCTGCGCGAAGATCCGGCACTGCGCCACTTTGCCCGGGAGGTACTTGAGCAGCTCCTTGAGCGGCTCGGCCGAGACGGTGCGGGACGCCGAGTCATAGACGTAGATCTGGCGGTCCTGCATGCCGATCGGGTTGAGCGGGCGCGGGTCCTGCTGCGCCATGTCGATCTTGAACGGGAAATCCTTGAGGGCCGCCGGCAGGTGGTCGCGGACCCGGCGCTCCACTTCCTCGGCCTGCAGGAAGCCCAGGCCCCGGCGCGGCTCGACGATGTCGAGCACGACCTCGTGGGACATCCGCCATTTCAGCCGCCGGTCGAGGATGTGCCGCCACTCCTGTCCCAGGGCCTTGCGCTCGGGGTCGTCGGCGTCCTGCCAGCGGGCGACCTCCTCGAGGAGCGTCCACTCGGTGAGGTGGAGGTACGGGTCGATGTCCTTTCTCAGATCGTGCGGGAAGATGAGCCGGATCGTGTCGCGGAAGATCTCTTTCAGGTGCAGGTCGATCCCCCGCGTGGTGCGGTGGTAGTAGACGTTGGTGTACATGTAGAACCGGGCGTTCAGGAACATGATGAAGGCCTGGATACCGCCCCGATCGAGCGTGAGCCCTTTGTCGCTGAAGAACGAGTAGTAGATGATGCGCTCGATGTCGATCGGACCCACGGCCACGCCACACATGTAGGAGTCGCGGAGCACGTAGTCCATGTTGTCCGCGGTATAGATGCCCGAGAGCAGGGGCTTGAGATGCGCGAGCCAGCGCGGATGCGCCGACTCGGGCCGCGTGTAGCTCTTGCCCATGAGGTAGCAGATCCACTCGGGGTCGATCGCCTCGCCGGGCTCGAAGGACCCGGAGGGGCTCCGGCGCAGGCCCCGGATCAGGTCGCCGAGCTGCTCCGTGATGATCCGCTGCCCGAGCTTCTCGTGCGTCAGATCGAAATCCACGAGGAAGTTGTCGTCGAAGAAGTGGCCGAAGGGACCGTGGCCGATGTCGTGGAGGAGGCCCGCCATCCGGAGCAGCTCTTCGATGAGCGCCGCCGATGGAGCGTCCGCGAACTCGGCCTTGAGCGACGGATGGAGCTGCTGCGCGAAGCGTCCCGCCAGGTGCATGGCTCCGAGCGAATGCTGGAAGCGGCTGTGCTCCGCAGCGGGGAAGACCCAGCGCGCCGACTGGAGCTGCGGCACGCGGCGGAGCCGCTGCATCCAGGCCGAGTCCATCAGATCCTGTTCGGTCGCCTCCGCCGGCAGCCCGTCGGGGCGCGTGTAGAGGATGTACTGGTGAATGGGGTCGGCGATGAGCCCGCGCCCCCGGTAGGTGTCCACGCCGCGCACGTCGGGGCTCCTAGCGATCGCTGATGCGGTAGACGCGGTAGCGGTCCACGGGGCGCACCGAGATGGCCTCGAAGCGCTGGTCGCGGAGGACCACGAGCTGGACCTCCTGGCCTATCCCGCCCGCCCAGAGACGCCGGTAGAACTCCTCCTGGGTCGAAACCTGCTCACCGTTCACCCGCACGATGACGTCGCCCAGCTGGAATCCCGCGCTGCGCGCCGGGCCTGCGGGCGAGACGCCGGCCACGACGATCCCGCCGCCCGGCCGCTCCTGCGTGTAGAGACCGAGCCACGGCCGCGGCGGACGGCTCTCGACGCGCCCCTTGGCGATGAGCTCATCCTTGCCCGCGAGAAACTTCTCGACCGGGATGGCCAGGTTGACGACCGGCGACTGCCCCAGGCGCAGCGAGGCGATGCCGACCACGGCGCCAGTCTGATCGACGAGGGCCGCGCCCCCGAAGGCCGGGTTGTGGGGCGCGACGAGAAACGCGCGGTCGAGCATGTATTCCCAGGACGCCGAGAAGGGCCGGATGGCCTGTACCCGGCTCTGGACGACCACGAGATCGCCGTCCTCGTCGATGCCGACCGTGCCAGTGAGATCTCCCGCGGCGACCTTGGTCGAATCGCCGAGGGCGGCCGCGGGCCAGGGCCCGGGCCCCTCGAGCTTCACCACACCGAGCCCGCTCTCGAGGTCGAGCCCGGCGAGCTTGCCCGGCACCTTGCGGCCGTCGCGCAGCGTCACCTCGATGCGCGCGGCGTCGAGCACCACGTAGCTCACGGTCAGGACGTAGCCGGCCTGGTCGAAGATCACGCCGCTGCCTGCCCGCGTGACGCCGAGCGTCGCGGCGGAGGGACGGTCAGCCGGCACCTCGACGTGCAGGCCCACGATGGCCGGGGCCACGCGCTGGACGTAGCTCGGCAGCGCGGAGACCCGGTTCGGGTCGGGCTTGGGCTCTCCACCCTGCGGAGCCGCCGCCAGCAGGGCCGGAAGCGACGCGAGCAGAGCGGCCACGGCGACCAGGGAGCGATGCATGGGCTATTCTCTACGCAGCCCTCGCCTCGTCGCTCACTGCGAGCGTCTCGGCTCGACGTGCGAGTATTGCTTCTCGTAATACGCGCGGAAGGCGCCGGACTTGATCGGCTTCCACCAGGCTTCGTGGCCCTTGTACCACTCCACGGTGGCCTCGAGCGCGGCGGCGAACGTGTGCGCGGGCTTCCATCCGAGCCCTCGCATCTTGCTCGAGTCGAGCGCGTAGCGACGGTCATGCCCTGGGCGGTCGGCGACCGGCGTGATCAGCGTCTCGGGCTTGCCTACCAGGTGGAGCACCTGCCGCGTCAGCAGGATGTTCTCGACCTCGTGGCTGCCGCCGATATTGTAGATCTCGCCTTCCTTGCCCTTCCGGAGCACAAGGTCGATGGCGGCGCAGTTGTCGAGCACGTAGAGCCAGTCGCGGACGTTCTTGCCGTCGCCGTAGAGCGGCAGCGCCTTGTCCTCGATGGCGTTCGTGATGAAGAGCGGGATGACCTTCTCCGGGTACTGGTACGGCCCGAAGTTATTGCTGCTCCTCGTGACAATCACGGGCAGCCGGTGGGTGGTCCAGTACGCCTTGGCGAGGAGATCGGCCGCGGCCTTCGAGGCCGAGTACGGGTTCGAGGGGTTCAGTGGGTCGAGCTCCCGCGCCGCGCCCTTGGCGATGCTGCCGTAGACCTCGTCGGTGCCGATCGCCACGAAGCGGCGCACCTTGAGCTCGCGCGCGGCCTCGAGCAGGGTGAACGTGCCGGTGACATTGGTGCTCAGGAACTCGGCGGCACCGGTGTTGGAGCGATCCACGTGCGTCTCGGCCGCGAAGTGCACGACCGCGTCCACGCCCTGCATCGTCTTGCGGATCTGGGCCCGGTCGCAGATGTCGCCGTGGACGAAGCGGTAGCGCGGATCCTTCTCGATATCACGCAGGTTCTCGAGGTTGCCCGCGTAGGTCAGCTTGTCGAGGTTGACGACCGCGTCGTCGGGATGCGCCGCCAGGACATGGCGGACGAAGTTCGAGCCGATGAATCCTGCCCCGCCGGTGACCAGGATCTTCACGCGCGCTCAGCCTTTGGCGATGTCCCAGATACCGGCGCCCGCAAAGTCCCACGGGAGCCGGCCCTCGTCGCACTGCTCGGGGTCGGGTTGGAAGTGGGTGTCCACGAGATAGATGATGCGGCCGCGCGCGGTCGCCAGGTTCTTCACGCCGTGCGCCACGCCGGGCGGGATCCGCACGAGGCGCGAGGCGCCCTCGCCCAGCACGAACCGACGGGCGACCTTCTCCGTCGGCGAGCCCGCGCGCACGTCCAGCAAGACCAGCAGCATCTTGTCCGCCGGAGGCACGAACCAGATGTCCGTCTGCTGCCGGTGGAGATGAAAGGCCTTGATCACGCCCGCGTCTATCTCGCTGTAGTTGATCTGCTTGCACTCGAAGTCCGCGAAGGCGGCGTGGATGCCCGCGCTCAGACGCCCGAGCTCCATGAAGGAGCCGCCGTCGTCGCCGAACCGCTTCAGGTCCACGACCTCGACGCCCTGGATGGCGGGCTGCGCGCCATAGTCCTGGATCTGAAAAACCCGCTGCGCGTCGTCGTTGAGTCGCATCAGGGCAGTGGCTTGACCGAGCTGTGGGTGACGGACCGGAGCCGGGTTTCGCGACTTCCGGAGGGGATTAATCCTTTCATTTCTCGGCCGAGTATAGCAGTCTTGACCCTGCTTCGACAGGGCCAGACCCCGTTGTCACTTGATCCGACCGGGAATAGTGATAATATGAACTGGCTGATTCTATTGGTCGAACCTGAGCCAGGAGCGAGAACATGAAGACGCTCAAGGAAATGCTGGGTGAGGCAAGGCAGGTCATTCCCGAGCAGCCGCCGGCCGAGCTCAAGAAGCGGCTGGAAGGCGGCGAGCAGGTCGTGGTGATCGACGTGCGCGATCCGGACGAGTATCGCGACGGCTCGATCGAGGGGGCGGCCAATATCAGCCGGGGCTTCCTCGAGTTCCGCGTCGGCTCGGTCGCTGCTGATCCTTCGACGCCGATCGTCCTCTACTGCCAGACGGGCCTGCGATCGATGCTGGCCGCCAAGGCGCTCCATGATCTGGGTTATCAGAACGTGATCAACCTGCAGGGCGGCTTCCAGCGCTGGGCGCAGTCCGGGCTCCCAGTGGTCAAGGACTCGCCGCTCGGCTCGGAGCAGATCCAGCGCTACAGCCGCCACTTCCTTCTCTCCCAGGTCGGCGAGAAGGGCCAGCGCAAGCTCCTCCGCTCCAAGGTGCTGCTCATCGGCGCGGGAGGTCTCGGCTCGCCGGCGGCGCTCTACCTGGCCGCCGCGGGCGTCGGCACGCTCGGGCTCATGGACGGCGACGTCGTCGACGTCTCGAACCTCCAGCGTCAGATCCTCCACACCACGGCCAGCGTGGGACGGCCCAAGGTGGAGTCGGGCGCCGAGACCATCCAGGCCCTCAACCCGGACGTGAACATCATCAAGCTGCCGACCCGCATCGATGTAGACAACGTGATGGACATCATCAAGGACTACGACCTGGTGGTGGACGGCTCGGACAATTTCGACACGCGCTACCTGGTCAACGACGCCTGCTATCTGGCCGGCAAGACCAATGTCCACGGCTCGATCTTCCAGTTCGAGGGCATGGCGACGGTCTTCGCCCCGAACAAGGGCCCCTGCTACCGCTGCCTCTATCCCACGCCGCCGCCGCCGGGCCTCGTGCCCTCCTGAAGCGAGGCCGGAGTCCTGGGCGTGCTCCCAGGCATGATCGGTGTGGCGCAGGCGACCGAGGCCATCAAGCTCCTGCTCGGGATCGGCGAGCCCCTCATCGGGCGGCTCCTGACCTACGATGCGCTCGGCATGCGCTTCCGCGAAGTCAAGCTGCGCCGGGATCCCAAGTGCCCGGTGTGCGGCGAGCATCCGAGCATCACCGATCTCTCGATTCATCGCGAGGGTGGCGCCGCGGCCTGCGCCCCGGACGGCGACGGCCATCTCGCCCCTGCGGCCGTGCCCAGCGCCAAGGCCGGAGGCTAGCCGCCCGCTTCGTGCGCCACGGCTCCTGGCGAGCTAGGCCGCCTCGCCTGTGCTAGCGTATTGAGCCGATGCGCTTCTGCACCCAGCAGCTCCTGACCTTCCGCGACTGGCAGACCCATGTCGAGGTCTATGGTCACGCGCTCGAAGAAGCGCGCCTGGCCGACGAGCTGGGCTTCGACGCGGTGTGGCTGGCCGAGCATCACTTCTCCTCCTACGGCATCTGCCCGTCGCTCGCGGTGCTGGCGGCCGCCATCGCCCGGGAGACTCGACGCGTCCGGATCGGCACTTCGGTGGTCATCGCGCCCTTCGCCCACCCGATCCGGATCGCCGAGGACTTTGCCATGGTGGACGTGCTCTCGGGGGGGCGGCTCGAATTCGGACTGGGTCGCGGCTATCAGCCCAAGGAATTTCAGGGTCTCGGCATCTCGATGGACAAAACCCGGGAGCGCTTCGACGAATCCCTCGAGATCATCCGCCGGGCCTGGACCGGTGAGCGTCTCACCTTCGAGGGCGAGTTCTACACGATCCGCGACCTGCGCGTCCTGCCCAAGCCGCTGCAGAAACCGCACCCGCCGCTCTGGACCGCGGCCGTCTCCCCGGACACCTACACGGCGGCCGCCAAGCGCGGACTCAAGATCCTGACCGCTCCGTCCTTCACGCCGTGGGACATCCTGAGGAAGAACTTCGACGCCTACCGGACGACGTGGCGCGACGTGCATGGCACCGATGCCGGCGCCGACATCTGCGTGAACAAGATCGTCCACGTCGCCGATTCGTCCAAGCAGGCGCGGGAGGACCTGCGCGAGCCCATCCACTGGTTCTTCCAGACCCAGGCGGGGCTCATCGCCGACGCCGAGGGCGTGCCGCCCGAGCAGTACAAGTTCTACCGGCGCGTGCGGGAGAACCTGCTGGCGCTCAGCGACGAGAAGGCGCTCGAGCAGGCGGCCATCTGCGGCGATGCCGAGGAAGTTACGGACAAGATCCGCCAGCACCAGGAAGCCCTCGGGATCACCTACCTCATGGGCTCCTTCAATCGCGGCGGCGTCCCCCACGACCGGGTCGTGAAGTCCATGCGGCTCTTCGGCGAGAAGGTCCTGCCCCGGCTGGCCTGACGGAAGAACCTCTCAAAGGGCGGCGACGATGAATGGCGCGCCCGGAGGGATTCGAACCCCCGACCCTCGGCTTAGAAGGCCGATGCTCTGTCCAACTGAGCTACGGGCGCGTGCTTGGATTATCGCTACTTATGGGACACCCAGCAACTTCCGAATGGCTGGTGTGCCAGATACCACTTCCCTCGGCGTGTATCCTGGGCACGACTGATCATGAGGCCCAGCGCGGCGGATCCCGAGTGGAGCCCGCCTGACATCGAAAGGAGGCCCGAACCATGAGCCAGTCCTCGCGCCGAGTCGCGCAGCTCGTGACGCCGGAGCCCGTGGTGGAAGGGGCCGGCGTGCATCTCCGACGGAGCATCGGGACTCGTGGGCTCGACCATCTCGACCCCTTCCTGCTCCTCGACCACTTCGAGTCGGTGAGTCCCGCGGACTACGAGGCAGGTTTCCCCTATCACCCGCATCGCGGGATCGAGACGGTCACGATCGTCCGGAACGGCGAGATACAACACCGCGATTCGCTCGGACACCGCGGCAGCATCGGGGGCGGCGACATCCAATGGATGACCTCGGGAAGCGGGATTCTCCACGAGGAGATGCCGCAGGTCCGCCCGGAAGGCATCGGGGGACTGCAGCTGTGGCTCAACCTGCCGGCGCGCGAGAAGATGAGCCGACCGAAGTACCGCGACCTGCAGGGAGACCGTCTGATCGAGACGGAGACGGAGGACGGGGCGCGGATTCGCGTGATTGCGGGTGAGGCCGCCGCCGGGCGACTCGTGGGGCCGGTGGAGGGCCTCGCCGTCGCCCCGAAATTCGTCGACGTGAATTTGCCGGCGGGCGCGGCATTCCGCGAGCCCGTGCCACGGGGTCACGCCGCGTTCGCCTACGTGGACCACGGCGAGGTCCGCTTCGGGCCCGAGCAGACGCCCGCGCGCGCGCCTGCCCTCGTGATCTTCGGTGACGGCGACACCGTGGAGGCATCGGCCGGACCGGGCGGGGGCCGGTTTCTCCTCGCCGCGGCACGACCGCTCGGCGAGCCGATCGCCCGCCACGGGCCGTTCGTGATGAACACGCGCGCCGAGATCGAGCAGACGCTGCAGGACCTTCGCACGGGCCGCTTTATCCGCGACGAGCCGCCCGACGCGTGATGGAGGGTGGGGAGGGCGGCTGACCACCCTCAGGCGTCCATCCGGCGTTCCTCGAGGTCGAGCTCGCGCTCCAGATCTCGCAGTACGTCGTCATCGATGGCGCCTTCGGTGCGAAGCCGCAGGAGCGCCTCGCGCTCCGCGTCGATGATCGTCCGCCTGATCTCGCGGTGCTCGATGAGCTCCTGATCCTCGCCGTCCGAGGCCGATGCGTCGCGCTGCCGCTCCACGTGCTCCGAGCGGTGCTGGTACGTGTCGCGCAGCCGATCGAGGAGCGGACGGTGGCCCGGCCACACCGGGTAGAGCTGATCGATCCGCCGGGTGGCCGCCTCGAGCAGGCGCTGCCTGGCGCTCGCTTCTTCCTCGCGGAGCTCGACGTCGGTGCCCAGGCGGAGCGAGCGGATGAGCCACGGCAGCGTCAGTCCCTGGCCCACCAGCGTGAACACGATCACGGTGAGCGTCACGATGAGGAGTTCCTCGCGCGCGGGGAACAGCCCGCCCCCGGGCAGCGTCAGGGGCAGGGCCAGCGCGAGGGCGAGCGACACGACGCCGCGCATGCCGGCCCAGGACAGGACCAGTGAATGCGCGAAGAGGCGCGGCGGTCGCGGCCGCCTCAGGAGGAGCGGAGGCAGGTAGGCGGTCGCGAAGATCCAGACGGCCCGGACGAGGACCAGGACCGCGCTCACCGCGAGGCCGATGCCGACCAGGCGGAGCGCGAGCGGGGGCGTCAGCGCGCGCAGGACCAGCGGCACCTCGAGTCCGGTGATGATGAACACCACGCCGTTGAGGAGGAAGGTGATCGTCTCCCATACCGCCCGGCCGGTCAGGCGAGCGTCGGGGCCCATGATGTGCGAGCCGCGACGGCCGAGATAGAGCCCGGCGGCCACCGTGGCGATCACTCCGGAGGCGCCCAGATGCTCGGCCGGGAGGAAGGCGGCGTACGGGGTGAGCAGCGAGATGGTGATCTCCACCGGAGTATCCTCGATGCGCGATCGAATCTGCGCGACGACCCACCCCACCGCGAGTCCGATCGCGGAACCGCCGAGCAGGTAGAGCGCGAAGGTCGAGATGCCGGAGGCCGGGGTGAATGACCCCCCGACCGCGACCGCGATGGCGATGCTGTAGATCGTGAGCGCGGTCGCGTCGTTGAGCAGGCTCTCGCCTTCCAGGATCGTCACGATCCGCCGCGGGACGGCGAGCCGGGCGGCCACCGCGGTGGCCGCGATCTGGTCGGTCGGCGCGACGATCGCGCCGAGCGCGAGCGCGACGGGCCACGTGAGGCCCGGGATCAGCGCACGAGCCACGCCCGCGGCCGCGAACGCGGTGGCGATGACCAGGCCGATCGCGAGGGAGCCGATGATGCCGAGGTTCGCGCGCAGGCTCCGCACCGGGGTGAAGAAGGCCGCAATGTAGAGGAGCGGGGGCAGGACGAGGAGGAAGATGACGTCCGGGTCGATCTCGACCCGCGGGGTGTGCGGCACGAGTCCCAGCAAGAGACCGCCGATGACGAGGAAGATCGGATAGGCGATGCCGAGCTGGCGCGCGATCGTGACCAGCGCCGCCACCGCGATGAGCAGAGCCAGAACGAGCTGAGCGCCCTGCATGGCAGCCCGCAGCGTAGCACACGCGTTTGGAGGGGATGCTATCCTGCCTCCCATGGCCGAGCCGCCCGACGGCTGACCGGCGTGTCCCGACACTCTGTGCCACAGGCAAATCACGGCCATGGAGGGTGAGCGATGGTGACGTTCCAGGTCAACGGCGCGAGCCGGACCGTCGATGTCGACAGCGACGTTCCGCTCCTGTGGGTGCTTCGCGACGAGCTCGGCATGACGGGGACGAAGTATGGGTGCGGTGTTGCCCAGTGCGGGTCGTGCACCGTCCACATCGACGGACGGGCCGCCCGCTCGTGCGTGACACCGGCGGCGGCGCTCCCCGGGCGCAACGTCGTCACCATCGAGGGCATCACGGGCAAGGTCGCCCAGGCCGTGCAGGCCGCATGGCGCCAGCTGGACGTCGCTCAGTGCGGTTACTGCCAGTCCGGCCAGATCATGTCGGCGATCGCCCTCCTCACGGAGATCCCGCGCCCCTCGGACACCGACATCGACGCCGCCATGTCCGGGAACGTGTGCCGCTGCGCCACGTATGTCCGCATCCGTGCCGCGATCCACGAAGCGTCCCGCACGCTGGGAGACTGAGCATGCTCACCCGCCGCCAGTTCGTCCAGTCCACCGCGCTCGCCGGCGCGGCGCTGATGGTCGGATTCCGGCTCGACGGTCGGCCGGCGCTCGCCGCCGACGAGGTCTTCGTGCCGAACGCCTTCATCCGGATCGCGCCCGACAACACCGTCACCATCATCGGCAAGCACATCGAGTTCGGACAGGGCAGCCACACGGGCCTGGCCACCATCCTCGCCGAAGAGCTCGACGCCGACTGGTCGCAAATCCGCGTCGAGGCGGCGCCGGCGGACGCCGAGCGCTACAACAACTTGAAGTGGGGCCCCGTGCAGGGGACGGGCGGCAGCTCGGCCATGGCCAACTCGTGGGAGCAGCATCGCCGGGCGGGGGCCACGGCCCGCGCGATTCTCGTCGAGGCCGCCGCGCGGGAGTGGGGTGTGCCTGCCTCGGAGATCACCGTGGAGCGCGGGGTCGTCTCGCACCCGCCGTCGGGCCGCCGCTTGACCTTCGGCGAGCTGGCGCCGAAGGCCGCCAAGCTGACGCCGCCTGCCCAGGTGAAATTGAAGGACCCGTCACAATTCACCCTCGTGGGCAAGCGCGTGCCCCGGATCGATGGGGTGGCCAAGACCGACGGCTCGGCGAAGTTCACCATGGACTTCTCGCTGCCCGGCATGCTGACCGCGGTCATCGCGCGGGCGCCGCGATTCGGCGCCACCGTGAAGTCGTTCGACGCCACGGCGGCCCGGCAGGTCAAGGGAGTGACCCACGTCGTGCAGGTGCCCTCCGGCGTCGCGGTGGTGGCCACGAAGTTCTGGGCCGCGCGCAAGGGCCGGGAAGCGCTGCGGGTGAGGTGGGACGAGAGCCGCGCCGAGACCCGTGGCAGCGAGGATCTTTTCAGGGCCTATCGCGTCCTCGCCAGCCGCCCCGCGATGCCCGCGCGGCGGGATGGCGATGCGGCGGGCGCGCTTGCCGGCGCGGCCAAGGTGATCGAGGCGGTCTACGAGTTCCCCTACCTTGCGCATGCCCCGATGGAGCCCCTCGACGCGGTCGTGCGCCTCGGCCCCGACGCGTGCGAGGTCTGGGCCGGGTCGCAGATACCCACCATCGATCAGCAGGTCGTCGCGCGCATCGTGGGCCTGCCGCCCGCCAAGGTCCAGATCCACACCATGCTGGCCGGCGGCAGCTTCGGCCGGCGCGCCACTCCGGACAGCGACGTGGCGGGAGAGGCGGCGGCCATCGCCAAGGCCATCGGCGGCGACAAGCCGGTGAAGCTCGTGTGGACGCGCGAGGACGATCTCCAGGGTGGCCGGTATCGCCCGCTCTACGTGCATCGGCTGCGCGCGGGGCTCGATGCCCAGGGCAACATCGTCGGCTGGGAGCACCGCATCGTCGGCCAGTCGATCGTCAAGGGCAGTCCCTTCGAGGCAACCAACGTCAAGAACGGCATCGACAGGACCTCGGTGGAAGGCGCGGCCAACTTGCCGTACGCCGTCCCGAACATCACGGTGGAGCTCACCACCACCGACGTCGCCGTGTCCGTACTCTGGTGGCGCTCGGTGGGCAGCACGCACACCGCGTATTCGACGGAGACGTTCCTGGACGAGCTGGCGCGCGCGGCCGGCCGCGATCCCCTCGAGCTGCGGCGCGCGCTCCTCGCCAAGCATCCGCGCCATCTCGCCGTGCTCAACCTCGCCGCCGAGAAGGCGGGCTGGGGCCAGCCGCTCCCTGCCGGACGCGCGCGCGGCATCGCCGTGCACGAATCGTTCGACAGTGTCGTCGCTCAGGTGGCCGAGGTCACCCGCCGTCCGGACGGGCTGCCGAAGGTCGAGAAGGTCGTCTGCGCCGTCGATTGCGGTACCGCCGTCAACCCGGACGTCATCCGGTCGCAGATGGAGGGCGGGATCGGATTCGGTCTGGCCGGAGCCATGTGGAGTGAGATCACGCTCGTGCGCGGCCGGGCGCAGGAGCGAAACTTCGACAGCTATCGCCCGCTGCGGATCGCGGACATGCCCGCGGTCGAGGTCTATATCGTGCCCTCCAGCGCCGTGCCGACGGGGGTGGGCGAGCCCGGCGTCCCTCCCATCGCGCCCGCCGTCGCCAACGCGTTCTTCCATCTCTCCGGCCGGCGCGTGCGGCGCTTGCCCTTCGCGCGGCTCGCGCGCGCCGGCACACGTACAGCATGAGGAAGTGGGCGTTCGGGCTCGGGGTAGTCGCCATCGTCGCCGCGGCGCTGGCGCCGCTGGCCACGCATGCGCAGACGGCGCCGTCGAGGCCGGCTCCGCCATCGGCGATCCGCCGCGCGCTCCGCGGGCCAGGCGCGTTCGCGACCATTCAGGATTCCGCTTCGCGCTCGGCCGCGCTCTTCGTCGAGGCGGGCAAGGTGCTCCAGCATCCGCGCTGCCTGAACTGCCATCCCGCGAGCGATCGCCCATCGCAGGGCACCGGCTATCCGCACCAGCCGCCCGTCGAGCGCGGCGCCGATGGCCTCGGGGTCACGGCGATGCGATGCGCGACGTGTCACCAGACAGCGAACTTTGATCCTGGCCAGATCCCCGGCAATCCCACGTGGCGGCTGGCGCCCGCGTCCATGGCCTGGCAGGGCCGTTCTCTGGCCGACATCTGCGCGCAGCTGAAAGATCCCGCCCGCAATGGTGGCCACAGCCTGGCCGAGATCGTCGAGCACGCGACGCGCGACCCCCTCGTGGGCTGGGCGTGGAATCCGGGCGCGGACCGCGAGCCGGCGCCGGGCACGCAGGCCGCGTTCGGTGCGCTCGTCAAGGCGTGGGCGGCGTCGGGTGCCGTCTGCCCGGCGCGATAGGTCGCGACGCCTCCGAGCCCTCCGGTTTGATCTCCCTCCCGCGCTCTGGTTCCGGTTCACGCACCGCGGAGCTTAGGGACCCCGCCTAGCCTGTTGGGAACACCGAATGGGGTTGCGCAGCACTGTATCTCGCTGTGGCCATTTGACCTCGTGAGGGCTCACTCTCACGGCACGTTCTCAAGCTCGCGCGACTCGCTGAACGAATACGCAGCTACGGATCATGGCCGGAAGTTCCTCAGCGACGCCATCAAACACTACAAGGGGCAGGTATTGGTCTTCGACCATCCCACGCGGTCGGTCAGTCCCTTTATCAACGGGCTTGTCCTGGCCCGGAGGCGCGCCGGCACCTCGGGCTCGGTGGACATCATCGCCCACAGCCGCGGCGGACTCGTCGTGCGCTGGTGGCTCGAGGTGCTGGGTGATTCCCTCGCGGGAGCGAATGTGCGGGGCGGTTCTCGCGGGGGCACCGCTCCGCGGTACGACGTAGGCGCTGGGACCGCTTCCTACCTCTTCAGCAATTCCAAGAGGTACTGGCCATACGCGTTCGGGAGGGTGTGCGCGATGGCCTGGAGCTGTGGGGCTGTAATGAATCCTTTGTAATAGGCCACCTCTTCGATGCAGGCCACCTTGAGGCCCTGGCGAAGCTCGATGGTCTCGATGAAATTCGACGCCTGCAAGAGGGATTCGTGAGTCCCCGTGTCGAGCCAGGCAAAACCGCGCGAGAAACATTCCACGTGGAGCTCTTCCCGGGCCAGGTATTCGCGATTGACGTCCGTGATCTCCAACTCCCCTCGCGGCGAAGGCTTGAGCCCCGCCGCGATGTCGACCACCTGATTGTCGTAAAAGTAGAGGCCCGTCACCGCGAAATGCGACTTCGGACGCGCCGGCTTCTCTTCGAGCGACAGGGCTCGGCTTTGAGCGTCGAGCTCGACCACGCCATAGCGCTCGGGCGATTTCACGGCATAGGCAAACACCGTCGCTCCGGTCTGCCGGGCGGCGGCGCGGTCCAGCATGGCCTGGAAGCCCTGGCCGTAGAAGAGATTGTCTCCCAGCACGAGCGCCACGTGGTCGTTCGCGACGAATTCGCGTCCGATCAGAAAGGCCTGCGCCAGCCCCTCCGGCTTCGGTTGCACCGCGTACCGGATCGAGATGCCGATCCGGCTCCCGTCGCCGAGCAGTCGCTCGAAGCTGCCGATGTCTTCCGGCGTGGAGATGACCAGGATGTCGCGAATGCCCGCCAGCATGAGCGTCGAGAGCGGGTAGTAGACCATCGGCTTGTCGTAAATCGGCAAGAGCTGCTTGCTGACCGACCGCGTGACGGGGTACAGCCGTGATCCCGAGCCTCCTGCCAGAATTATCCCTTTGTGGCACCGAGCGGTGGCCGTCAGCATGGCCTGATAGTAGCAAAGACCGGCAGAGATCCGCTCAAGGCTCCCCACGACTGCGACTGACCACCAGAAGCGAGAGCGGGATGACGCAAGGTCTCCGTGACAGGTGGCCTCACGCGATCAGGCTGACGCTCCCGGTCCGCAGGTCGTAGAGCGCGCCCACCACCTGCACCGCGCCGCGAGCGACCGCCGGACCCACGATGGGCTGGAGGCTCCGGAGCTTGCCGACGCCGATCTCGACATTCGCGCGTATGGCGTTGTCGAGCCGGTCGCCCTGGCGCCCTTTGGCCTTCAGCACGGCTGGGCGGATGCTGTTGACGAGGGGACCGATCGAGCCGGGCAGCGCGTCGTGGGCATCCAGGTGCTTGATCGCGGCCTTGACGGCGCCGCATTCGCCATGGCCGAGCACCATGACGAGAGTCGCGCCCAGCTCCGCCACGCCGTACTCGATACTGCCTTTCACCGGCGCGGCCGCGCCGCTCACGACATTGCCGGCCACGCGGACCACGAACAGGTCGCCGACGCCCTGGTCGAAGAGCAGCTCCGGCGTGACCCGCGAGTCCGCACAGCCGACGATCACGGCCATGGGCGTCTGGCCCTGGGCGAGCGGGCGGAAATCCTCCGGGCGGCGCCGCGGGTTGGCCAGCTCACCTTTGACGAAGCGCTGATTGCCCTCGAGGAGCCGGCGAAGCGCTTCAACCGCGTCCGGCCCGCCCGCAGCGGGAGCGGCCGCTCGGGCCGTCGAGACAGGTCTCACCGCGAGACCCGCCACGGCGGCGCCGGCGAGCTTCAGGACGTCACGGCGAGAGAACCATGGAGGATAGGCATTCATGGCTCCCTGACGCTCCGCCCTAGCGGGCGCCCAGGGCGCGCGAGGCCTTGCCGTACTGGGCGGGCGAGACCCAGAGAATGGCGCCGTAGCGCCCCTTGCCCGCATGCACGGCGTCGATGGCGATCACGTTGATCCGCTTCTCGGCGAGCTTGCTCATGAGCCGCGCCCCCGCGCCGACGCGGTCCGCGCCGCTGACGAGGAAGGCGCGCTTGGGGCCGACGATCTTCCACTTGTTCTTCCTGGCCAGCTTGCGGAAGACGGACGGCTTCGACGGAACGAAGTCCATCTGGGCGCCGCTCCGGTGCGGGAAGCCGGAGAACGCGATCAGGTTGATGCCGGCCTTCTGAAGCTCGCCGAGCGCTCGCGCGCCCTGCCCCGGACGGTTCGGCACCATCATCTTGAAATAGGCGACCCGCTTGACGCTTGCCATGGACGTCTCCTCCTCGAGGACTTACGTGTGTGACCGGCCATGAGCTGCGCAGAAGCTCGCCGGCGACCGCGCAGATCCGCTGTCGCCGGCGAGTCGTGAAGTGGTCGGGGTGAGAGGATTTGAACCTCCGACTCCCTGCTCCCAAAGCAGGTGCGCTACCGGGCTGCGCCACACCCCGGAATTGCTGCGAGTATACCGCCCTGCGCGAGGCGCGTTCAAGGCGCGGCGGTGAGCCACGCGCGCGCCTGGGCGATGGCGCGGGCTCGATGGCTCACCCGGTTCTTCTCCCGGGCAGCCAGCTCCGCGAAGCTCCGCCCGAGCGGTGGGTAGAAAAAGAGCGGGTCGTAGCCGAAGCCGCCCTGGCCGCGGAACGTCTCGAGCAGCACGCCCTCGACCACACCTTCGACCGTGGTCTCCCGTCCGCGACGCGGGCACACGATGGCGATGAGGCACCGGAATCGGGCGCCGCGCCGCTCCCACGGCACGCCGGCCATCTCGGCCAGCATGACCTGGCAGCGCTCCGGATCCGTGAGGTCGGGACCGCCGTAGCGGGCCGAGAGCACGCCGGGGCCGCCACCCAGGGCATCGACCTCGATGCCCGAATCGTCGGCGAGCGCGAGCTCACCCGTGGCCGAGGCGGCGGCGCGCGCCTTGCCGCGCGCGTTGTCGGCGTACGAGGCGTCGCCTTCTGGCGGGAGCTCGACGCCGGAGAAGTCGGCCAGGCTCAGGATGCGGAACGGCAGGCCGGCCAGGAGATCGGCCATCTCGCGCGCCTTGGCGGGGTTGGCCGTGGCCAGGACGAGCGCGGGCTCAGAGGCCGAAGGACGTCTCGCCGCGCGCCTCGAGGGCGCGCCGTTGAAGCCGGACCAGCCGCCCGATGCCGGCTTCCGCCAGCGCGAGCATCTCGGTGAGCCGATCGCGGCCGAAGGGCGTCTGCTCCGCCGTTCCCTGCACCTCGACGAAGGCGCCGGCGCCGGTCATGACCACGTTCATGTCGACCTCGGCCGCCGAGTCCTCGACGTAGTTGAGGTCGAGCACCGGCGCGCCGCCGACGATGCCCACGCTGATGGCCGCCACGCAGTCACGCACAGGCGAGCCCGGCACCGCGCCCGATTTGACGACCGTGCCGATGGCGTCGGCCATGGCGATGAAGCTGCCCGTGATGGCCGCCGTGCGCGTGCCGCCGTCGGCCTGGATGACGTCGCAGTCGACCCAGACCGTGCGCTCGCCGAGCTTGGCCATCTCGACGACGGCGCGGAGCGAGCGGCCGACCAGGCGCTGGATCTCCTGCGACCGGCCGCTGGGCCCGCTCCGCTCGCGGCTCATGCGCGTGTTCGTCGAGCGCGGCAGCATGCCGTACTCCGCCGTCACCCAGCCCTTGCCCTGCCCCTTGAGGAAGGGCGGCACCTTCTCCTCGATCGAGGCGGTGCAGATGACCTTCGTGTCGCCGAACTCGACCAGGACCGAGCCCTCGGGGTGGCGGAGGTAGTCGCGGGTCACGCGCACGGGCCGGAGGTCCTGGGCCCCGCGGCCGTCGAGGCGGAGGCTCACCGCGCGGTATCGCTCTTGGCCGGTCGGCTCTGCACCGTGCGCACCCGCTGGTCATAGCGCCGCTTGTACTCCGCGAGCCCGGCGTAGATGGCCTTGGCCAGCGCCTCGCGGTGGTCGGTCGCGGCGAGCTTCTTCTCTTCCTTGGGATTCGTGAGGAACCCGATCTCGACCAGGATGGCCGGCATGGCCGCGCCGCCCAGGACGTAGAAGCCGGCCTGCTTGACGCCGCGGTTGACGATGCGGAGCGAGCGCGTGGTCGAGTCCAGCACGGTCTCGGCGAGGAAGCTCGACTCCTGCTGGAACTCGGACTGCGCCATGTCCCAGAGAATGCTCTTGAGCATGTCCGTCTTCTGACGAGACTGCGGGTTCTCGAGCTCGACCACGCCGTTCTCGATGGCGGCCGTCTGGCGCGCTTCAATGTCGGTCGCCTCGGAGGAGAGGAAGTAGACCTCGACGCCCTCGGAGACCGACCGCGGGTGCGCATTGGCGTGGATGGAGACGAAGAGGTCGGCTCGCCGCTTGTTGGCGAAGTTGGTCCGCTCGCGTAGCGGGATGAAGACGTCCGTGCTGCGCGTGAGCGCCACCTTGATCCCGAGCCCCTCCTCGACCAGCCGCGCCACCCGGCGCGTCACGTCGAGCACGACCTCCTTCTCCATGACGCCCGTCGGGCCGACAGCGCCGGAGTCGTGGCCGCCGTGGCCCGCGTCGAGGACGACGAGCTTGAGCGGGGCCGCGCCGCCCGTCGTCCTCGGCTCGGCGCCCCTCACGGTCTCCTTCGGGCGGTAGATGTCGACGACCACGCGGAACGGGTCCTGGAGCGACGCGGTCCTCACGTCTGCCGCCGCCCCTTCGAGCGCTATCTTGAGCAGGGCATCCGGCCCGGTCGGCTCGAGGCGGATCTCCCTGACGAGCCCGTCCCCGATCTCCTCGAGCCGGACCCCGGAGACCGCGAGGTTGCTGAGCCGCACGCGGATCTCCTTCTGCCCCGGAGCGACCAGATAGGACAGCTCCGCCCCCGCCTCGACGACGATCCGGGTGAAGGACGGATACGAGCGGAAGCGGAGCTCCTCGAACGCCACGGGCGCATTGACGCGCTTGACGAGCGGCTTGCTCGGCGCCGCGGCCATGGGCCGGGCTCCCCTCATGCCCGGCGCGAGCTTGTCGAGTCCCTTGGCGAAGAAGTCCTCGGGGATGAGCCAGCCCTTGGCGGTGACGCGGGCGGGCGACTCGAGGATGAGGACCTGGCCCTGGACCGTCAGCCTGGCCTGATCGCGGGTGAACTGCGCCGTGCGCCTGGAGACGGTCAGCGTCCCGCGACTGCCCTTGGCACTCCAGGAGCCCTTGAGAATGCCGGCCAGGCGATCGGCCGCGACGTAGGCGGCGCCATCGTCGAGCGTCACCAGCGGCAGCCGGCCGAGGGAGCCCGACTTGGTCTTGACCTCGACCATCTCCGGGCGAGCAGGAGCGGCCACCGCGGCGGCGGCGATGCCCACCACGGCGGCGCACCAGAGCATCACGGAA
>WNGF01001701.1_pt1 | contig 32642 bp, 36 predicted proteins | sample 5400641 | NCBI WGS metagenome assembly WNGF01 (sample SAMN13153371, study PRJNA577476) | soil metagenome | isolation source: 80 cm soil or saprolite under grassland replicate 2 | place: USA:California | collected 2016-06-15 | reverse complement strand
CGCGGGCGCTCACGAGGAGGAGCCCGAGGGCATCGGCGCCGTCGCGACCGGCGCGTCCCACCTCCTGGTAATACGCCTCGATGGAGCCCGGCGGGCCCAGGTGGATCACCGCGCGCACGTCGGGCCGGTCGATGCCCATACCGAAGGCGTTGGTGGCCACCACGACCTCGGCCCCGCCCTCGGCAAAATCCCGCTGAGCCTTCGCGCGCGTCGGCCCGCCGAGGCCGGCGTGATAGACGCGCACCCGCCAGCTGCGGGCCCCGAGCCGCCGGCCCTCCTCCTCGGCCTGCTTGCGCGTGGGCGCGTACACGATGGCGGTTCCGCGACCCCCGCCCGGGCCGCCGAGGGCCTCGGCCAGCGCGGCGTCCACCGCGCGCTCTCGCTCGCGGCCGCTCCCGATCTCGGCAGCGCGCAGGGAAAGGTTGGGCCGCGCGAAGCCGCGGACGATCTGCGGCGTGTCGGGCCCGAGGCCGAGCCGCGCCAGGATCTCGTCCCGTACCACCGGCGTCGCCGTCGCCGTGCACGCGAGCACCCGGGAGCCCGCGAGCTCGGCCAAGACACCGCCGATCTCGAGGTACTCCGGCCGGAAATCATGCCCCCACTCGCTGATGCAGTGGGCCTCGTCCACGGCCACGAGCGGGCAATCGACGTCGCGCAGCAACCCGCGAAATCCCGCGAAGGTCAGCCGCTCCGGCGCCACGTAGACGAGGCGCAGCCGCCCGGCCGCCGCGCGGGCCATGCGGCGCCGCATCTCCCCGCCGTCCAGGGTGGAGGCGAGAAAGGTGGCCGCCACACCGCGCCCCTCGAGGGCCTGGACCTGGTCGGCCATCAGCGACACGAGCGGCGAGATCACGAGGGTGGTTCCGGGCAAGAGCGTCGCGGGGAGCTGATAGGTCAGGCTCTTGCCCCCGCCGGTCGGCGCCACGAGGAGGAGGCGGCCTCGCTCGAGCAGCGTCTCGATCGCCTCCCGCTGACCGGGCCGGAAGGCCGCATAGCCGAGCCGGGCGAGAGCCGCCTCCAGGCTCAGTCCGGTTGGAGTCTCCTCGGGGAGCATCACGGCTTGGCCTCCGGCCAGCACCTCTCCGGCCACGGCCCGGCCACCCCCACGGGGGGCGAGGGCAGCCGACGCGCGCCGAGGATCACTTCGCGTAACGCTTCTGCCACTCGGCCAGAATGCGATCGCGGTTCTTTGCCGACCAGTCGAAGTCGTTGGGGAAGACGACCTTGCTGATGTCCTTGGGCAGCCCCTCCGGGACCGGGAAGCCGGGTACGCTCACCGCCGCGAAGAACTTCGACACGAGGGCGAGGGAGTCGTCGCTGATGGCCCAGTCGAGGAACTGCTTGGCCGCCGGGTTCTTGGCGCCCTTCCTGGTCAGCGCATTGGCTTCGATCTCGTAGCCCGAGCCCTCCTTGGGCAGGACCATGTCGACAGGGGCACCCTTCTTCTTCATCTCGAGCGCCACGTACTCGAACGACACGCCGATGGCGCGCTCGCCGGCCGCCGCATCCTTGCAGGGCTTCGAGCCCGACTTGGTGTACTCGGCGATGTTCTGGTTCAGCGCGTCGAGGTACTTCCACCCCTCGGCCTCGCCCATGCGCTGCAGGATGGACGCCACCGAGAGATAGCCCGTGCCCGAGGAGGCGGGGTTGGGCATGACCACATGGCCCTTGTAGACGGGCTTGGTGAGATCGGCCCAGGACGCAGGAGGGGGCAGATTGTGCTTCTTCGCGATCTCCGTGTTGAAGCAGAAGGCCGACATGTAGATGTCGATCCCGACCCAGGCGGGCGGGTTGGCCTTGTCGCGGAAGAGCGGCTGGACGCGCTCGAGGCCCTTGGGGGCGTAGGGCTCCAGCAGGCCAGCGTTCTTGAAGATCAGCATATTGGTGGCGCCGACGCCCCAGATCAGATCCGCCTGCATGTTGTCCTTCTCGGCCATGAAGACAGCCGAGATATCGCCCGTCGACAGGCGCTTCATCCTGACCTCCACGCCGGGCAGGGTCTTCTCGTACGCCTTCTTGTACTCGGTGATCTGCTCGTTCTCGATCGCGGTGTAGATGACCACGGTCTGCTTCTGGGCCAGGGCCGGCCCGGCCGCCAGGCCTGCCGCGAGCACGAGAGCCGAGGTGAAACCGACCGCGCGGAGCATGCGTCGCATCATTGGAGCCTCCTTGGATTCGCTCGCCTCGGACCGCGGGGCCCCCGCCCCTGCGACGTCCTGCGGCTCGCCCTGCCCGGATTCGCTCGCCTCGGACGGCGGGGCCCCAGCCCCTGCGACGTCCTGCGGCTCGCACTGCCCGGATTCGCTCGCCTCGGACCGCGGGGCCCCAGCCCCTGCGGCGTCCTGCGGCTCGCACTGCCCGACGTGGGATTCCTTCGAGCCGTCCCGTCCCGCGTCACTGCGCCATGAAGCCGCCGTCCACGATCATCTCCGCGCCGGTCATGAACGAGGACTCGTCCGAGGCCAGGAAGAGCGCGGCGTAGACGATCTCGCGCGGCTGGCCGATGCGCCCCAGCGGGATCGCTGTCTTGAACTCCGCCCGCAGTAGGTCGGTGAGGTAGGGGGCCTGGAGCGGCGTGTCGACGATGCCGGGATGGATGATGTTGCAGCGGATATTGTCCTTGGCGAACTGGATGGCGATCGACTTGTTCAGCGAGATGAGCGCGCCCTTGGCCGCGGTGTACGCGTCCTGCGCCCGCGTGAAGCCCGCCAGCGCCGAGACCGAGCCCACCAGGATGATGGAGCCGCCCCCGGCCGCGCGCAAGTGTGGGATGCCGTACTTCGTCACCCAGAAGACCGACTTCAAGTTGATGGCCATGACGCGGTCCCACTGGCCGCCGTCCGTCTCGAGCACCGAGCGGTCCCGGTCCTTCCACAGCACCCCGGCATTGTTATAGAGGATGTGGAGCGCGCCGAAGCGCCGCACTCCCTCCTCCACCATCCGGCGGACGTCCTCCTCCGCTGCCACGTCCCCGATCGCGGCCGCCGCGTCGCCGCCCGCTCGCTTGACCAGCGACACCGTCTCCTCGGCCGCTGCCCGGCTGATGTCGCAGACGACGACACGGGCGCCCTCCGCGGCGAAGAGGAGGGAAGCCTCGCGTCCCATGCCCATCCCCGCTCCGGTGATCAGCGCGACCTTGCTCTTGAGTCTGGACCCCATGTGCACTTGCTCCCGTTCGCCTCCCCTCGTCTGCCCTCTCCGCCGTTGGGAGCGAGCGTTCGGACGTCCGCTCCGGGGCGAGGGCCGGGAGGGGTGTGTCAGATTCGTTCGAAGTGGCGGATCAGCTCCCAGTCGGTGACGGTCTGGTCGAAAGCCCGCTGCTCGAGCCGGCCGTGGTGGAGGTAGTGCTCGACCACCTTCCCGCCAAAGGCCTCCCGCGCCACCCGGGAGCGTTCCAGCTCGTCGAGCGCCTCGCGTAGCGTCTTCGGCACCTGGGCGAGCGTGGCGTCCTCGTAGGCGTTGCCCTCGTACAGCTTGGGCGGCTTGAGCTTCTTCTCGATGCCGTTCAGGCCGGCGGCGATGGTGGCCGCGAAGGCGAGGTACGGGTTGGCGTCGGCGCCGGGGATGCGGTTCTCCACCCTGAAGCTCGGCCCCGCCCCGCACAGCCGGAAGCCGCAGGTGCGATTGTCCCAGCCGCACGCGATGCGCGTCGGCGCGAAGCTACTCGCCTGGTATCGCTTGTAGGCATTGATGGTCGGCGCATAGAAATACGCCAGCTCGCGCGCCATGACCATCTGCCCGGCGAGCCACTGCTGGAAGAGCGGCGTGCCCTCGCGCGATCCCCGGGCGGCGAAGAGGTTCTTCCTGCCACGCTGATCCCAGGCGGACGAGTGGAGGTGGAAGGACGAGCCCGCCGCTCCCATGTCGTATTTCGCCATGAAGGTCACGGAGCACCCCTGCGACCAGGCGATCTCCTTGACCCCGTGCTTGTAGAGCACGTGGCGGTCCGCCATCTCCAGGGCCTCGGCATAGCGGAGATTGATCTCCTCCTGGCCGCGCCCCCACTCGCCCTTGGAGAACTCCACGGGCACTCGGGCCGCCTCCATGTGATTCCGGATAGCCCGGACCAGCGGCTCCTCCTTGGAGGTTTGCAAGATATGGTAGTCCTCCAGGTAGCTCGAGGCGGGGGTGAGGCTCTGGTAGCGCTTGGCCCGGGCTTCGTCGAAGGAGTCGCGGAAGAGATACAGCTCCAGCTCCGAGCCAGTCTTGACCAGCAGGCCCTGCTTCCTGGCGCGCTCGATCTGGCGCCTGAGGACCCAGCGCGGCGCCTCTTCGATGGGCTCGCCCTCCTCGGTGTAGACGTCACAGAAGACCAGCGCCGTCCTGGGGAGCCACGGGACGAAGCGCCAGGTGACGAGGTCGGGGACCAGCTTCATGTCGCCGTAGCCGCGCTCCCACGAGGTGAGCTTGAACCCCGGGAGCGGCTCCATCTCCATGTCCACCGTGAGGAGATAGATGCAGGCGTGGATCCCGTCCTCCAGCACGTGATCGAGGAAGTAGCGTCCCACCACGCGCTTGCCCATCAGGCGCCCAAGACTGTCGGGGAACACCGTGAGGACGGTGTCCACCTCGCCCCGGCGGATCAGCGCCTCGAGCCCCCGAGCCCCCACCTGTTCATCCGGCACGCGAAGTCCTCCCGTCCAGGCCTCCAGCAGGCGACATGCGCACGGGTCCGAAGGCCCCGCAATCTTAGCGGGGAACGGGATGGGAGGCAAGCCGTCCCTACTGGATCTACTGGATGGGGACCGGGGGAATCAGCAGCACCAGGAGGACGAGACAGAACACTCCCATCGCGTACCGCCGGCGCGACAGCGGTGTCAGGTCGTCCAGGGGCGGGGCGTGGTGGAAGCCGATGAGCAGGGCAACGAGCGCGGCGAAGACGATCCAGTTCGCCGACTTGAACACGGCGCCGAGCGCCAGCAGGCCGAAGAACGTGGCGATGGAGACCTGCCGGTGCCGCGCCCCGAACAGCGCGTACGCGATACGCCCGCCGTCGAGTTGCCCCACGGGGAAGAGATTGAGCGCCGTCACGAACAGCCCGACCCATCCCGCCAGCGCAACCGGGTGGATGAAGACGTCCATGCCGTCGGGGATGCGCCCGAACACCAGGTAGATGATCAAGCGCATCAGGAGCGAGTCCCCGAAGGACGTGGCGTGTTGTGGCACCGGGCCCACCCGCGACCAGAACAGGCCCAGCCAGAGCAGGGGCACCGCCACTACGAGGCCGGCCAGAGGTCCGGCCACGGCGATGTCGAAGAGCGAGTTGCGGTCACGCGCCGGCGACCGCATGACGATCACCGCGCCGAGGGTCCCGAAGGGGAGCGGCGGCGGGGCGGGGATGAAGTAGGGCAGGCTCACCGAGGCACCGTAGTGGCGTGCGGTGAAGTAGTGGCCAAACTCGTGCGTCCCGAGGATGGCGAGCAGCGTGAAGGCGAACGGCGCCCCGTCGAGCAACCGTATCGGCTGCCGTAGGGGGTCGAAGGTGACGAACGGGAAGGACCCGGCCCACAAGCCGCCCGCCGCAAGCGTCGAGAGCACGGTGAGCAGGAACAGCGCGAGGTTCAAGCCGGGGCGCGACTTGGCGACTACGGCCGCCAGCGGCACCGCCTCGATCCAGATCAAGCCCCGCTCTTGCTTGAGAAAGGGCGTGAACCCGTAGGGCTTGAACCGCGCCTCCATGATCTCCAGCGCGCGCGCCGGCTCGATGAGCAGCGCCCCGCCCCATCGCAGCGCCAGGCCCTGCGCCTGGTGCTCCTTCACCACGAAGAACTCCTCGATGCCGCGGCGCAGCGCGTCCCCGGCGAGGAGCAAGGAATCGGGCGGGATACCGGACACGGTGTAGCGCGCGCGGCGCACCCACGGCCAGAAGCGCATGCTTCGAGGTTACCACATGGCGAGCCGCGCGATCGCGCGCCGCGCCGCCGAAAGGCCGCCTTCCAGGTACACGACGCCCAGCAGCGCCTCGAGCGCCGTGGCGAGCACCGACTCCTTCGCCTGGCCGCCCGTCTGCTGCTCGCCCTTGCCGAGACGCAGATGGGCGCCCAGCCCCAGGCGGTCCGCCCAGCGGGCCAGGCTGGCGCCCGACACGACCTCGGCGCGGCGGGGCGTGAGGATGCCGACGGCATGCTGCGGCGACGTCCTCCACAGGTGCTCGGCGACGACGAGAGCGAGCACCGCGTCGCCGAGAAACGCCAGAGCCTCGTTGTCGGGCTCGTCGGGGTGCTCGTTGACGTAGGAGCGGTGGGTCAGCGCCTGGAGGAGGAGGCCGGGATCCTGGAAGTCGTGACCGAGCTGGGCGCCGAGAGCCCGCTGCGGATCCGTCGAGCCGCTCAACTACGGGAGGTACCTCTGGAACGCCAGGGTGGCGTTGGTCCCACCGAAGCCGAAGGCGTTGCTCAGCGCCACCTCCACGTCCTGCTTGCGCGCCTGGTTGGGCACGTAGTCCAGGTCGCAGTCCGGATCGAGCGTCTCGTAGTTGGTCGTCGGAGGCAGAATGCCGTGGTAGATCGCGAACGCCGTCGCGATGGCCTCGACGCCGCCCGCTGCGCCAAGCAGGTGTCCCGTCATCGACTTCGTGGACGACACGGCGAGCTTCCGCGCATGGTCTCCGAACACCCGCTTGATGGCCAGGGTCTCGAACTTGTCGTTGTACGGCGTGGAGGTCCCGTGCGCATTGATATAGTGCACCGCCGACGCGGGCGTCCCCGCGTCGCGGAGCGCGGCCGCCATGGCGCGCGCGGCGCCGTCGCCCTCGGGATCGGGCGCTGTCATGTGGTGCGCGTCGCCGGTCATCCCATAGCCGATCAGCTCCGCGTAGATCCGCGCGTCGCGCCGGCGGGCGTGCTCGAGCGATTCCAGGACGAGGAGGCCGCCCCCCTCGCCGCAGACGAACCCGTCGCGGCCGGCGTCGAAAGGCCGCGACGCCTTCGTGGGCTCGTCGTTCCGCGTCGACATGGCCTTCATCTGGCAAAACCCGGCGATGGTGAGCGGGACGATGATGGCCTCGGCCCCGCCGGCGATCATGACGTCGGCATCTCCGCGCTGGATGATCTTCATGGCGTCGCCGATGGCGTGGTTGCCCGTCGCGCACGCCGTGACCACGGAGGAGTTGGGCCCCTTCGCCCCGAACCGCATGGAGATCAGGCCCGAGGCCATGTTGATGATCAGCATCGGGATGAAGAACGGCGAGACACGATCGGGCCCCTTGGCGTTGAGGACGTCGTGGGTGTCGAGGAGCGTGGTGATGCCGCCGATGCCGGAGCCCACAAGGACGCCGAAGCGCGTCTTGTCGACCTGCTCCAGGTCGAGGCCGGAGTCCTCCACCGCCATCGCGGCGCAGGCGATGGCGTACTTGAGGAAGGGGTCGAACTTCCTGTCGTCCTTCTTGTCGATGTACTTGAGCGGCTCGAAGCCCTTGACCTCGCCGGCGATGCGCGTCGAAAAGCCCGTGGCGTCGAAGCACGTGATGGGACCGATGCCCGACACCCCCTGGATCAGGGCCGCCCAGAACTCCTCGGCCGTGTTCCCGATGGGCGTGACCGCCCCGACTCCAGTGATGAGGACGCGCCTCGGCCTGTCCACTCGGTTGGCCCGCCCCCGGCTACTGGTTCTCTTTGATGTAGCTGATGGCGTCTCCCACGGTGACGATCTTCTCGGCCTCCTCATCCGGGATCTCGAGATCGAACTCCTCCTCGAACGCCATCACCAGCTCGACGGTGTCGAGGGAATCTGCCCCGAGGTCCTCGATGAACTTGGCGTTCGGGGTGACCTCGTCCTCTTCGACCCCGAGCTGCTCGCAGATGATCTCCTTCACCCGATCCTCGACCGCTTTCGCCATGAAGCCCTCCTGACCTCGGATGAACTCTGCTCATGCCCCCCGCCCTCGCCGAGGGCCCGTTTGCTACATGTACAGCCCGCCGTTGACGTGAATCGTCTGCCCGGTGATGTAGGCCGCGCCGTCGCCGGCGAGGAAGCGCACGACCTCCGCCACCTCGCGCGCCGCGCCGATCCGCCTGAGCGGCACCTGCTGGAGCAGGGCCTCACGCGCCTCAGCGGCGAGCGACGCGGTCATGTCGGTCTCGATCAGCCCGGGCGCCACCGCGTTGACCAGGATGTTCCAGTGGGCCAGCTCGCGGGCCGCCGCCTTGGTGAGGCCGAGGACGCCGGCCTTGGCGGCCGAGTAGTTCACCTGTCCGGCGTTCCCCATGGCGCCCGCCGCCGAGCTGATATTGATGATGCGACCGCCCCGCTGGCGCATCATCACCTTGCCCACCGCGCGCGTCATGAGGAAGAGGCCCCGCAGGTTCGTGTCCAGAACCTGGTCCCAGTCATCGTCCTTCATGCGAACCAGGAGCTGGTCTCGGGTGATACCGGCGTTGTTGACCAGCACGTCGATGCGGCCGAAGCGCTCGCGCGCGGCTTCCACCAGCCGATCGACGTCTTCGCGCTTGGCGGCGTCGGACGTCACCGCCAGGACCGTCGCGCCCACGGCTTCCAGCTCCCGGGTCGCGGCCTCCAGCCGGGCCGCATCGCGCCCCGAGACTACCACGGAGGCCCCGTCCTCTGCTAGCAGCCGGGCGCTGGCGAGGCCGATGCCGCGACCGCCGCCGGTCACGACCGCCACCCGGCCGGCGAGAGGTTTGGAGTCGGTCACGATGCCGCTCCTCCCGCCGCGGTCACCGCCCCCAGTGCCGTCTCCAGGGAGGCCGGATCCTCCACCGCGTGGCATCGAACATCGACCAGCGTCCTCCTGAGGAGCCCCGTCAGGACGCGCCCCGGCCCCACCTCCAGGAAGACCGCGGCGCCCTCACGTCGGAGCCGATCCACGCACTCGGTCCAGCGCACCGGGCTCGCGACCTGCTGCACGAGGAACGGCTTCACCTCATCCGCCGTAGTCGTGAGCCCCGCGTCGACGTTCCTCACCAGGGGGATGCGTGGTGGGCCCACGTGGACGTGCGTGAGTTCGGCGGCCAGACGGTCGGCGGCCGGCTTCATCAGCGCCGAGTGAAAGGGCGCGCTCACCGGGAGGATGACGCTCTTCCTCCCGCCCCGCTGCGCCGCGGCCCGCACTGCGCGCTCGACGGCCCCCTTGTGGCCGGCGATCACGATCTGGCCCGGCGCGTTGATATTCGCCACCGCCACCACTTCGCCGCGGGCCGACTCGGCGCAAACCTCCTCGGCCGCGGCCAGGTCCACGCCCAGCAGGGCCGCCATGGCGCCGACTCCGACGGGCACCGCCTCCTGCATGAAAAAGCCGCGCTGTCTCACTAGCCTCGCGGCGTCGGCGAACGCCAGGGCTCCGGTGACGACCAGCGCCGAGTACTCGCCCAGGCTGTGCCCGGCCGCCAGATCGGGCGTCAGTCCCCGCTCGGCGAGCGCCGCCGCCGCGGCCACGCTCGCGGTGAGCACCGCGGGCTGAGTGTTGACGGTGAGGGCGAGCTCATCAGCGGGGCCCTCGAAGCAGAGCCGGGAGAGCGAGACGCCCAGCGCTAGGTCGGCCTCGCGCCAGATGGCGGCCGCGCGCTCGGAGGCAAGGGCGAGGGCCCGCCCCATGCCCACTTCTTGCGAGCCCTGGCCCGGGAACAGAAAGGCGGTCTTCAGGCGCAACGCTACCACCGGAGGAGCGCGGCGCCCCAGGTGAAGCCGCCCCCGAAGGCGGCCAGGAGCACGAGGTCGCCGGGCTTGAGCCGCTTGGTGGCCCAGGCCTCCTCGAGCCCCACGTACACGGACGCCGCCCCGGTATTGCCGTACCGATCCACGTTGACGATGACGCGCTCCATGGGCAGCCTGAGGCGCTTCACGGCGGCCTCGATGATCCGCAAGTTGGCCTGATGGGGGACGAACACGTCGATGTCGTCGGGCTTGAAGCCGTTGCGCTCGAGGATCTTCTGGGCGCACTCCTCGAACATGCGCACCGCAACCTTGAACACCTCGTTGCCCTTCATCCTCGCATAGTGCATCCGGCGCTCCACCGTCTCATGGGTTGCCGGGCTGCGGGAGCCGCCCGCCGGCTGGATCAGGAGATCCCCGTAGCGCCCGTCGGAGTAGAGATCGATATCCAGGATGCCCGACTCGCCCTCGGCGGGGCGTAGCACCACCGCGCCGGCCGCGTCGGCGAGCAGGATGCACGTGCCGCGGTCGGTATAGTCGGTGATGCGCGAGAGACACTCCGAGCCGACGCAGAGCACGGTGCGGTACTTGCCCGTCTGGATGTACTGGGAGCCGATGGAGAGGCTGTAGATGGAGCCGGAGCAGGCGGCGTAGGTGTCCACCGAACCCACGCTCTTGCACCCGAGCTGGCGCTGGAGCAGGTTCGCGGTGGTGGGGAAGGCCATGTCGCCCGTCGTGGTGCCCACCACGATGAAGTCCACCTCCTCCGGCTCAACGCCCGCTCGGTCGAGCGCCTGCTGGGCGGCCCTGAGCCCCAGATCCGACGCGGCCTCGCCCTCGTCCGCGATGTGCCGCTCGCGGATCCCGGTGCGCTGGAAGATCCATTCGTCCGAGGTCTCGACCATCTTCTCCAGATCGTGGTTGGTGAGGATCCGCTTCGGAGCGTACGCGCCGATACCGACAATCTGGGCACGGGTCATTCGCGGCCTCCCTCGCGCCCCTCGGCCAGTACCGCCTCGGCCTCGAGGGCGGTCTTGATGTGCTCGTTCACGTCGTTCTTCACCCACTCGGCAGCCACCCGCACGCCGTTCTTGATGGCCTTGACAGGCGAGGCGCCGTGACAGATGATGGACGCCCCGTTGATCCCGAGGAGCGGCGCGCCGCCCATCTCCGTGTAGTCCACGCGCTTCTTCATCCGCTCGAACGCGCCCTTGGAGAGCGCGGCGCCCGCCATGGAGATCGCATCCCGGCCCAGCTCCTCGCGCATCATGGCCGTCAGCATCTCGGCCAGGCTCTCCGAGATCTTCAGGCACACGTTGCCGGTGAACCCGTCGGTGACCACCACGTCGCAGCGGCCATTGTAGATGTCCCGGCCCTCGACATTGCCGATGAAGTTGAGGGAGGAGCCCCGGAGCTGCTCGAAGGCTTCCTTGGTCAGCTCATTGCCCTTTCCCTCTTCTTCACCCACCGAGAGGAGCCCCACCCGCGGGTGGTCCTTGCCGATGATGTCGCGCGCGTAGACGTGCCCCATGACGGCGAACTGGAAGAGGTGACGGGGCTTGGGGTCCACGTTGGCCCCCGCGTCGATCAGGATCGTGTAGCCGGAGAGGCTCGGCAGGGCGGCGGCGATGGCCGGGCGGTCCACCCCTGGAAGCACGCCCAGCACGAACATGCCGATGGCCATGGCGGCGCCGGTGTTTCCCGCCGACACGAGCGCGTCGCACTCGCTCTCTCTCACCAGCTCGGCCGCCACACGCAGCGAGGAGTCGCGCTTGCGCCGGAGCGCCTGGGACGGCGACTCGGCCATGCCCACCACCTGGGAGGCGTGACGCACCGACAGTGGCAGGTCCTGGGCCCGCAGCCGGCCGATCTCGCGGTCGATGGCGGCCTTGTCGCCGACCAACACCGAGGCGAGCCCGAACTCATGGCAGGCGGCGACAGCCCCTTCGACGACCACGGCGGGCCCGAAGTCGCCTCCCATCGCATCCACCGCGATCTTCATGCGCGGCCGCTCGGGAGGAGATTATTCCCCTTCGACCGAGATGACCTCTCGCCCCTTGTAGAACCCGCAGTGGGGACAGACCTGGTGAGGAGGCTTGACCTCGCGGCACTGGGGGCAGATGGACCGCGTCGGCGCCACCATCTTGTAGTGCGTCCGGCGCTTGCGGCCGCGGGTCTTGGAATGACGTCGTTTCGGCAGCGGCATGTGCGGCTGGCTCCTATTCCGCTCAGGGGGTTATTTCGACAGGCGCTCGGCCCATGACTTGAGAGGCGCCCACCGCGGATCGGCGACGTGCACCTCACAGTGGCAGTCGGTCACGTTCCGGTTGCCACCGCAGATCGGGCAGAGGCCGCGGCAGTCCTCCCGGCAGAGAGGCTTCATGGGAAGCAGGAGCGTCGTCTCGGTCTCGATCAAGGCGGTGAGGTCCAGGACGCCATTGTCGTAGACGTCGGTCTCCAGATCATCGGCGCCCAGCTCCAATTGCTCGCCGCGCCCGCGGGGGTTGGGGACGAAGTGCGCGTCCACCTGCGGCTTGACGGTCACCGTATAGGGCTCGAGACACCGGCCGCAGTGCTGCGGGACTCGCGCCACCAGCCTCCCCCTGACGAAGACCGCCTCGCCGTCCTTCACCACTGTCAAGGCCAGACCGTCGAGCGCCCAGGCCGCGTCCTGGAAAGGATGCGGGAATACGTCGGAGCCCTCGATCTGGAGACCTTCTTCGGGAATCTCGGCGACCCGGATGATCATGCCGGTAAACCTCGCTTCGCTTCGACTGAACTTCGGCTCCTCTCCGGCCTAACTTTATACGATATAAGAGGTTTCCTCTAAAATCACGTCACTATAAGCGCGGGGGGTGGCCTTGTCAACCTAAAAGCCCCCGGCGCCGGCCTTACTTGACGCCGCGGAGGGCGACTGCTAGCATTCAAATCGGGGAGGCGCGACGATGGGAAATCTCTTCAAGACCGCGGTCCTGCTGGCGGCGCTCACCAGCCTGGTGGTCCTGATCGGCGATGCCGTCGGGGGCCAGCAGGGGATGTTGGTCGCCTTCATCTTCGCTGTCGCCATGAACTTCGGGAGCTACTGGTTCTCGGACCGCATCGTGCTCGCCATGTATGGAGCCCAGCCGATCGAAGAAGCGCAAGCCCCGGATCTCTATCGCATCGTCCGCAGGCTGACCAGCAAGGCCGGCGTCCCCATGCTCCGAATCTACCTGATCCCCAGCGACACGCCCAATGCGTTCGCCACGGGTCGCAACCCGGAGCATGCCGCCGTGGCCGTGACCGAAGGCATCATGCGCATGCTCGACGACGACGAGCTGGAAGGCGTGCTTGCCCACGAGCTGTCGCATGTCAAGAACCGCGACACTCTGACCATGACCATCGCCGCCACCCTGGCCGGGGTCATCACCTACCTGGCTCACATGGCGCAGTGGGCGGCGATCTTCGGGGGCGGCCGCCGGGACGATGAAGAGGGCTCGGGGGGCGGGGGCATCGGGGCGCTGCTCATGTTCATCCTCGCTCCCATCGCCGCCATGCTCATTCAGCTCGCTATCTCGCGGGCGCGGGAGTTTCAGGCTGACGCCAGCGGCGCCCGGCTCGTGGGGCGCCCGTGGGGGCTGGCCAAGGCGCTCGAGAAACTGGAGATGGCGTCCCGGATGGCGCCCATGGACGCGACGCCGGCCACCGCTCACCTGTTCATCGTCAACCCGCTTCGCGGCGCGGGCTTGCTCACGCTGTTCTCGACCCACCCACCGGTCCAGGAGCGGATCGCGCGGCTCCGCGCGATGGCGACGCAGCCCTGACTCCTGCGTTGAGGGCGTTCCGGGGGGAGACGGCAAACGTCTTCCCCTTTTTTGTGAGATGATGATTGCGGCAAGCGGCCTCCGGAAGCGCTACGGCTCCGTCGTCGTCCTCGAGGACATCTCGCTGGAGGTTGCCGCCGGCGAGTGCCTGGCGCTCTTGGGGCCGAACGGGTGTGGGAAGACCACGCTGCTGCGGATCCTGGCGACGCTCCTGCGCCCGACCTCGGGGATGCTCACCGTCGGCGGCGTCGACGCGATCCGCGACCCCGAGAGGGCGCGGGCGCTCATCGGGATGGTCGGGCATGGCTCCTATGTCTACGCGGACCTGACGGCTCTCGAGAACCTGCGGTTCTGGACGGTCATGGTGGGCGGGGATGCCAGCCCGGCCCGGTTGTTCGGCGCGCTCCAGCAGGTGGATCTGGCGGCGGCGGCGCACGACCGCGTGAGAACGTTCTCCGCCGGGATGAAGCGGCGCCTGGCCTTGGCCCGCGTGGTGCTGGGGCCGGCGCGGTTGCTCCTCCTGGACGAGCCGTTCACCGAGCTGGATCAGCGCGGCCGGAAGTGGCTCAGCGAGTTCCTGCTGGCCTTCAAGGCCGGCGGCGGCGGCGTGGTCGTGGCCACCCACAGCTTCGGCAGCGGCCTCGGTGTCGCCGACCGGGTCGCGATTCTCCACGGCGCGCGGCTAATCCTGGATCGGCCGTGCGGGGATCTCTCGTGGGAGGAGCTCCGCCGGCTCTACGACAGCTTGACCGAGGGAAATGGAGCGTCACCGTGACCGCCTATGCGCGCCGGACCTGGATCGTGCTCTGGAAGGACCTGCTCACCGAGCGGCGCTCCAAGGAGAGCCTGAACGCGCTCCTCTTCTTCGCCCTCCTGCTGCTGTTCCTCTTCCAGTTCGCGCTGGGACCCGACCGGGAGCGGCTGAGAGCCGCGCTGCCCGGCCTCCTCTGGCTTGGGCTCATCCTGGCCGGCCTGCTCGGCCTCGGGCGGAGCTTCGTCACGGAGCGCGATAATGACTGCTGGGAGGGGCTCCGGCTCACGCCGGGCGACAAGTCCGCCATCTATCTCGGCAAGTGCCTGGGCAACTTCGTCTTGATGGTGGCGGTGGAGATAGTGCTGTTGGCCCTGTTCGGTTTCTTCTACGACGTGGACCTCTGGCCGGCGATGGGGAGGCTGGCCGTGGTGCTGCTCCTCGGGACGACGGGGCTCGCCGCGATGGGGACGCTCTTCGCCGCGATGACGACCCAGCTCCGGGCGCGCGAGCTGCTCTTCCCCGTGCTGTTGCTGCCCGCCCAGGTGCCGGTCCTGCTCGCAACGGTGAGCGCCACCGAGGCCGCGCTTCTGGGCCAGCCGCTCGGCGAGGTGAGTCACTGGCTCAAGCTCCTGGCCGGAGCCGATGTGGTGTATGTGATGATCGGGATCTTGACTTTCGAGTTCATACTGGATGCCTAGCGGGGATTATTCGATAAGATGACGCGGGTGCTGGGCTGGCTGGCGGTGTTGGGTTTGCTCGCTGGGCTCGTCGCGGCCTTCGGCTATGCTCCCCGCGAGGTGATCCAGGGCAATGTGCAGCGCATCATGTACCTGCACGTGCCTTCGGTCCTCACTGCGTACCTGGCCTTCGGCCTCGTGCTGATCGGCAGCGGGGCGTACCTCATCACTCAGCGAGCCGGCTGGGATCGACTGGCCGCGGCGGCGGCGGAGATCGGCGTGGTGTTCACCGCGGTCACCATCGTCTCCGGCTCCATCTGGGGCCGGCCGACGTGGGGGGTGTGGTGGACCTGGGACGCGAGGCTCACCTCGACAGCCGTGCTGCTCCTGGTCTACGTCGGTTACCTGCTCCTTCGCGCGATGGTGGACGAACCCGAGGCGCGGGCGCGCTACGCGGGGGTGGTCGGGATCGTGGGCGCCGCCAACATCCCCATCGTTCACTTCTCGGTGAAATGGTGGCGGGCCCTTCACCAGCCTTCCACCATTCTGGGCCCGGAGCCGTCGCCGATCGCCACTCCCATCGCGCTTGCGCTCCTGGTGAACTGGATCGGCTTCACCCTGCTCTTCGCCTATTTCCTTTCACGGCGGCTGGAGATCGCCAGCCTGGAAGAGCACGCGTGAGCCCCATGCCCGACAACTGGAGCTATGTTCTCGCGGCCTACGGCGTGGCGGCCGTGGCGCTCATCGGCTACTGGGGCTACCTGTCGGCCAGAGCCCGCGCGCTGACCCACGGGAGACGCGGAAGAGGACAGAGCACATGACCCGCAAGACGAAGTTCATCGCCGGAGGCCTCGTGATCCTGGCCGCCCTCGGCTACCTCGTGTACGCCGGCGTGAGCCAGTCGGTGGTGTACTTCGTCACGCCCAGCGAGCTCTCGGCGGCGCCCGTGACGGGCAAGGCCTATCGTCTGGGCGGGATGGTGAAGCCGGGCACGGTCAACTGGAATGCGCAGAGCCTCCAGCTCAGCTTCACGCTCTCGGACGGGCAGGCGTCGGTTCCCGTCCGGCACAAGGGGACGCCGCCCGATCTCTTCGCCGAGGGGCGCGGCGCCGTCGTCGAGGGCACCTGGACCGCCGACGGCTACTTCAAGGCCGGGGTAATCATGGCCAAGCACTCGGAAGAGTACAAGGCACCTCACGACTCGAGCCAGGCCGGCTACAAGGAGCTGATCAAGACGCTCCAGGGGGGGAGCAGATGAGCATCGGATTCGTGCCCGAACTGGGTTACGCGGCCACCGTCGCCGCCCTCGCGCTGGCGCTCTACGGCAGCGTCGCGGCAGCCGTCGGCGCTCGCACCGGGCGTCCCGCGCTGATCGAGTCCTCCCAGCGCGCCGCCTTCGGCGTCTGGGTGCTCGTCGCGTGCTGCATGCTGCTCCTCGTCTACGCCTTCCTCACCTTCGACTTCTCCGTCCGCTACGTGGCCAACACCACGAACCGCGGCACGCCCTTCTACTACCGGATCACGGCGCTCTGGGGAGCGCTCGAGGGCTCCATCGTCCTGTGGACCTGGATGCTGTCGCTCTACACCGTGATAGTGGTCGTCCAGTACCGCCGGCGCCAGCCGGAGTTCTACCCGTGGGTGCTCTCGGTCATGCTCGGCATCGCGGCCTTCTTCCTCCTGGTGATGACCATCCCGGCGCCGCCCTTCGAGCGCCTGTCGCCCATCCCCGCCGATGGGCGGGGTCTCAACCCGTTGCTGGAAGACTCGGGCATGATCACCCATCCTGTCGCACTCTACCTGGGCTTCACGGGCTTCACGGTGCCGTTCGCCTTCGCCATGGCGGCGCTGATCATCGGCCGCATCAGTGACGAGTGGATCACCATCACCCGCCGCTGGACTATCGTCGCCTGGTACTTTCTCTCGCTCGGGCTCCTCATCGGCGGCTGGTGGAGCTACCACGTGCTGGGCTGGGGCGGCTACTGGGCGTGGGATCCGGTCGAGAACGCGGCCTTCATGCCGTGGCTCACGGGGACCGCCTTCCTGCACTCGGTGATGATCCAGGAGCGGCGGCGGATGCTCAAGCTCTGGAATCTGACCCTGATCATCCTGACCTTCGCGCTCACAATTTTCGGCACCTTCCTCACGCGCTCGGGAATCATCGGCTCGGTGCACGCCTTCACCCAGGGCTCCATCGGCCAGTTCTTCCTGGGCTTCCTGGCATTCGTGCTGCTCGGCTCCTTCTCCCTGCTCGCCTGGCGGCTGGAGCGGCTGAAGGCGCAGGGAGAGCTGGACTCCGTCTTGTCGCGCGAATCCGCTTTTCTCCTGAACAACGTCTTCCTCGTGGCGGCGGCCTTCACTGTGTTCTTCGGCACCGTGTTCCCGCTCCTGTCGGAGGCGGTGCGAGGCATGAAGCTGAGCGTGGGGGCGCCCTTCTTCAACCTGGTGAACATCCCGATCTTCCTCGCGCTGCTCTTCCTGATGGGAGTGGGCCCGGCCATCGCTTGGCGGCGCGCCTCGGCGGAGAACCTCAAGCGGAACTTTCTCAGGCCGGTGCTCGCCGGGATCGTCGCCGCGGCGATCCTGCGGCTAGTGGGCGTGGGCAACACGCTGGTGCTCCTGTGCATGGCGCTCGTCGTCTTCGTCACCGGCACCATCGTGCTGGACTTTTACCGTGCCGTCCGCGCCCGCCGCCGCACCGCCCGCGGCTGGATCGATGCCGCCGGCGGCCTGCTCCTGAGCCAGAACCGCCGCTACGGCGGCTTCATCGTCCACCTGGGCATCCTCGTGGTCGCGCTGGGCGTGGCGGGCTCGCAAGCGTGGTCGGTCCAGACCGAGACCACGCTGGAGAAGGGCCAGAGCGTGAGGGTGGCCGGATACTCCGTGCGCTTCGACGGGCTCCAGGCTTCCGAGGAGTCGAACCACTCCAAGGTGACCGGCGCCTTCACGGTCTCCAACGGCCGGCCGCTGGGCGTCCTCTATCCCGCGAAGAAGTTCTACCCTCAGGAGCAGACGCCGATCGCCGGGGTGGACTACCGACTGGGGTTCGTGGAGGATCTCTATCTGGTGCTGGGCGACTTCGCCCGGGACGGTTCTCACGCCACCATCAAGGTCCAGGTCAACCGCATGGTGTCCTGGCTCTGGATCGGCGGGTTGGTCCTGACGCTCGGCGCCGCGCTGGCGATCCTGCCCGACCGGAGGAGATCTGGGTGAGGCGCTTCGGGTGGGTCATTCCCGTGGCGGCGCTGCCGGTGCTCCTGCTCCTGGGCTACGGCTTCCGCACCGACCCGCACCACGTCCCCTCCCCGCTCATCGGGAAGCCGGCGGCCGCGTTCACCCTCAAGACGTTCGGCGGCGATCAGGTCTCGCTCGAGGCCTTGCGCGGGCGGGTAGTCGTCGTCAACTTCTGGGCCTCGTGGTGCTTCCCGGCCTGCTACGAGGAGGCGCCCGCTCTCGAGCGCGCCTGGGAGACCTACAAGGACCGCGGCGTCATGATGATCGGCATCAATATCCAGGACAAGGAGGAGCCGGCGCGGAAGTTCCTGGCTCGGTTCGGTCACACCTTCCCCAATGCGCCGGACCCGGCGGGACGCGTGTCCGTGGACTACGGGGTCTACGGCGTGCCCGAGACCTTCTTCATCGACCGCGCCGGGCGGGTGCGCTGGAAGCAGGTGGGCGCCGTGACTGACGAGATCTTCAAGCGGCGTGTCGAGACGCTGCTCAGCGAGCGAGGATGAGCCGGGGCGTCACGGTGGCCCTCCTTGCCCTCCTCGCGATCGGCGCGGGCCTCGCATTCGCGGGCTCGCTCTCGCTCGCCCAATCTCCGGGCCCGCTCGCCTTGTCCCCAGCCGCGCTAGGCACTGCCACGACGCCTGTGACTGAGGACGCCGTGCGGGAGATCGCGACCGAGCTCCGCTGCGTGGTCTGCCAGAGCCTCTCGGTGGCGGACTCGCCCTCGGAGACCGCGCATCAGATGCGCGAGATCATCCGCGAGCGGCTCGCCGCCGGCGAGACGCCGGAGCAGATCAAGGCCTACTTCGTGGAGAAGTACGGCCTGTGGATCCTGCTCGCGCCGCCCCGGCAGGGCTTCAGCCTGCTCGTCTGGGTGGTCCCCTTCGCGGGCCTTCTGGGGGGACTCGTCCTGGTGGCGCTCGTGGTGAGGCGGTGGAGCCGGGCGCGCGCGGCCCCGGTCGAGGCGCGCCCCGTGGATGAAGCGATGAGGCGGCGGATCCGCCGTGAGCTGGCCGACATGGACCGATGAGCAGCGGCAGCGAAGAGGCCCACACGTCAAACCGCGATCATCGATCTTCAAGCATATTCAAGCATGATGAACCGTGACTAAGGCTCAACTCATCGCCATCGCCGCTGTGGTGCTGCCTGCCCTCGCGGTCGTGCTCTGGCCGCTGTGGCGGAGGCGCGGCGGAAATGGACGCGCGCCCGGCATCCCGGTGAGCGACCGGAGACTGGAGCTGCTGGAGCAGAAGACCTCCGTGTACCGGGCGCTCAAGGAGCTCACCTTCGACTACGAGGCGGGGCATCTCTCGGAAGATGACTACCGAGGGCTCATTGAGCGCTACGAGTCGCGCGCCGCGGAGCTGCTCGCGGCGCTCGACGCGCTCGGACCGGCGGCCGCCAAGGCGCCGCGCGCGCGCGAGCGGACTCAGGCCGAAGCGGCGCCGCCCCGCCGCGGCTGGACTCGTCATCCGGCGGCGCTGACCGGCGGAGCGGTGCTCCTCCTCCTCTTCGGCATCGTCGTCGGGCTGAACGTGGGGCGCTTCAGCCAGCCCGAGCAGTCCATGACGCCGTCCGGGAGCGGCCCCCCGGTCTCGGGTCCCCAGGGTGGCGCTCCCGTGGGCCCGCCAACCCTCGCCCTCGAGCCCGGCAAGCCCATTCCTCCCGGGATCCTGGCCGGAATGCTCAACGCCGCCCGCCAGAGCCTCATGCAAGGACGCTACCCGGACGCCATCGCCGCGTACCAGGCGGTGCTCAAGCGCGACCCACGGAACGTGGACGCCATAACTCACCTCGGGCTGATCGTGGCGATCGGCGGCCATGCCGACTCGGCCCTCGAGACCTTCGACAGGGCGCTCAAGATCGATCCGAATTATCCGCCGATCCACCTCTATCGGGGTCAAGTGCTCTACGAGGTGAAGCAGGATTATCCCGGCGCGGTCCAGGCCTGGCAGCACTTCCTCGCGCTCGTGCCGAGCGGCGGAGACCACGATCGCGTGGTGGCGCTCGTCAAGGAGGCGCAGGGCAAGCAGCGCGCGCGCTGACTTCCCTCTCCAAACGCTGGGGCTCTTCTTCCTACGTCTTCCCCTTCGACCTGCTCCTCAAGTAGCCCCGGCACGCTTTCGCCCCTCCCGAGGACGCCCCCGCAGTGATATCCTGGGGCCGACCATGCAGAAGCCGGCCGACGTCGCCGCCCGGATCGACGAGCTGCGCCAGGAGATCCACCGCCACAACTACCTCTACTATGTCCTGAACCGGCCCGAGATCTCCGATGCCGAGTACGACCGCCTGTACCGCGAGTTGGCGGAGCTGGAGCAGGCCCATCCCGAGCTGATCACGCCGGACAGCCCGACTCAGGGCCCGGGCGGCCGCCGCGCCCTGGCCTTCGCCCCCGTCGAGCACCTGGCGGCCATGCTGTCGCTCGACAACGCGCTCAGCGCGGACGACCTCCGCGAATTCGAGGCGCGCATCACGCGCGCGCTCCCGGGCGTCCGCTTCGAGTATGTGTGCGAGCCGAAGATCGACGGGCTGGGCGTGGCGCTCCTCTACGAGCGCGGGCGGTTCACCCGCGGCGCCACCCGCGGCGACGGGCGCGTGGGCGAGGACATCACCCAGAATCTCCACACCATCAAGGCCATCCCCACCACGCTTCACAGCCCGCTCAAGTCGGCGCGAAAGCTCGAGGTGCGCGGCGAGGTCTACATGTCGAGCGAGGCCTTCGCTCAGCTGAACGCGCGCCTGGAGGAGGCCGGCAAGCCGACCTTCGCCAACCCGCGCAATGCCGCGGCGGGGAGCGTGCGCCAGAAGGATCCGGCGATCACGGCGAACCGCCCGCTCGCGATCTTCGTCTACCACGTGAGCCACCTCGAGCCCGCCCAGTTCGACTCGCACTGGGAGATCCTGGAGGCCCTCAAGAAAAGCGGGTTCCCCGTCAATCCGGACAACAAGCGCTCCGGGGACATGGACGCGGTCATCGAGTACTGCCGCCACCTGGAGGCCGGGCGCGACGCCCTCGGCTACGACGCCGACGGCGTCGTGGTGAAGGTCAACGCCCTCGAGCAGCAGCGCCGGCTGGGCGCCACCGCCCACCACCCGCGCTGGGCCATCGCCTACAAGTTCGCCGCGCGCCGGGCGACGACGCGCGTGCTCGGGATCACCATCAATGTCGGCAAGAGCGGTGCGCTGACGCCCACCGCCCAGCTCGAGCCCGTGGAGCTGGCCGGCGTCACCGTGAGCAACGTGAGCCTGCACAACGAGGACGAGGTCCGGAAGAAGGACGTGCGCATCGGCGACGCGGTCCTGATCGAGCGCGCCGGCGACGTCATCCCCTATCTCGTGCAGGTCGTCACCTCGAAGCGGCCGCCCGACGCGAAGCCCTTCCACATGCCGACCCACTGCCCGGCCTGCGGCGCCAAGGCCTTCCGCCCCGAAGGCGAGGCCATCTGGCGATGTACCAACAGCGCGTGCCCCGCCCAGCTCAAGGAGCGCCTCTTCCACTTCGGCTCCCGTCGGGCCATGGACATCGAGCACCTGGGCGAGGTGGTCATCGGCCAGCTCGTGGACCGGGGAAGGGTAAAGGACTTCGCCGACCTCTACTCGCTCACCGTCGAGGAGCTGGCCGCGCTCGAGCGCATGGCGGAGAAGTCGGCGCGGAACCTGGTCAACGCCATTGAGGCCTCGAAGACCCGCGGCCTCGCGCGGCTCCTGAACGGGCTCGGGATCCGCATGGTGGGCGAGCGCGCGGCCCAGCTCCTGGCCTCGCGCTTCGGCAGCATGGACAAGCTCATGGCCGCGACCGAGGACGAGATCAATGAGGTCTACGGCATCGGCCCTCAGATCGCTCAATCCGTCGTGCGTTTCTTCGCGGAACTCCATAACCGGAGGACCATCGAGCGCCTTCGCGAGGCGGGCGTGGTGATGAAGGAAGAGGGGGTGGCGGAAGGCCCGAAGCCCCTCGAGGGCAAGACCCTCGTCCTGACGGGTGGCCTCCGGAGCTTGACGCGGGATCAGGCCAAGGACCTCGTCATCCGGCGGGGCGGCCGGGTCACCGGGTCGGTGTCGAAGAAGACCGATTACGTCGTCGTCGGCGAGGATCCCGGCTCGAAGGCCGACGATGCCCGGCGCCTCGGCGTGCCGACGCTGGAGGAGGCGGCCTTCCTGAAGCTGGTGGGCCGCTCGTGAGGGGCGCGGGGCTCGTCCTCGCGGTTGCCCTTGCCGCGGCGGCGCCCGCGCCGCCCGGGCCGACGCCAGCGCTCACACGCGAGCAGGCCCTCGAGAACATCGCGAGGGGAGATGTGGAGGCGCGGCGCCAGGCGGCCGCCTCGCTCGGCGATCTGGGCACCACGCCGGACGTCCCCGCCCTGCTCCAGGCCCTGCGCGACGAGGACGAGGTGGTGCGGGCGCTGGCCGAGAACTCGCTCTGGCAGGTGTGGAGCCGCTCGGGCGACCCGCAGATCGACGCGCTGTTCCAGGTCGGGGTGGAGCAGATGGCCCACGGCGCCGCCCAGGCCGCCATCCAGACGTTCAGCACCATCATCCAGAAGAAGCCGGACTTCGCCGAGGGCTGGAACAAGCGCGCGACCATCTACTACCTCGTGGGCGAGTACGAGAAGTCGCTCCGGGACTGCGACGAGGTGATCAAGCGCAACCCGCAGCACTGGGGCGTCCTCGCCGGCTACGGGCAGATCTACCTCGCGCTCGACAAGCCGGAGCTGGCCCTGGAATACTTCCAGCGGGCGCTCAAGGTCAACCCGAACCTCCGACGTGTCGAGGCCGCCGTGGCCGAGCTCAAGCGCCTGATCATCGAGAAGCGCAAAGGGACCATCTGACGCTGCGCCCGCCGCGGCACCGTCGTGGAGATGCGAGTGAAGCTTACCTTGCACGACGCTGGAAACCGCCGCAGGCGGCTCAAGAAGGTCCAGATGAAGGCGGCCAGGGAGGCGCTGCTCCCTTGCGTCCTCTCTGTACGTTGAGGGCAGCGCCGACCGAGCCAACGCCGCAGATAGGCGTTTTTCAACGGCCTGCACAAGGAGGATAGACCGGTGCCACCGCTCACGACTCAGCAGATCGACGCGCTCAGGAAGATCACCAGCCCCAGCGTGGCCAATGCCATCGAGACCTTCAAGGTGCGGCCGAGAGAAGAGGGTAATCTCTCCTCGGACATCAGAGCCCTTTTCCCCGAGACGGGGCCCATGGTGGGCTATGCTGTCACCGCCCTGATCCGCGCGGAGCACGGCCCCATGGAGGGTCACCGCGCCGGCGTCTTCGGCTGGTGGGACTTCATCCAGACCATCCCCACCCCGCGCGTCGTCGTGGTCCACGACCTCGACGATCCCCGCGGCCAGGGCGCCCAGTGGGGCGAGGTGCAGGCCAATATCCACCGTGCGCTCGGCTGCGTGGGCGTCGTGACCGATGGCTCGGTGAGGGATCTGGACGAGGTCCGCGCCCTCGGATTCCAGTTCTGCGCCGCCCACGTCTCCGTGTCCCACGCCAATGTCCACATGGTGGACTTCGGCATCCCCGTGAAGGTCGGCGGCGTCTGGATCAAGCCAGGTGACCTGATCCACGGCGATCAGCACGGCGTGCTGACCATTCCCCACGAGATCGCGACGCAGATCCCCGAGGCCATCGCCCAGGTCGAGGCCGACGAGCGGCGGATCATCTCGGTTTGCCAGTCGCCGGATTTCTCCGCGGAGAAGCTGAAGACGATCTACAAGGAGATCCGGCCCGGGACCTACTGAGCTGATCGGCGGGCCGCAGCACGGCCGGGGGCTAGGCCCCCGCATGCGAGGCGAGCAGGTGAGAGAGGCCCCGCCGTCCGAGGCGAGCGGCGCGCGGGAAGCCTGTGCCGGCGGAGCCCGCGCTCGAACGGAGGTTGGCCCGACACGCTCTGAGCGCGGCCCGCCTCGCGACGGGATCGTCGCCCCTCAGCCTGCCGTCTCACCGGAGCCCGGCGAGGAAGCTGCGGATCGCGTGATTGACCTCTTCCGGTTGCTCCACCGACACGTAGTGGCCGGCGCGCGGGATACGGACGAGACGGGCGCCCGGGATGCCGCGCGCCATGAAGTCCGAGTACTTTGGCGGGGTCAGCTCGTCGTCCTCGCCCACGACGACGAGGGTGGGGAGGCGGATCCCGCCGACACGGTCCATCACGTCGAAGCTGTCGCAGGCCCTGAAGTCGTCGATGGTGACGGCCGGACGCGTCGCGCTCATGGTCCTCCGGCCGCCTTCCTTGACCGCCTCCGGCGAGGAGGGGCTCCACGCGTACCCGGTGACGAAGGCGACGCCTTCGGCATAGTCCTTCGCCATCAGCTCGAACAGCCGGGGGAATACCTTGAGCCGCGCTCCGGTGCCGACCAGGACGAGGCCTTCGAGCAGCCCGGGCGCGGTGAGCGCCAGCGCTTGCGAGATGGCGCCGCCCATGGAGTGACCGCCGAGCACGACGGGACCCCGTCCCAGCGCGACGAGGAACTGCCGGACTACGGCCGCGTAGTCGGCGACGGTGCGGCAGCCGTCGCCCGACGAGGCGCCGTGGCCCGGCAGGTCGAGAGCCACGACCGTCGCCGAGTCCGCGAGCCCTTCGAGCTGACGTGTCCACGTCCCGTGGTCGCCGCCCGCGCCATGGATCAGCACGAGCGCGGGCGCGCCGCCGCCGGTCTGGACGTAGTGCACGGTCTGGGTGCTCACCTCGAGGGTGGGCATGCGCGTATAATAACAGTCGCGGCGAGCGCCGTCGCCGCCAGAACCCCCTATGATCGAGATCCGATTGCCGCGCCTCGCCGACGCCACGCCCTGCGCCGAGCTGGCCGCCCTCGTCATCGGCGAGGAGCGAGCGGGGGCGTTCATCAAGTCCCACCTGGAGCGTCATCACCTCATCGTGGCCGACGCAGACGAGGCTATCGTCGGCTTCCTCGCGTACCGCACCGACTGGTTCCGGTGCACCCTCGTGTCGCTCGTGGTCGTGCGGGAGGACTTTCGGCGCCGCGGCATCGCGCGCGAGTTCTTCAAGGCCGTCGAGGCCATCTCCCCCACCCCGCGCCTGTTCTCCTCCACCGAGGAGACGAATGCCGTCTCGATCCGAATGCACGCGGCGCTCGGCTTCGCCCCGAGCGGCCACATCGACAACCTGCCCCAGGGCGCCCGCGAGCTGGTCTTTTACAAGCGCATCCCGCCCCGAGGCATCGGCTGAAGGCGGAGACCGAGGAGGCTCTCGTGTCGGAGAAGACGACGCTCCTCAGCCTTGCCGAGAGCGAGTTCGGCCGATTCAAGCAAGCCATCGCCGGCCTCGGCGAGGCCCAGATGCGGGAGGTCTGGTGCGGCACCTGGGCCGTGCGGGACATTATGGCTCATATCTCGGGCTGGCACCGGGAGCTGGGCCCGGCCCTCGAGCGGCTCGCCCGCGGCGAGCGCCCGATCCCGGAGGGCGTGTCCTACGATGACGTGGACGCCTGGAACGCCAGGTTCGCCGGGGCCAGGAAGTCCTCGACGACCGCCGACATCTTGAGCGAGCTCGACGCCTCCCACGCCTATTTCATGAAGGCGGCGAGCGTCGTTCCCGAGGAGCGCTTCGTGGCCGGGAGGACCGCCCACAAGCTCGTGGACCTGAACAGCCGCCATCACTATCAGGCCCACGCCGATGAGATCGCGGCGTGGCGCACGTCCAAGGGTGTCTAGTCTGCGCCCTTCCTGTGCCTGGCGAGAGCCCATGGCCGTGACCTATCGCCTGGGAATCGCGCGGCGCCTCGTCAACCACCTTGTGCGCCTGCTGCTCCACCTGGGTCTCGGACCGCGCTCCACGTACCTCCTGACCGCGCGTGGGCGGAGGTCCGGGAAGCTCTACTCGACCCCGGTGACGCTCGTTGAGAACGGCGGTGAGCGGTGGCTCGTCGCCCCGTACGGCGAGGTGGCCTGGGTCCGCAACGCGCGCGCGGCGGGACAAGTGACGCTGAGCCGCGGAGGCAAGTCCGAGACCGTCAGGATCGTCGAGCTCGGCGCCCCGGAGAGCGCGCCAGTGCTGAAGCGGTATGTAGCGCGCGTGCCGATCACGCGGCCTTTCTTCGACGTGAGCCCCGAGTCGGACCTCGAGGCCTTCGCCATCGAGGCGCCGCGCCACCCCGTCTTCCGCATCGTCCCTGGCGCCGCATGACCATCACGGGCTCGGACGGGGGCGAAACCCCTTCCGACTTTACCGCCGCCCTTTCTTCTCGTCCCTCCGCAGCTTGTACTCGATGGAGTCCACCAGCGCCTGCCACGAGGCTTCGATGATGTTGTCAGCGACCCCCACGGTGCCCCAGGTCTCGTCGCCGTCTCCGGAGGTGATGAGCACGCGTGTCTTGGCGCCGGTGCCCTTGGACTCGTCGAGGATGCGCACCTTGTAGTCGAGGAGCGACATCTCCTTGAGGTTGGGGTAGAACTCCTCGAGCGCCTTCCTGAGCGCGTGATCCAGCGCATTGACCGGGCCGTTGCCGGAGGCCGCCGTGTGCTCGGGGATGCCCTTGACCTTGAGGCGAACCGTGGCTTCGGCCACCGGCTCCTCGTCCCCGTTGTTCTCCTCGACGATGACGCGGTACCCGTCGAGGTCGAAGTACGGCCGGTGATTGCCGAGCGCGCGCCCCATCAACAGCTCGAAGGACGCCTCCGCTCCCTCGAACTGGAAGCCCTCGTCCTCGAGCCGCTTCAGTATCTCGAGGATGCGTTTGGCGTCGGGAGTGTTCCTGTCGAGGTCGATGCCGTACTCGCGGGCCTTCCAGAGGATATTGGACTGCCCCGCCAGCTCCGAGACCAGCACTCGGCGGCGATTGCCCACCAGCTCGGGCTCCATGTGCTCATAGGTCTCGGGGTGCTTGAGCACCGCGGAGACGTGGATGCCGCCCTTGTGGGCAAACGCGGAGTCCCCGACGTAGGGCTGGGACGGCCAGGGCTTGCGGTTCGCCAGCTCGGAGACGAAGCGCGATACGTCGCGAAGCTCGCGGAGGTGCTGCTTGGGGATGCAGTCGAGCCCCATCTTCAGCACCACGTTCGGGATGATGGAGACGAGGTTGGCGTTGCCGCAGCGCTCGCCGTAGCCGTTGATGGTGCCCTGCACGTGGTTCACGCCCTCGCCCACCGCCGCCAGCGAGTTGGCCACCCCGCACTCGGCGTCGTTGTGGGTGTGGATGCCGAGCGGCGTGCCGGGCTTCATCACGCCCTTGACCTCGCGGAGGATGCCGGCGATCTCGTGCGGGAGGCTCCCGCCATTGGTGTCGCAGAGCACGACGCAGTGGGCGCCCGCCGATTCCGCCGCCAGCAGCGTGCGGAGCGCGTAGTCGCGATTCCGCTTGAAGCCGTCGAAGAAGTGCTCGGCGTCGTAGATCACCTCCTCGAAGTGCTCGAGGAGATAGGCCACGGAGTCGCGGATCATGGCCAGGTTCTCTTCCAGCGTCGTGCCGAGCGCCGAGGTGACGTGGAAGTCCCAGGACTTGCCGAAGATGGTGACGACCGGCGGGCCCGCCTCCACCAGCGCCCGCAGGTTCGCGTCCTCCTGCGGCCGCATGCCGGGACGGCGGGTGGCGCCGAAGGCCGCGATCTTGGCGGTCTTGAACACCGCGTCCTGGACGCGCTTGAAGAAGCGCAGGTCCTTGGGGTTCGAGCCCGGCCACCCACCCTCGATGTAGTGGATGCCGAGGCTGTCGAGACGCTGCGCGATGCGGACCTTGTCCTCCATGGAGAAGGCCACGCCCTCTCCCTGGGTGCCGTCCCGGAGCGTCGTGTCGTAGATCTTGATCTCGCGCGACATGGGTTCCTATCATCCCGCCCCCGGTGCCCGGGTGTCAAGTTACCCTCTGGGCGTGACTCGATCCTGGCGGCGGGCGCCGGCCTGCTGGCGGCCTTCATGTGACAGCGTGAGCCGGGACGTTGAGAAGTAAGAGCCTGACCCTACTACACCACACCCGCCGCGCGCAGCTTCTCCACCTTGGCCTTGGGGATCCGCAAGAGGCGCGTGAGGATCTCGTCGGTGTGCTGGCCCAGGAGCGGCGGCGGGACGGTCGGGGCACCCGGCGTACCCCAGAGCCGGACGGGCACACCCATCACCGTGATGGAGCCCGCCTTGGGATGCGGGAGCTTGACCACCATGCCGCGCGCCTTGAGGTGCGGGCTCTCGCAGACCTCCGCCACCGTCTTGATCTTGCCGACGGGAACGCCGGCCTGATTCAGGCGCTCCAGCCACTCGTCGGCCGGCCTGGTTCCGAAGACATCGTTGAGGATCGGAACGAGCGCGTCGCGGCTGGTGACACGGTTGGCTTCGCTGTCGAACCGCGGGTCGCGCGCCAGGTCCTCGCGGCCGAGCGCGCGGCAAGTCTTTTCCCAGAGCGAGTTGTTGGCGACGCCGAGTGTGAGATAGGCGTCCTGGGCCTGGAACACCTCGTAGGGCACGATGGAGGGGTGCTGGTTGCCGCGGCGGGTGGGCCGGCCGCCGGCGTTCCAGTACAGCCCCGCCTGGTAGGTCAGAAGCGAGGCCATGACGTCGAGCATGCCGATCTCGACCTTCTGGCCGCGGCCGGACCGCTCACGGGCAAGGAGGGCGAGGGTGATGCCCTGCGCCGCCGACATTCCTGCCACGAGGTCGGCGATGGAATTACCGACCTTGACCGGCGGCCCGTCGGGAAACCCGGTGATGTCCATGATCCCCGCCTCCCCCTGGACGATGAGGTCGTAACCGGGACGGCTTGCCTCGGGACCGCTCTCGCCGAACCCCGAGATCGAGCAGTAGATGAGCCGCGAATTGAGCGCGCGCAGGTTGTCGTAGCCCAGGCTGAGCCGCTCCATCGTTCCGGGACGGAAGTTCTCCACCACCACGTCCGCTTTGGCGACGAGTTTCTTGAGAATCGCTCGGCCCTCGGGGGCCTTCATGTTGAGGGTCAGGCTCTTCTTGTTCCGGTTCACCGACAGGAAGTAGGTCGCCTCGCCCCCGACGAACGGCGGCCAGCCGCGCGTGTCGTCGCCCTTGGCCGGCTCCTCGATCTTGATCACCTCGGCCCCCATGTCGCCGAGGAACATGGAGCCGAACGGGCCCGCCAGAATCCGCGTGAGATCGATGACACGCACGCCGGCGAGGGGGGCGCGCGAGCGCGCCGGCGTGCGCGCGGCAGCGACGGACTTGCGCCTAGCGCTCTCCACGTGATCGCCCTTTCCAGAAGCCCTTCACGAAGCTCTTGCCGATGGCCGCCACCTTCTCGCCACGGTATCCCGCCCGCCGCCAGAACACACGCGCCCGGTCGGCGAAGCCCATGTGAGAGAAGTAGAAGACCGAGTCCACATCCTCCACCGACACCCGCGATCCGATCTTGACGCCACGGGTCTCTTCGCCGTGACAGAACAGACGGGCACCGCCTTCTAACTCCACGATGGCGATGTGAAGCGGCGAGCGGAACCCCTCGGGCGGCGAGTGGAGCGTCGTGAACGAGATGACTTCCCCCACGGCCGGCACGAGATGCGGTTCCATGGCCACCGGGTGGTCGGGGCACATGCGCGCGGGAGGCGCCACGACTCGCTTGCACCGCGGACAGCGGGAGGCCCCCAGCACGTCCTGCATCACGGAGCCTCCAGGAGCGCCACCCAGTTGTTGGTGGCGAGCCCGCCGATGGACTGCACCAGTCCGATCCCCGCCTCCACCTGACGTCCCGCCGCGAGACCGCGCAGTTGCCACGTCAGCTCGACGAGCTGGGCGATGCCGGTCGCAGCCAGCGGGTGCCCGCGCGCCTTGAGCCCGCCGGATGGATTCACGGGCAGCCGGCCGCCCACCGCCGTTTCGCCGTCCAGCGTGGCGCGCCCGGCCTTTCCGGGCGGCACGAGCCCGGTGTCCTCCAGCGAGATCAGCTCGAAGGTCGCGAAGGCATCGTGGAGCTCGGCCACGTCCACCCGCTCGGGCCCGAAGCCCGCCATCCGATAAGCCGCTGCCGCGGCCGCCTGGGTGGCGCGGAACGAGGTCAGGTCCGAGCGGTAGCGGACGGCGATCGAGTCCATCCCCTGCCCGATGCCGGCGATGCGGACCGCGCGCGGCTCTGCGGTGAGCACGAGGGCGGCGGCGCCGTCCGAGATGGGACAGCAGTGCAAGAGCCTCAGCGGGTCGGCGACCACGCGGCTCTCCATCACGCCCTCGAGCGTGACCGGCTCCTGGAAGTGCGCGTAAGGGTTGCGGGCACCGTGCCCGTGGTTCTTGACCGCCACCTGGGAGATCTCCTTCAGCGTGAAACGGCGGCGGTGCATGGCCGCGCGCGTGATGAGCCCGGCCAGGGCCGGCATGGTCGAGCCGTAGCTCCGCTCGTGAGGATCGATGGACCGCCCGATGATCTCGGAGACGCGGGGTGTGGGCAGATGGGTCATCTTCTCGCCGCCCACCACGAGGACGGAGCGACGGATCCCGGCGGCGATGGTGGCGAAGCCCGCGTACACCGCTGCCATGCCAGAAGAGGTGGCGGTCTCCACGCGCAGCGCGGGCACCTGCGACAGGCCGAGGTATGTGCCGATCAGGGAGCCGTAATTCCCCTCCCCGGTGAACTCCTCGGGGTTCATGACAGCGACGATGACGGCGTCGGGGCGCTCGAGAGCGGCGTCGGCCAGGGCTGCGAGCGCGGCTTCGGCCATGAGATCCGGGAGGCTTTCGGCGCGCTTCCCGAAGCGCGTCATTCCCGCTCCCGAGATCCAGACGTCCGTCACGTCCCCATTTCAAACCGGGTCCGTCCAAGTGTCAACGTGTTTGAGCCGGAAGTGCCGCCTGGCTGGTACCCGATCGACGTGGTGGTGTCGGGCTCGGCGGGATGCGGACGTCGAACTCCCGCATCAGTCGCAGGAGGTACGTCCGTTGGAGCCCCAGGGCCTTCGCCGCGCGCGTCCGGTTGCCGCCGGCCTGCGCGAGGGTCGCCTCGATCAGCCGGCGCTTGAACTCGCACACGGCGCCGTGGAATCCCACGGCCGGCTTCGGTGCGGCCGGCGCGAGCAGCGACGCGGGCACCGCCGGCTTCGGGAAGACGCCCTTGAGAATCGGGGCCTGGCTCGTGGTGAGTGTAGCCACGAACACCCGCGGAACGCAAAGGAGATGCCAGCGCTGACCAGAGCGGCAATTCAAGAGGATGCGCTGCCGATTCCCCGGACGCTGCACGAGCAACTAGGCAAACGCGCGCAGACGGATGCATCCGAGGCTGGGCAGCGCGAGCGGGACAAGGCGAGGGCAGGAGACAAAAGGACGGGGACCCGATCAGGGTCCCCGTCGAATGGCCGAGAAGCGAACGAGCCGGGGCTCAGGCCTTGGTGGCCGGCTTCACGCCTGGGTTGTCCTTGAAGAATTGTTTGTTGATCTCCGTGTACTGCTTCCACTCGGCGGGCAACTCGTCATCGACGAAGATCGCCTTGACCGGGCAGACGGGCTCGCAGGCTCCGCAGTCGATGCACTCGTCCGGGTGGATGTAGAGCATGGTCTCGCCCTCGTAGATGCAATCCACCGGGCAAACCTCAACGCAGGCCTTGTCCTTGACATTGATGCAAGGTTCCGCGATCACGTACGCCATTGCGGCCCTCCTGTTAAACTCGCTACCCGGAAAACGATCTGATGTTCGATCCGCGCGTGACCACAGCACAGACCGAGATACTTTTACCAACTTGTCCCGCACCTGTCAAGCTGCCGGCGTCCGCACGTCCGCACAGCCGGGGCCGTCCGCACCTCCGCGCCCTCGGCGACCGGCCCCCTACGAGAGAGGCTCGCGCGACGTGATCGACGGTTCGAGCCCCGGCCTTGCCCGCGCAGGCTATTCCTGGGAGAGACGGCAAGGGAAGGAGCCGTCGAGGCCCCTCCCAGTGATCTAGCAGGATGCGGAAAAACTCGCAGGCTGCTCAAAAAGGTCCAGATGCAAGGCGGCGCCCGAGGGCCGCACGCGAGGCTCGGCGATGACATGTGGCTCAGAGCGGCCCGAGCCTTACCGCCGACGCTTGGGTGTTCCGCTCCGAGCGCGGGCTTCGCCCGCGCCCCGAAAGGGGGAGGATTCGGAGGGGGCCGTCGAGGCCCCCTCCGAGAGAACGCCGCAGATGGGCCTTTTTCAGCAGCCTGCTAGAGCGTCCGCAGCTTGGGATCCAGCGCGTCCCGAAGCGAGTCACCGAACAGGTTGAAGGCGAAGACTGCCAGGCTGATGGCGAGGCCCGGAAAGATCGCCATCCAGGGCGCCGTTTCCGCGAACTCGACGGCGGCGCCTCGCAGCATCAGCCCCCAGGCCGCCGTCGGCTCCTGCACGCCCAGGCCGAGGAAGGAAAGCGAGGCTTCGAGCAGGACGGCCTGGCCGAGGAACGCGGTGAGCATGATCAGGTACGGCGCCATGACGTTGGGCAGCATGTGCCGGAGGATGATGCGCGTGTGCTTGAAGCCGCACGCGCGCGCCGCGTCCACGTAGGGCATCTCGCGGATCGAGAGGGCGCTCGAGCGGATGACCAGCGCGCAGCGCGGGATCATCGGGATCGTGATGGCCATGATCAAGTTGTGCAGGTTGTTCCCGAGGATGGCGACGATGGCCAGCGCGAGCACGATGAGCGGGAAGGATAGGAGGA